>WBZP01001476.1_pt1 | contig 28704 bp, 28 predicted proteins | sample 5204301 | NCBI WGS metagenome assembly WBZP01 (sample SAMN12412401, study PRJNA552823) | activated sludge metagenome | isolation source: activated sludge from nitrification reactor of wastewater treatment plant... | place: USA: Pennsylvania | collected 2017 | reverse complement strand
CGTTCGCGACGCCTGCGTACTCGGCCTTCGCCGCGTCGAAGCGGTTCGCCCACAGCGACGTCCGGCACGGCCACGCCATCAGCGTCCGCTCGTGCGGCGCCCACTCGGCCGGCATCGACAGCCCGCACTCGGCAGGGGTCGCGCTCATGGGCGCGAGCCTACGCGCTGCGCCTGACCGCCATCACGCCGACCGCTCCGACAGCGACCGCCGCGAGTGCGATCGCCGCCTGCACGACCCAGCGGTTTCGCTCGCCCCACGGCCGCTCGGCGACCTCGCCGGGCTGGATCTGCTCGACCCCGAGCGCCGACGGCGGCAGGGTCGAGACCGGGGCCGTGACCGGCAACCGGGCGAACTCGTAGCTCGGCGGCCCGACCGGCGCTCCGTAGTAGGCGGTCAGCGGCGGCCGGCGGCCGCCCTCGACCATCACCGCACGGCTCGGACCGAGCACCCGGATCGAGAGCGCGGTCAGCGCCGGATCGTCGCCGTTGTCGACCGTGAACCGCAGGAACCGGTACTCCGACTCCAGCTCGATCTGCGGCCGCAGCGAGCTGCCGGAGCGGCGCATCGTCCCGGAGGCGATCGGCGTGAAGTAGCGGCGGTCGTCGGCGCCCTCGATCATCACCGGCCGGTCGTAGCGCTGCGGCAGCCGGGCGTCGAGCTCCGCCATCGTGACCGGTGTGCCGGCAGCGCCGAGGTCGAGCGTCACCGTCGTCCGGCCGCCTGCGGTTCGGGCGGGGCTTGTCGCCGCCGGCCTGCGCACGACGAGCTTCGGCCGCTCCTCGCTGCCTAGCACCGTCGCCGCGGTGATCGCCCCGACACCCCGGCCGCGCAGCTCAAGGTAGCGCGCATCGGTCTCCGGCAGCACGATCGTCGTGCTGCGCGCCGAGGAGGCGCCGCGGAGGTCGTACACGGTCGTCGCCGACAGCCGGGTGAACGGCCCGCCGCGCCGATCGGCCCCGTAGGCCGTCACCGTGCCGACGAAGTCGCTGCCGTCGATCTCGAGCGCGACCCGCTCGTAGATCCGTCGCGGCGAGCCGGTGTCGAGCAGCGCGACCGCCTGGCCATCGCGCGTGCCGGCGTTCAGCACACGCGCCTCGCGGCCGACCCGCCGGCGCGCATCGGGGACGAACCGCCACGGCACCTGGTTGCCGTCCGCGTCTGCGATCCGCAGGCTCGCGAGATCGGTGCCGGCGCCACCGAGCATCGCTCCGTCGGGCTCGAACCCGACGGCGCCTGTTGCGACCGAGGCAGGGAGCGGGCGCGTGGCGCGGAACTCGCTCGCCGGCAGCCCGGCGAGCGTGAGCGCGGTGATCGCGGCGGCGATCACGACCGCACCTCGGCGTCCTCGCGGGGAGAGTCGAGCTCCTGGCGCATCCGCTGTTCGGCGTACGCACCGGCGAGCAGCAGCAGCCCGAGGCCGATGAACGACAGCACGCGGAAGATCTCGTCGAGCTCGGCGAGGTCGTAGATCACGACCTTCATCGCGGCGACGGCGAGCAGCGACAGGCCACCGATCCGCAGGTCGCGGCGGCCGATCCGGAGCCCGCCGACGAGCCCGGCGAGCCCGACGGCGGCCCAGAACACCGACAGCAGCACCTGTGAGGTCTGCCCGGGCTCGCCGCCGCCACCGCTCAGTTCGACGATCGCGACCGACGGGAGGTACACGGCGAGGATCGCGGCTGCGATCTCGAGCGGCCGGCGCAGCTCGTCGTCCCGGCGCGAGGCGAACGCCGTCGCGCCGATGAGCGCGGTGAGCGCGAGCACGGCGTCGCCGATACGCTCGATGCCGTCGATCAGCGCCGACGGCGGCGCGTCGAGCGCCATCGTGTGCGCACCTGCCAGCAGGAGGTACCCGAGCCCGGCGACCGGGCCGGTCAGCAGCAGCTCCCGCCTCGCGGCCTCCGCGCCGCAGACCGCCAGCAGCGACCACACGACCGGAACCCATACGTCGTCGGTGATCGCCGGGACGAGGTACGCCAGGCCCGCGAGCGCGATCACTTCCAGCGCCTCGCGGGCGTGGTCGACCGAGCCGCCGTAGATGCGCGACATCAGCCCGGCAGCGACGGTCACGAGCACGATCGCCGTGATCGCGCCGCCGGTGGCGACGCCGCCCAACGCATCGACCGGGGCGTCGAACGCAAGCGTGTGCATGATCGCGGCCGTGAGGAACCCGGTCGCGGCGAGGTAGCCGCGCTCGATCCCGGTCCGGCGAGCGATCCAGGCGAGCAGGACAGCCTCGGCCGACCAGGCTGCGACGAGCGCCGGGCCTTCGAGCGCCATCGCGAGACCGATCGCCGAGAGGCCGATGCCGACCGCCAGCTCGAGCAGCGCGACCTCACGCGAGATGCGCCCGCCGAAGACGCCGGCGCCGATCGCGACGTGGACGATCGCGACGCCGATGATCCAGAGCGTCGCGCCGTCGCCGTGGCCGGCGGCGTCGAGCTGCCACCAGCCGGCGCCGGCCATCAGCAGCGCGTTCGCCAGCAGCAGGCTCGCCGACGACGGGCGCAGCTCCGCCGTCGGGACGCGCAGCTCATAGCCGATCGCGCCGGCGGTACCGATCATCCAGAAGATCGAGATCGCGACGAGCGCGATCGTCAGCTCGGGCCGTGGATCTGCGAGCCAGAGGAGGAGCTGCGGCGCGCTGACGAGGAACGCGGTTGCCGCGAGCCAGTCCCAGCGCATCCACAGCAGGACGGCCGTCGAGGAGGCGAGGGCGACCAGCATGAACGCGAGCGTCGTCTCCGACGGGTCCGCGCCGACGAGCACGGGGGAGAGCAGCGCGCCGACGATGCCGAGCCCCGCGATCTCACGCGACTCCCAGCGGACCGCGACCGCGGCGGCGACCGCGCCGACGAGCCCGGCAACGAGCAGCCCGGTCTGCGGAGCGATCAGGTCGTAGATCGTCGTTGCGGTGGTCGCCCCGGCGAACAGGCCGGCGATGCCGGTTGCGACCGTCGCCACCGACGCCTGCGTCCGGCCCTTGCGCTCGTGGAGCACGTATCCGACGAGCAGCAACGCGGTCGAGGCGACGAACGCAAGCGCGACACGGGTCGGCTCGTCGATCCAGCCGCGGTTGATCGCGGTCACGAGGAAGAAGATCAGCCCGGCGAAGACGGCGAGGCCGCCGGCCCAGGCCAGTACCCGTCCGGTCAATAGCTGCTCGAGGTCGAAGCTCGGCCTCGCCGGTTTGCGCGGCACGGTTGGCTGGGCCGGCCTCGGCGGTGGCGGTGGCGGCGGCGGTGGTGGTGTCCACGGCCGGGGTGTCGGCACCGGCGGCGGGGCGACGCGACCGCTCGTTGTCTCCAGCACCGAGACACGCTCACGGAGCGCGACGACGGCGCGCTCCAGGTTGTCAACTCTCTCCTCATGAAAGCTCATACTTGCTATATCGCAAAAATGAGATGGCGGTTACAGTCGCGAGGATGACATATCATTCCTGCGATGCCAGCTGCCCGGCCGAACGCAGAGAAGGTCAAGCTGATCCACCCGCGCTCGCGCGGCATGGACGGCGGCTGGCTGTTCGCCCAGATCGCTGACGATGTCGCAGCGCGGCGGCAGCAGCTCGGGCTCTCGCAGACCGATCTCGCACGTAAGGTCGCGACGACGCAGTCGGCGATCGCCCGGCTCGAGTCCGGCGGGCGTCCGCCGCGGATCGACACGCTGCTGCGGATCGCGGACGCGCTCGACTGCGAGCTGCAGATCGACCTCAAGCCGCGGTAGGTAACGGCCCCTGCCAGGACAGGATGGGCGATAGTCCCATCCTGTGACTCTCGCCACCTTCGAGGACATCGAGCGGTTCGCGCTCGGTCTTCCCGAGGCCGAGTTCGGAATCACCTGGGGTGACCGGCCGACATTCCTGGTCCGCGGTCGCGGGTTCGTTCGCTTCCGCCCGCCGACGGCGGACTGCATTGACCCAGAGACCAATGAGCCGATGGATGACGTGATCGTGTTCGTCACTCCGTCCGCAGAAGCCAAGGCGGCGCTCGTCGGGGACGACTCCCCGTTTTTCACGATCCCGCACTTCGACCGGTCGAACGATGTCCTCCTCCGCCGCCGCGACATCGGGCAGCTCACTGCGGCCGAGCTCGAAGAGGTCATCATCGAGGGCTGGCTTTGCCGCGCGCCGAAGAAGCTGGTCAAGGCCTACCTGGCCGACTCAGCCGGTTAGGCTCGCCTGCGTGCGCCTGCTGCCTCAGGAGCAAGACCGGCTGCTGCTGTTCCAGGCTGCTGAGCTTGCCCGTGCCCGCCGGGCGCGTGGCCTGAAGGTGAACCAGGCCGAGGCGACCGCGCTGATCGCCGATGCGGTCTGCGAAGCGGCACGGGACGGGCTGCGGCACCACGAGGTCGTCGCGGCGGCCTACCGGGTGCTCGGCGTCGATGACGTGCTCGACGGAGTGGCTGCGCTCGTGCCGCGCGTCGAGGTCGAGGCGCTGTTCGAGGACGGTCGCCACCTCGTCGTCGTCGACGATCCGATCGGCTCGGCCGGGCCGGTGTCCGACGGGCCGGAACCGGAGCCGGTCTGGCTCGACGGCTGCGCGCCCCTGACGATGACGAACACCGGATCGGTCCCGGTCGCCCTCACGAGCCACATCCATCTCTTCGAGGTCAACCGCGCCCTCCGTCTCGATCGCGCCGCCGCCTACGGGATGCGGCTGGCGCTCGAAGCCCGTTCGAAGGTGTGGATCGCGCCCGGTGAGGAGCGCGAGGTGCAAATGCGGCCGATCGGCGGAGCCCGGATCGTCCGCGGCCATGGCGAGCTCTGCGACGGGCCGCTCGACGCTCCCGGCGCGCGCGAAGCGGCGCTCGCACGGGCGCAGGAGCTCGGCTATGGCTGAGCCGGTCCGCCTCGGCGACAGCGCGCTCGAGGTCGTCGCCGAGCAGGACGACGTCCACGGTCCCGATCAGCTCGTTCCCGGCTTCGGCAACACCATGCGCGACGGACTCGGTGTCCGCAGCGGCCGCGGCGGCGTCGACGTGGCCATCGTCGGCGGACTGATCGTCGATCCGGTGCTCGGCGTCCGGTACGCGTCGATCGGGGTCATCGGCGGCCGCGTGACGGCGGTCGGGCGGGCAGGTAATCCCGACACGACCGATGGCATAGACGTGGTGCTCGGGCCCGCCACCGCCGTTCTGGACGCGACCGGCATGATCGTCACGCCCGGCGCCGTCGACACGCACGTCCACTGGCTCAGCCCGCAGGTGACCGACACGCTGCTCGCCGGCGGCGTGACGACGATGGTCAGCCAGGACTACGGGCCCGTCTGGAACCTCGGCACGAACCCGGAGGCCGGGATCGCGCTCGCGATGGCCGCGCTCGAGGCGGTGCCGATCAACGTCGCGCTGCTCGTCCGCGGATCGTCCTGTGACCCGGAACCGGTCGCCGCGATGCTGCGCGCCGGCGGCGCCGGGCTCAAGATCCACGAGGACGTGAGCGCCGGCCCGGCCCAGATCGACACTGCACTCAGGCTCTGCGACGAGCACGACGTTCAGCTCGCGATCCACACCGACGGGCTCAACGAGGTGCTCGACGTCGAGGGGACGCTGCGGGCGTTCGCCGGCAGAACCGTCCACGCGTTTCACATCGAGGGTGCCGGCGGCGGCCACGCGCCAGACCTGCTCGCGCTCGCCGGGCGCGAGCGGATCCTGACGTCGTCGACGACGCCGACGGTGCCGTTCGGGCGGGACACGGTCGCCGAACACGAGGCGATGGTCGCCGCCGTCCACGTGCTCGAGCCGGGCCGGATTCCGGGCGACCGCCAGGCGGCCCGGGCGCGGGTGCGCGCCGCGACGATGGCGGCCGAGGGTGTGCTCCACGACCTCGGCGTGATCCACATGATGAGCTCGGACTCACAGGGGATGGGCCGGGCCGGTGAAGTGCTGCGGCGCGCGATTCAGAACGCCGATGTGATGAAGCGGGCCCGTGGCAGCAGCGGGTACGCCGGTGCGGCCGACAACGAGCGGGTGCTGCGACACGTCGCGAAGGCGACGATCAACCCGGCGATCGTGCACGGGCTCGCCGGGCACGTCGGCGCGCTCACGCCCGGACGCCTCGCCGACTGCGTGCTCTGGCGACCCGAGAACGTCGGCGTCCGCCCCGAGCTCGTCGTCAAGGCGGGCATGGCCGCCTGGGGTGCCTCCGGTGACGGCAACGCGACGACGATGCTGTGCGAGCCGACGCGGGTCGCGCCGCAGGTCGCCGCGCTTGGGGCGGCGCCGCCGCGCGTCTCGCTCGCCTTCACCAGCGCGGCCGCTGCCGACACCGAGCTGCCGACGACCCGCGAGCGCGCGATCGTCTGCGGCTGCCGCGAGCTCACGGCCGCCGACATGGTCCGCAACAGCACCCGCGCCGACGTGACCGTGAGCCCCGACGGCAGCGAGGTGCGCGTCGACGGCGAGCCGGTCGGTATCGAGCCGGTCGACTTCGTGGCCCTCGGCCGCCGCCACCTGCTCGGCTGAGCCAGGTCGAGTGTCGCGCTACTGGTTGCCGGCAACCAGTAGCGCGACACTCGACCTCAGAAGGCCTGCGTCAGGGCGTGAATGATCAGGCCGACCAGCCCGCCGACGAGCGTGCCGTTGATGCGGATGAACTGGAGGTCGCGGCCGACGTGGAGCTCAATCCGCTCGGATGCCTCGCGGCCGTCCCACCGGTTGATGACCTGGGTGATCACCGGGGTCAGCTCGCTCGCGTACGTCTCGACCAGGAACGCGAGGCCGTCGCCGACGTCCTGGTCGATCCGGGCGCGGAGCGCGTCGTCCTCGCGGATCCGCTGCCCGGCTCGGACGACCTCCTCGGTCAGTCGCCGGCGAACGTGCCCGTCGGGGTCGTCGAGCGCGTCGTGCAGCGTCGTGCGGCCGACTTGCCACAGCGCCATCGCCGTCGCCCGCGTCTGCGGGTGCTCGAGCCAGCGCTCCTTCATCGCCTCGGCCCGCGCCATCGTCCGCGGGTCGTGCTGGAGGTTCTGCGAGAGATCGCCCAGGAGGCGTGCGATCGCGTGGCGCACGCGGTGGTCGCGGTCGCGGCGGATGTCGCGCAGCCACGACACCGCCTCGGCGTGGACGCGGTCGCTGACGAGTCCGTTCAGCCAGTCCGGCGTCCAGGTCGGGGCGCGTTCGAGCAGCAGCGACTCGAACATCTCGCGGTTGCCGAGCAGCCAGTCACCGAGCTCGTCGCAGCCGAGATCGATCAGGTCCTCCTGGGCGCCGTCGGCGACGAGCTGCTCGAGCAGCGAGCCGGCCAGCGGCGCCACCGGCTCGCGGGCGAGGCGGGGGAGGACGACCGCTTCGAGCAGCGCCTCGACCTCGTCGTCGCGGACGCGTCTGAGCACCCGGCGGCCGACCCGCGAGCCCTCGTGCACAACCCGGCTCGCGTTCTTCTCGTGCGTGAGCCAGTCGGCCGCCCGCTTGGAGATCTCCGCATCGAGATAGCGCTCGCGGGCGGCGTCACCGGTGAGGAAGTGGGCTTGGAAGAAGTCTTCGAGGCTGAGCGCGAAGCTGTCCTTGCGCTTCGGCACGAGCGCGGTGTGGGGGACCGGGATCCCGAGCGGGTGGCGGAACAGCGCCGTGACCGCGAACCAGTCGGCCATCGCGCCGACCATGCTTGCCTCGGCGGCGGCGTTGACGTAGCCGAGCGCACCCTCCTCGCCGGTCGTCAACGCGTAGACGACGGCGGCCAGCGCGAGCAGCGCGGTTGCGAGAAAGCGCATCCGCCTGAGCCCGCGGCGACGCTCGGCGTCTGCAGCATCGAGCGCGAGCAACCGTTCCGCAGATGCCGCAGCCATTAGGGTCAGCCTATGGCTCTTCCCGCTCCGTCAGCAGACACGGCCGCACTCGTCACCGGCGCGTCGTCGGGCATCGGCATCGATCTCGCTCGCGAGTTGGCGCGGCGTGGTCACAACCTCGTGCTCGTCGCCCGTCGTAAGCAGAAGCTGGACGAGGTCGCCGCCGAGCTGCGCGCCACCGGTGTACGCGTCGAGACGCTCGACTGCGATCTGATCGATCCCGGCGCGCGCGACGCCCTCCCGGGCAGGATCGAAGAACTCGGTCTGACGGTGACGATCCTCGTCAACAACGCCGGCTACGGCAGCGGCGGCCGGTTCGTCTCGCTCGACGCGCAGAGCGAGGCGATGATGGTGCGGCTCAACTGCGAGACGCCGGTCGCGCTTGCGAGCGCGTACGCGCCGAAGATGGCCGAGCGCCGGTCCGGCGCGATCCTCAACGTCGCCTCATCGGCCGGCTTCCAGCCGCTTCCGAATCAGGCGACCTACGGAGGCACCAAGGCGTTCATGCTGCACTGGTCGGAGGCGCTCCACGCCGAGCTCGGCGGCGAGGGCGTCGCCGTGACCGCGCTCTGCCCCGGCCCGGTCCACACCGAGTTCGCCGATACCGCCGACATCGAGGGGCTGTTCGAGAAGGCGCCCGACTTCACCGTGCTCTCGTCGGCCGAGGTCGCCAAGCAGGCGATCGAAGGGCTCGAGAAGGGGCGCCGCGTCGTGGTCCCCGGATTCGCCTGGAAGGTCGCGACGATCTCGGGCCGCTACACGCCGCGCGCAGCGCTGCTGCCGATGATGAACAAGTTCTGGCGCTGAGCGGCCCGCCTTGCTCCAGAACGCGGTGTAGGCTGCTCCCGTGGCTGACACGGGAGAGCTGCTGATCCGCGCGGCGTTCGGGCCGGGCGCGATCGTGATCTCGGTTGCAGGCCAGGCCGCCGGTGCGGCACAGGCCGGGGTCCGCTTGGTCGTGCGCCTCGTCGAGGCGCTCGAGGCGATCGCCAAGGCGGTCCCCGCGCTCGACCGGATCGCCGCCGCCGTCCCGGCGATCGAGGAGGTCGCAAAGCTGCGGCCCGCCGTCGAGGAGCTCGCCGGCGCCCGAACCGCGATCGAGGAGCTGTCGAAGGCGCGGACGGCGCTCGACCGGATCGCCGATGCCGCCCCGGCGATCGAGGAGCTCTCGCGCGCACGGCCCGCGATCGCCAGGCTGTCGGAGGCTGTCGAAGCGCTCGACCGGCTTGCCGCGTCGACGCCGGCCATCGATCAGCTCGGCGCGGTTACGCCGTCACTGGCTGAGCTCGCCGACACGGCGCCGGCGATCCGTGACATCGCGTCGATGCGCGCCGCGGTCGAGGAGCTCGGCCGCAGCGGCGGTGCAATCGATCAGATCGGCGAGCACGCCGACGCGCTGTCGACGATCTCCGCGATCACCCCGGACCTCAAGCGGCTCGCCGAGGCCGCGCAGTCGCTGCCGGAACTCACTCCTGCCGCCGCGCGGCTGGCGGCGCTGCCGCTCGATGAGATCGTCCACAACCTCGAGATCGCCTCGCTCCAGCTCGAACCGCTCGTCGAGGACACCTCGCGCCTGACGCAGAGCATCTCCAGTCTCGACGGGGCGATTGCGCGGCTCGTCGAGACGGTGATCCCGCTGCAGGGTGCGAGCCAGCGGGTCGGGCGGTTCGTCGACCGGCTGCCGAGCAGCCGGCGTCAGGTCCCGCCGTCGGTCTGATCACAGGTCGGCAGCGAGCACCGGCTCGGACGTCGGCGCGGCCCCGCTCGGGCTCCGTTCGATCGTCATCAGCACCTGCGCCACCCCGTCGAGGTTGCCGTCGATAGCCGCTTCGGCGCGGCCGCCGGCGACGTCGCGGATCGCGCCGGCGAAGCGCGGCTGCTGGCCGGGCCGCACCGTCCACAGCGCGTATTCCGATCCGCTCGGCGGCGGCGGCGCGCCCTCGATCACGAGCCTGCCGCGATCTCCGCTGACCTCGATCCGCGCGCTGCTCGTGCCGATCGACCGCGACGCCTCGACCGTCCGCACGCCGCTCGCCGGGCCCTCGTCACCAGCGACGACGACGATCGACCCGGCGGCGAGCGCCGCTGCCGCCACGAGGCCGGCGCCGACCGGCCAGCGCGAACGGCGGCGCCGGGCCGGCGCGCGGGGCCGGTCCGCGGCCGGGCCGGCGGCTCGGAGCAGTTCGGCCTCGGCGCTGACCGTCGCCATCAGCCGCTTTTTGAGCTCCGGCGGCGGCCGGTGCTGGGGGACCGAGAGCGGGAGTGCGGACGCGTCTTCGCGCAGCTCGGCGAGGTCGCGGCGGCAGTCGGCGCAGGCGCTGAGATGGGCGTCGAGCGCGCTCCGCTCCTCGCCAGAGAGCGCTCCCAGTACGAGCGCGGGAATGTCTTGCCGGTGCGGGCACTCGGTCATCGGTCGTAGGCCTCCTCGGGGACCCGTGTTCTGAGCTTCGTCAGGCCGAGGCGCATCCGGCCCTTGATCGTGCCGATCGGCACGTTCAGCATCTCGGCGATCTCCGACTGACTGAACGCGCCGAAGTAGGCGAGCTCGAGCGCCTGGCGCTGCTCACCGGGGAGTCGGCCGAGTTCGCTCCTGAGCTCGGCCGAGCCGATCCGGGCGACCGCCTCGTCCTCGGTGCTCGCCTGCGACGGCATCCGCTCGGCGATCTCGTCCCCGTGCACAAGCCGGCGCCGGTCCGGCGCCTGCTTGCGCAGCACGTCGATCGCCCGGTTGCGCACGATTCCGAGCAGCCAGGTCCGCAGGCTCCCGCGAGAGGGGTCGAAGCGCATGTATCCGCGCCAGAGCGACAGGAACGCCTCCTGCGTGATGTCCTGCGCCGGTCCGGGGGCGCCGGTCATGCGGTAGGCGAGCGAGTAGGCGACCGCGGAGTGGCGGTCGTAGATCGCCTCGAACGCTCGCTCGTCGGCATGCCCGACCAGTTCGATCAGCTCCTCGTCGGCGAGCGTCGCGAGGTCGGTCCCCGCGCCGCGTCTGAATCGGGCTCGTGCCATCTCGACCGACCCTACGGACCGCGGCCCGCCGCCGGATCACTTCGGCAGTGATCCGGCCTGCGGCTCGCTCCGTAGTAGGGGGTCAACCGCGGCCCCTGCCGCCCGACCCGGAGGTAACAACGATGACCGAGCCACCCACGATCGACACCGACGTTGTGCCAGGAAGCGCGCTCGACGACATCCGGCGCGACAGCGGAACCCGACGCAAGTTCATGCGGATGAGCGGCCGGACCGCCGGCGGCGCGGTCGCCGCTGCCTCGCTCGCCGGGGTGCTCGCCGCCTGCGGCGACGACGGCGACTCGGCGATGAGCACCACGCCGACGACGAGCACGGCGAGCGCAGCGGCCGACCTCGAGATCGTTAACTACGCGCTGACGCTCGAGTACATCGAGGCGGACTTCTACGACCGCGTGATCGAGAGCGGGCTCTTCAAGGGCAAGGTGCTGAGCACCCTCAAGAGCTTCGGCGAGCACGAGCGGGCGCACGTCACCGCGCTGGAGAAGACCGCGAAGAGCCTGGGAACGCCGGCCGAGAAGCCGATGACGACGTTCCCGCTCGACAGCGCCAAGCAGGTCTCCGAGCTCGCCGCCACCGTCGAGAACGTCGGCGCGGCCGCCTACCTCGGCGCCGCCGGCAAGATCAAGAGCCCCGAGATCCTGGCCGCTGCCCTCTCGATCCACTCGATCGAGGCCCGCCACGCGTCGGTCCTCGGCCGGCTCGTCGGTAAGTCGACGACGCCCGACGGCGCGTTCGCCAAGCCGATGGCGATGAAGGACGTGCTCGCCGCCGTCAAACCGTTCATCCAGCAGTGACCACGAAAGGACCGATTCAGATGAGCACCACCGAGAACCCCACCACCCTCGGCCAGATCGAGGTCGAAGGCCTGTCGCGAGGCGCGTTCATGCTTCGCGGCGCGTTGACCGCGGGTGCGCTTGCGGGCGCCGCGGCCGTCGGCCCGTTCGCGAGGTCGGCTGCGGCCCAGGCCGGCGGCGACGTCGAGATCCTGAACTTCGCGCTGACGCTCGAGTACCTCGAGGCAGAGTTCTACGAGCGTCACGCGCGCCGAACCCGCCTGTCTGCGGATGTCCGCAAGGTCGCGAGCCGGTTCGGCGATCACGAGAGCGCGCACGTCGACGCGCTGACCGCGGCGATCAAGTCGGCAGGAGGCAAGCCGGCCGCCAAGCCGACGTTCACGTTCCCAGTCGGTAACGAGGCGGCGTTCCTCAAGCTCGCCTACGACCTCGAGAACGCGGGCGTCAGCGCCTACAACGGGGCCGGTCCGTCGATCAAGAGCACCGAGCTGCTCGGCGCCGCCGGATCGATCGTCCAGATCGAAGCGCGGCACGCTGCCGAGATCGGCGTGCTCGCCGATCGCTCGCCGACGCCGGACGGAGCGTTCGACCTCGCCCTCGCCATGGACTCGATCCTGGCCAAGGTCAAACCCCTGATCGCCGGTTAGGGGGAACGACGATGCCCGGAATCGGACCGATGGAACTGATTGTCGTGCTCGTGATCGCCCTGATCGTGCTCGGACCGAAGAAGCTGCCCGAGGTCGGCCGCTCGGTCGGTGACGGGCTGCGGGAGTTCCGCGGCTCGCTCAGCGCCGCGAAGGATTCGGACGCGGACGGTTAGCGACGAGCGCGCGTCGCCTGCTTGAGCGCACGTTTGTGCGCCTGGTAGGCGGCGAGCCCCTCCCCGGAGTCGACGTCACCGAGCGTCGGATGATCGGGGACGAGCTCGGCGGCGGCCTTGACGCCGAAGCGCTTGCTCAGCACGGAGGCCGTCGACGTCACCTTCATCTCGCCGAAGCCGGGCAGCGCTGCGAGGTTCGCCCGTAGCTCGTCCGGGCCGGCTGCGCTCATCCACACGGCGGCGGCGTCCCCGTCGTACTCGTCGCGGATGTGGCGCGCGAGATTCTGGACCCGCTCGGCCATCGCGCCCGGGTAGCGGTGGATCGCGGGCTTCTCGCGGAAGACCGGCTCGAGTTCGGCGTTCGCGAGCGTGTCGACGTCGAAGGCGCCGAGCCGCTCCTTGATCGCGAGCGGTCCGGAGAACGCCTTCTGGACCGAGACCTGCTGGTCGAGCACGAAGCCGACGAGCAGCGCCAGCGGATCGGACGCGATCAGCGCGTTCGCCTGGTCGGATTCGGTGAAGTGGAGGACGTTGGGCTGCTTGGTCGTGGCGGCCATGGCCTCAGGGTAGATGCAGTGGGGTCAGCCGGTGAGGCGCCGCGCGGCGGGGAGCGTGACCGTGATGGTCGCGTTGTCGTCGGCCGTCGAGCCGTCGCCCTCGACCGACCCGCCGTTGACGACCACGCCTGTGCGAGTGGGTACCGCGGTCAGCCGGACCGAAAGCCGCCGGCCGGGTAGCAGGCGTACCGACGTGCAGCGCAGCACACGGGCGCGTGCGCAGCGCAGGCCGGGCGCGGAGAGCGCAACACCGGCACCGGCGCGGCAATCGGCGTGACAGTCACCGACCGGCTGCCGCGCGCGCTGCGACTCCGCGCCCGCGGGGAATGCCGGTCACGGTGAACGCATGCTCGACGCGGCCCGGTGGGAACGTCGTCGGCTGGCCGCGGTCGGGCCCTGCGGGCGTGACCGCGTTGTCGGCGCCCGCCGGCACCGTGATCGTGACCTGTTCGTCGTTCTGGTAGCCGAAGGTTGCGTTGTAGGTGCCGTCGAGCTGCGGCTGCATGCAGTCGACGAAGACGCCGGTCGTCGGCTTCGGCTCGGGCGTCGTGGCGCAGCGTGGCGATGACTCTGAAGCGGTCGCGGTGCCGGTCACCGCGGCGTGGCGAACCGACCACGTGACCGTGGTTCCGGAGGGGATCGCACTCACGGTGAACGCCTCGGCGACCCGTCCCGGTTCGAAGATCGTCGGCTGCCCGCGGCCGGGCCCGCCGGGGGAGACGGCGTTGTCGTCGCCGATCGCGATCGTTCGCTGCTCGGCGTTGTTGCTCTCGTATCCGAAGCGGGCGGTGAAGGTGCCGTCCGAGCCCGGCTCGACGCAGGTGACGAAGACGGCGATCGGCTCCGGCTCAGGGGCTGGGACGCAACCGTTCTGCCAGGTCTCCTGTCCGTCGCCGTCCCAGTTCTGACCGGCAAAGCCGGGGAACGGGGGGATGATGTCGAGGTCGTGGTTCTTGGCGTGCCCGTTCAGCGCCGCCTGTGCAGCGACCGTGATCTGGACGTAGTGCGGGCCGCGAGATGGACGTGGTCGATCGGTCGGACCGGCTGGAGGTGCTCGGCGGGTTGAGCCCGTCGTTGCGCGTGCCGACGCTGGTGTTGGACGACGGACGGCCGCTTGCGGAGTCAGGGGCGATCCTGCTCTACCTCGCCGAGGGCAGCGACTTCCTGCCGGCAGACCGCTTCGAGCGCGCGCAGGTCGCGCAGTGGCTGTTCTTCGAGCAGTACGAGGTCGAGCCGAAGATCGCGGTCGCGCGCTTCTTCCTGCAGATGTGGCCGGGGGAGAGGGACGAGGCGCGGATCGCGAAGATGCGGGATGCGAGCCGCCACGCGCTGCGGAGGATGGAGCGGCACCTCCGGGACGGAGAGCGTGAGTGGTTCGTCGGCGGCTCGTATTCGATCGCCGACATCGCGCTCAACGGGTACACGCACGTGGCCGACGGCGCCGGGATCGAGCTGGACGACAGCTAGCCGTCGAGCAGGGCCAGCAGCTCCTCGACCGGCTGGGCGCCGATCGCACCGCGCTCGCGGTCGACGATGAAGCAGGGGACACCGGTGATCTTGAGCTGCTGGGCCAGCAGCTCGTCCGCGCGGACCTCGTCGCTGAAGCGATCCGATTCGAGCGTGGCGATGACCTCGTCGTCGGGCAGGCCGACCTCGGCGCAGATGGCGCGGAGGACGGCGTGGTCGGCGACCGGCGCGCGCTCTGCGTGGTAGGCGCGGAAGAGGCGCTCGGTCAGCTCGCCGTCGAGGCCATGCTCGCGCGCGAGGTGGATGAGCCGGTGGCCGTCGAACGTGTTGCCGCCGGTCGCGTTCGCCAGGTCGAGGTCGAGTCCGTCCTGGGCGGCCATCTGCTCGAGCTGCCTCATGCGCGCCGTCGCCTCGTCCGGCGAGGTGCCGTACTTGGCGGCGAGCCGCTCCGGCGCCGTGCCCTCGGGCAGCGCCGGGGCGTTCGGGTCGAGCTCGAAGCTGCGCCAGCGCAGCTCGACGTCACCGTCGTAGGCCTCAAGCGCGGCGTCGAGCCGGCGCTTGCCGACGTAGCACCACGGGCAGGCGATGTCGGACCAGACGTCGAGCTGCATAGGGCCGAGGCCAGCCGTCAGGCCCGCTACAGCGGCGTCGCGCCGTCGTACAGCTTGAGCACGCTGACGCTGCCGTCCGGCACGTCCTTGTCGTCGAGGCAGAGCCTGCAGAGCACGCACTCGTCGACATTCTTCTCGACGATCTCGACGCGGCCGCCGGCGTCTGCGTAGATGCCGACCGGGCAGACCTCTTCGAGCTTGGCGGCGATCTTCGCGTCGCTTGCGATCTCGTCCGAGACCTCGATCCCGATGAACGTTCCGTCGGTACGCATTGCTCAGACCTCCACGCCGCGCTCGGCGAGCTTCTGTTTCATGATCTCCGGAATCTCGGAGATCTCCTCGGCGACGGTGATCCCGGCCTCGGCGAGGCGGGCGATCTTCTCGGTCGCTGTGTCTTCCTTGCCCTCGACGATCGTGCCGGCGTGGCCGAAGCTCATGCCGGGCATCTCGTCCATGAAGCGGCCGGCCATGAAGGCGACGATCGGCAGGCGCGAGTTGTGGTCGGTGACCCACTTGGCGAGCTCGGCCTCCATGCGGCCGCCGGGCTCGGTGTAGATGACGATGCCCTTCGTCTCCTCGTCGGCCTCGAAGAACGGCATCAGCTCCGCGTAGCTCGATCCGATGATCGCGTCGCCGCCGATCGAGACGGCGGTCGAGATGCCGAGCCCGGCGGCGCTCAGTGTCGAGCTCATCTCGGTCGTCATGCCGCCGGAGCGGGAGATGACGCCGATCGAACCGCGCTGGTAGCTCTTGGCGGCGTCCTTCGCGGGCCCGCCGATGCCGCCCATCTTGATGACGTCGGGGACGATCATGCCAAGGCAGTTCGGGCCGATGATGCGGGCGCCGTGCTCGTTCGCGGTCTCGACCATCTGGGCGACGTCGCCGCGCGGGATCCGCTCGGTCACGATCACGATGATCTTGATCCCGTTCTCGAGTGCCTCCAGCACCGCGTCCTTGGTGAAGGCCGGCGGGACGGTGACGACCGAGCCGTCGATCGGCCCGCCGTGGTGCTCGACCGCCTGAGCGACGGTGTCGAAGACCGGCACGCCGTGCACCTCGCGGCCGAGCCGGCCGGGGGTGACGCCGCCGACGATCTTCGCGCCTTTGCCGTAGTCGAGGCACTCGCGGGTCAGGTTCACGGCCTCGCGGCCGGTGATGCCCTGGACGATGAAGGTGGTGTCTTCGTTGATCAGGATGCTCATGCCGCTGCTCCAATCTTTTCCACCGCACGCTTGGCGGCCTCGTGCATGGACGTGGAGCGGTCGGCGTACTCGACGCCGTACTTCTCGAGGATCTTGAAGCCCTCTTCCTCCCAGGCGCCCGGAATGCGGAAGATCGCGATCTTCTCCGCGGGGTCCATGCCGAGCTCGAGGCACGCGCCGATCACGCCGCGGGCGACGATGTCGACGCGGGTGTTGGAGACGATCGACATCATCACCGCGATCTTGTCGACGCCCGGTTTCTGCAGCACGAGCTTGGCGAGTCCCTTGGCCTTCGCGACCGACGGGTTGCCGCCGATCTCGCAGTAGTTCGCGGGCTCGCCGCCGTACTTGCGGACCGCGTCGAACAGCGTCAGCGAGCCGCCGCCGGCACCGATCACGAGCCCGAGGTTGCCGTCGAACTCGGTCACGTTTCCGGCCACCCCGCGGTGGTCCTGGGCGTCGACCTCCTCGCCGGCGAGCTCGAACGGGGTCGGCTCGCGCGCCTCGCGCGTCTCCTCGTCGCCGACGCCGAGGTCCTTGAGCAGCGCCTTGTGGCGGCCGCGGGCCTCGTTCTCCATGTCCATGTGCGCGTCGAGCGCGATGAACGAGCCGTCCTTCATGCGGGCCAGCGGATTGATCTCCGCCAGCGTGCAGTCGTTCTCGACGAACAGCTTCGCGAGCTTTGTGACGATCGGGACGAGGCGGTTCAGGTCGCTGCCGGTCACGCCGGTCGAGGCGATGACCTCCTTGGCGATGTAGTCGCTGAACGGGTGGATGTTCGAGAAGTGGCGGCGGCCGACCTTGTCGGGCTGCTCCTCGGCGACCTGCTCGATGTCGATGCCGCCGACCGGGGAGAAGATGATCACCGGCTGCTTCTTGGTTCCGTCCCAGACGACGCCGGCGTAGAACTCCTGGTCGACCTCGGCCTTCGGGTCGACGAGCACGCCGCGCGGCATGTGGCCGTTGATCTCCAGCTTGAGGATGTCGGCGGCGTGCGCCTGCGCCTCCTCGGGCGTCGTCGCGAACTTGACGCCGCCGGCCTTCATCCGGCCGCCTGAGAGGACCTGCGACTTGATCACGGTCTCGCCGCCGATGCGGGCCGCGATCTCGCGGGCCTCGTCGGCGCTTGTGGTGAAGCCGTAGTCGGTGACCGGGATGCCCGCGCGCTTGACGATTTCGCGCGCCTCGTATTCGAAGAATCTCAAGGTGAACTGCCTCTGTCGGTGAGGGACGATGCCAGCGGCGCTCGTGCGAACGGGCGCGGGCGCGCGGCGGCGAGGAAGGTTACCGGGAGGAGTGGTGCGATGCCTCGTCGATCCGATATCGGGATTTACGGTAGATCGAGATCGCTGTTACCTTCCCGCGCTCTCTGCGTTGGGACCAACATGACTGCCTACCCGAAAATCCTCGCCCTGACCCTTGCGATCGGCGCCGTGGCGGCACCGGCTCAGGCCGCTGACTGGACGACCCAGACGCTCGGCTCGCCGGAAACCAACGTCGAGCAGACCGCGATCGCGCCTGATGGCTCGGCCCTCGCGCTGGTCGGCTCGCAGCTCCACGTGGACTATGGCGCCAAGCGGCACGCCGTCTACACGAAGACGGCCGGCAGTCGCTTCACACGTCAGCTTCAGCTGAACGGGTATGCCGACTACGTGGCCGGGATCCGATCGGGCGGCCAGGCGATCCTCGCCAGCAGCGGCGCGGACGACATCGTGCTCCGTCTGCGGCCGAGTGCGTCAAGCGCTTGGCGCACGGTCAAGCTCGCCGCTGATCCCGGTGCGTACTGGCGCGAAGCTCCGCAGCTGGTCAGCACTCCCGGCGGCAGGTGGATCATCGCGGCGACGCAGGCGCAGGGCAACGACACGCCGGACGACGCCGACGAGGACATCATCACAACCGTCGTCTACGAGGTCAGCGCAACGGGCGAGATCCGTTTCAAGTCCAATCCGATCCCGAACTCCCTCAATTTGCATGGACTGGCCGCCACGCAGTCCGGCGCGAAGTACCTGCTTACCGAGAAGCCTTCGGTGGCCGGTGAGCAGCGTGTCGGCACGACCGTCGTCTACTCGTACGACAAGGGCAAGGCCAAGGCGATCTCGGCTCCGCTGCCGATCACAAACGCGGCGGTCGCGGCGGGCGTCAGCACCGGTGCGATCGCCGGTACCGACCCGGCGAATTGCCAGGACGTCGGCGAGTGTGTCGGTCGAACGTTGCACTACCGCATCACCAGCGGTGGGCAGGTCCTCGACCTCGGTCAGGTCGCCAGTACCGACAGCGCCTCGGCCAAGCGCCTTCAGGCGAACCCGGCGGTGACCTTCCTCAGCCTCGACAAGATCGTTGTCAGTTGGGACACGAAGAACCGGCAGACGCGAGCCTTCGCGGGTCGCAGGTACGCGTTCATCTCGACCACGCATCCGCGTCGTGCGCCGGACGCGTACGCGCTGGGCGAGACCGGTGACTACCCCGCGCCCGCAGCCGATCCGCTGCCACTCTCCGGCAATCGGGTCTTCATGACTTGGGCGACGTTCGGAACGGCAAAGAGCGTCTCCGCAAAGACGGTGAACATCGCCGAGAACGACAAGCAGGCACCGGCGCTCAACCTGGGCCGTCTCATCAACGACGGTCGGTTCAACGCCGCGACCGGCGGGTCGTGGGCGATCGTCGGCGGCGACGTCGGGAAGAATGCCCGCCGCGCCACCGTGAGCGTGCGCCGCTTCTAGCGCACGAACGAAACGATCTTCGGCACCACGATCTCCGGCGACTGCTCGATGCAGAAGTGCGTCAGGCCTGGCATGACCTCCAGCCGGTAGTCGTCGGCGTGATCCTCGAGGCCGCGCAGCATCGGCGGCTTGATCGCGATGTCGCGGTCGCCGTAGAGGAACAGCGTGGGCACCCGCAGTCGGGTGCCCACGTACTTCCCGCCGATACTGCTCGCGAGCTCGCCGCCGTAGACGAACGAGCCGTAGACCTGCTGGGCCGCGACCGGGTCGATGTGGTCGAAGTAGAGCCGGCCCTCCTCCTCGGTCCACGAGCCGTCGGCGACGCACTGCTTGATCACGAGGTTCGGGATGACGCCGGCGCGCGTCAGCGCCGGCCCGAGCAGCGGCGAACCGATCAGCAGCATGTACCAGAAGCTGCCGAGCGCCTTCAGGGTTTCCATGTCCGTTGGCGTGTAGGGGTGGCCGGTGTTGACGAGCACGAGCTTCTCGACCCGCTCGGGCTCGCTGAGCGCCATCAGGAACGTCACGAACCCACCCCAGTCGTGGCCGACGAGGCGGAAGCGCTCGACGCCCATCGCGTCGAGCACTGCGAGCACGTCGAGCGCGAGCTGGTGCTTGCGGTAGCCGCGCTTCGTCGCCTCGCTCCAACCGAACCCGCGCAGGTCGATCGCGATCGGCCGCAGGCCGGCAGCCGCGAGCGGCTCGAAGTGGTCGCGCCAGCAGTACCAGTTGCTCGGCCACCCGTGGACCATCACGACCGGTGGCGCGTCCTTGTCGCCGGCCTCGGCGACGTGGAAGCGGATCCCGCGCGCCTGCACGAACTGGTGGCGTACCCCGTCGACCCGCGGCAGGTCGGTGGGCACGTTCCCGTTGGTCAGGGGCTCGATCGCTGCGGTGGCCATGGGCCGACGCTACCGGAGCCCGGGCGCGCGCGCCCCCGCCCGTCGTTGGTCATCAGATCGCGCGGTGTGCGCGATCTGATGACCATCGACGGGTGAGGGTCTGGTCGAAGCGGGTGAGAGCGTCGGCCGGGGCGAAGTCGAGGTCGAGATCGGTGATCCGGAGCGTCTCGATGCCGCGGCGTTCGACCTCGGCGTCGCGCCGCTCGTCGCGGGCGCGCTGCAGAGGCAACCGGTGGTGTGGACCGTCGATCTCGACGACGAGCTGCGCAGCCGGGTACCACAGGTCCACGCGGACGCGAGGGTGGTCGGGGCGAAGGTCGAACCACACCTGCGTTTCGGGTCGCGGCCGGTCGCCGCCGGTCAGCAACGTCAGCCCGCGTTGCTCAAGTCCTGTTTCCATGATCGCGCCGTCGATGCCGGCCGGCGCGAGCACCTCTCGCAGCAGCCTCACGCCGCGCGGCCGGTTCATCCGCGCCAGCGTGTGACCGATCGCGATGACGTCGAGTTGCCGTTTGAACTCGGCCTGGCGGCAGGCGTACGCCAGCGCACCGACGTTGCCTGTGCCGGCGAGGTCTATCAGCGACCGCGCCACGGTCGTGCATCGCAGCCCTGCGAACAGCCTGACATCACGCTCATCGAGGAGGACTGCCCGGTGGACGGTGAAGCGCGAGCGTGGCGCGCAGCTCCCGCGTGGCACAACGATGTGCACGTGCTTGTCGTGCAGGTCGACGATGTCGCTGTGGCGGAGCGCCGAAGCATGCGCCAGGGCCGAGCGCTCACCGCACGACAGCAGCGCGGCGCGATGGACGGCCCTTTCGCTGAGTGCTCGATGCCCGAGCGCGTACACGTCGACCTCGACGCGGTGGAGCCGCCCGTTGTCGAGCCAGCGCCGGACCGTCGACTCCGCGAACCCGTGGGCGCGCAGCTGCGCCCCACCGACCACTCCGTCCTGGGAGTCCGCCAGCACAACGAGCCGTCGATGGTCATCAGATCGCGCGATGTGCGCGATCTGATGACCATCGACGGAGGCAGGCGGGCGCATGCGCCGATGGCATCACGGGCGCCTGCGGAGAATCCAGACGCGTCTGCGGCAGACCGCAGGCGCTGGCGCTACGAAAGCCCGTAGGCCTCGCGCAGGGCCGGGTCCTTCGCGGCCAGCTGCTTGGCGAGCGACACCATGACCTGGCACTGCTTCCACGTGGCGTCGTCCTGCATCTTGCCGTCGATCATGTGGACGCCGCGGCCGTCCGGAATCGCCTCGATCACCTTCATCGCAAACTTCACCTCGTCGGGATCCGGCGAGAAGACCTTCTTGGCGATATCGATCTGGACCGGGTGCAGCGACCAGGCGCCGACACAGCCGAGCAGGAACGCGGCGCGGAACTGGGCCTCGCATGCGGCGACGTCCTTGATGTCGCCAAACGGGCCGTAGAAGGGGAGCAGCCCGTTCATCGTGCAGGCGTCGACCATGCGCGCGATCGAGTAGTGCCACGGATCCTGCTGCGCGGTCACGCGCAGCTGGTCCGGGGCGATCGAGCCGTCCTCCAACAGCTCGGGGTCGCTCATCGACAGGTAGCCGGGATGGCCGCCGCCGACGCGCGTCGTCTTCATGCGCCGCGACGCGGCGAGGTCCGCCGGGCCGAACGACATGCCCTGCATGCGCGGCGACGCGGCCGCGATCTCTTCGACGTTCGCGACGCCCTGCGCCGTCTCGAGGATCGCGTGCACCAGGATCGGCCGATCCAGCCCGGCGCGCGCCTCGAGCTGCGCGAGCAGGCGGTCGACGTAGTGGATGTCCCAGGCGCCCTCGACCTTCGGAACCATGATCACGTCGAGCTTGTCGCCGATCTCGCCCACCAGCGTGATCAGGTCGTCGAGCACCCACGGCGACTCCAGAGAGTTGACGCGCGTCCACAGCTGCGTGTCGCCGAAGTCGTTCGCCCGCCCGATCTCGACCAGCCCGGCCCGCGCCGCCTCCTTGCGGTCGACCGGCACCGCGTCCTCGAGGTTGCCGAGAACGATGTCCGCCGACTCGGCGATCTGCGGCACCTTCGCCACCATCTTCGGGTTCGACGGATCGAAGAACGCGATCATCCGCGAGGGCGGGAACGGGATCTCGCGGAGCGGCTCAGGGGCTCCGGCGGCCTGGGGCTTGAGGAAGTCACGGGGGCTGCGCATAGGCCCGTGACCTTAGCTGCGCCTACTTCCGCTTGACCTGCGCGACCATCTCGCCGGTCTGGCCAATCGTCGTCGCCAGCCCGCTCGAGAGCGTCGTCAGGTGCTCGGCGGTCGTCGCGACGTCCTCGGACATCTCGCGCAGGCCGCCGGCCGTGGAGGAGATCGTGTGGACGTCGGTCTCGATCCGGCTGAGCGCGTCAGCGGTGGCGCGGACGGCCGCCACGATCGACGAGAAGCTCTCGCGCGCCGCGGTCGCCTGATCGCCGACGGCAGTGGCGGATTCGCCGGTGGCCGACACCGAACGCTGGACCTCGTCGATCGCCGTCAGCGAGTCGGCGCTCAGCTTCGTGATTCCGTCGAGCGCCGACGCCGTCGACTCGGCGAGCTTGCGCACTTCCTCGGCGACGACCGCGAAGCCGCGGCCGTGCTCGCCGGCGCGCGCTGCCTCGATCGCGGCGTTGAGCGCCAGCAGGTTGGTCTGCTCGGCGATGCCGCCGATCTCGGCGACGATCGTCTCGATCGAGCGCAGGCGACCCGCGAGCTCCTCGGTCTCGGTGCGGATCTCGTCGACGGCGCCGATCATCTGCTGCGTCGCGTCGCTGGAGGCGGCGACGACGCTCTCGCCCTCGGAGGCGAGCTCGACGGTCTGCGAGACCTCTGACGTCGCCTGCGCGGACTGGGCGCTGATGCCGGATGCGAGCTCCGAGAGCTCGGCGGCCGAAGCATGAGACTCCTCGGCGGCCGCGGCGAGCTGCTGCGAGAGGTCGTCGACCTGCGTCTGCTGGCTCGTCAGCGTCGCGTTCTGCTGCTCCATCTCGCCGACCAGCTCGAACGTGTGGTCGCGCGAGTCGAGGAACTCCTGCATGACGATCGCCATGTCGGCGACAAGGACCTTGCGGAACGCCATCAGGCGCTGCAGGAAGAGCTCGGCGTCTCCGCCGGAGCGGGCGAGCAGCTCAGGCACGACGACGCGCTCGATTCGCAGCGTCGCGCCCATGTAGGCCCAGATCGGCAGGTCGATGCGGTCGTGAACGCGGCCGATCGTGCGCACGCGCTCGATCCGGTCGTCACCGAAGGACCCGCTGAACATGCCCTCCATGTATGCGGCGAGGGTCTGCGAGAGCCTCTCGACGCTCGAGTGCTCGCCGATGATCGCCATCAGCTCGGACTCTTGGCCGATGTGACCGTAGAACGAGTCGCTGTACTCGTGCGCCATCGCGCCGACCTCGTGCATTTCGCTCAGGAGCTCCATGTCGCGGTCGGTCAGCGAGCAGAACTTCAGCAGGTTGGCCCAGCGCTCATCGGAGGCGGTCAGCGGCGTGCCGCCGGCGTCGGGATTGGCAACGGCAACAACGGCCTGCTCAGGTTCGGCGGTCGTGGCGTCGGTGTTGCGGCGGAACGGGTTCATGCGGAGCTCTCCGGTCGGGGTCTGGCCATGCAATCGGGCTCTGCTCCCGCTTCTTGAGTCGCCGTTTGGCATCCTCCCCGGCCGAATGACCGACACCACCTTCACAACAGACCAGGCCGAGCGCGAAGCGAGCGGCGCCCACAGCTACGGCCGCTACCTCGAGGAGTTCGAGGTCGGCGCGACCTACCAGCACTGGCCCGCGAAAACCGTGACCGAGGCCGACGACCACCTCTTCTGCCTGATCACGATGAACCACCACCCGCTGCACATCAACGACGTGTACGCGTCAAAGAGCCAGCAGGGCAAGAACGTGGTCGTCGGCCCGTACGTCTACTCGCTGGCTCTTGGCATGACCGTGTCGGATATCTCGGGCAAGGCGATCGCGAACCTCGCCACCGAGGAGCTGAGCCACCCGGCGCCGGTCTTCCACGGCGACACGCTGTTCTGCGAGACCGAGGTGCTCGAGAAGAAGGAGTCGCAGTCCAAGCCCGACCGCGGCGTCGTGAAGGTGCACACCCGCGTCCGCAACCAGGACGGCACGCTGGTCGCGGAGTTCAAGCGCCTGGTGCTCGTGCCGCGCAAGAACCCCGGTACGTAGTTTCCTGCAGAACCGCGGCGGGAACGATCCCCGAGCCGCCGCAGAGGAGTACCGTTCACAGGTGTGGTGGTCACCGCAGCGCGGTGGCCACCCTTTCTGATTCCAGAACCGGAGCAAGAGAACAGTGACCATGACCGCCCCTTCAAACGACGCCTCGACCGACCACGCCCAGCTCGTGGCTTGGGTGGAGGAGGTCGCGGCGCTGACGCAGCCCGACGCGATCCACTGGTGTGACGGCTCCGCCGAGGAGTACGACTCGCTCTGCAACCTGCTCGTCGAGCACGGCACGTTCCGCAAGCTGAGCGACGCCAAGCGTCCGAACAGCTACCTGGCATGGTCGGACCCGTCCGACGTCGCTCGTGTCGAGGACCGCACGTTCATCTGCTCCGAGCGCGAGGAGGACGCCGGCCCGACCAACAACTGGCGCGACCCGGCCGAGATGCGCGCCGAGATGAAGGGCCTGTTCGAAGGCTCGATGCGCGGCCGCACGATGTACGTGATCCCGTTCTCGATGGGCCCGCTCGGCTCCGACAAGTCGCACATCGGCATTGAGCTGACCGACTCGCCCTACGTCGTCGTGCAGATGCGGATCATGACCCGGATGGGGCAGAAGGCGCTCGACCTGCTCGGCACCGATGGCGAGTTCGTCCCGTGCGTGCACTCGATCGGCGCACCGCTCGAGGCCGGCGAGGAGGACGTCTCCTGGCCGACGAACCGCGAGACGAAGTACATCGTCCACTACCCCGAGACCCGCGAGATCTGGTCGTACGGCTCGGGCTACGGCGGCAACGCGCTGCTCGGCAAGAAGTGCTTCGCACTGCGGATCGCCTCGGTGATGGCCCGCGACGAGGGCTGGATGGCCGAGCACATGCTGATCCTCAAGGTCACGAGCCCCGAGGGCGACGTTCGCTACGTCACGGGGGCGTTCCCGAGCGCCTGTGGCAAGACCAACTTCGCGCTGATGGTTCCGACGATCGAGGGCTGGAAAGTCGAGACGATCGGCGACGACATCGCCTGGATGAAGTTCGACGACGAGGGTCGTTTGCGCGCGATCAACCCCGAGTACGGCTTCTTCGGGGTCGCCCCGGGCACCGGCTGGGGCAACACCCCGGTCGCGATGAAGGCGCTCGAGAAGGGCGCGCTCTACACCAACACCGCGCTGACCGACGATGGCGACACATGGTGGGAGGGGATGACCAAAGAGGTCCCGTCGCACCTGATCGACTGGCACGGCGAGGACTGGACGCCCGAGGCCGATCACCCGGCCGCACACCCGAACGCGCGCTTCACCGTCCCGGCCGCCCAGGTCGACACGCTCGCCGCCGAGTGGGAGGACCCGGCCGGCGTGCCGATCGACGCGTTCCTCTTCGGTGGTCGCCGTGGCTCGGTCGTGCCGCTCGTGCGTGAGGCCAAGAGCTGGGAGCACGGCGTCTTCCTGGGCGCGACGATGAGCTCGGAGATGACCGCCGCCGCCTTCGGCACCGTCGGTCAGCTCCGCTTCGACCCGTTCGCGATGCTGCCGTTCTGCGGTTACAACATGGGCGACTACTTCCAGCACTGGCTCGACATCGGCGCCAAGGAGGGTGCGCAGCTGCCTCGCATCTTCTACGTCAACTGGTTCCGCAAGGACGAGGACGGCCGCTTCCTCTGGCCCGGCTTCGGCGACAACTCGCGCGTGCTCGAGTGGATCGTGCGCCGCGTCGAGGGCAAGGCCGAGGGCATCGAGACGCCGCTCGGAATCGTTCCGCGCGCCGAGGACCTGAACGTCGACGGGCTCGACCTGTCGGCCGATGACCTCACGAAGCTCCTCACCGTCGACACCGAGGCCGTCAAGGCCGAGCTGCCTCAGGTCGAGGAGCACCTCGCGAAGTTCGAGCGGCTTCCGGCCGAGGTTCGGGCGCAGTTCGAGGCGCTGAAGTCCGACCTCAGCTAGACGTCGCCCAGCGCTGCGCGCTGGGCTTAAGGACCTAGGCTCCGCCCTTGTCCGGGTTGGGGGTGAAATAGGGTCGGGGCATGAGCGAGGCCCCGCCCGAGTACCACGCCCTGCTGCCCGCGTTCGTCGGCGGCTACTGGGGGCAGAGCGCCGGCGCGGCCGTCCGTGACGCAGGCGGCGGCAGCGCCGCGCTCGAGGAGGCCCGCGGTGCTCTCGGCCTGGCTGCCGGCCGCGGCACCGACGCAATCACCGTGCGGGCGTTCAACCCCGAGCCCGATACCGATGGGTACGGATCGCCGGGGTCGGCGCTCGAGACGAACACGCCGGACCTGCCCTTCCTCGTCGACTCGGTCTCGGCCGAGATCGTCGCCCGCGGGATCCGCATCGTCCGTGTCGTCCATCCGATCATCTGGGTCGTCCGTGACGAGGAGGGGCGGATCGTGGCGCTCGGCGACGAGGAGAACGGCCGTCCCGAGTCGATCATGCACTTCGAGCTCGGCCGGCGGCTCACCGACGCGGAGCTCGCCGACCTCGCCGGCGGCGTGCGCGGCGTGCTCGCCAACGTGACCGCGGTCGTCTCCGATTTCGAACCGATGCGGGCGTCGATCGACCGTCTGATCGGGATCGTGCGCGAGGACGCTGCCGAGGGCGACCTCGTCGAGGACGACCCGAAGGAGATCGAGGCGCTGCTTCAGTGGCTGCTCGACGAGAACTTCGTCTTCCTCGGCTACCGCGAGGAGCGCGAGGGGGCCGCAGGGCCCGAGGCGGTTCCCGGGACCGCGCTGGGGCTGCTCCGCGACGTCGCCGAGGGCGGGCTCGGGCTCGAAGCGGAGCTCGACATCGGCGACGACAGCCACGACCGCCGGGCCTTGCGCTTCCTGCGTAGCCACGCGGTCTCGACCGTCCACCGGCGCGAGCCGATGGAGACGCTGCTGGTCCGTATCCACGGCCCCGGCGGAGGGGTTGCGCGGCTTCTTGGCATCCTCTCGTCACGGGCCGTCGCAGAGCCGGCCAGCAGAACCCCCCAGCTCCGCGACAAACTCGCGCGGATCCTCTCGTCGGAGCGGCTCGTGCACGGCTCGCACGACTACAAGGCGGCGATCGCCCTGTTCGACCGCTTCCCGAAGGCAGAGCTGCTCGCCGCCCCGGTCGAGGACCTGCGGCGGATCGTCAAGACGCTGATCGGCACGGCGCCGAACCAGGTTCGGCTCACCTGCCGGGTCGCGCGCCACGGGCGTGCGGCGGCGCTCGTCGCCTCGATGCCGCGCGAGCGGCTGACGCCCGATCTGGTCCAGCAGATCCGGGCACTGATCTCGGACGCCTTCAACACGACCTACGTCGAGTCGCAGGAGGTCTTCAGCGACGACGGACGGGCGCTCGTCCATCTGTTCGTGCGTTCGCCCGATCCGCTTCCGGAGGTCGACGTAGCGCCGCTCGAGGAGGAGATCCGGCGTATCTCACGGACGTGGGCCGATCGCCTCGCCGAACAGCTCGCCGAGGACTACGGCGCCGAGCGGGGGCCGCTGCTCGCCGCCCGCTGGATCGAGCACCTGCCCGACGGCTACCGCGCCGAGACGCCGCCCGAGCAGGCAGCGAAGGACATCGACCTGCTCGAGCGGCTCGCGGCCGCCGAGCAGGGCACCGAGCTGCTCGTCGGGCTTCAGGACGGCCTGCCGAGCGCCGGCCGGCTCGTCACGCGGATCGCGCTCTACAAGCGCGGCCCCAAGGTCGAGCTGACCGCGGCCACGCCATTGCTGGAGAACCACGGCCTCAGGGTCATCGACGAGCACCCGACGCGGATCGAAGGGCAGGCCGGCGACCTTTGGGTCCAGGCCTTCTCCGTGATGACCACCGGCGGTGAGCCGCTCGACGTCGAGCAGGCAGCCGGCCTGGCGGAGTCGCTCGAGGCGGTCTGGCACGGGCAGACCGAGTCGGACTCGCTCAACCGCCTCGTGCTCGCAGCCGGTCTCGCCTGGCCGCGTGTGCAGGTGCTGCGGGCACTGCAGCGTTACCGCCAGAGGGTCGGGTCCCGCTACACCGAGGAGGCACGGAACGATGCGTTCGTCGCGCACCCACGGATCACGGCGAGGCTCGAGGAACTGTTCGAGCTGCGGTTCGCCGTCGACCCGCCGCCCGCGCACGACGAGCGCGAGCAGGCGCTGAAGGCTGCGATCGTCGAGGAGCTCGACGCGGTCGAACTGCTCGACCACGACCGGATCCTGCGCAACCAGCTCGCGCTCGTCGAGGCCGTCGTGCGGACCAACGTGTACCGCCCGGACCGCGGCGCGATGTCCTTCAAGATCCGCTCGGCCGACGTGCCGATGATGCCGGCGCCGGCGCCGCTGTTCGAGATCTTCGTCTACGCGTCCGACCTCGAGGGGATCCACCTCCGCGGTGGGCCGATCGCCCGCGGCGGCATCCGCTGGTCGGACCGGATGGACTACCGGACCGAGGTCTTCGGCCTGATGCGCGCGCAGATGACGAAGAACGCCGTGATCGTCCCGGCCGGCGCTAAGGGTGGCTTTTACCTGAAGGCTCCCCCTGCCGATCCGACCGAGCTGCGCGAAGCGGTCAAGGCTGGCTACGAGCGTTACATCGAGGCGCTGCTCGACGTCACCGACGACCTCGATCCCGACGGTACGACGATCCACCCGGACGGCGTCCGGGTCCGTGACGGCGCGGACAGCTATTTCGTGGTCGCCGCC
>WBZP01001474.1_pt1 | contig 28714 bp, 27 predicted proteins | sample 5204301 | NCBI WGS metagenome assembly WBZP01 (sample SAMN12412401, study PRJNA552823) | activated sludge metagenome | isolation source: activated sludge from nitrification reactor of wastewater treatment plant... | place: USA: Pennsylvania | collected 2017 | reverse complement strand
CCGTGTGTGACGACGGTGCAGGGCGCCTCGGCGGCGGTGCAGGGCATCGAGGCCGGTATCCGCGGGGACATCGGCGTGCAGTCCCTGCAGGAACTGCACCACGCGCTGGAACACTAGCGGTGAGCGGGTTCGGTTCCCGGCTGGCGGCCGCCGTTGCCGAGCGCGGGCCGCTGTGTCCGGGTATCGACCCGCATCCGGAACTGCTCGCCTCCTGGGGGCTGCCGGCCGATCCCGACGGCCTGGCCGCGTTCTGTGACGTGTGTGTGGCGGCCTACACGGGCTTCGCGATCGTCAAGCCCCAGGTGGCGTTCTTCGAGGCGTACGGTTCGGCCGGCTTCGCGGTGCTCGAACGCACCATGGCCGAGCTGCGCGCCAACGGCGTGCTGGTGCTCGCCGACGCCAAACGCGGCGACATCGGCACCACGATGGCTGCCTATGCCGCCGCGTGGGCCGCTGACGGCCCATTGGCGTGCGATGCGGTGACAGCCTCGCCGTACCTGGGTTTCGGCTCTCTGCGGCCACTGCTGGACACGGCCGCGGCGCACGACCGCGGAGTGTTCGTCCTGGCGGCCACGTCGAACCCGGAGGGCGCGGGCGTGCAACGGGCCGAACTGGACGACGGCCGCACCGTCGCGCAGTCGATCGTCGATGCGGCGGCCGCCGTCAACGCCGGCGACCCGGGACTGGTGGGCGTCGTCGTCGGTGCCACGCTGGCCGAGGTGCCCGACGTCAGCGCACTGGGCGGTCCGGTGCTGGTGCCCGGTGTCGGCGCCCAGGGCGGCCGCCCGGAGGCCCTGGCGGGCCTGGGCGGCGCGCGCCCCGGGCAGCTGTTGCCGGCGGTCTCCCGCGAGGTGCTGCGAGCCGGACCCGACATGGCCGCCGTGCGGGCCGCCGCCGAGCGGCTGCGTGACGCCGTCGCCTACCTGGCCTGAGGCACGTCAGAGGCGGATCCACTGCCCGAGGAACCAGAAGCCCCAGCCGTCGCCGTTACCGGCCGGCAGCGGCTCGACCCGCTGTCCGTTCCACCGGAACGGCTGGTGGTCCTGCCGGCCCTGGTCGAAGCCGCGGTGTTGCCAGTCGGCCCCGGCCGGCTGGCTGTTCCACGGGCCGGGACCAGTCCGCGGGCCGGGACCATTCTGTGGTCCCTGGTTGCCCCGCGGGTGGCCGTTCTGGCACTGCGGGGCATTGGGCGCTCCGCAGGGCTGACCGGGATCGGCGCCGGCGGTGCCGATCCCGAGGCCGAGCAGCCCGGCGAGTCCGATTCCGGCGGTCAGGGTCGACGCGCACGCGATGCGTTTGATGTTCATGCGGTTACTCCAATATCGGTCGGCATTCGGTCGAATCCGTGAGATCGCGGTTCTCGCGCTCACCCGACCGACGCTAGGGAGGACGCCTTGGTCGCCACTTTGGCCGCCCTGGGCGCCGGCTGTGCATCGGACCGCGACCGGGCCATGACACGAAAAGCCCTTGGCGACAACGGGATACGGTGACCGTTGCGGAAAGCGTAGGGCCGGAGGTGCGATGCGCCTCCGGCCCTGCCATGCACCGTCACCGGCGCACATCTGCGGTTGCCGCCCGGTGGGGGGTGTCTGGGGCGGCCGCCGCATCGATGGCCAATCTATGGATCGAAGCTGTGGCGGAGCTTTCGGTGACCTGTGATCTCGCGCAGCACCCGACCGGGGACGGCCGACACGCGCGACACGCCGCACCGACTTTCGGCCAATCTCGGCGGCCGCGCGGTGCCGGCCGGGACATCGCGGCGCCCTGCGCCAGGATGCTCCGGCAACCCGTCCGCAATCCGAGAAATAGCCTCCGAACTGGAGTGTTCCCGGATTAGTCGGGTGCCGGGCGAGGCCACCGGGGGCCCACGGCCGGGCCGGTGCCCGGATTTCTCGGGGGGCCGCCGGGGCCCTACACGCTGGGTCTTCGCCGAGGAAAGGTGGGGGTGGGGTTAGATTTCGTCAGTCAGCCTGGGTACGGTCGTCGTCGCTGGCTGGAGTACCCCGGCCGAGACAAGTAAAGATCGATGTCAGCATCACCCGCTAGGTTCGGTGACGCACCCAATGGCATCGAAATGGCAATGAGACGGAGGAACCGTGGCACTTCCCCAGTTGACCGACGAACAGCGTGCGGCTGCGTTGGAGAAGGCTGCTGCCGCGCGTCGTGCACGGGCTGAGCTCAAGGATCGGCTCAAGCGTGGCGGCACCAACCTCAGGCAGGTCCTCAAGGACGCCGAGACCGACGAGGTCTTGGGCAAGATGAAGGTCTCCGCACTGCTGGAGGCCCTGCCCAAGGTCGGCAAGGTCAAGGCCCAGGAGATCATGACCGAGCTGGAGATCGCTCCCACCCGCCGCCTGCGCGGCCTGGGCGATCGTCAGCGCAAGGCCCTGCTGGAAAAGTTCGACCCCTCCTAGAGAGGTCTGCGATCGCTGGCGGGGGATCGGACCGGCACGGCCGGGTGGTCGTGTTGTCCGGTCCCTCCGCGGTCGGGAAGTCGACGGTTGTCCGCTGCCTGCGTGACCACGTCCCCGACCTCTACTTCAGCGTGTCGGCGACCACCCGGGCGCCCCGCCCGGGTGAAGTCGACGGCGTCGATTACCGCTTCGTCACGCCGGACGCGTTCTCCCATCTGATCGACCGCGGTGAGCTGCTCGAATGGGCCGAGATTCACGGCGGCCTGCATCGCTCGGGCACACCGGCCGAACCGGTGCGACAGGCGATGGCCACCGGCCGCCCGGTGCTGATCGAGGTCGACCTGACCGGCGCGCGGGCCGTCAAGGCGGCCCTGCCCGAAGTGCTGGCGGTGTTCCTGGCACCGCCGAGCTGGGAAGCGCTGGAAGCCCGGCTCGTCGGTCGCGGGACGGAGACCGCCGAGGTCCGCAGCCGCCGGCTGGACACCGCACGGGCGGAACTGGCGGCCCAGGATGACTTCGACGTGGTCGTCGTGAACAGCCAATTGGAGTCTGCCTGCGCCGAATTGGTATCCTTGCTGGTGGGAACCGCGCCGGACATCAGGTGACGGCGTCCCCCGGAAGCCCAGGCCGCCACCGAACCGCCGCGGATCGCACCGCGGATCGCGACAAGAACTACAGAATGCGGAGATCTTGACTGTGACCAACTCGCACGCCGACACCCTGCCCGCCGACGCGGCGGCCGGTGGCCTCGGTTCCTACGACACCCCGCTGGGCATCACCAACCCGCCCATCGACGAGCTGCTCGACCGGGCGTCCAGCAAGTACGCGCTGGTCATCTACGCCGCCAAGCGGGCCCGGCAGATCAACGACTACTACAACCAGCTCGGCGACGGCATCCTCGAGTACGTCGGCCCGCTGGTCGAGCCGGGTCTCCAGGAGAAGCCGCTGTCGATCGCGATGCGCGAGATCCACGGCGACCTCCTCGAGCACACCGAAGGCGAGTAGTCGGGGGACCCGGCGCCATGACCGGTAAGCGCATCGTCGTCGGCATCGCCGGCGGCATTGCCGCCTACAAGGCCTGCTCGGTCGTCCGTCAACTCACCGAGGCGGGCCACCAGGTGCGGGTGGTCCCCACCGAATCGGCGCTGAAGTTCGTCGGCGCCGCCACGTTCGAGGCGCTGTCCGGCCATCCCGTGCACACCGGCGTCTTCGATGACGTCCACGAGGTCCCGCACGTGCGGATCGGCCAGGAAGCCGATCTCGTCGTCGTGGCACCCGCGACGGCCGACCTGCTGGCCCGCGCCGTGGCCGGCCGTGCCGACGATCTGCTGACCGCCACCCTGTTGACCGCCCGCTGCCCGGTGCTGTTCGCCCCGGCGATGCACACCGAGATGTGGCAGCACCCGGCTACCTGCGCGAACGTGGCGACGTTGCGCGACCGCGGCGTGGTGGTCCTCGAACCGGCTTCCGGACGCCTGACCGGCGCCGACTCCGGGCCCGGCCGGCTGCCCGAGCCCGAAGAGATCACCGCGTTCGCCGAGTTGCTGCTCGAGCGCGGCGACGCGCTGCCGCACGACCTGTCCGGGATCAGGATGCTGGTGACCGCCGGCGGGACCCGGGAGCCGATCGACCCCGTGCGGTTCATCGGCAACCGCAGCTCCGGCAAGCAGGGCTATGCGCTGGCGCGGGTGGCCGCCCAGCGCGGCGCCGAAGTGACGTTGATCGCGGGGAACACCGCCGCGCTGGCCGACCCGGCCGGCGTCGAGGTGGTGCACATCGGTTCGGCGGGCCAACTGGCCGACGCCGTGTCCAAACACGTCCCGGACGCCGACGTCCTCGTGATGGCCGCGGCGGTGGCCGACTTCCGGCCCGCGCATGTTGCGACCACGAAGATGAAAAAGGGCGCCGACAGCGAGCCGAGCGCGATCGACCTCCTGCGCAACGAGGACGTCCTGGCCGGGGCGGTGCGCTCGCGGTCGGCCGGCCAGCTGCCCGGCATGCGCGCGATCGTCGGATTCGCGGCCGAAACCGGCGACGCCAACGGCGATGTCCTGTTCCACGCCCGGGCCAAGTTGCGGCGCAAGGGCTGCGACCTGCTGGTGGTCAACGCCGTCGGTGACGGCCGGGCGTTCGAGGTCGACAACAACGCGGGCTGGCTGCTTTCGGCCGACGGGACGGAGGCCGCTCTGGAACTCGGGTCGAAGACATTGATGGCCAGCCGTATTGTGGACGCGATTGCGAGCATCATCCGGGGCGCGTGACGTCCCGCGGCTGCCGCTGTGCTTCGATGAACGAGATTTTTTGTTGGTTAATCCGGAAGGAACTGCAACGTGAGTGGTCGGCTGTTCACCAGTGAGTCGGTGACCGAAGGACATCCCGACAAGATCTGTGACGCCATCAGCGACTCCGTCCTGGACGCGCTGCTCGCGGGCGACCCGAAGTCGCGCGTCGCGGTGGAGACGGCGGTGACCACCGGCCAGGTGCACGTCATCGGCGAGGTCACCACGACCGCCAAGGAGGCGTTCGCCGATATTCCGCTGATCGTGCGGGACCGGATCAGGCAGATCGGCTATGACCACTCCGACAAGGGCTTCGACTACGAGACCTGCGGGGTCAACATCGGCATCGGTGCGCAGTCCCCGGACATCGCGATCGGCGTCGACGTCGCGCACGAGACCCGGGTGGAGGGCGCGGCGGACCCGCTGGATTCGCAGGGCGCCGGCGACCAGGGCCTGATGTTCGGTTACGCGATCAACGACACCCCCGAGCTGATGCCGCTGCCCATCGCGCTGGCGCACCGGTTGTCGCGGCAGCTGACCAAGGTCCGCAAGGAGCACGTGCTGGACTACCTGCGGCCCGACGGCAAGACCCAGGTCACCATCGAGTATTCCGGCACCACGCCGGTGCGGCTGGACACCGTGGTGCTGTCCACCCAGCACGCCGACGGCATCGACCTGGATTCGACGCTGGCCCCCGACATCCGGGAGAAGGTCGTCAACATCGTGCTGGCCGACCTCGGCCACGAGACGATGGACACCTCCGACTTCCGGCTGCTGGTCAACCCGACCGGAAAGTTCGTCGTCGGCGGCCCGATGGGCGACGCCGGCCTGACCGGCCGCAAGATCATCGTGGACACCTACGGCGGCTGGGCCCGCCACGGTGGCGGCGCGTTCTCCGGCAAGGATCCGTCAAAGGTGGACCGCTCGGCGGCCTACGCGATGCGCTGGGTGGCCAAGAACGTCGTGGCGGCCGGCCTGGCCGACCGCGTCGAGGTGCAGGTGGCCTACGCCATCGGCAAGGCCGCCCCGGTGGGCCTGTTCGTCGAGACCTTCGGCACCGAGACCGTCGATCCGGCGCGTATCGAGAAGGCCATCACCAGCGTGTTCGACCTGCGGCCCGGCGCGATCGTGCGCGACCTGGACCTGCTGCGGCCGATCTACGCGCAGACCGCGGCGTACGGCCACTTCGGCCGCACCGATATCGATCTGCCGTGGGAGCAGCTGAACAAGGTCGACGACCTCCAGGCTTCCGTCTGACGACGAAGCGGCGAGGGACGAGCCGCTGAGGAGTGGACGATCAGGCTCCGTCTGACGACGAAGCGGCGAGGGACGGCTACGCGGCGTGCGGCTACGCGGCGTGCGGCGGCGCGATCTGCGGCGTCGGCAGTTCCAGGGTGAGTCCCTCCGCCGCCAGGATCATCGCCAACATGGGCGATTCACCGATCTCGTGGGGATGGGCGTCAGCGGCGGCACGCAGCGCGGCGGCGTCAGCCGCCGACCAGGTGCTCTGGTTCATGTCAGTCGACATTGATTGACTCCTTCGTTTCTGGACGACCGCGCTTGGTCGATTGCGACGGTCTTGCTGCATTCCAGTATCTGGAGCTGGGCTGATGGGCGGCTAGCGTAGTCGGGTACTCGAAAAGTACTGAGATCCTAGGAACAACGTACTGAGGGCCTGAGAACGTACTGAGAGCCTCGAACAGGCCCGGGTCGTCCGGCCCGGATGCCGACGTCTGCCGGGCTCGGGGGCAGGGCCCGGGAGGGCCGTTAGGGTAGGCGGCTACCTCAGCGGCCGCCGCTGGATCCCGGATCCCTTCGCTGCGGCCCGGATCAGCAGGGCGAGCTGGTCGCGGTCGTCGATGCCGAGCTTGCCGAAGATGCGGTAGAGATGCCCGTCGATGGTCCGCACGGAGACGCCGAGACGGTCGGCGACCTGGCGATTCGTCAGGCCCTCACCGACGAGGGTGGCGATCTCGCGTTCGCGGTCGGTGATCGGCAGGGGCGTGTCGGCCGCACCGAGGGCGGGGGTGTGGACATCGCCGTGGCCGGCCAGCTCGTGTGCACGGGCAGATGAGGCGAACTCTTTTGCCCGCGCCCCGGCGCGGGCGTGCTCACGGGCGGCGTGCGCGTACGCGTCCGCGGCCATCGCCATTGCCCCGAAGCCCTCGAACCGCCGTGCCGCGTCATCGAGACGATCGCCGTCACGGTCCGCCAGCCCGCGGGCATGAGCGGAGACGGCCGATGTCATCGGGCTGGGCGCGAGGCGGGTCAGCTGCCCCAGCCGCGTCGCCTGTGACCGGTCCCCGAGTCGGATCGCGCAGTGCAACGCGGCGATCTCCATGGTCAGCATGCCGGCGGTCCGGGCGATCCGGGCGGCGGACACCGCATGATCGCGGGCCGTGGTCGTCTCGCCGGAGGCCGCGCAGACCCACGCGCGCGCGAGTGCCAGTTCGGGTTCGAAGACCGCCACGTGCGGCCCGTTGGCCTCCTCGGCCTTGGCCAGCCCCTGAGCGGCGGCCGCGGCGTTGCCGCGCGCACCTTCGGCCTGCGCAAACCATGCCGCGACCAGCATCACCCAGGTGGGCGGCAGTGAGCCGGACATGGCCCACAACGATCGCTGCAACTGGTCGCACGCCGGTGTGAGCGCACCCCGCGCGAGTTGGACCCGCCCGTTGAGTGCATTGACGATCGCTTCGGCCTGTGGAACTCCGGAGGTCATCGTCGTGTAGCGCCGGCACACCCGCTCCGCCCCCGCCAGGTCGCCGCTGCCGGTCAGCCCGAAGATCTCGGTGAAACCGAGCGCGTAACGCTGCGGTCCGGACTCGCACAGTTCGGCTGCTCGAGAACCGATTTCGGCGATCTCGGGGACCTCGGCGAATCTGCCCGAGAGCGCCAATGCGCCGGAGGTGGCCAGCGCCGCCCACACCGCGGCGGTGGGGAGGATCTCCGATCGCAGTGCGTCGAGCCCGACGGCGACAGCGGTCTGGAGATCACGGCCGAAAAAGGCGAAGGACGCCTCGATTGCCGCCATGGCGTACATGTCCTGCCCGGGCGGAACACGGCGGCGCACCGTCGCCAGCACGTCGCGGGCGGCATCGGGGCGGCCGCACCCGAAGAACAGATTCGCCGCGCGCACGCCGCCCCACCGCAGCGTCGCCCACACATCGCTGCCGTCCGGATCGAGGGCGCCGAGGATCGCCTCGGCTTCCGGACCCCTGCCCTGCCAGGCCAGCGCATCGGCGAGGACGATCGCCGCATCGATCGAACCGCCGCGGTCCCAGGCGAACCGGGCGAGCTCCTCGCCCAGGGTGAGGTTGGCCATCGTCACGGCGCTCGCGGCGGCACTGACGACCAGGTCGAGATCCGCCGGTGCGTCACCGCGCATCGTGAACTGTGCGAGTTGGATCGTCGTGCGCACATCGGTGCCCTCTGCGCCGGTTTTCTCCCGGACGTCGCCGAGGTGTTTCGAAAGGCTCTTTGCCAGCATGGTGTTGAGCACACGCGTGCGCGCCAGGCCGCACTGTTGGCGGATCACCTCGCCCAGGATCGGGTTGGCGATCTGCACCAGGGTCTGGGAACCGTCGCCGACCACCTGCACCGCGCCCACGCGTTCGGCTCCCGCGATGTCCTCGCTGTCGCACAACTCACGCAGGATGCGCCAGTCCAGGACCTCGGCGGTTGCGACGATCTCGACGACCTCACGCTGCGCCGGCGACAGGGTGAGCAGCTGCGACTCGACGACCTCGGTGAGATCCGGGTCGAAGTGGAACTCCGCGTTGATCACCCATCGGCCGTCCCGCCGGGCCAGCGCACCGTCGGCCAGCGCGGCGGTGACCAGTCCGCGCAGGATGAGCGGGCTGCCCGACGAGAGCCGGTGCAACCGGTCGATCGCGACGTCGTCGACCTCGCCGCCGACGACCGAGGCCACCAGTTCGGCGGTTTCGGAGCGGCTGAACGGCTCGAGGTCGATGCGCAGCAGCAGTTGTTCTTTCCACAGGGCGGCGACGGCGTCGTGGACGGGTTCCCCCGAGCGGCACGTCACGATCAGCCGTTGGCGCCCACCCATGGCGAGCTGCGAGACGAGCAGCGCCGACAGCGGATCGAGATACTGCGCGTCGTCGACGACGAGCACGGTCTTCTCGGTGGCGGCGAGTTCGCGGTAGGCCACCGCCAGCATGACGGCGGGGTCGCGGGCGTGGTCGATGAAGACCAGGGGGTTGAAGGCGCCGAGCGGGACCGCGTGCCCGGTCTTGGTGCCCAGCACCGCCCGCTTCGTCCAGCCGTCGGCGATCAGTGATTCGGCCAGCTGGTGGGCCAGCGTCGTCTTGCCCACGCCGCCCTCGCCGCGCAGCACGACACCACTGTGTTCCGAGGGGGTGTGCAGCGCGTCCAACGCCACCCGAAACTCCTCCGACCGTGCCACGAACGGCCACTCCGACACTGCTCGCCCTCGGGTCCCGGTCAGCCGGCGGCGTGCAGCGCCTGTTTCAGGGCGGTCAGACCCCGGTCGAACGCCTCGGCGGCGACGGGGGAGACCAGCGCCAGGCTGACGTACCCGTGGATCATCGTCGGCTCGTTGCTCAGCGTGACGGGAACGCCTGCGGCCGTGAGCAATTCGGCGTACTTGGCACCGTCATCGCGCAACGGGTCGTGGTCGGCGGTGCCGATGAACGCCGGTGGCAACCCGGCCAGGGATTCCGCATTGGCGGGGGCGAGGTCGGTGGGCAGCGACGCCGGGTCGCCGAAGTCCATGTCGGGCACATACCAGGTCAGGAACGCCGCACTGACGTCGTCGGTGAGCATCGGATCGTCGGCGTTCTCGGTGAACGACGGCAGCGAGAGGTCGCCGACGGCCACCGGGTACCAGAGCAACTGGAACGCCAGCGGCGGCCCGCCGTTGTCGCGGGCGCGCAGGGCAACCACCGCGGACAGGTTGCCGCCGGCCGAATCACCCGCCACCGCAATGCGTTTCGGATCCCCACCGAGCTCGGCGGCGTTCTCGCCGACCCACTGCAAGGCCGCCCAGGCGTCGTGCACGCCCTGCGGGTACGGATGTTCGGGGGCGAGCCGGTAGTCGACCGACACCACGATCGCCTCGGCGCCGACGGCGTGCGCACGCGCGACGTGGTCATGGGTGTCGAGGTCGCCGAGGCACCAGCCGCCGCCGTGGTAGAAGACCACCACCGGCAGGCCCTCGTGCTGCTCGATCGGCGGCCAATAGATCCGCACCGGGATGTCGTCGACGTCGCCGTGGCCGATCACCCGCTCCTCGATGCGCATCTGAGGCAGCATCGAGGCCGGCGGTTTGACGGCGCGCAGCCTCTCCCGCGCCACCTCGGGACCGTCGTCGATGCTGAAATCCAGCGGCATGGCCTCCATGAGCGATTTGATGGTGGGGTCGATGCCCGGTCGCTGGTTTGGTTCAGTCGGTGCCGTCATGCCCTTCACCTTAATCGCCGGTGGACGGGGTCCCCGCCGAGTCGCGTGCAGTACCTTCGGCAGGTGCCCAACCCCACCATCCCGGCCCCCGACCGGCAGCGACGGTGGTGGCTCGCCGCGGCCGTCGTCGGCGCGCTCTACGGGCTTGTGCTGATCGCCGTTTGGCTGAAGGTCGCCCCGGGCGCCCCGTTGACCGGACGGTTCTGGGCGCAGCCGGCGGTCAAGGCGGCGATGGCGGTGCTGCTGGCGGTCGCCGCGACGTCCCACCCGGTCGTTCGGGAGCGCCGCTGGTTGCTGGCGGCGCTGCTGTTCTCCGCGGCGGGTGACTTCCTGCTGGCGATCCCGTGGTGGCCGCCGTCCTTCGTCGGCGGACTGTCGGCGTTCCTGCTGGCCCACCTGTGCTTCATGATGGTGCTGCTCCCGCTGGCCGCCCCGACCCGGCCGCGGGTGATCATCGCCGCGGTCGTCGTCGCCGCCTGCCTGGCGCTGCTGGTGTGGTTCTGGCCGCACCTGGCCGCCGACCACCTGACCATTCCGGTCGCGCTGTACATGGCCGTGCTGGCGGCCATGGTGTGCGCCGCGCTGCTGGCGCGGCTGCCGGCGCCGTGGACGGCGTTGGGTGCGGTGTGCTTCGCGGTTTCGGACGCGATGATCGGGATCAGCGAGTTCGTTCGCCGGGACCAGGCGCTGGCGGTACCGATCTGGTGGGCGTACGCCGCGGCGATGGTGCTGATCGTCGCGGGGCTGATCTTCGGGCGCGCGTCGGTCGGTTCTGCTACACCGTCGTCGTGACCACGGAACGGCAGGCGGCCCAGCACGAACCCATCGCGCGGGTGCTGCCGATGCTCACCGTGCCGCACCTGGATCGCGAGTTCGACTACCTGGTCGGTGCCGAGCAGTCCGACGACGCCCAGCCCGGGGTGCGGGTGCGGGTCCGTTTTCACGGCCGCCTGGTCGATGCGTTCGTACTGGAGCGGCGAAACGACACCGACCACGACGGCCGGCTCGGCTGGCTGGACCGGGTGATCTCGCCGGAACCGGTGCTCACCGGGGAGGTGCGCCGGCTGGTCGACGCCGTGGCGGCCCGGTACGCGGGCACCCACGCCGACGTGCTCCGGCTGGCCGTGCCGCCGCGGCACGCCAAGGTCGAACGCGAAACAATCTCGGCCACAACACTTTCCGATCTACCGAAACCGGATCCGTCGGGGTGGGATGCCTACCCGCAGGGCGCGCGACTGCTGGACGCGCTACACGCCGGCCGCGCCGCCCGGGCGGTGTGGCAGGCGCTGCCCGGTGAGCAGTGGACCGATCGGCTCGCCGAGGCCGCGGCCGCCACGATCAGCGGCGGACGCAGTGTGCTCGCGGTGGTTCCCGATCAGCGCGACGTCGACGCCCTGCTGCGCAGTGCGGTGGACCGGTGCGGCGCGGACGGGGTGGTGGCACTGTCGGCCGGTCTGGGACCGTCGGCACGCTACCGGCGCTGGCTTTCGGTGCTGCGCGGGCACGCGCGCCTGGTGATCGGCACCCGCAGCGCGGTGTTCGCACCGGTCCGGAACCTGGGCCTGGTCATCGTCTGGGACGACGGCGACGACACGCTGTCCGAACCGCGCGCACCCTATCCGCACGCCCGCGAGGTAGCCATGCTGCGGGCCCACCAGCTGCGCTGCGCCGCGCTGATCGGCGGGTTCGCCCGCACCGCGGAAGCCCAGGCGCTGGTCCGCAGCGGGTGGGCCCACGACGTGGTGGCCACCCGGCAGGTGGTGCGCGCGCGGGCACCGCGCGTGGTCGCCCTCGACGACGGCGGCTACGCCGACGAACGCGACCCGGCGGCCCGCACCGCGCGGGTGCCCTCGGTGGCGCTGCGGGCCGCCCGGCAGGCGCTGGCCGACGGTCATCCCGTCCTGGTCCAGGTGCCGCGCCGCGGCTACGTGCCGTCACTGGCCTGCAACCGCTGCCGCACCGTGGCCCGCTGCCGGCACTGCACCGGGCCCCTGGCGCTGACGGCGTCGGGAAGCTCCGCGGAATGCCGGTGGTGCGGACGCGCCGACGCCGCGCTGCGGTGCGCACGGTGCGGTTCCACCGAGGTGCGCGCGGTGGTGATCGGGGCGCGGCGCACCGCCGAGGAACTCGGCCGGGCGTTCCCGGGCGCATCGGTCATCACGTCGTCGGGCGAATCGATCGTCGGCGCCATCGAACCGGGGCCGAAACTGGTGGTCGCCACCCCCGGCGCCGAACCGCGCGCCCCCGACGGCTACGGCGCCGCGCTGCTGCTCGACAGTTGGGCGCTGTTGGGCCGCCAGGACCTGCGCGCCGCCGAGGACACACTGCGCCGCTGGATGGCCGCCGGCGCACTGGTGCGCAGCCGCGCCGACGGCGGTGTGGTCGCGGTCGTCGCGGAGGCGGCGATCGGCACCGTGCAGGCGCTCATCCGGTGGGATCCGGTGGGGCACGCCGAGGCCGAACTGGACGCCCGGACCGAGGTGGGTCTGCCGCCCGCCGTGCACCTGGCAGTGCTCGACGGCCCGCCCGCCGCGGTGGACGCGCTGCTGCAGGAGTGCCGGTTCGACGGGGAGGTCGAGGTGCTCGGACCGGTGGAGCTGCCCGTGGGTGTGCGCCGGCCGGCGGGCATCGACGCGCAGACCGAGATCGTCCGCATGCTGGTGCGCGTCGGGCGCGACCACGGTCTGGCGTTGGCCGGCGCGTTGCGCCGGGCCACCGGCGTACTCAGCGCGCGCCGCGATAATGTGCCGGTTCGCGTGCAGATCGACCCGTTGCACATAGGGTAGGCACGTCAGGAAGCCGGAGACGGAGGCGAGACGGCATGTCGGTGGTCCGCAGGGCGATCGGGTTGCTGTTCGCATTGGTGCTCACCGCCGCCGGCGTGCTGTGGCCGGTGGTCTTCTCCGGCCTGCCGCAGGGTGGTGCGGCCAGCGACCCGGTGACCATCAGCAACTTTCGTGCGGACTTCCACGTCGACGCGGCCGGCAACCTGGATGCCACCGAGACCATCACCGGTGAATTCCCCGGCGGCCGGCACGGCATCTTCCGGTACTGGGACATCGCCAATCCGAACAGCCCCCGGGTCCGCCAGGAGCCGCACGTGGTCTCGGTCCTGATGGACGGCGAACCGATACAGTACCAGCTGCTGTGGGAGAGCGGTGATCGGTTCCGGGTGGCCAAGATCGGCGACCCGGATAGCTATCTGGACTACGGCACCCATGTCTTCGAGATCCGTTACACCATCCCGGGTGTCGTCGATCCCGGCGACACCGGCGCGCACAAGCAGTTCGCCGGTGCCACCGGTGCCACCGGGCAGCCGGCGCCGTCGGTGTTCTACTGGAACGTCATCGCCCCGTCGTGGAACAACCAGATCGACCGGGCCGATATCACCGTCACGCTGCCCGCGCCGATCACCGGAGCCCAATGCTCGGTCGGCAGCGGGGTCGGGCGCGAATGTGCGGGCCTGGCGATCGACCGAAACACCGTGACGCTCAGCGCAACCGGTCTCGCGCCGCGGACGCCGGTCACCGTCCGCGCCGGCGTCGACATGGCCACACCGCCGCGCGTCGAACTCCCGTGGTCGTACAAGTGGGACCGGGTGCTGGGCCGGTCGGTGCGCGGGGTCATCTGGGTTGCCGCGCTGACGCTGGCGGGTGCGGCGGCCGGGCTATTGATGTACCGGTCTACGGTGGAGAAACCGCCGCCGTTCCCGCTGCAGTACTCGCCGCCCGAGGGCATCGGGCCGGTCCAGAGCGAATACATCCGCACCGAGACGATCGGCCCGCAGGCGCTCACCGCGACGCTGTTCCATCTCGCCGACCGGCACCTCATCGATCTGCGGGAGACCGGCAAGAACAAATGGAAGATCCGCCACCTGCCCGGCCCGGGCTGGGCGTCCATCGACCCCGTGGGTAAGACGGTGGCCTCCGCCCTCGGCATCAAGAACTCCGGCGGGGAATTCAACGCCAGCGGCAGCGTGTCGGCCGGTGAGCGCCTCAACGAGGCCAAGAACAAGGTCGGTGGCGCCGTGCGGGACTGGGCCCGCCACGACGGGTTCACCGCACCGCGCCGGGTGGAGAACTGGGTGCGCTTCGCCAACTTCGCCGCGCTCGCCCTGGCGGTCACCGCCGCGATTCGCTGGCTGTTTCCGGCGACCATGTGGGTGTTGCCGTTCGCGGCGTTCTTCGTGTGTTCGATGTTGTCCTGGCGCGCCGGGGTCGGCACCCGTCGCACCGATTCGGGCCGCGAATTGTGGTCGCGGGCAGGCGGATTCCACCGCATGCTGGTGACCGACTCGGCGGAGTCCCGGTTCGATTTCGCCGCCCGCAAGGACCTCTATGCCGCCTACCTGCCGTTCGCGCTGGCCGCGGGGGCGGCCGCGTTGTGGGCCAAGAAATACCAGGCGATGACGGGAATGCCTGCACCCCAACCGGATTGGTACCACTCGTCCGAGCCGTCCTCGACCTGGGCCGACGGCGGGCCGTCGGGATCGGCAAGCTTTGACAGTTTCGAGACGGCATTGTCGTCGTCCATCGGCGCCTACACCGCGTCGCAGTCGTCGTCCTCCAGTGGCGGGGGCGGCGGTGGCGGCGGCGGGGGCGGCGGCGGTGGCGGTGGCGGTGGAGGAGGTTCCTGGTGAGGTGCTCATGGTGAAGTTCGTGTTGATCCTGACGCTGCTGGTCGTGGTGGCGGTGGCGGTCGGATTCGTGCTGGGCTACAACAAGATTCGCTCGGCCGATGTCCGCGTGGACGAGGCGCTCGGCGGGATCGACGTGCAGTTGACCCGGCGTGCGTCGCTGATTCCGGCGCTCGTCAGCACGGTCGGGACGTTCGCGGCGCACGAGAAGGCGATCCTGGACCATGTTTCCGATGCCCGGGCCGCCCTGACCTCGGCGACCGCGGGGAGGTCGGTTGCCCAGCGGAGCGCCGCCGAGCAACAGTTCGACAACGCGGTCGGCCAGGTGATGGCGCTCGGCCAGACCTACCCGCAACTCAACTCGTCGAACAACTTCCTGGACCTGCAGCGCAACCTGGCCGACACCGAGGACAAGCTGGCGTTCGCGCGGCAGTACTACAACGATGCGGTCGCAACGCTGAACCGGTTGGTCACCACCATCCCGTGGATGTTCGCCGCCGGAATGGCCGGGGGCAAGGAACGCGAGTACTACCAGGTCCCGCAGTGAGCCCCACCCCTAGACTGGGCCGATGCGTTTGGTCTTCGCCGGCACCCCCGAACCGGCGCTGCCGTCGCTGCACCGCCTGATCGCCTCGCCGCGCCACGACGTCGTCGCCGTGCTGACCAGACCCGACGCCGCCGCCGGGCGGCGCGGCCGAACCGCCCCGTCGCCGGTCGCGGCACTGGCCGCCGAGCACGGCATCCCGGTGCTGAAGCCACCGCGGCCCAACACCGACGAGTTCGCCGCCGAACTGACGGCGCTGGCTCCCGACTGCTGCCCGGTGGTCGCCTACGGCGCGCTGCTCGGTGACGAACTTCTGGCGGTGCCGCGGCACGGTTGGGTGAATCTGCACTTCTCGCTGCTGCCGGCGTGGCGTGGCGCCGCGCCGGTGCAGGCGTCGATCGCCGCCGGGGACACCGTTACCGGGGCGACAACGTTCCGGATCGAACGGAGCCTGGACAGCGGACCGGTGTACGGCATGGTGACCGAAACCGTCAAACCCGACGACACCGCGGGCGACCTGCTCGGCCGCCTCGCCGAATCGGGCGCCGGACTGTTGGAGGCGACCCTCGACGGCATCGAGGACGGCGCCCTGACCCCGGCGCCGCAATCGGCCGACGGCATCAGTGTCGCGCCCAAGATCACCGTCGAGGGCGCCCGGGTGCGGTGGGACCTGCCCGGCCATGTCGTGGATCGTAGGATCCGCGCGGTCACCCCAAATCCGGGCGCCTGGACGATGATCGGCCCGATCCGCGTCAAGCTCGGACCGGTGTCGCTGACCGACGTGACGGACCTGGCCGCCGGGGACATCCGAGTCGAACGCAACCGCGTGCTGGTCGGAACCGGCTCGGGGGCAGTGCAATTGAGTACCGTACAGCCGCCGGGGAAGAAGCCGATGAATGCCGCCGACTGGGCGCGTGGCGCCCGACTCGACGCGCCGAGGGCCTCATGAGTGATCGGCGTCCCGCGCGCACACCCCGCCGTCCGCAGCGCACCCCAATGGATCCCGCCCGCCGCGCCGCCTTCGACGTGCTGCGCGCGGTGACCGAGCGTGACGCCTACGCGAATCTGGCGCTGCCGCCGCTGCTCACGGAGCGCGGAATCGTCGGGCGCGACGCGGCGTTCGCCACCGAGTTGACCTACGGCGCGTGCCGGACCCGCGGCCTGCTCGACGCCGTTATCGCCGCCGCGGCCGGCCGCCCGGTGGAGCGCATCGACCCGGTGCTGCTGGACCTGCTGCGGCTGGGCACCTACCAACTGCTGCGCACCCGCGTCGAACCGCACGCCGCGGTGTCGACCACCGTCGAGCAGGCCGGCATCGAATTCGATTCGGCGCGAGCGGGTTTCGTCAACGGTGTGCTGCGCACCATCGCCGCGCGCGACGAGGCCGCCTGGGTCGCCGAGCTGGCGCCGCCGGCGGCCGGGGATCCGGTCGGGCATCTGGCGTTCACCCACGCACACCCGCGCTGGATCGCCCAGGCGTTCGCCGACGCGCTGGGCGCACGCGCCGGTGAACTGGAGGCGTTGCTGCGCACCGACGACGAGCGGCCCGTCGTGCACCTGGCCGCCCGCCCCGGCGTGCTCACCGCGGCCGAACTCGCCGAGGCCGTCGGAGGCGAGGTGGGACGGTACTCGCCGTTCGCGGTGTACCTACCCGGCGGCGACCCCGCGCGCCTGCCGCCGGTGCGCGACGGTCAGGCGCTGGTCCAGGACGAGGGCAGCCAACTGGTGGCGCGGGCGGTCACCGAGGCGCCGCTGCTCGGCCCGGACGGTGGGCGCTGGCTGGACCTGTGCGCGGGCCCGGGTGGCAAGACCGCGATGCTCGCCGGGATCGGCGCCGGGCAGGGCGCCCGCGTCACCGCCGTGGAACCGGCGCCGCGCCGGGCCGACCTCGTGGAGCAGAACACCCGGGGGCTGCCGGTCGAGGTGGTCCGCGCCGACGGCCGCGATCCGGGCCTGGAGCCGGGGTTCGACCGAGTGCTCGTCGATGCGCCGTGCACCGGTCTCGGGGCATTACGCCGCCGGCCGGAAGCCCGTTGGCGTCGGCAGCCGACCGACATCCCCGAGCTGACCAGGTTGCAGCGCGAGTTGCTCGCCGCCGCCATCCGGCTGACCCGGCCGGGCGGTGTCGTGGTGTACGCGACCTGTTCTCCGCACCTCGCCGAGACCGTCGGGGTCGTCGCCGACGCACTGCGCCGGCACCCGGTGACCGCGTTGCCCGCGGGGCCGCTGTTCGCGCCCGCCGGCGATCTGGACGCCGGCGGGCGGGATGGCGGGGGAGCTGCTGACGGAAGTTATGTCCAGCTGTGGCCGCACCGGCACGGCACCGACGCGATGTTCGCCGCGGCCCTGCGCAAGGACGCGTGAAATAGGGTGAGCGCATGAACCGCCCGCTGATAGCTCCGTCGATCCTGGCCGCCGACTTCGCGCGGCTCGCCGACGAGGCGGCCGCCGTGGAGGGCGCCGATTGGTTGCACGTCGACGTGATGGACAACCATTTCGTGCCGAACCTGACTCTCGGGCTGCCGGTGGTCGAGAGCCTGTTGAAGGTCACCGACATCCCGATGGACTGCCATCTGATGATCGACGACCCCGATCGGTGGGCGCCGCCGTACGCCGAGGCCGGCGCCTACAACGTGACCTTCCACGTCGAGGCCACCGACAATCCGGTGGGGGTGGCGCGCGACATCCGGGCGGCGGGGGCCAAGGCGGGCCTGTCGGTCAAACCCGGCACGCCGCTGGAGCCCTACCTGGAGCTCCTGCCATACTTCGACACCCTGCTGGTGATGTCGGTGGAACCGGGGTTCGGCGGCCAGTCCTTCATCCCCGACGTGCTGGACAAGGTGCGCACCGCCCGACGCCTGGTCGACGCGGGCGAGTTGACGATTCTCGTCGAGATCGACGGCGGCATCAACGCCGACACCATCGAGGCCGCCGCCGAGGCGGGGGTGGACTGCTTCGTCGCGGGTTCGGCCGTCTATGGCGCGCAGGATCCGGCGGCCGCGGTGGCGGCACTGCGTACCCGTGCGGGGGCCGTCTCGCCGCATCTGCGGCGGTGAGGGTCCGGCGCCGATGAGGGAGATGTCGGCCGCCATGCGGCTGGCCGTCGAACAGGCCGAGGGCGTCAAGGGCGACACCTATCCGAATCCGCCTGTGGGAGCGGTGATCCTGGACGCACACGGTCAGGTCGCCGGCGTGGGCGCCACCGAGCCGCCCGGCGGCGCGCACGCCGAGCTAGTGGCGCTGCGGCGGGCCGGCACCCGCGCGGCGGGCGGCACCGCGGTGTGCACGCTGGAACCGTGCAACCACCACGGCCGCACCCCGCCGTGCGTGGATGCGCTGCTGGCGGCGAGGGTGTCGACCGTGGTGTTCGCGGTCGCCGACCCCAACCCGGTCGCGGCGGGCGGGGCCGACCGGCTACGCGCCGCGGGTATCGAGGTGGTCTCCGGCGTGCAGACCGAGCTCGTGGCTGGCGGCCCGCTGCGGGAGTGGCTGCACAAGCAGCGCACCGGGCGGCCGCACGTCACATGGAAGTACGCCACCAGCGTCGACGGCCGCAGCGCCGCCGCCGACGGATCCAGCCAGTGGATCACCAGCGAGGCCGCGCGCGCGGACGTGCATCGGCGCCGGCGGGCCGCCGACGCCATCGTGGTGGGCACCGGCACGGTGTTCGCCGACGACCCCGCGCTGACCGCCCGGCTGCCCGACGGCAGCCTGGCCGCTCGGCAGCCGCTGCGCGTCGTGGTCGGCATGCGGGAAATCTCCTCGGAGTCAAAGATTCTCAACGACGACTCCCGGACGATGATCATCCGCACCCACGATCCGCACGAGGTGATCCGGGCGCTCGGTGATCGGACCGACGTGCTGGTCGAGGGCGGGCCGATCCTGGCGGGGGCGTTCCTGCGTGCCGGTGTCGTCGACCGGATCCTGTCCTATGTGGCGCCGATCCTGCTGGGCGGGCCGATCGCCGCCGTCGACGACGTCGGGGTGCCCAGCATCGCCAGGGCGCTGCGGTGGCGGTTCGACGGTGTCGAGCAGATCGGGCCCGATCTGCTGTTGTCGCTCGTGCCCGACGCCCGCAGCTGACGGCCATGTTGCTGTTGCGCCGCCTGCTGACGGTGCTGGGTGTGATCGGGGCCTCGGCAGCGGCCGCCGGGGTCGCCGCCCACTACCTCGATGTGGTCGACGACACGGTCGCGCGGGTGGCCGCGTTCACGCCGGTGCTGGTGGTCTTGGGGGTGGTGGGGGCGCTGTTGCTGGTCTTGGCGCGCAGGTGGGTGCTCGCGCTACTGGCATTACTCGTCGTCGGGACCGGGGTGTGGTCGCAGGTTCCGCTGTTCACCGGCTCGGCACCGGCTCCGGATGCCGGCGGTGTCACGGTTCGGTTGATGCAGGCCAACATTCGGCTCGGCGAGGTCGACGCGGCCGCGCTGGTCCGGACCGTGGTCGACGAGCGGGTGGACGTGTTGACCCTCGTGGAGCTGACCGAGCAGGGTGCGCAGCGACTCCTGGCGGCGGGGCTGACCGATGTGCTGCCGTACTACGTGGCACGCCCGCGGGACAGCGGCAACGGGGCGGCGATCCTGTCGCGCTTCCCGCTGAGCGGCGGCACGCGGCTGGACGGCCTGGAGACCAACAACCTCGAAGCGGTGGCCCAGATACCCGAGGTCGGCCCGGTCGCCGTCTACGCCCTGCATCCCGTTCCGCCCTACCCGGGTTCGGCGCAGCGCTGGGCGGCCGAATTACGAAGGCTGCAAACGATTTTCGCCGAACAGGACCTGCCCATCCTCATCGGCGCCGACGTCAACTCGACCTACGACCACCGGCAGTACCGCGACCTGCTGCGCGACTCGTCGCTGACCGACGCCGCGGAGTTCCTGGGCGCCGGCCTGGTTGCGACATTCCCGGCCGACCAGTGGTACCCGGCGCTGCTGGGCATCGACAAGGTTCTGACCCGCGGCGGCACGCCGGAGTCGCTGCGCCGCGTCGACCTGCCGGGGTCCGACCACTACGGCGTGATCGGGGATGTCCGGTTCCCGGCGATCTCCTGATCCGGGGGTTCGGCGTGGGTGTGCCGACCGGCGACCAGCAGGCCGATGAACGCGCCGACCACGCAGATGACCATGGTGATCCCGAACATCTCGCCGTACTGGGCGGCGAACGCCTCCCGGTAGCGGGTGGCCTCCGCGGCGATCTTCTCGACCAGCGAGTCGGCGTGGGGGGCGGGGGTGACGGCCAGGATCTGGTTGAACCGGTACAGGCCCCACGCGGACAGTGCCGCCACCCCGACCAGCATGCCCGTCATCCGGGCCACCACGACCAGCGAGGAGGCGATGCCGTGCTGTACGGCGGGCACCACCCGCAGCGCCGCGGACGTCAGCGGGCCGATGACCAGGCCGAGCCCGAACCCGGCGAGAGCCAGGTCGGTGGCGAACGCGGGCAGTTGGATGACCCCCAGATCATGTTGTGCGGCAAGGACATCGACGCCCCAGTGGGAAACCAGCCAGTAGGCGAAGGCCGCGATGAGCATCCCGGCGAACACCACGGCGCGGTCGCCGGCGCGGGTGGCGATCACACCGCCGACCACCGCGCCGACGGGCAGGGCGGCCAGGAACCAGGTCAGCTTCAGGGCCGCATCCACCTGGCCGAGGCCGAGCACGCCCTGGCCGAACAGTTCGACGTTGACCAGGGTGACCATCAGGGCCGCGCCCGCGCACACCGAGGTGCCCAGCGAGGCCAGGAACGGGCGGAACCGCACGCCCGCGGGTTCGATCAGTTTGGTGCGGGCGTACCGCTCCCAGCCGAAGAACGCGACGGCGGCGACGACCGCCGCGCCGACCACCGGCAGGCCCCAGTGCGGCAGCACCTGCCTGCCGTCGGGCGCCGGGTTGTACAGCCCGATCACCGTCAGACCCAGCGTGACGGCCAGCAGCACGCCGCCGACGACGTCCACCCGCTGCCGCGGACCGCTGCCGCGGTCGTGGGCGGGCACGCTGAAGTGGATCATCAGCATGGCGATCGCGGTCAGCGGCAGATTGATCCAGAACACGTCGCGCCACGTGTTGAGCACCGCGACGACGGCGATGCCGTACAGCGGGCCCAGCACGCTGCCGAGTTCCTGTGCGGCGCCGACGCCGCCGAGCACGGCGGCCCGGTTGCGGGCCGACCACAGATCGGCCGCCAGTGCCAGGGTGACCGGCAGCAGCGCGCCGCTGGCCGTGCCCTGGATGACCCGGCCGATCACCAGCGTGGTCAGATCGTCCGACAGCGCGGTGACCACCGAGCCGATCGCGAAACCGGCCAGTCCCAGTTGCAGGACGAGTTTGCGGCCGAATCGGTCCGAGGCCCGTCCCAGCAGTGGCATCGCCGCGATGTAGCCCAGTAGGTAGCCGGTGATGATCGGCGCGACCTGCTGGATCTTGTTGATCGGGATGCCGACGTCTTTCATGATGTCGGTCATGATCGAGACCACGACGTAGGTGTCGACCGCCCCGAGCAGAACGGCCAGACCGCCGGCGCTGATCGCCGTCCAGCGCCGGGCCTCCGGGCGCATCACACCTGGGGCTTGGTGACGGTGACCGGCTTGTTCCAGTCCGACAGCGTCATCTGGATCGCGTTGCCGCTGCTGGGTTCCAGCCGGGCCTGGACCAGGTGGTGGTCGCCGTCCTTCTCGATCCACGCGGTGCCGGGCACCGGGCCGGTGGCCTTGACCTGCGGGACGATCTTGTTGACCGCGTCGGCACTGACCTGACCGGTGACCTTCACGGTGTCGGTGCCGTTGATCTTCTCGCTTGCCGCCGATTTCGGATCGGAGAAGTTCGCGAGCATGTTGGCCAGGCCGGTGGCGGGATTCAAAATGGCCGACGGATCGTAGATGTCGGCGGCCGGGCCCATGTCCAGCCAGTTGTTGGGCGTCAGGGCCGCGTAGAGGTTGCCGTCGATGACGACGATGTCGGTGTCCAGGTCGGACCCGCCCATGATGATGGTGGCCTTGGCCTGCGCGGCCGTGGCGGGGACGTTGGTCAGGTCGCCGGAGAGGTTCTTGACCGGCAGGCCCTTGATGTTGCCCTCAACGGTGATCTCCAGGTGGGCGCTCTCGAGGGCCTTGGTGGTCTGGGCGGACTGCTGCAGCGTGGTGGCCGCCTCCGGCAGCGTCGCCGTGCCCGACGTCCCGCCCGATGAACATCCCGCGACCAGTCCGGCGGAGACGGCGACGGCGGCGATTGCGGACAGGGCGGAGTACCTGCGTGGGCGTGTCTGCATGCCTGCATCGTAGTAGGTGGCGCCGACCGTCCCGGGAGCCCAGCGCGTCCGGGTGCACCCGCAGACTAGGTTTGACGACGTGTTCACCGGGATCGTCGAAGAGTTGGGCGAGGTTGTCGGCAAGGACGACCTGGCCGATGCCGCGCGGTTCGTCATCCGCGGGCCGGTGGTGACCGCAGACGCCGGCCACGGCGACTCGATCGCGGTCAACGGCGTCTGCCTGACCGTCGTCGACGTGCTGCCCGACGGCCGGTTCAGCGCCGACGTGATGGCCGAAACCCTGGACCGTTCCAGCCTCGGCGGGCTGGCCGTCGGGTCACCGGTCAACCTCGAACGCGCCGCGGCGCTGAACAGCCGCCTCGGCGGGCACATCGTCCAGGGCCACGTCGACGGCACCGGATCGGTGATCTCCCGCACACCCTCGGAGCACTGGGAGGTGGTGCGCATCGCGTTGCCAACCGCCCTGTCGCGGTACCTGGTGGAGAAGGGCTCGATCACCGTCGACGGCATCTCGCTGACGGTGTCCGGCCTGGGCGACGACTGGTTCGAGGTGTCGCTGATCCCGACCACCCTGGCGATGACGACGCTGGGCGCGGCTCTGGTCGGGACCACGGTCAATCTCGAGGTGGACGTCATCGCCAAGTACGTTGAGCGGCTGCTGGGTGAACAGGGGAAGCTGGGCTAGCGGCGCGGTGAACCGTTATCAGGCGACGGTTCGTCAGTCGTTCAAGCCCAGCTCGGCGACGAGCTTGTCGAACGACATCGTCGGCTCATTGCGGGATTCGTACACCGCGAGGTGGTCGCGCAGGTCTTCGATCTCGTCGAGCAGTCCGTCGTCGATTGTGTAGACGATCCGGTAGTTGCCCACGCGAACCCGGTAGCTGTCGAGGCCACCCGATAGCTTGGTGACACCGTACGGGCGGGGGTCGGTGGCGAGCTGGTCGATGATCGAGCGGATGCGCTTCTGTTCGATGCGAGGCAGATTCATCAACGACTTCGCCGCGCTCGCCGTGATCCTGACCTCGTAACTCATACTTGTAGTCCACCAATGTGGACCACATTTGGCCGGCGGGTCAACGCCGCAGCATCCCGACCACTCTTGTCCACGGAGTTTCCGCGTCTCACAGGGTGACGTGGATCATCGAGGCGTGCCCGCCGTCAGCTTGCGGTGCTGATGGGCAGGAAAATCGCTGATGCTGGATGCCGTAACGTTGACGCGCCCCTGATCGCCGACCACGTCGAGCGGCTGGTGGACAGGGGAAGTGGGGTTGGCCGCCCGGTGGTTCATACTGGTTGGACCTTCACCAAAGGCCCTACAGTTCACATATCGCACAAGGTGGCTCCAATGACGAGGCTGGATAGCGTCGAACGGGCGCTGGCCGACATTGCCGCGGGCAAGGCCGTCGTCGTGATCGACGACGAGGATCGCGAGAACGAGGGCGATCTGATCTTCGCCGCCGAGATGGCCACCCCCGAACTGGTGGCGTTCATGGTCCGCTACACGTCGGGTTATCTGTGCGTGCCGCTGGACGGCGACATCTGCGACCGGCTCGGACTGCTGCCGATGTACGCGGTCAACCAGGACAAGCACGGCACCGCCTACACGGTCACCGTCGACGCGAAAGTGGGTGTGGGAACAGGCATTTCGGCTTCGGACCGGGCCACCACGATGCGGGCGCTGGCCGATCCGGCCGCGGTCTCCGGCGACTTCACCAAACCGGGGCACGTGGTGCCCCTGCGCGCCAAGGACGGCGGCGTGCTGCGCCGTCCCGGGCACACCGAGGCCGCCGTCGACCTGGCCCGGCTGGCCGGCCTGCGGCCGGCCGGGGCGATCTGCGAGATCGTCAGCCAGAAGGACGAAGGCGCCATGGCGCAGACCGACGAACTGCGGGTGTTCGCCGACGACCACGACCTGGCGTTGATCTCCATCGCCGACCTCATCGAATGGCGCCGCAAGCACGAGAAGCACATCAAACGGATCGCCGAGGCCCGCATCCCGACCCGGCACGGCGACTTCCGCGCGGTCGGGTACCAGAGCGTCTACGACGACGTCGAGCACGTCGCGCTGGTCCGCGGCGAGATCGCCGGACCGCACAGCGACGGCGAGGACGTGCTGGTCCGGGTGCACTCCGAATGCCTGACCGGTGACGTGTTCGGCTCGCGGCGCTGCGACTGCGGGCCCCAGCTGGACGCCGCGATGGCGATGGTGGCCCGGGAGGGCCGCGGGGTGGTGCTCTACATGCGCGGCCATGAGGGTCGGGGCATCGGTCTGATGCACAAACTGCAGGCGTATCAGTTGCAGGATGCCGGTGCGGATACCGTCGACGCCAACCTCGAACTGGGGCTGCCGGCCGACGCGCGCGACTACGGGATCGGCGCGCAGATCCTGGTGGATCTCGGGGTCCGGTCGATGCGCCTGCTGACGAACAACCCGGCCAAGCGGGTGGGCCTGGACGGTTACGGCCTGCACATCATCGAGCGGGTGCCGCTGCCGGTGCGGGCCACCGCCGAGAACATCAAATATCTGCTGACCAAGCGCGACCGGATGGGACACGAATTGACCGGGCTCGACGAGTACCACGAGTCGCACTCCATGGAGACCTACGACGAGGCCGCCTATCTGCTGGGTGAGCGGCACCGGCCCCAGCCCCACGATCAGGGTGCGAGCGAGTGAGCGGTGGCGCGGGCGTTCCGCAGATGCCGGACTTCGCCGGCGGCGCCGCGGATGTGTCGCTGGCGATCGTCGCGAGCACCTGGCACACCCGGATCTGTGACGCCCTGCTCGACGGCGCCCTGCGGGTGGTCACGTCGGCCGGTGTCGCCGAACCGACCGTGGTGCGGGTGCTCGGTGCCATTGAGATCCCGGTGGTGGCGCAGGAACTCGCCCGCAGCCACGACGCCGTCGTCGCCCTCGGGGTGGTGATCCGCGGCCAGACACCGCACTTCGACTACGTCTGCGATGCGGTGACGCAGGGCTTGACGCGGGTGTCGCTGGATGCGGCGACCCCGGTCGCCAACGGGGTGCTGACCACCAACACCGAGGAGCAGGCGCTCGATCGCGCCGGGCTGCCGGGCTCGGCGGAGGACAAGGGCGAACAAGCCGCCGCGGCGGCTCTGAGCACAGCGCTGACGTTGCGGGAATTGCGCGCCGGCAAATGAGTGGACCCGAGCAGGACTGGGATGTCACGCTGCGTGCGCACCTGACCCCTTATTTCGCATACGGCGCGGCTTTTTTGATAGCGGCCGCCCACATCACCGTCGGGTTCCTGCTGAAGATCGGGTCGAGCGGCGTGGTGTTCCGGACCGCCGACCAGGTGGCGATGGGCCTGCTGGGCCTGGTGCTGGCGGGGGTGGCGCTGCTGTTCACGCGTCCGCGGCTGCGGGTCGGCCCCGCCGGGTTGTCGGTTCGTAACATCCTGGGCGACAAGCTCATTCCCTGGGCCGATGTGGTCGACGTGGCGTTTCCCCCCGGTGCGCGGTGGGCGCGGGTCGATCTGCCCCACGACGAATACTTCGCGATGATGGCGATCCAGGCCGTCGACAAGGACCGTGCGGTGCAGGCCATGAAAAGCGTGCGCGCGCTGATGCACAAGTATCGGCCGGACGCCGCGGCGCCGACTTCTGCGTGAGGGGCGCACGTCGCCGGCCACGACCCCGGTGCAGAAATCGGCGGGGCGGCGGCGACGGTCGCCTCCACTAGGCTGGGGCGCGTGCCAGATCCAGCGACGTACCGTCCGGCACCCGGCTCCATTCCGGTGGAACCGGGGGTCTACCGGTTCTCCGATCAGCACGGCCGTGTCATCTACGTCGGCAAGGCCAAGAACCTGCGCGGCCGGCTCACGTCGTACTTCGCCGACATCGCCGGGCTGCATCCGCGCACCCGTCAGATGGTCACCACCGCGGCGAAGGTCGAGTGGACGGTGGTCACCACCGAGGTCGAGGCGCTCCAGCTGGAGTACAACTGGATCAAGGAGTTCGACCCGCGGTTCAACGTCCGCTACCGCGACGACAAGTCCTACCCGGTGCTGGCCGTTACCGTCGGCGAGGAGTTCCCGCGGCTGTTCGTCTACCGCGGGGCCCGGCGCAAAGGGGTGCGCTACTTCGGCCCGTACTCGCACGCCTGGGCCATCCGCGAGACCGTCGACCTGCTCACGCGGGTGTTCCCGGCGCGCACCTGCTCGGCCGGAGTGTTCAAGCGGCACAACCAGATCGGCCGTCCCTGCCTGCTCGGCTACATCGACAAATGCGCGGCGCCGTGCGTCGGCCGGGTCAGCGCGGACGAACACCGCAAGATCGTGACGGACTTCTGCGACTTCCTGTCCGGCAAGACCGACCGCTACGCCCGCGAACTCGAACAGCAGATGACGGCGGCCGCCGAGAGCCTCGACTTCGAACGCGCCGCACGGTTGCGCGACGATCTGGGGGCGCTGCGCCGGGCGCTGGAGAAGCAGGCCGTCGTACTGGGCGACGGCACCGACGCCGACGTGGTCGCCTTCGCCGAGGATGCCCTCGAGGCCGCGGTCCAGGTGTTCCACGTGCGCGGCGGACGGGTCCGCGGCCAGCGCGGCTGGGTGGTCGAAAAGCCCAGCGGGCCAAGCGAACCGGGCGATTCGGTGGAGGCGCAGCTGGTGGAGCAGTTCCTGACCCAGTTTTACGGTGAGCAGGCCGAGTTGGGCGGCGCCGCGGACGAAGGGGGTGACGAGTCGACCAATCCGGTGCCGCGCGAGGTGCTGGTGCCCTGCCTGCCGCCCAACGCCGACGAACTGGCGGCCTGGCTGTCCGGCCTGCGGGGTTCCCGGGTGGCCCTGCGGGTGCCGCGCCGCGGTGACAAGCGGGCCCTGGCCGAGACCGTGCAGCGCAACGCGGCCGAGGCGCTGCAGCAGCACAAGATGCGCCGGGCCGGCGACTTCAACGCCAGATCCGCTGCGCTGCAGAGCATCCAGGACAGTCTCGGTCTGGCCGATGCGCCGTTGCGCATCGAATGCGTCGACATCAGCCATGTGCAGGGCACCGATGTGGTGGCGTCGCTGGTGGTGTTCGAGGACGGCCTGCCGCGCAAGTCCGACTACCGGCACTATGCGATCAAGGAGGCCGCCGGCGACGGGCGCTCCAACGACGTCGCCTCGATCGCCGAGGTCACCCGCCGCCGCTTCTGGCGCCATGTGCAGGACAGCGCACCGCCGGGGGAGACAGCCGCGGCACCCGATGCCGCCGCCAGGCCCGCCCGCTTCGCCTACCCGCCCAACCTCTACGTCGTCGACGGGGGCGCACCCCAGGTCAACGCCGCCGCGGCGGTGCTCGCGGAGCTCGGCGTAACCGATGTCGCGGTGATCGGGCTGGCCAAGCGGCTCGAGGAGGTCTGGGTGCCGGGTGAGCCGGACCCGGTGATCTTCTCGCGCAACAGCGAAGGGTTGTACCTGCTGCAGCGGGTCCGCGACGAGGCGCACCGGTTCGCGATCGCCTTCCACCGGAGCAAACGCTCGAAGCGGATGACGGCGTCGGCGCTGGATGCGGTGCCCGGCCTGGGTGAGCACCGGCGCAAGGCCCTGGTGGCCCATTTCGGCTCGGTGGCGCGACTGCGCGAGGCCTCCGTCGAGGAGATCACGTCCGTCCCGGGTATCGGGGTGGCCACCGCGACGGCGGTTCGCACGGCGCTGGGAGCCGTTCCGCAGCTGCCGGATGTGCCCGGATCGGAAGCAGGCATGAGCGGTGATGGCGTGGCGGAACAGGTATCGCGATGACTGACAGCACAGAGGAGTTCGGGACCCGCATCGGCGACGGGCTGGTGGGCGGCCTGGCCGGCGACTCGGGCTCCGGTATCGATGTTGTTCTGGTGACCGGACTTTCGGGCGCCGGCCGCGGTACGGCCGCCAAGGTCCTCGAGGACCTCGGCTGGTATGTCGCGGACAACCTGCCGCCCGAGTTGATCACGCGGATGGTGGATCTGGGACTCGCGGCCGGTTCGCGCATCACCCAGCTGGCCGTGGTGATGGACGTCCGCTCCCGGGGCTTCTCGGGCGATCTGGACTCGGTGCGCTCGGAGTTGGCCACCCGTCACATCACGCCCCGGGTGCTGTTCCTGGAGGCCTCCGACGAGATCCTGGTCCGTCGTTACGAGCAGAACCGGCGCAGCCACCCGATG
>WBZP01001473.1_pt1 | contig 28720 bp, 24 predicted proteins | sample 5204301 | NCBI WGS metagenome assembly WBZP01 (sample SAMN12412401, study PRJNA552823) | activated sludge metagenome | isolation source: activated sludge from nitrification reactor of wastewater treatment plant... | place: USA: Pennsylvania | collected 2017 | reverse complement strand
TCCGGCTTCGAGCGTTCCTTTGTCGGCGGTGAAGACCGGCGTCGATGCGTCGAACTCGACCTCGAACGGGTCGTCGAACGAGGTCTCGTAGATGTAGGAGTCGGCGTCGTCGCCAGTGATCGTCAGCGCCCCGTTCACGAACGAGACGCCTGTCGCCGACGCGGGCGAGGCCGTCGCTGCCAGCAGCGCGGCCGCAGCGAGGACTGTGCAGAACCGCGCGAGCATGGTCAGGCATTTTGCAGATCGGGGCCGCCGAAGGGAAACGGTCCCTGGACGAGTGTTCGCCGGCGACGCCCGTCAGAAGCGGGGCCGGTAGGGTCCAGGGTGTCCCCGAACAAGACACGAAGGAAGCACCTGACATGCCCGTACGCGTTGGAATCAACGGCTTTGGCCGCATCGGACGCAACTTCTTCCGCGCCGCCCTCAAGTCCGGCGCAGACATCGAGTTCGTCGCCGTCAACGACCTGACGAGCAACGCGACGCTCGCCCACCTGCTCAAGTACGACTCGATCCTCGGCGTGCTCGACCAGGACGTCAGCTCCAGCGACGAGGGCATCCAGGTCGGCGACACGTTCATCAAGGTCTTCGAGGAGAAGGACCCGGGCGCGCTCCCGTGGGGCGACCTCGGCGTCGACGTCGTCGTCGAGTCGACCGGCTTCTTCACCAAGCGCGACGATGCCGCCAAGCACCTCGCCGGCGGCGCCAAGAAGGTCATCATCTCCGCGCCGGCTTCCGGCGAGGACATCACGCTCGTGCTCGGCGTCAACTTCGACAAGTACGACAAGGACCAGCACCACGTCATCTCGAACGCGTCCTGCACTACGAACTGCCTCGCGCCGTTCGCTAAGGCGCTCAACGACGCGGTCGGCATCGAGCACGGGCTGATGACGACGATCCACGCGTACACCGGCGACCAGCGCCTGCTCGACGCGCCGCACTCGGACCTGCGCCGCGCCCGCTCGGCTGCGACCAACCTCGTGCCGGCGTCGACCGGTGCCGCGAAGGCCGTCGGCCTCGTCCTGCCGGAGCTGAACGGCAAGCTGTCGGGTATGGCCGTCCGGGCCCCCGTGCCGACCGGCTCGGTCGTCGACCTGACCTTCGTCGCCAAGAAGGAGACGAGTAAGGAGGAGCTGAACGCCGCGGTCAAGGCCGCCGCCGACGGCCCGATGAAGGGCATCCTCAAGTACACCGAGGACCCGATCGTCTCCTCGGACATCGTCACCGACCCGCACAGCTCGATCTTCGACGCGCAGCTGACGACCGTCATCGACGGCACGCTCGTCAAGGTCATCTCCTGGTACGACAACGAGTGGGGCTACTCGAACCGCCTCGTCGACCTCGTCCAGATGGTCCTGTGAGGACGCTCGCCGACCTCGGCGACCTGAGCGGCAAGCGGGTTTTCGTCCGCGTCGACGTGAACGTTCCACTGCGGGACGACCGGTCGATCGCTGACGAGACCCGTATCCAGGCTGCCCTTCCGACGCTGCGCGAGCTGCGCGGTGCCGGCGCTCGGCTCGTGATCGCCGCCCATCTCGGCCGCCCGAAGGGCGTTGACCCGGCGCTGTCGCTGGCGCCGGTCGCCGCCCGGCTCGGCGAGCTGCTCGGGACGGACGTGGCGCTCGCCGCCGATCTCGACAACGTTCCCGACGGTGATGTCGTGATGCTCGAGAACGTTCGCTTCAACGAGGGCGAGACGAAGGACGACGAGGCGCTGGCCGCGCGCTACGCGGCGCTCGCCGACGCCTACGTCGATGACGCGTTCGGCGCTGCGCACCGCGCGCACTCCTCGAACCACGCGATCGCGAAGCTGCTGCCGTCGGCGGCCGGCCTGCTGCTGCAGCGCGAGGTCGAGACGCTGACGAGCATCCTCGAGGCGCCGCCGCGGCCGATGGTCGCGATCGTCGGCGGCGCGAAGGTGACCGACAAGATCGGTGTGCTCGACGCGTTCCTCGAACGTGCCGACCACGTGCTGATCGGCGGGGCGATGTGCTTCCCGTTCTTCAAGGCCCAGGGTCACGAGGTTGGGGCGTCGCTCTGCGAGGAGGAGGGGCTGGAGCCTGCGCGGCGCGTGCTCGCCGGCCCGCATGCGAGCAAGCTCGAGCTGCCGGTCGATCTCGTCTGCGGCGAGTCGTTCTCGGCCGACACGCCGGTGACGGCGGTCGACGGCATCGACACGCCGGAGGGCCTGATGGGCCTCGACGTCGGGCCGCGGACGGCCGCGCACTACTCCGACCTGATCTCGTCGGCCGGGTCGGTGTTCTGGAACGGGCCGATGGGCGCGTTCGAGCTGGCGCCGTTCTGGGCCGGCACGCGTTCGGTCGCCGAGGCGGTCGCCGCGTGCCAAGGAACGACCGTCGTCGGTGGCGGCGACAGCGCCGCGGCGCTGCAGCAGTTCGGCCTCGGCGACCAGGTCACCCATCTGTCGACCGGCGGCGGCGCGTCGCTGGAACTTATTGAAGGGAAGACGCTTCCGGGTGTGGAGGTGTTGTCGGCGTGAGCGGTTGCTTCGGCGTCCGCGGCGACCGGCCACCGGCGGCGCATCCCTCCATCCCGTCGGGATGCGGAGTCCGCCTTGTTGCCGGTCGCCGCGGACGCACGGGCCAGGAAGAGACGACAACACCCCACCGTCGCTTGAGAGCTGAAAGGCAGATTGATGCGTAAGCCGTTTATTGCTGGCAACTGGAAGATGAACGGCACGGTTGCCGAGGCGGAGGAACGGATCGCGGGGCTGCTGCCCCGGGTCGGTGACGTCGACCACTGCGACGTCGCGATCTGCGTGCCGTTCACCGCGCTCGACGCGATGGTCAACTCGGCCCGCGGCTCGGCGGTCGCCGTCTACGCGCAGAACATGCACGAGGCGGCGTCCGGCGCGTACACCGGCGAGGTGTCGGCGCCGATGCTGACCGAGCTCGAGGTCGCCGGTGTCGTGCTCGGGCACTCCGAGCGCCGTGCCTACTTCGGCGAGACCGACGAGGCGCTGAAGGCGAAGGTGCCGGTCGCGCTGGAGGCCGGACTCGTGCCGATCCTCTGCGTCGGCGAGACCGAGACCGAGCGCGAAGCGGGGGAGACCGAGGAGCGCCTGCGTGTACAGGTCACCGAGGGGCTCGCCCGCATCGCCGACGACCGGCTCGCCGACGTCGTGATCGCCTACGAGCCGGTCTGGGCGATCGGCACCGGCAAGGTCGCGACGCCCGAGCAGGCGCAGGAGTCGCTCGCCTTTATCCGCTCGCTTGTCGCCGGCCGCGACGCCGGACAGGCCGACGCGCTGCGGATCCAGTACGGCGGCTCGATGAAGCCCGACAACGCCGCCGAGCTGCTCGCGCTGCCGGACTGCGACGGCGGCCTGATCGGCGGGGCGGCGCTCGATCCGAATGACTTTGCGTCAATCGTCAACGCTTCGCGTTGACGCTTGACGTCGCGAGTTCGCTTCGCGAACTCGCAGCTCTGGGAAACTGTGCCGATGTCTAGCCCCTGGCCCTCAGCAGCGCTCGTGATCCTTGATGGCTGGGGGATCGCGCCTCCGGGGCCGGGCAACGCGATCGAGCAGGCGAACACGCCGACGATGGACGGGCTGCTCGCCCGTTACCCGAACACGACGCTGACGACCTGCGGCGGCGCCGTCGGGCTGCCCGAGGGGCAGATGGGCAACAGCGAGGTCGGCCACCTCAACCTTGGCGCCGGAGCGGTGGTCAAGCAGGACCTGACGCGGATCGACGAGGCTGTCGCGACCGGTGCGCTCGGCGAGAACGAGGTGCTGCGGGCGGCGATCGAGGGGTTCGAACGCATCCATCTGATCGGCCTCGTTTCCGACGGCGGCGTCCACTCGAGCCAAGACCACCTGCACGAGCTGCTGCGGACGATCGCCACAGAGGCGCCCGGCGCAGAAGTCGTCGTCCACGCGTTCACCGACGGTCGCGACACCTCGCCGACCGGCGCCGAGCGCTATCTGGCTCAGCTCCAAGCGGTCTGCGATGAGACGGGCGCGCGGATCGGCTCGGTGATCGGGCGCTACCTGGCGATGGATCGCGACAAGCGCGCCGAGCGCACCGCGGCGGCCGTCGCGCTGTTGACCGAGGGCCGGGGTGAGTTCCACGCGGTCACCGCGGTCGAGGCCGCGACCGCCGCCTACGCACGCGACCCGCGCGGGGACGAGTTCATCGTGCCGACGACGGTCGGCGACCGCGAGTCGCTGATCCGCCCGCAGGACTCGGTGATCGCGTTCAACTTCAGGCCCGACCGGATGCGCCAGATCACCGCCGAGATCGCTCCGCGCGTCGCCCGCTACACCTGCCTGACCGAGTACGACGAGCACTGGGACTGGCCGGTCGCGTTCCCGCCCGCGCGCCCGCTGACGACGATGACGCGCGTGGTCGCCGAGCGCGGGCTGCCGCAGCTGCACGTCGCCGAGACCGAGAAGTACCCGCACGTCACCTACTTCTTCGCCGGCGGTGAGGAGGATCCGGAGACCGGCGAGGATCGCCGGGTCGTCCCATCGCCGCGCGACGTGCCGACCTACGACAAGAAGCCGCAGATGAGCGCGCGCGAGGCCGCCGATGCATTCGTCGCCGGCTGGCACGAGGACAAGCCTGCCTTCGGGATCATCAACTTCGCGAACGCGGACATGGTCGGGCACACCGGCGTCATCCCCGCGGCCGTCGAGGCCGTCGAGGCGGTCGATGCATGCCTCGCCGACGTCGTCTCCTGCGTGCAGGAGTCGGGCGGCGTGCTGCTCGTGACCGCCGACCACGGCAACGCCGACGAGATGCTCGAGCCGGACGGGTCGCCGAACACGGCCCACTCGCTCAACCCGGTGCCCGCCGTGATCACCGACGAGACGCTCGGCCTCCTGCGCGAAGGCGGTGTGCTGGCCGACGTGGCGCCTACGCTTCTGGAGCTGCTCGGGTTCGAGCAGCCTCCTGAGATGACCGGCCGCAGCCTGATCCCCTGATGACGCCACCGCTCGTCGACTTTTCCCGGTTGCGAGCACTCGAGGACGAGCTGTCCGCCGATGACGTGCGATCGCTGATCGGCACGTTCGTGGAGACGACTCAGGCGATGGTCAGCGATCTCGGCACGGCGATCGGCTCCGGAGCGACTTCCGAGGCCGCGCGGATCGCACACCGCGTCAAGGGCGGCGCACTCGCGATCGGCGCCGACGCGCTCGCCGATCTCGCCGGACGGGTCGAGGCCGGGGGAGAGGTCGCCGCGACCCAGCTCTCGGCGCTCTGGGACCAGACAGTCCAGGCGCTTCACCGGTCCCCCAGCTGAACAGCGGAAAGTGACCGGCTGCCCGGTCACTTCCCGCCGTTCAGCATCCTGCTTGCAGGGGTGGCGGAAGGCGGTTGCGTGTGCAACCATCTGGTGATTCCCGGTCAGCTCCAGACGACGTCGTCGCTTGCCTCGGGCGACCCCGATCTTCAGGTCTGGCGGTCGATCTTCCGCCTGACGATCTGTCTCGGCCGCGAGCTCGACCATCGGCTCGAGCGTGAGCACGGCCTCCCGCTCAGCTCGCTGCAGGCGCTGATCTGCCTCGAGGAACAGGGCGGGCGGATGCGGATGAGCGACCTCGCCGAGGCGGCCGGGCTCAGCCGCAGCGGCCTGACCCGACTCGCCGACCGGCTCGAGGCCGGTGGGCTCCTGAGCCGTGATCGCTGCTGCGACGATGCCCGCGGCGCCTTCGCCTGTCTCACCGAGGCAGGTTCGGTGCGGATCGCGGAAGCCCGTGTGACCTATCGCCAGGCGGTTGACGAGCTGCTGCTGGCGCACATCTCGGCGGAGGAGCGCAGCGTGATCAGCACGGCGCTCGAGCGTGCGGCGGGCGAAGGGCTCGGCGGCTGCGGCTGCGCCACATGACCGTCGCGGCGAACGCCCTCGACATCGTCGCGACCGACCCGGGGTCGAGGGCACGGACCGGCACGCTCAACCTCATCCACGGCAGCGTGCGGACCCCAGCCTTCGTCCCGCTCGCGACGAAGGCGACCGTTCGCGGGCTGCTCCCCGCAGAGGCCGCCGCGCTCGGCTACGACATGGTGCTCGGAAACACCTACCACCTCTTCATCGACCCGGGCCACGAGCTGATCGCCGGCGGCGGCGGCCTGCACCGCTTCATGGGCTGGGAGCGCCCGATCATCACCGACTCCGGCGGCTTTCAGGTCTTCTCGATGGGACACGGCACCGTCGCCGACGAGATCAAGGGCCGGGCTTCGCACGGCGGACAGCGCCACGGCAAGACGCTCGGCATCACCGAGGAGGGCGTCAGCTTCCGCAGCCACGTCGACGGCTCGACGAAGTTTCTATCGCCGGAGATCGCGATGGAGATCCAAGCTGCGCTCGGCTCGGACATCGCGCTCGTCTTCGACGAGTGCACGCCGTTCAACGTCAGCCGCGACTACACGGCACGCTCGACCGAGCGCACGCACCGCTGGCTCGAGCGCTGCCTCAGCTGGCACGACGAGCACGGGGCGGGCGGGCCGGCGTCGCAGCTCGTCTACGGGATCGTGCAGGGCGGTGTTCACGAGGACTTGCGCGTCGAATCGGCCGAGGTCGTTGCCGCGTCGCGCGCCGACGGTGTTGCGATCGGCGGCTCGCTCGGCGCCGACAAGGCGCAGATGTACGAGGTGGTCGACTGGACGACCGCGGTGCTACCCGGGCACAAGCCGCGGCACCTGCTCGGGATCGGTGACATCGACGATTTGATCCGCGGCGTCGAGCTCGGGATCGACACCTTCGATTGCGCGATGCCGACCAGGCTCGGCCGCCACGGCGTCGCGCTCGTGCCGGAGCCCGAAACGCGCTGGCGCGTCGACCTCACGGGAGCGCGGTTCCGTGATGACCAGGGGCCGATCTGCGAGGGCTGCGCCTGCCCGGCCTGTGAGCTCGGACTGACGCGGGCCTATCTCCACTACCTGCTGAAGGCCCGCGAGCTGACCGGCCTACGCCTGCTCGTGACCCACAACCTCGCGTTCATCGCGCGGCTGATGCACCGCCTGCGGACCGCGATCGCCGCGGGAGAGCTGGCGGCGGAGGCGGCGGCGCTCCGCGCCGGCGCGCTGCCCTAGACCGAGCGGCGCGAGGGCACTCCGCTCAGCGGACGTTGTCCTCGATCATCTGCTTGATCGCATCGATCGTCTGCTGGGCGGTGTCGCGGTTCACGTCCTGGAGCTGAGGTGCGGCGCCCTGTCGGCTGATCAGGAAGGCGACGGCAGCAATCGCGATCAGCAGCGCGAGCGTGAGCATCGCGGGGGCGGTCCGGCCGCGCCGTCGTTCAGGCGGCTTGGCGGTCTCGGCGGCCACGGGCGACGGCGCAGGTGAAGGCGCCGGCTTGGGCCGCCGTGGCTCGCGCTGCTTGACCGCCGCGGGCTGGACGGTCGTGGCGGCGGTCACAGCACCGGCGACCCGCGTCGCAGCGGTCGGCGCGGAGCCGACGCCCCGCAGTCCGTCGACGATCGCGCTGCGCATCTCGCCGGCGCTCATGAAGCGATCACGCGGGTCAAGCTCGAGCGCCCGGTCGACGGCGCCCGCGAGCGTCTCCGGGATCGCGGGGTCGACCTCGTGGAGCGCCGGCGGCATCTCGCGCTGCTGGAGCGCGACCAGCTCGGTCAGGGAGCTCGCTTCGTAAGGCAGTCGTCCGGCCAGGAACTGGTAGGCGACTACCCCGAGTCCGTAGAGGTCGGACTGAGGGCCGGCCTCGGCGCCCGATGCCTGCTCGGGCGCGAGGTACGACGCGGTTCCGAGCACCGACCCGGCCGTCGTCAGCCCGGATGCCTCGCTGCCGGCCTTCGCGATCCCGAAGTCGGCGAGCTTGACCGTTCCGTCGCCGCTGCTCTGAAGCAGGTTCCCAGGCTTGACGTCACGGTGGACGACGCCGTGCTGGTGGGCGTGCTCCAGCCCACGGCAGGCCTGCTCGATCCAGTGGACCGCCTCGTCCGGTGGCAGATGCCCGCGCTGCTTGAGGACCATCGCCCCTGAAGGCCCGTTGATCCGCTCCATCACGATGTAGTGGTGGCGGGTTTCGCGGTCGTAGCCGAAGTCGAACACCTGAACGATGTTCGGATGGACGAGCCGAGCGGCGGCGAGCGCCTCGCGCTTGAAGCGGGCCACGAACTGCTCGTCGCCGGCGAGATGGTCGGCGAGCAGCTTGATCGCGACGTCGCGCTCGAGCCTGCGGTCGTACGCGGCCCGGACGGTTGACATCCCGCCCAGCCCGAGGCGGTCGCCGAGCTCGTAGCGGTCGGCGATCACGACGTCGGTCACGGCGATGCCCCTCCGGTGTTCGGGGTCGCGCCGCCGGTGCCGCCCGAGCCCGGTGAGGTGCCACCGGACGGTGGCGGGGTCGTCGGCGTCGTCGGCTGCGGCGTCGTCGGCGTCGTCGGCTGCGGCGTCGTCGGGGTCGTCGGCTGCGGCGTCGTCGGCTGCGGAGTTGTCGGCTGCGGCTCGGTCGGCGTGGTTGCGGTCTCGGTGGTCGTCGTCGTAGCCGTGGTGGCAGTGGTCGTCGTGTTGGTGGTCACCGTCGTCGTGCCGGTCAAGCAGTCGCGCGGCGCCTGCGTCTGGAGCCGGGCAAGGCCCTCCTCGATCCGTGAGCGAAGGCGGCGGTCGACCGACGTCGGCAGCGCGCCCGCTCGCTCCTGTGCGTCGGCGATCGCAGCTGGGATCTCGCCGCAGGTCCCGGCCGCGAGCAGTTGCTCGATGCGCTGAACGTCACCGAGCAGCGCGTTTGCGTCTTCGCTTGGCAGGAGGCCGCTGCGGCCACCGCATCCGGCGAGGACGAGCACCGAGAGCACGAGAGCCTGCGTGCTGCCGAGGATGCGGGTTGAGGTCGTCATTGGCCGTAGTGCAACCGTTCCGCCAGCGAGTCTGGCAGGCGCGCCGCACGGATTGCCTGCTGGGCGCGCCCGATGTCGTATTCGGTGCGCCGCCACTCAGCCCTTTGCAGGTCGAGGTCGAGCAGCAGCCACGCCGCGCGCGGGTCTCCGTCGCGTGGCTGGCCGACGCTGCCCGGGTTCAGAAGCCACTCTCCTGACGAGATGTCGGCGGCGTCGCCGGCCCGGCGGCGCTCACCGGTCGCGTTCTCACCCTCCTGGCGCTCGAACCCGAGCGCGACGTGCGAGTGGCCGATCAGGTTGATCCGCTGCTCGGTCGCGTCGAAGCAGAGCTCGGCGAGCAGCGCGCTGAGGACGTACTCCCAGATCGGATTGCGCGGACTCCCGTGGTACAGGCCGACGTCGGCGATCGCGCCGGCGGCGGGCCGGCCCGACAGCCAGCGCCGGTGCCCGTCCTCGAGCACCTCGCGAGTCCATTCGGCGGCGATCGCGGCGCCGCGCGAGAAGTCGTCGGTCGGCAACGTGCCGCAGACCGCGAGGTCGTGGTTGCCGGCGAGGACCACGTCGGTGGTGTCGCGGACCAGGCGGCAGCAGTCGTTGGGATCCGCGCCGTAGCCGACGGTGTCGCCCAGGCACCAGACGTGCTGCAGGTCCTCGCCCTCGATCTCGTCGAGGACCGATTCGAGGGCCGGCAGGTTGCCGTGGATGTCCGATATGACGGCGACGCGCATGGTGATGGGACGCCGCCTGCGGCGGCGGTGGATCAGGCTAGTGCCGGGCGGCACAGGCAGCGGGCGATCGCTTGCTCGGACTCAGTAGTGGTAAGGCTCGCCGGCGAGGATCTTGTGCGCCCGGAACAGCTGCTCGAGCAGCACGACCCGGGCCAGCTGGTGTGGCAGCGTCATCGCGCCGAGCGACAGCCGGTGGTCGACCCGCGGCAGCTCGAGGCCACCGAAGGCCCCGCCGAGCACGAACCAGAGGTCGACGCCCGCCATCTGCCGGTCTTCGATGAAGCGGCTGAACCCTTCGGAGTCGTAGCTCTCGCCGACAGCATCGAGCAGCGAGACATAGACGCGGTCGGGGATCCTCGCTGCCGCCTGGTCGTCGGTGCGGACCTCGATCAGCTCGATCTTGGCCTTGCCCCCGAGCAGCTTGCGGTAGTGCGCGACGTCATCGGCGAAGGGCGGGCGCAGCCGGCCGACTGCCAGGACGACGATCTTCACCTGCATCAGCCTAACCCGAGGTCCGCGCGTCCTACGATCCCGCCATGGACCATCCGCTCGACCGGCTTCGGGACTCCGTCCGCGAGGCCGCCTCAGTCATCTCGGATGCCGACCCGTCGTCGGCGCCCACGCTCGAGCGGCCGAAGAACCCCGACCACGGTGACTACGCCACGAACGCGGCGATGTTGCTCGCCGGAGGACTCCGCCGCCCCCCGCGCGACGTCGCCGGGGACCTCGCCGGAGCGCTTCAGCAGAGCCTCGGCGATGCACTCACCGCGGTTGACGTCGCAGGCCCCGGTTTCCTCAACCTGACGCTGTCCGACGATTGGTATCTCGAGTCCTTGGACCAGATCGTCGCCGCCGGCGAACGCTACGGAGCCGAGGTGGCACTGGCGCCGGAGAACGTGAACGTCGAGTTCGTCAGCGCCAATCCGACCGGCCCGGTCCACATGGGACATGCGCGAAACGCCGCGTTCGGCGACTCGCTGGCGCGGACCCTGTCCTTCGCCGGGCACACCGTCACGCGCGAGTACTACGTCAACGACTTCGGCACGCAGGCGCTCAAGTTCGCCGAGTCGGTCCAGGCGCGGGCGCGCGGTGAGGAGGTTCCCGAGGACGGCTACCCCGGCGACTACGTCGCGGCGATCGCCCTCCAGGTGCCCGATGCTGCGAGCAGGCCGGTCGCCGAGATCGCTCCCGAGGCGATCGAGCTGATGCGTGAGCGGATCGCCGCGTCGCTGCACGCCTTCGGCGTCGAGTTCGATGTCTGGTTCAGCGAACGCTCCCTGCACGAGACACGGCCGGGCAAAGAGCTCTCCGGCGTCGAGCACGGCTTCGAGGTTCTCGAGCAGCACGGCCACACCTACCGGACCGATGGCGCGCTCTGGCTGCGCACGACCGACTTCGGCGACGACAAGGACCGTGTGCTCGAACGGTCGACCGGTGAGCACACGTACTTCGCGTCGGACATCGCATACGCCCAGCACAAGCGCGAGCGCAGTTTCGGCCGGATGATCTACGTCCTCGGCGCCGACCACCACGGCTACATCGGCCGGATGAAGGCGGCCTATCAGGCGCTCGGCGGCCAGCCGGAGACGCTCGAGCTTCTGATCATGCAGTTCGTCCATCTCGTCCGCGGCGGCGAGAAGGTCTCGATGAGCAAGCGGGCGGGCGAGTTCGTCACCCTCGATGAGCTGATCGAGGAGATCGGCGTCGACGCCTCGCGCTGGTACCTGCTCAACCGCAGCCACGACACGACGATCGAGGTCGATCTCGCGCTCGCGAGCTCGGAGAGCGCGGAGAACCCGGTCTACTACGTGCAGTACGCCCACGCCCGCATCGCGCGGATGCTCGACAAGGCCGGTGAGGCCCGTGTCGCCGAGGCGCTCGAGTCGTCGGACGGTGACGTTGGGCTTCCGGCACTCGAGCCGGCCGAGCGCCGCCTGATCGGCCTGCTGCTGGAGTTCCCGGCCGAGATCGCCGAGGCCGCGGAGCGCCGCGCGCCGCACCGGATCGCCTCGTACGCGCTGACGCTCGCGCAGGCCTTCTCGGCGTTCTACCGCGACTGCCTCGTGGTCGGCGCCGAGCCGCCCGCGCTCGAATCCGCACGGATCCGGCTCTCGGTCGCGACCCAGCGGACGCTGGCGACCGCGCTGTGGCTGCTCGGGGTCTCCGCGCCCACGAGCATGTAACTCCGTAGGGGTCGTCGCGAGATGCGAAGCGCAGCGGCTTCCTACAGGCGGTAGAGGAAGTCGAGGCCGAGGTTGTCGAGCAGCTCCTGGGCGTCGCTGTTGAGCCGGGTCAGCTCGCCGGTCAGGATCAGGATGCCCATCACGATCAGGATCAGTCCCGAGACCACCGTTATCGCAACGTGGTGGCGGCGCAGCACCGCGAAGGCGCGGGTCGCGCGATCGAAGGCGACCGCGGTCAGGAGGAACGGGACGGCGAGCCCGGCGGCGTAGAACGCGAGCAGGACGCCACCCTTGCCGACGGTGTCGGACGTCGACGCCGCGGCGAGAATCGCGCCGAGCGTCGGCCCGACGCACGGCGTCCATGCGATCGCGAACGCGAGCCCGGCGACCACCGGCCCGCCGGTTCCGGCTCGCTTGATCAGCGCTGCCGGCCGGATGTCGCGGCCGAGCCTGACGACGAACAGGGTCGCGATCATGAAGGTGCCGAGGCAGACGATCAGCCAGCCGGCGATCGTGTTGAGCGTCTCCTGATGGTCGCGGAGCGCCGAGCCGATCCCGGTCGCCGACATGCCGAGCGCGACGAAGACGACTGTGAACGAGAGGCAGAACAGGATCGCCGGGCCGAGGACGCGGCTTCGCTCCCCGGCCTCGCGCTCGCCGAGCTCGTCGACGCTGACGCCCGAGACCGCGGACAGGTAGCCGGGCACGAGCGGCAGCACACAGGGCGACAGGAAGGAGACCAGCCCGACGGCGAACGCGGCGAAGACGGTCGTGTCGACGCCGGTGGCGGCGAGCAGCGTCATCGCTCGTACCGCGCCAGGTCGGCGGCGACGCGCGCGGCCGCCGCATCGTCGAGGTCCGTCTCGGGAGCCTCGCTCGCGGCGTCGTCGGCGGCGCCGGCGCCGCTGCGCCAGCGCCTGGCGGCGAGTATCAGCACTATCGCGGTCGCCGCGACCAGCCCCGCCGGCAGCGCGATCGCCGTCAACGAGAGGCCGGTGTCGCGAGGGACGGCCAGCACACGCTCGCCGTAGATCGCGACGAGCCTGTCCTCGATCTGCTCCTTCGTCAACCCGGCGTCCACAAGCCTGTTGATCTCGCGTCGCTGAGCGTCCGCGGCCGGCGACTCGGCGACCTGGAGCGGGACGCCGCACGTCACGCACATCACGTCGCGCTCGATCTCCTGCGCCGTCACCGCCGCTGCCGGTACGGCCGCCGAGGCAAGCAGTAGGCAGCTCGTGACTACGACCGCGAGCGATCTCATCGTGTCGCCTCCGCGACCGCGCGCCGCAGGAAGGTGTCGTCGACCTGGCCGCGCGCGATCGCCACGATCCGCCCGAGCCGGTCGATCACGAACGTCTCCGGAAGCTTGTTCGTGCCGAACTCACGCGCGAGCTTCGTGCCGACGTCGTTGGCCGCCGGATAGGTGAGCCGGTAGCGGCGCATGAACGCCCGCGCATCGGTCGGCGGATCGTCGTAGCTGGCGCCGAGGACCGTGCCGGTCCGCGCCCGCTGCATCTGCCGGTGGAGCTTCTCGAGTTCCGGCGCCTCGTCGCGGCAGGGGTCGCACCAGTGGGCCCAGAAGTTGAGGACGACGACCTGGCCGCGCAGCGACCGCAGTGTCGTTGTGCCGCCGCCGCGCAGATTCTCCAGCGCGATGTTCTGGCCGGGGGCGGACGGCCGTTCGCCACGCTTCACCGCGTCGTCGAGCGTCGTGTCGTCGCCGCCCTTGAGCATCCCGTAGACCAGCAGGCCGACCAGCAGCAGCGTCAGCATCGCCGCGACGGCGGGCACGAGAGAACGCGAGCTGGCCGGGGTTGGCTCAGGCACCGACGGAAGGGTAGAGCGGGCTGCGCCGCGGGCACCGGCTACCTGCGATGCTTGGCCGATGCCGATGCCCGACGGTGAGCACAAACGGCTGCTGCTCGAGGCGCTCGACGTCGAGGCCGAGGGACAGCGGTTGCTGCTCGACGGCGACGACGAGCGCGGCCGTGAGCGGATGAGTGCTGCCGCTGCGCTGTACCGCCGGTCGTGGGAGCAGGCGCCGCCGGAGTCCTACGGGCGGCTGATCGGCATGCTGAAGGCGGCGATCATCGCCGGTGACGCGTCGGTCGAGGCCGCCTACGCGCGTGCCGAGCTGCCCGACCCGCCGCCATCGCCGCCGGCCGCGTACGCGCTGGCGCTCGCGCTGCTGGCCGGCGGTGACGACGTCGCTGCGGCTGCTGCTACGTCGGTCATGCGCGGCGCTTCGGACGCGTTCGACCGGGCCGCAGCGGGGATCGTCGCGATCGCCCGTGGCGACGAGGACGGTTGTGTGCGTGCGGTCCACGCGATCACCGAGGACTTCGAGCAGCGCGGCGAGCACCTGACCGGGGTCGAGATCGCCGACACGGCGCTGATGCTGCAGCGGCTCGCCGCAGCGCGCGGGATCGACGCCGCAATCGAGTCCGCGCTGCTGCCGTAGCGGCGCCTCCGCCCAGCGTGTCGCGTCTTCTGTCGCCTCGGCCGAAAACGCGACACGCTGGGCGGAGGGTTCGCCCGCGCTCGCGTAGACTCCGCCGTCCAAGCGCGGGTGTAGCTCAGTTGGCAGAGCGTCGGCTTCCCAAGCCGAAGGTCGCGGGTTCGACCCCCGTCGCCCGCTTTCGGCTCCCTAGCCCGGCACCGCGGTCACGATCACGTTGTCGCGGTAGTGGCCCTTGGCGCTGTCGAACGGGCCACCGCAGGTCACCAGCGCCAGGCGCCGCGGCCCGGAGCGGGAGAAGAGCCAGCTCGGCAGCTCGTCCTTGCGGACGAGCTGGACGCGGGTGATCCGGTAGCTGACGCGCTTGCCCGTCGACAGCGTCACGCTCACGCGCTGGCCGCGCTTGGCCTTCCGCAGCGAGTAGAAGATGCCGGCGCCTGAGACCGCGCTGTCGATGTGGCCGCCGATCAGCGTCGTGCCGCGCTTGTTCGACGGGGCGGCGCCGTCCTTCCACCAACCGGCACGGTCGATGTTCGTCGGTACGCCGACCTCGCCGTTGTCGTTGATCGTCACGTCGTCGATCGGGCCGGAGATGCCGAGCGACTTGATCTTCAGGCTGACCGGAGCCGGGCCGACGCCGCCGGTTGCGTCGACGGCCGGCTTCTTGGCGTCGTCCTCGGCGGCCGCGCCGGCGTCACCCGACGGGCTCGTGCGGCCGGTCTGGATCAGCGGCTGTGCGAGCGAGGTCTCGGCCTCCTCTCCACAGGCGGCGGTCGACGCGGTGACCAGTGTCTGGCCGACGATGCGCTCGCGGTAGGTGTAGAAGCCGGCGCTCTGCACGGTCGTCGACTCGCTCTTGTACGTGCCGTCCTCCTTGACCGTGACCGTGTCGGTCGACTTCGGCGTGCCGCTGCAACGGATCGCCGCACGCGAGCGGAACGGGCCGAACAGATCGACGCGGACCTTCAGCTCCTGGCCCGCGGTGCCGGTCACCGTCAGGTTGTCGTGGATCTTCGATCCGGGCCGCACGACCGCGTCCGACGCAATCGTCGTCACCGCCGGCGCCGCCTTGACGATCGTCGTCTCCGATGCCTCACCGCAGACGCCGGCGTCACCGGTGTAAGCGTTCGACTCGGCCAGCGTTTCGACGTAGGTGTAGAAGCCCGGCGTCTGGACCGTGAAAGCCTCGGTCTGGTAGGTGCCGTCACCGTTCGTGGTCACGGTGCCCGACCAGGCCGGCGTGCCGTCGCAGGCGATCTGGTCCTTCTCCGGGAAGGGCCCGAAGAGCTTGACGTCGACGGTCGCGCGCAGCGCGCCGAGGCCGGTCACGATCACGTTGTCCTGAAGCGCCGACCCAGGGGCCGTCTCGGCGGCACTGACCTCCGTCCGGACCGCGGGCGCCGCCTTGACGATCGTCGTCTCCGCCAGCTCGCCGCATGGCGTCTGCACACCCTTGACGACGCCGGATTCGGCGATCGACTCGCGGTAGGTGTAGTACCCGGGCGTAGTCAGCGTCGCCGGCTCGGTGACGTACGTGCCGTCGCCGTTCGCGGTGAAGCTGCCCGACCAGACCGGCGTGTCGCTGCAGATCATCGCATCGAGCGCCGGGTACGGGCCGTAGAGCGCCGCCTGGACCGTGACGGTCTGGCCCTGGAGCCCTGAGACCTTGACGCTGTCGGTGACCTGCGAACCGGGCGCGGCCTGGTTGCTCGAGACCTGGGTGATGACCGTCGGCTGTACCTGGACGTTGACGGTCTCAGAGTCGGGGACGCACTCGGTCGTCACCGCCTCGACCGAGGAGGAGCCCGGGACGACGATCTGGAACCCGTACCAGCCGAGGTCGTTGACGGTCACCGGTGGGCTGACCGTGTCACCGGTTTTCGCCGTCACGGTCTGGGTCGACAGCGGCGTCCCGGTGCAGGCGATTGCGTCGCGGGTCGGGAACGGTCCGTAGAGACGGACCTCGACGGCGGAGGTCCAGTCGGCCGGCGTGCCGGCGATCGTGATCTTGTCGCTGACCTGGGCGCCCGGCGCGGCCGAGCGCGGCGTCGCCTCGGTGGTCACGACCGGCTTCGCCGCAGCGATGTCCTGCGCCAGTGACGCCGAACGGTCGGTCGTCGCCGCGGAGACGAGCCGCTGGCCGCTGCGCGACGCGCCGCCGAGCTTGCCGCTCGTGCTCGTCGGCGCGTACATCGTCGGCGCATTCGCGGGCATGCCGGAGGCGGTTGCCGTGACGCGCAGGCCGGATGAGTCAGCCGGCGTGTAGGAGACCGAGACCGTGCCGTCGTTGTCGCTGACGATCGACTTCGGCAACCCGGTCGCGCCACGGGCGCTCAGGCCGACCGACACGCCGCTCAGCGGAACGCCCGACGAGGTGCGGACGCGGACGGTCAGCTTCGTCTCCTTGCCGACGCCGAGGTCCGAACCGGTCGAGAGCGTGACCTGGATCGGGTCGTCGTAACGCTCGGCGAACTTGACGATCCGGTTGTAGGCGTTCTGGATCGCCGCGCCGCCGGCCGACGGGTCGACCTCGCCCGATGCACCGTCGCCCATCAGCTTGTGAACGTAGAGCATCATCGCGCCCTGCTGGACCGGGTCGTTCGATCGGCCGTAACGCCAGAGCGCCACGTTCATCCGGCGGAGCTTCGTCTCGGAGACCTTGTCGCCGTTGCGGTTCTTGAGGCCGTCGGTCGAGCGCTTCTCGTACTTGTAGCTCTTGCCCGGGTACCAGAAGCGAAGGTCGATGCAGAACGTCGGGTCCGACTCGCCGCTGACCGCACGGCGGTAGTCGCCGAACCAGCGTGGGCCGAACTTGTAGTTGACGTAACGCCCGACGCCGTTCGTGCCGCAAGTGTTGCGGCCGTTCTTCGAGCAGGGATCGGCCTGGTTCGGCGGCTCGGCGGCGCTCGCGTGCGACGGCAAGAGGGCGACCCCGATCAGCAGCAGGGAGCAGAGCAGGCCGCGGCGGGCGAAGGCGATCACCCGCGAGTCCTAACACGGAGGCCGGACGTGGGGACGGGGGACGGTGGCGTGGTCTAACCGTCTTCGCCGGTCGCTTCGTGTGCTGAGCCGACCGGCTTGGACTGTGATGACCCGCGCTGGCGCAGATAGACCGAGAGGATCGCCATCGAGCCGACCGCGAGGAACTCCGACTGCCAGTTCTGGAGCGTCCGGTTCCAGAAGTCCGAAGAGCCGATGTAGCCCCAGAGGCCAACGGCTGCCGCGTCGTGGTCGCTCTGCTCGGCGTTGTAGGCGATCCGGCCGGTGACGGCCTGGGCGAACCAGGAGGAGAGGAAGATCAACGTCATCACGATCATCAGCGAGTTCGAGTAGACGGTCGTGCGCCAGCCGCCGGCGGCTGCCCACTTCGGTGAGTCGCGCCTCGCGTGGCGGCCGACCCGCTGCTCCTCGTCGCTCTCGCCGCCTTCGGATCCCGGCGGCTTGGACTCGGTCGACCCGCGCTGGACCAGCCAGACCGTCGCGAGGATGAACAGCGAGAACTGGAGGTACTCGGACTGCCAGTTCTCCATCACGTCGACCCAGAACTCCGACGAGGTCGCGTAGTGCCCGAGCGACCAGCTCGCGCTGTCGTGCAGCCACTGGTCGTGGTTGAAGTCCTGGTGGCCGACCAGCAGTTGGCCTGCGAGGGCCGCGGCGAACAGCAGGCCGAACGCGAGCGAGAGCCCGTGCTCACGGGCGTGCTTCGCCGGCCGAGGACCCCGACGGTGATGGCGAACGCGAGGCCTGCGGCGATGACGATCAGGTAGGTGGCGAAGACCGGTCTCATCGACATGTTCGTACCCGGACCAAAGCCGGTCCTAACGACACGCGGATACGATCGCGAGCCCATGGGGATCGACCGTCTCGTCGTCGTCGGAGCCGGGCTCGCCGGCACGAGAGCCGCTGTAGCAGCGCGCAAGGCCGGGTTCGAGGGGACGCTGACGGTGATCGGCGACGAGCCCCACGACCCGTACACGCGGCCGCCGCTGTCGAAGCAGGTGCTCTCAGGCGAGCACGACGTCGACCGGGTCGTCCTCCCGGGTCGCGACCAGGCCCGCGCCGACTGGCAGCTCGGGGTCGCCGCCGCCGCGGTCGACCGGGACCGCAAGGTCGTCGAGCTCGCCGACGGGCGCGAGCTGCCGTACGACCGGCTCGTGCTCGCGCCCGGGAGCCGGGCTCGCGCGTGGCCCGGTGATCCGGTGCCGGATGGTGTCGTGACGCTTCGCAGCCTCGACGACGCGCTCGCGCTCCGTGCGGTGATCGAGCAGAAGCCGGAACGGATGGTGATCGTCGGCGCCGGCTTCGTTGGCTCCGAGGTCGCCGCCACCGCAGCGACGGCCGGTGTGCCGGTGACGCTCGTCGACGTCGCGCCGCACCCCGTGATGCCGTTCGGTCCGGAGCTCGGCGAGTTCGTTGCCGCACGCCATCGCGAGCGCGGCGTCGACCTCCGGACCGGCACCGGCGTCGAGGCGTTCGAGCCTGATCACGGCGGCGGGCTCCGCGCCGTGCGCCTGACCGATGGGACGGAGATTGAGACCGGGCACGCGCTCGTTGCGCTCGGGGCGGTTCCGAACACCGAGTGGCTCGCCGGCAGCGGGCTCGAGCTCGATGCCGGCGCGATCGTCTGCGACGCGACGCTGACGACAGCGACCGACCCAGACATCCTCGCCGCGGGCGACCCGGTCCGCTGGCCGCACCCGCTGACCGGCGGCGAGCCGGTCCGTGTCGAGCACTGGACGACCGCTTCCGAGCAGGGCCAGGCGGCGGGCCGCAACGCGCTGCTCGAACCGGCCGATCGTGAGCCCTACGTCAACCCGCCGTTCTTCTGGTCGGACCAGTACGACCTCAAGCTTCAGGCCGCAGGGGTTATCGGGCAGGCCGAGCGGTTCGAGCTCGCCGAGTCGGACGAAGAGAGGGGCGCCCGCGTCTACGCCGGGACCCGCGACGGACGCCTCGTCGCGGTCATCGGCGTCAACGCCGCGGCGCTCTTCGGTCCCTACCGCCAGCGGCTCGCCGCCGAGGTGTGAGCCGCGCCACAGCACGAACCTCGACGGGGTGTCATCCTCAGCCGATGGCCGAGGAGAAGCTGCCGGAGCACGTCGACGTGCTGATCGTCGGAGCGGGGCTGTCGGGGATCGGGGCCGCCTGCCAGCTCTCCGAGCAATGCCCGGACAAGTCGTTCGTGATCCTCGAGGCACGCGCCGCCAGCGGCGGCACCTGGGACCTGTTCCGGTATCCCGGGATCCGCTCGGACTCCGACATGTTCACGCTCGGCTACAAGTTCCGCCCCTGGCCGGGCTCGAAGGTGCTCGCCGACGGTGGCTCGATCCTCGACTACATGCGAGAAACCGCCGACCGCTACGGCGTGACCGATCGGATCCGCCTCAACAAGAAGGTCGTGCACGCCGACTGGTCGAGCGCGGACCAGCACTGGGTCGTCACGGTGCAGGACACGGCGGCGGGCGAGACGACGACGCTGACCGCGGCGCACATCCACGCCTGCGCCGGGTACTACGACTTCGACCAGGGCTACCTGCCGGAGTTCCCCGGCTACGACTCCTTCAAGGGGACGATGATCCATCCGCAGCACTGGCCCGAGGATTTCGACTACACCGGCAAGCGCGTCGTCGTGATCGGCTCCGGCGCGACCGCGGTGACCCTCGTTCCCGCGATGACCGACAAAGCCGCACTCGTGACGATGCTGCAGCGCTCGCCGACCTACATCCTGTCGATTCCCGGCGACGACCCGATCCACAAGCTTCTACGAACGCTGAAGGTGCCCGAGAACGTCATGTTCGGCGTCATGCGGCGCAAGAACCTCGGACTCTCGAACGGCCTCTACCGACTCAGCCGCAGCCGGCCGAAGCTCGTCCGCCGGATCGTGATGGGCGCCGCCAAGCGCCAGCTGCCCGAGGGCTACCCGGTCGACGTCCACTTCAACCCGAAGTACGACCCGTGGGACCAGCGGCTGTGCGTCGTCCCCGACGGCGACCTCTACAAGGCGATCCGCCGCGGTAAGGCGAGCGTCGTCACCGGCACCATCAAGACGATCAACGAGACCGGGATCGAGCTCGAGAACGGCGAGCAGATCGACGCCGACGTGATCATCACGGCGACCGGCCTCAACCTGAAGCTGATGGGCGGCGCCGAGTTCACGATCGACGGGCAGGCCCGTGAGCCGAAGGACATCACCGCCTACAAGGGGATGATGTTCGGCGGCGTGCCGAACCTCTCGTACGTCGTCGGATACACGAACGCCTCGTGGACGCTGAAGGCCGACCTCGTCAGCGGCTACCTCTGCCGGCTCCTCAACTACATGGACGAGCGCGGGTACTCGGTCGTCACGCCGCGCGACCCGTCGCCCGACATGGAGCGCGGCCCGATGGTCGACCTGATGACCGGGTACGTGCTGCGGTCGATCGACGAGCTGCCGAAGCAGGGCGCCGAGGCGCCGTGGCGTCTCAAGCAGGACTACAAGGTCGATCAGAAGCAGCTGCTCGAAGGGCCGCTCGACGATCAGGTCGACTTCGCACGGGCCGCTACGGCGGAGCCCGTCGCGGCCCGATAGCCGTCTAACGTCCTGCCGGTGAACTTCTGGGCCGACGTCGTCGAGCGGCGCCCGCGCGAGCAGACGGCGCTGATCGAGCTCGCTGCAGACGGGGCCCGGCGCGAGTGGACGTTCGCCGAGGTGGCCGGCCGCTCGTCGGCGCTGAGCGCCGAGTACGCGGCGCGCGGGGTAGGGCGCGGCGATGTCGTGATGACGATGATCGGCAGCCGCCCGGAGTGGGTTCTGGCGATGGTCGCCTGCTTCCGAATCGGCGCCGTCGCGCTGCCGGTCAGCGAGCAGCTGCGCCCGCACGACCTCGAGCACCGGATCGCGATCGCGCGGCCGAAGCTGCTGCTCTACGACGAGCGCAACGCCGACGTCGTGCGCGCCGGCGCCGCCGGCGGGCGTGTCGCGTTTTGGGCCATCTGCGCCGAAAACGCGACAAGCCCCGCCTGGGGTGACGGGCTGCTCGTCTCGGAGCCGGCCTCGCTCGCTCCCGAAGACCCGTGCCTGATCACCTTCACCTCCGGCACGACCGGCGAGGCGAAGGGCGTACTGCACGGCCAGCGCTACCTCAGCGGCCAGGTCGCGCAGGCCAAGGACTGGCTCGGAGCCGAGCCGGGCGACATCGCCTGGTGCACCGCGTCGACAGGCTGGTCGAAGTCGGCGCGCAACGTCTTCATCGCGCCGTGGATCTGCGGCGCGGCGGCGCTGCTCTACGACGGCCGCTTCGACCCGCACGAGCGGCTCGAGATCATCGAGCGCGAGCAGGTGAACGCACTCTGCATGGCGCCGACCGAGTACCGGCTGGTCGCAAAGCGCGCTGAGCTGCGGCCGCTGCCGCAGATCCGCTCGATGGTCGCCGCCGGCGAGGCGCTCAACCCCGAGGTGCTCGCGCAGTGGCGCGAGGCGACCGGCGTCTCGATCCGCGACGGCTACGGCCAGACCGAGACCGGGCAGCTGACCGGCGTCCCGGCCGGGACCGAGCCGCGGCCGGGGTCGATGGGGCGTGCGCTCGACGGGATCGACCTGCGGGTCGAGGACGGAGAACTCGTCGCCGATCCCGCGACCGTGCCGACGTTCTTCCTGCGCTATCTCGGCGAGGAGCCGCCGGACCCCGGCCGTCCCTGGCACACCGGCGACCGCGTCACCCAGGACGAGGACGGCTGGCTTTTCTTCGAGGGCCGCGCCGATGACGTGATCATCTCCGCCGGGTACCGGATCGGCCCGTTCGAGGTCGAGTCGGCGCTCGTTTCTCACCGATCGGTCGCCGAGGCGGCGGCCGTCGCCGAGCCCGACGAGGAGCGCGGTGCGATCGTCAGGGCGATCGTCGTGCTCCGCGACGGTTTCGCCGGCTCACCGGAGCTCGCCGCCGAGCTCCAGCACCACGTCCGGACCGAGACCGCTCCGTACAAGTACCCGCGGATCGTCGAGTTCGCAGCTGAGCTGCCGAAGACCGCCAGTGGCAAGGTTCGTCGCGCCGCACTGCGCCAACCGCGGTAGACCGAACGTCCAGGTCCCGGGCGGACTCAATCGACCGGCTGCCGATCACATGGGCATGGGCGCATTCGCGCATCGATCCCGGCTGCCGCGAGCGCTCGCGCTCGTCCTGCTCGCGCTGCTCGGATGGCAATTGAACGCAGCCGCCGACGCTGCTGCCGATCAGCCGCCGGCGACCCACACATGTGTCGTCAAGCGCGACAAGACGGTCTGGTGCTGGGGTGCGAACGACCGCGGTCAGCTCGGCAACGGCACGCAGGTCGAGTCGCCGGTTCCGGTTCAGGTCACCGGCATCGACGATGCCATCCGCGTCGTGACCGGCGGCCCAACCTCGTGCGCGCTGCGCACCGGCGGCGAGGTCTGGTGTTGGGGCGACAACTCGCTTGGCCAGCTCGGCAACGTGCTCGTCGGCGACCACGCGACGGCGCCGATCCAGTCCGGCGGCGCCGATGACTTCACGAGCATCTCGCTCGGCTACTACCAGGCCTGCGGGATCCGGAGGGCCGGCCAGCTCCGCTGCTGGGGTTACGGCCAGCCGGGCTTCGCCGAGCTGACCGGGATCGCCGCGACGCAGGTCAGCGTCGGGATGATGCACACCTGCGTCGTCATCTCCGGCGGCGCCGTCAAGTGCATCGGAAACAACGACTTCGGCCAGCTCGGCGACGGCACGACGACAGCGCGCTCGTCGCTCACGGCCGTACTGGGGATCGGCGACGCGGTCGCCGTCTCGGCCGGCTACCTGCACACCTGTGCGCTGCGCGCGACAAAGACCGTCGTCTGCTGGGGGACCGGGATGTACGGGTCACTCGGCAGCGGCAGCCCGTCCAACTCGTACACGCCGGTCACTGTCGCCGGGCTGCACAACGTCAAGTCGATCTACACCGGCATCTACCAGTCCTGCGCCGTCATCGCCGGCGGTGACGTGTACTGCTGGAGCTGGAACTTCACCGGCAGGCCGGACATCGACCCCGGCTCGATCCAGTACGCGCCGGTCAAGCGGACCGGCATCGGCCCGGCCGCCGGCGTGACCGGCGGGATGGCCCACACCTGCGCCGTCCTCGTCGACCGGACGGTCTCTTGTTGGGGGATGAACATGAACGGCGCGCTCGGGAACGGTCTCGGCAGCTACCAGCTGGAGCCTGCCGCCGCCGTCGCGGGCGTGTACGGGGCGACCATCGTGACCGTCGGTGGCAAGCATGCCTGCGCGACCGGGATCGAATACGTCATCCGCTGCTGGGGGGCCAACGATCAGGGTCAGCTCGGGATCGGCAGCGGCGCCTCGGAAGATCACTTCGCGCCGGCTGTCGTCCCGGGGCTGTCAGGGGTGACCAAGGTCTCCGCGGGCGACCAGCACACCTGTGCTGTCACCGTCGCCGGGTCGGTGTATTGCTGGGGCTCGAACACCAACGGTGAGCTCGGAACCGGCGACTACAACGGCAGCCCGTCCCCGGTCCAGGCCGGGATTACCGATGCCACCGGCGTCTCGGCCGGCTCGCACGCCACCTGCGCCTCGCGTCAGGACGGCACGGTCGCCTGCTGGGGCCGCTCCGACACCGGGCTCGCGGGGGCGACGATCAACTCGTCCGAGCCCTCCCCGGTCACCGTGGCCGGGCTCTCGAACGTCACCCAGCTCTCCGTCGGCGGCCTGACCGCGTGCGCGATCGACGGTGGCGATGTCAAGTGCTGGGGCTACGGCCTGACCGGGGAGCTCGGCGACGGCCAGGCACAGAGCTCGACGACGCCGGTGACCGTTTCGCTGGGGGTCTCGCCGGCCGTCGAGGTGCAGGTCGGCGCCAGCCACGCGTGCGCCCGTCTCCTTTCCGGCGCGGTCAAGTGCTGGGGCCGCGGACTCGAGGGCCAGCTCGGCGCGGGCGGCTCGCCGGTCAGCAGCCCCGCGCCCGTCGCGGTTTCGTCGCTGAGCGGCGCCGGCGCGCTCGGCGCCGGTGACTTCCACAGCTGCGCGATCGTCTCCGGTGCGGGACAGTGCTGGGGTGAGGGGATCTGGGCACAGCTCGGTGACGGTGGCCGGGCGAGCAGCTCGTCGCCGGTCGCCGTCACCGGCCTGAGCGGCGCGACGTCGATCGACGGGGGGCTGAGAACGAGCTGCGCGAAGCTCGGAAACGGCACGGTCAAGTGCTGGGGCGATTCGACCTCCGGCGCGATCGGCGACGGCGATGGCCGCCGGCTGAGGACGACGCCGGGGCCGGTTCTCGGCTTGACCGACGTGACCTTCGGCGACGAGGAGACGGTGCCGCCTGCGCCGGACCCGGACCCGGTGCCGGCCGCACCGGCCGACACGCTGCCCGCCCCGCCTGCCGTGGAGCTGCCGGCGCCGCTCCCGCCGGTGCCGGCTGTGCCGCGCCTCTACCTGTCGGGCCGCACGCTCGTACTGTCCGGCTACGCACTGCAGTCGCTCGGCGACAAGAGCCGCAAGGGCTGCCCGGCGAAGGTCGGGATTGCGATCAAGATCAAGGGCGCGAAGAAGCAGCACAAGGCGCGCGCGACCTCCAGGCGGTCCGGCTCGCGGTGCCTCGTGACGGTGACCGTGAAGCTTCCGGCGCAGGCCGCGAAGGCCAAGCAGGTGACCGTGACCTTCTCGGGCGCCAAGGTCGTCCGGCGCACCGTGACGGCCCGGCGCGTAACGGCCGCGAAGTAGGTCCGGCTGCGGCGCTAGCGTCCGCGGCTCGATGCTCGGTGTCCCCGCCGGTACCCGCGCGCTGCTGTTCGACCTCGACGGGGTGCTGACCGGGACTGCCGTCGTCCATACGCGCGCGTGGAAGCAGATGTTCGACGCGTTCCTCGCTCCACTCGGCCAGCCGCCGTTCAGCGACCAGGACTACCTGCTCCACGTCGACGGCCGTCCGCGGCTCGACGGCATCCGTGGCTTCCTCGCCTCGCGAGGCATCGAGATCGCCGAAGGAACCCCGTCCGACCCGGCGGCCGCGGACACGGTCCACGGACTCGGCGAGCGCAAGAACCGAATCGTGCACGAGCTGATCGAACGCGACGGGGTCGACGCGTACCCCGACGCGCTCGCCTTTCTCGACGCCGCCGACGACGCTGGCCTGGCGATGGCAGTCGTCTCTTCGAGCGCCAACTGCCGGCTCGTGCTCGACGTCACCGGGCTCACCGGCCGGTTCGCGGTCGTCGTCGACGGCGTCGTCCGCGAGCGGCTCGGGCTGCCCGGCAAGCCCGCGCCGGACACCTTCGTCGAGGCCGCTCGCGAGCTAGGAGTGCCGGTGCCGGCCGCCGTCGTCTTCGAGGACGCGATCGCCGGCGTAGCTGCCGGCGTGGCCGGCGGATTCGGCGCCGTGATCGGAGTCAACCGCGAAAGCGCGGACACCGGCGCGGCGCTGGCCGCCGCCGGAGCCACCACCGTCGTGAGCGCCCTGACCGACCTGATGGAGCAGCGATGAACCCGATCCCCGAGCATCCCGTCGAGCCGTGGACGGTCCGCGAGACCGGCTTCGACATCGACAAGATCGCGCAGAACGAGTCGATCTTCGCGCTCGGCAACGGGCACATCGGGATGCGCGGGAACCTCGACGAGGGCGACCCCTGCGAGATCCCGGGGACCTACCTGAACGGCGTTCACGAGTCGCGGCCGTTGCCGTACGCGGAGAACGCGTTCGGCAACCCAGAGGCGGGGGAGACCGTTCTCAACGTCACCGATGGCAAGCCGCTGCGGCTGCTCGTCGGTGACGAACTGCTCGACCTCCGTCACGGCGACGTGCTTGAGCACGAGCGTTGCCTCGACCTGCGCGACGGGGTACTGAAGCGCTCGACGCTCTGGCGCTCGCCGGCCGGTCCGGTGGTCCGCGTCGAGTCGACGCGGCTCGTCTCCTTCGCCCAGCGCGGCGCGGCCGCCGTGCTCTACGAGGTCGAGGCGGTCGGGCAGGACACCCGGCTCGTGGTCCAGTCCGAGCTCGTCGCGAACGAGCAGGGCTACGAGGAGCTCTCGCAGGTACAAGGGATGGAGGACCCGCGCAAGGCGGCGACGCTCGTCGACGCGCTCGTCCCCGAGGAGCAGTACGCCCACGGCGACACCGTGCTGCTCGTCCACCACACACGCCGCAGCCGGATCCGGATGGGTGCAGCTATGGCGCACGCCGTCGACGGCCCGGACGGCATGGAGGTCGACACCGACGTCATCGACAACCTCGCACGCGTGACGATCGCCGCCGACGTCCCGCAGGGGCAGAAGCTCCGCGTCCTGAAGTTCATGACCTACGGGTGGTCGGCGCACCGCACGCTGCCGTCGGTCCGCACCCAGGTCCTGGGCGCGCTCGCAGAGGCGCGCCACACCGGCTGGACCGGGCTCTGCGAGGCGCAGCGCTCGTACCTCGACGACTTCTGGTCCCGGGCCGACGTCGAGATCGACGGTGACCCGGAGCTTCAACAGGCGGTCCGCTTCGCGCTCTTCCACTGCCTTCAGGCAGGCGCCCGCGGCGAGCGGCGGGCGATCGCCGCGAAGGGGCTGACCGGCTCCGGTTACGACGGCCACGCCTTCTGGGACACAGAGACCTACGTCCTGCCGCTTCTCACCTACACGGCGCCGCAGGCGGCCGCCGACGCGCTCGGCTGGCGCTTCGACTGCCTCGACGCGGCGTACGAGCGGGCCCACCAGCTCGGGCTCGAGGGAGCGGCGTTCCCCTGGCGGACGATCACCGGGCGCGAGTGCTCGGCCTACTGGCCGGCCGGAACCGCCGGCTTCCACGTCAACGCCGACATCGCAGACGCGGTCCTGCGGCAGCAGAAGGCGACCGGCGACAGCGAGTGGGCGCGGACGATCGGCCTGCCGCTCCTGGTCGGCACGGCACGGCTGTGGATGTCGCTCGGCCACTACGACCTCAAAGGCCACTTCCGGATCTCGGGCGTGACCGGGCCCGACGAGTACACGGCGCTGATCGACGACAACGTCTACACGAACCTGATGGCCGCCCGGAACCTCGTCGGGGCCGCCGAGGCGGCCGACCGCTTCCCCGAGGAGGCCGCGGCGCTCGGCGTCGGCGGTGACGAGGAGGAGCAGTGGCGGCGGGCGGCATCCGCGATCTACGTCCCGTACGACGAGGTGCTCGGCGTCACCCAACAATCGCAGGGGTTCACGCACGGCGCGCGCTGGGACTTCGAGCACACGCCGCCCGAGCACTACCCGCTGCTGCTTCATGCGCCGTACTTCGACCTCTACCGCAAGCAGGTCATCAAGCAGGCCGACCTCGTGTTCGCCCTCTACGCCTGCGGCGAGCACTTCGACGCCGAGCAGAAGGCCCGGGACTTCGCCTACTACGAGGGGGTCACCGTTCGCGACAGCTCGCTGTCGGCTGCGATCCAGGCGATCGTCGCCGCCGAGCTCGGCCACCTGGACCTCGCGTACGCCTACCTGTCGGAGACCGCCCGCGTCGATCTCGACAACCTGGCGGGGAACACCAAGGACGGCCTGCACATGGCCTCGATGGCCGGCGCCTGGCTGGCGGTCGTCGCGGGGTTCGGCGGCTTCCGCGACCAGGGGCTCGTGCCGGCGTTCGCGCCGCGTCTGCCGGAGCGGCTAACGAAGCTCCGATTCCGGCTGACGATCCGGGGCTCGCTGCTCGTTGTGACGATCGAGGCCGGCAAGGTGACGTACGAGGTCGAGAGCGGCCCGCCGCTCGCGATCATCCACGAGGGCGAGCCGGTCGACGTCGTCGACGGGCAGGCGGTCGTCCGGACGCTCGCCGAGCTGCCGGACCGCGATGCCCCGACCCAGCCGCTCGGGCGCGAGCCCGGCGTCCACCACCCAAGGTGGGCCGGGAGGGTCTGAGCCGCGCGAAGCCGCGAAGCGGCTCAGCGCAGATGCGCGGTGTCGTTGAAGCTCCGCAGCTGCCAGCGGTCGGGGCCGTGGACGACGAGGCTCGAAACCGATGCGTTCTCGACGAAGATGAAGCCGAGGCGCGGGCCGCCGCCGAGCGCCTGGTGGCAGATCTCGGCGATCACGCCGCCGTGGAGGAAAGCGATCGCGCGTCGGCCGGGACCGGTCACGTCGACGATTCGCTCGACTCCGCTGCGGACCCGCGCCTCGAAGTCGTCCATGTCCTCGCCGCCGGGGATGACGTCCCAGCGCTGCTCCTCGACGAGCCGGCCGAACAGCGGGTCGCCCTCGGCGACGCGGACGCGCATCTCGCCGCCCTCCCAGTCGCCGAGGTGGACCTCGCGCAGCTCGGGTACGACGATCGGCTCGGCGCCGGTGGCGGCGAGCAGCGGCGCTGCCGTCTCGTTGGTGCGCCGCAGCGGCGTCACGTAGACGCCGTGGAACTCCTCGGTTGCGAGCCGTGCCCCGACCCGCTCGGCCTGCTCGTGGCCCTCCGGCGCAAGCGGCGGGTCCGAGTGGCCACCCTCGATCACCTCGAACCGCTCGCCCGGCACGTGCGCGGCCGAGGAGCCGTGGCGGACGATGATGATCTCCGTCGCGTGCTCGGGCAGCCGGAACGGTCGCTGCGGGTACTCAC
>WBZP01001452.1_pt1 | contig 28739 bp, 20 predicted proteins | sample 5204301 | NCBI WGS metagenome assembly WBZP01 (sample SAMN12412401, study PRJNA552823) | activated sludge metagenome | isolation source: activated sludge from nitrification reactor of wastewater treatment plant... | place: USA: Pennsylvania | collected 2017 | reverse complement strand
TCCAATACTATAGCTAAAGCCAAGGGTAATGAACCGCCCTCTTTGAGAGAAGTTACGCACAAAAAAGGAAGTCTGGTCTATGATGTTTTCCTGGATGCGGGAAGCGAAGATATCCCGGATGCCGATACTTATCACAGCGCGTTTTTTCAGGATTTTTTTCCTCAGTCCTGCATCGCCAAATAAAAATCCAGAGGTCGTTCCCTGTACGGTCTGGAAGCCGGATTGATAGTTGGGGGTCAATTCTAGATCAAGATCTCCTGATAGCTTGAATTTTACCGTTGTCTTGGCTGACCATTGGCTGTTTTGAAAGTCAAAGACAGTCCCGTTGAAACTTCCCTTTCTGTTGAAGTATCCCCAGTTGATATCACCGTTGATGCTTAGCCAGGAAAGGGGTGTGTACTTGCCATTGATTTCAAGACCGGTTTTGCGGTTGGTGCCCACATTTTCTCTGGTTGATATAGTCACCCCATTGTCAAAATACGAAACGTTTTCCATCACATCGGAGGTGTACAGATGGTAGGTGCTCAAATTTACAGACCACTTATCGCGTACCAGAATACCGGTGATTTCATAGGAGTCGCCAAATTCCGGTAGCAAGTTGGGATTGCCGGTACGTATAAAGTAATTGTTCTGGATATTGAAGAATGGATTGAGATCCCAAAGACGCGGCCTGAAAATTCTTTTAGAGTAGCCGGCCTGAAAGGATAGAGCAGGGGATACTTTGTAAGAAGTGTGCAGGCTCGGGAACAGATTAAAGTAATCCTGATTATTAGCAACTTGTGTGGTTGCCAGCAGTGTGTTGAGTTTTGTTTCTTCTGCCCTCAGTCCAACCTTAACGCCCCATTTACTGGCTTCATAGGAAGCGGTAGTGTACAGGCCCAATACTTTCTGATTGTACCTGAAATCGTTGGTCAGGTTAAAGTTAGGTTGCCAAACACCGTTTACTTCATCAAATATGGTGTAGTCATTGCCTACATCATTGATCACATACATCCCCCCTGCTTCGAGTCGGATTGTCTTGCTGATAGGATTTGTATAGTCCAGCTTGTAGGTGTAATCTGCCTGGTAGAAGTCAGTTTCCGTTCGTTGGTTGATAGCTCCGGAGTTGCCGGCGATAAATGTATTTAGAAAAGAGGATTCCTGATCTTTGCCAAAAAACTGACCCTGGGCGCTCATGAGCAGAACATGGTCTTTATGATTGGTAAATTGCCTTTTGTATTGAAGATCGTATTGCCACTTTGGGTTGGTAGCACTGGTCTCTTCCTTTCTGATATAGCGAGACCTGGGTTCACTGGTATTATCATAAATGGAAAAGGTTACTTCAGAGGGATTGTTTTCTATTTCGTATGCATAATTACCCGACAAAGTAAGCGTGTTGGTTTTATTTAGAAAGTAATCGGCTCCTAAAGTGAGGTTGTAAAAGTTTTCATTTCGCTTTCCGCTTCCTTCGCTATCTATGTATTGATTGGTCAGGCGATTGAGGTTGTAACTTTCACTGATGGTGGGCATCGTTCGATACCCGCCGCCAAATTGGGTAAACAGATTGAACTTTGAGGTCCTTCTGTTGAGACTACCCCCGATGCTGTGATTGTTGGGATACCCTGTATTGAGTGAAATGGAACCGTTGACGCCTTCTTTTTCTTCTTTTTTCAGCACAATGTTGATGATACCGGATGTACCCCCAGCTTCATATTTTGCCGAAGGATTGGTTATGATCTCTACACTTTCGATCATCTCGGCCGTAATGGCTCCGAGTGCATTTCTGGGATCCGAAGAAGCCACCGAAGGCTTGCCATCGATAAGGATTTGCACTCCCTGATTACCCCGAAGCGATATCTTTCCTTCAATGTCTACATTTACGGAAGGCAGGTTGTTGAGCACTTCCAATGCACCGGCGCCACTGCTGCTGATGTCCTTGCCCACGTTAAATACTCGTTTGTCCAGCTTAAATTCTGTTTTGGATCGTTCTGCCACAATGTTGACTTCATCGAGCTTCAGCGCTTCACTTTGCATCACAATCTCACCTGTATCCCAGCTGCCATCGCTACCTTGGACATCTACAAGGACCAGGTTTTGAAATCCAATAAAACTAAATTCCAATTGCACGGCAGTCTCCTCTATGCTCACTTCAAAACTTCCATTTTCCTCTGTAGTGGTACCTCCAATCAATTGGCCGTTAGCTTTGGACATCACTGCCACCGTTACATAAGAAAGGGGCTGTTTGTTTTCGTTAACTACCCTTCCTTTGATGGTCAACGATGTTTGCGCCACCATTTGAAAAGGGAGTAATAAAAGGAAAAACCAAAATAATTTTAAAGGCATTGAAGTTTGTGTTTAAAATAAAATTATGTTTATTGGCTAAAATCAAAATATTACACCGAAAAATTCGAAACGACAGTGTAAAATTTCAATAATTTTATCCGCAAATCGGAATTTACAGTCTTTTATAAATAAATAATTTGCATAATTGTTTTGGAAGGATTGATATTACCTCTAGCATAAGAATGTTTTTACAAAATCATTCTACCTAAAAGCCTAACACTGGTATAAGGTAAATGCTTTTGTGATTGCGTACAATGAGAGATCAAATAAATAAAAAGTGTTTTGACTTTGAATAGATGTCTTATCTCACTAAGATTTACTTTTGAAAAGTAACCCTTAGTCCGGTTCTTCTATATAAAATTTTTCTTTTTCCCATCTGTATTTTTTATACAGCTTATGTTGATTTATCAATTCATCGGGATTCTTATAGAGGCCCCATATTTTCTGTTTTGCAACGATTGTGTGATAATTTTGTGTCAGTTCCTGATATGATGTCCATCGATATAAACCAAAGTCCCTCTCCAGTCCATGGTGGATGGGATTATGGTGAATGTAAGAAATCACTCTTTTTACATCTTCTTCGCTATTCAGAGATTTTCTGCGAAAAGCTTTTTGAAACAAACTGCCTGTTCTGTTTCTTGTTGTGTTGATGTATTGAGCATGTGAAAGCAAAAACCTGCGAAATCTTTCTGAAACCAGGTACGATGCCAGCTGTTCTTGAGGTGCAAGGTTCTCGAGGCTAGATGCTTGCTCCCCTGTTAACAACGTTTCTTTTTGGGGAGGCAACTCGTTTAACAGTTCTACCAGATCATAAAGGGTATAATCCATTAATTTGGGTAAGTGTTTTAAAAGGAGTTGCTCGTTCCATATCGGCGGAATTGTCAAACGAGTTGTGTTTGAGGTATCCCACTCATGTGGGAGGTTGTGTTCCGGTAAAGACGTAAGCGAATTAGAAGAAGGTGCTTTAGTCAAACGAGTTGTATATAAATCAGGTGTTGTCGTTTCGAAAGTTATCACCTGATTCTTCATTAACCACGACATTACATACCTCCTTTTAAACAAAGAATCTATAGAGCTAAATTTCATTTTTTGGGCTTGGTCTATAATTTCTTCTGTCGGCTTTACTTCAATACAGAAATGGAAATGATTGGGCAATAAAGCATAGGCATAAACGTCCACAAAGCCTTTCATATACTCCGAAAATTTTTGTATAAACCGGAAGTAGTGGTTCCTTTTAAAAAAGATCAACCTTTTTTCATTCCCTCTATTGTAAATGTGGTAAAAACCAGAAGGGCAAAGAGGCAAAGAAATATCAGTGTGATTTGACATGCGTTATGGTTTTTTCGGGTTCAAGTACTTACCGATTCCAATCAAAGAATTCGGCTATTTGTGCCAAATTGTTCTATTTATTTTAATAAATCAAGTGTATATAAAATGTAAAACACCGAATTGTGAAGCATATGAATAAAAAAAAACTTGCCTACCTAACCAAAGTAGCATCCTATCTGTTATTTTGCATTCCCCAATAAAGAATAATAGGCGTAGGAGTCGGAAACTTCGTTGCCTTAGATTCTCGTTTTTAGAAGCTGTTCCTATGCTGCCCCAACTTTGCAGGGATCTCCTATTCTGCACCAGTGGCGTATGGACTGGACAGCGCGCGGGTTCCCAAAGTATGGCCGTGGTGTTTTGTCATCATTTTTGAATGATGTTTCACATCGTCAAAAATGCCGACAAAACGGATGGTGCCATGCTCCCCACCCACGGATATGCCGTGGGTTATGCACATTAAGCGCCTTCAGCGCTTTGGGAAAATGCTGCTAAAATGGATATTATTCACACCCCCGCCTACTCTGGCTTTGTCTATATAAGACGGTGTAGGGGCTCCGTTACCTCATATTCCGCTCTCGCCGTATTAAAGTTCCGAATTAGATTTGTCGATGCTGTGCGAGGTTTCGCACAGTTCCCTCACTTTTGATTGCCACCGGCAATCAAATCTATCGCTCGGTCATGTTGCCCGATGCTCCGATGCCGGATGCTCCGTATTCCGCTCTCGCCGTATTAAAGTTCCGAATTAGATTTGTCGATGCTGTGCGAGGTTTCGCACAGTTCCCTCACTTTTGATTGCCACCGGCAATCCAATTGCTACTTTGTAGCAATCGCTCGGTCATGTTGCCCGATACCCGGATATTCCGTACATTCGCATATGCTTCGACTAGACCGATTGTCATCCATTCTCATCCAGTTGCAGGCCGGTAAAGTGGTGCGGGCCAAGGACATTGCCGAAAGATTTGGCATCAGTCTGCGCACCGTTTATCGCGACATTCAGAGTTTGGAGGAATCGGGGGTGCCTATTATCGGAGAGGCGGGAGTGGGGTATAGCCTGGCCGATGGTTATCGGCTGCCACCGGTACAGTTTACCCAAACAGAAGCGGCGGCATTGCTTACCGGAGGTAAACTGGCTGAAACCCTCACCGATGCCAAGACAGCGGCAGATTTTCAAAGTGCTTTGTATAAAATCAAAGCCGTACTGCGCAATACAGAGAAAGAAACCATGGAATACCTGTCCTCCAGGATTTCGGTGTTACCATCACCTTATTTTCCTGAGAAAAGAGAAAAATTCCTGCCTCTCATACTGGAATGTATCAGGGATAGCCGTTGTGCATTTATGAGGTATAAAACTCAGTACAAGGATGAAGAAAATGCAAGGACGGTAGAACCGGCCGGCTTGTTTTTTATGACGGGACGTTGGTACATGGTCGCTTATTGTCATCTGAGAAATGATTACCGGCACTTTAGATGCGATCGCATTCAGGAATTGAGGATTACCCTGCAACCCTTTAGCAAAAATCACCCTCCGATCAAGGGGTGGATGGACAGTTTTTCACAGAAAGAAAAAGACCTTACCAAGGTGGTCATAGAAATGAACACCCAATCTGTTCGCTACCTCGGCGACCAAAAATACTACTCCGGCTTTGTGGAAGAAATAGCCATGGGAGAAACCACCCGGCTCATCTTCCTTACCCAGTCTATTTCCGGGTTTGCCCATTGGATGATGATGTTCGCAGGCAGTGTGCAAGTAATTGAACCTCAGGAACTAAAAGAAGAAATGCGGGCTATGGCAGAAAAAATTATCGAAAGCCTTTCCCCCTGCTGACATACTGTTGACATTCGCCCATTGCACCTTTGTGTTAATCAAAAAATTATAACACATGGTTACCTTTATGGAGAGTTTCATCCACGAACTCAAACACGAACGCATTGGCACTGAAAAAATCCTGGCCCTTTGCCCAGCTGACAAAGCAGATTTTAAACCCCACAGAAAGAGTATGGCACTCAAGGACCTGGCTACCCACGTAGCCGATATTCCTTCCTGGATTTCTGCTGCCCTTACCACCGATGTACTGGATTTCAAAGAAAACCCATACAACCCCAGATCCTGCTCATCCGGCCCTGAATACACTGCTTTCTTCAATGAAAATGTTGACAAAGCCATCACCGACCTCCAACTGGCCAAAGATGACATCCTGCTGGAAAACTGGACCCTCAGAAACGGTGATGAGATCTACATGACCCTCACCCGACTTGAGACCATCCGTCACTCCTTTGGCCAGATGATTCACCACCGCGCCCAACTCGGTGTCTACCTCCGCCTCCTCGATATTCCTATCCCCGGTGTCTACGGACCCAGTGCGGATGATATGGGCATGTAATACAAAAGCAATGGAGTTCGAAGAAAAATAACGAACTCCATTGCCAAATTCTATTCGTAAGTTTTTCTTTATTTTTCGGATAATAATTTGGAAAAAAGACAATAATTTTTCCCAAAACCAATTTTAATTTTTTAACCCAATAATTAAACACCCAAATCTAGAATCATCAATCGATCACTATGTTTACTTTCCCTTACGCCATTTCGTTCGATCTCCCTAAAAATTTGAACATTAATAATTGAAAAATTGTCCATTGAAAATTGCCCATTGAAAATTGCCCATTGAAATTTGAAAAACTGCCCATAGAAACATTGAAAAATTGCCCATTGCCCATTGAAATTTGCTCATTGCCAATCGATAATTGAACATTGAAAATTGAAAAATTGCCCCATAGAAACATTGAAAAATTGCCCATTGCCCATTGAAATTTGCTCATTGCCAATCGATAATTGAACATTGAAAATTGAAAAATTGCCCATTGAATATTGAAAAACTGCCCATTGAATATTGAAAAATTGCCCATTGAAAATTGATAATTGCCCATTGAAAATTGATAATTGCCCATTGAAAATTGATTAATTGCCCATTGAACCGTTGAAAATTGCCCAATAATCCCTTACTTTTGAACAACATTCACAGAGGCTCAAAACCTCGAATTCAAATCGTAAGAGAATGTCTAAAAACCACAGCCACTTATCCGGTCGACAAGGACTGGAAAATAACCTATTTGAAGCTTATGCCAAAGCGGCGGAAGCTGAGGGTTCCCCTTCTATAGAAGATCTGGAAAAACTGCGCGATGAATTCCTGATAGGAAAATCATCTGTCTTTGGGGCAGTCAGTTTTTACGACTTCCTTCGTCCCGAAAACAAAGGCAAAAAGGTATATGTCTGCAATGGCAGCGCCTGCCTTACAGCAGGAACCCAGGATGCAATCAAGGCAAAACTATCAACCCAGTATGCCGACCATGAAATCGGAGAAATGTGTTGCCTGGGCAGATGCCACGAAAACGGTGCCTTCCATGCAGGTGGGGTCAATTATAGCGGCAGTGACATTGATCAGCTATCAGCCATTAAAAATAACGAACAACCGAGTAGTGAAACTTACCATGTAGGAGCACAGGGCACCGCCATTCTTACAGCACCTACAGGTGATGTTTCGACTTATTACAAAATCTTTGCCCGGGTCTTGGAAAAGGGTGAAATCTTATCCGAAATCAAAACATCCAATCTCCGGGGCAGGGGAGGAGCCGGCTTTCCCATAGCGTTTAAGCTGGAAGCATGTGCAGCCCAAGCCAACGATCCCAAATTCATAGTATGCAACGCCGATGAGGGCGACCCCGGTGCCTATTCCGACCGATACATCATGGAGCAAAGACCCCATTCCCTGATCCAGGGCATGCTCATTGCAGGCTTTGCAGCCAAAGCCCGATATGGTGTGGTTTATATCCGTGCAGAATATCCCGATTCAGTGACCATCATTCAAAACGCTATTGACGAAGCCAAAGCCCTGGGATGGATTGGCGACAACATTATGGGTTCCGGTTTTTCGTTCGACTTCAAAGTCATCAAAGCCCAGGGTGCCTACATCTGCGGGGAGGAGACAGCCCTGCTTTCTTCCATCGAAGGTCAACGACCGGAGGTGAGGGTGCGCCCGCCGTATCCGGTTCAGCAAGGTTTATTCAACATGCCCACGGTCGTCAACAACGTAGAGACCCTGGCCTGCCTGCCCTGGATTGCCCAAAATGGCGGAGCCGCTTACGCGGCCATTGGAACTGAAAAGTCGAAAGGAACCAAATTGGTTTCGCTCGACGGACACTTCAACCGACCGGGTATCTATGAAGTAGATATGGGCACACCCCTGGCTACTGTCGTAAATGACCTCGGGCAAGGCTTCAGGCATAGTGTCAAAGCCATGCACATAGGAGGGCCATTGGGTGGCTTGGTACCCACACATAAAATAAATGAACTTACGGTTGATTTTGAATCGTTTGCAGGTAAAGGATTTTTGTTGGGACACGCATCGGTGGTTTGTATTCCCGAAACATTCCCCATGATCGAATACATAGAACACCTTTTCCGCTTTACCGCACACGAAAGCTGTGGCAAATGTTTCCCCTGCAGACTGGGGTCTACGAGGGGGTACGAAATGATAGATAAATCGCGAAACAGTGAATACAAAATGGACAGGGCCTTGCTCGATGACCTTTTGGAAACCATGGAGGTGGGCTCACTTTGCGCCCTCGGAGGTGGTCTGCCCCTGCCCATCAAAAACGCACTGACCTATTTTTCAGAAGAGTTGAAGCCGTATTTTAAAGCATAACAGAGAATGGAAAAAACAGCTTACATCAACGACGTAGCCTACGAACTCAAAGACGGAGAAACCATCCTGGCCTTTGTACGCAGGCATTTGGGGCAAACGTATGTGCCCACCCTTTGTGATGCGCCCAACCTCGAACCGTTTGGTGCGTGCAGGGTGTGCAGCGTGGATGTTGCGCTCACAGAGGGAGGCCCCAGAAAGGTTCAGGCTTCCTGTCACACACCTGCCATACCCAATTCGTTTATTTATACCGATAGTCAGCGAGTGACAAAGTTGCGTAAAAACATCATTGAGTTGGTGTTGACCGATCATCCGCTCGACTGTCTTACCTGTGAAGTCAACAACAATTGTGAGTTGCAGACCGTTGCTGCCAGGGTAGGTATCCGAAAAGTAAGGTATCCCGAAGGTAAAAACCACCTCGACAGGACCAAGGACCTGAGTCATGCCTACATGACTACCGATTTTTCCAAGTGCATCAACTGCGGTCGTTGTGTCAGGGCCTGCGACGAAGTACAGGGTCAGATGGTGCTCAACATGGCAGGCAGAGGCTTTGATGCCCACATTGTCAAAGATTTTGAAACTACCTTTGCCGAAAGTAGCTGTGTGAGCTGTGGTGCCTGTGCCCAGGCTTGTCCCACCTCGGCCATCTCCGATATATTTGAATCCAAAGCTGTTGTAGCAGATAAAAAAATCAGGACCGTTTGTACCTATTGTGGTGTAGGTTGCAACCTGGAAGTCGCTGTGGTTGAAGATAAAGTAAAATCTATCCAGGCACCTTACGATGCTGCCGTTAACCAGGGGCACACTTGTCTAAAGGGTAGATATGCGTTTTCTTTTTACAACCATCCCGATAGATTGCGTACCCCCATGATCAAACGAAATGGGGAGTTGCAGCCTGCCACCTGGGATGAAGCTTATGATTACATTGCAGAAAAGCTTAATGAAATAAAGGCCCAGCATGGCCCCGACGCCATTGCAGCCATTTCTTCAGCGAGGTGTACCAACGAAGAAAACTACCTGATGCAGAAATTCATCCGGGCTGTTATTGGGACCAACAACATTGACTCTTGTGCCAGGGTGTGTCATTCACCCACAGCCCTGGGTATGCAAAGAGCTTTTGGTACGGGTGCAGCTACCAACTCGATCATCGACCTCAAATATACAGATGCTATTATGGTGATAGGTGCCAATCCTACCGATGCGCACCCTGTGACCGGAGCCAAACTCAAACAGTTTGCTATGAAGGGAAAGACCACCATTGTGATCGACCCCAGGAGAACGGAGTTGGCCAGATATGCTACGCACCATCTGCAGCTCAAACCGGGTACCAACGTAGCTATGCTCAATATGATGTTGTATTACATCATCACCGAAGGACTGGAAGACAAAGGTTTTATTGACAGTCGCACGGAAGGATACGAAGAATTCAAGCAACAAATCCTCAACCTCAGCATCGATGAACTGGAGCAGGTAACGGGTGTAGACAGACATAAAGCCAGAGCAGCAGCCATTGCTTATGCAACAGCACCCAACGCGATGTCGTTTCATGGTCTTGGTGTAACAGAGCACAGCCAGGGAACATTCACGGTGATGCTGATATCAGATCTGGCGATGATCACCGGTAACATAGGAAGAAGAGGCGTAGGCGTAAATCCATTGCGGGGCCAAAACAACGTCCAGGGAGCCGCTGACATGGGCTGTCAGCCACACCAGGGCGCAGGTTATATGGATGCTTACGATCCGGAGATCAATAAAAAATATGTTTTGCATTACAAAACCGAAATCCCTACGCGCAAGGGTTTGAAAATTCCGGAAATGTACGAAGCTGCCATTGAAGGAAAACTCAAGGCACTGTGGTTGATGGGAGAAGATGTGGTCCAAACCGATCCCAATACCCATCATGTAATGAAGGCCATGGCGAACCTCGATCTGATTGTGGTGCAGGAAATCTTTATGAGCGAGACTTGTAAGCAGGCGCATGTAGTATTGCCCGCTGCTTCTTTCCTGGAAAAGAGCGGTACCTTTACAAATGGAGAGCGCAGAATTCAAAAAGTACAGAAGGTAGTTGAACCCATTGAAGGCACCAAGCCTGATGGCCAGATCCTGGTGGATATTATGAACAGGATGGGTTTTGACCAGCCACCTTATGATCCGGATACCCTATTGCAGGAAATTTCAGCCATTGTACCATTCTTTGAAGGGGTGAAGTGGCATGAACTGGGCAAAAACGGCAAACAATGGCCGGTAACAGCCGATGGCAAAGACACCGAGATCCTGCACATCGAAAGTTTTAAAAGAGGTAAAGGGAAATTCCATTTTGCCGAATACAAGGAGACCAATGAGGTGAGGACCCACCAAAAAGAATACCCGTATATCATCACCACCAATAGGGAATTGGAACACTACAATTCAGGTACGATGACCCGGCGCACCAACAATGCCATCATCCTCACGGAAGACATTTTGATGATCCACCCTGATGATGCAGCCAGGCACTTCATCAAAGATGGCGACATGGTCTGTGTGGAATCGCCTCGTGGCAAGGTTGACATCAAAGCCAGAATCACCGATGAGGTGAAACCCGGCATACTGAGCACAACCTTCCATTTCCCGGAGTTGCAGCTCAATACCATTACCAGTAGTGAGAGAGACAGCGAAGCCATGTGTCCTGAGTACAAGGTGGCCAGTGTTAACATCAGAAAGTCGAGACTAAAGTAGATAAATGCAAAAGGGCGGTGTATCCAATAACGATAACCGCCCCTCTTTTATAATTTATACTTCAGAACTAACCCAAAGTCTCTATCACCTATCCCCTAACTTTAAAATAGCGGTAGGAGTAAACCGTTGGGATAATAGTCATCAACACAACGAGGGTAATAAATACACCCAACACCCAATTCATGGGAAGGAACAAGGCAAGAACCGCCATGGCAATACCCCCTGCGAACCAGATTCGGGAAGCCAGTTGGTGGGTTGCTCTCCAGTTGGCTTCACTTTCCAATGTCCAGGGAAGTCGCATGCCAATAAAATAGTTGGGTTTAACACTGTGCATTAGGTTGCCAATAGAGGCAAAAAGACCACCCAAAATAACAAAGATCAATCTCCCTTCTGTAGGATGCGTGGAAGAATAGATGATATATATGTTGATGATAGCCATAAAAACAACCAGCGAAAGGCCAAATTTGAAAAGAGTGGTAGCCGAAGTTTCCAGATTTTTTTTGGGATCAATGCTGGGCAACCATTGAATGAGCCCAAAGGCGATGAGTCCCACCGCAGTCAAAATACCCAGGGCAGAAAACAATTCTGTTTTATCACCGTAACGATCAGGTGTGCCGTCGGCCCCAAAATGAAGGGCGACCTGATCTGGCAATTGATTCCATACCAGGGCTAAGTATAAAAACGGTATAGCCAAAATGGCAACGGCCAAAATAAGTTTTTTTGAATCCATAGTGATGTGTTTTATTTGGTTTTGTTTTTTGTGTGATTACTGAAGCCCATCATCCATTTTAATACTTCATCAATGACTGAGGTCTCGATAGAATAAATAACAAATTGTCCCTGCTTACGGCAACTCACCAGATCGGCCTGTCGCAATATATCCAGGTGGTGTGAGATGGTGGGTTTTCCCAAATTAAATTGATCGGCAATTTCTCCTGCTGTCATATCTCTGGTTTTCAATAGCTCCAGGATATCCCTCCTGACTTCATCATTCAATGCTTTAAAAACGGACTGCACGATAAATTTGATATTTCGACAAATATCGAATTAATAAAACAAATTGTCAAGGGTTTAGCCAAAAAAAAAGAAAGCCCGGCATAACTACCAGACTTTCTCTGATTATAAGGGGTAAATTAAATTTGGCAGAAATCTTGAATAATACCAAATTAAATTTTAATTGAAGTTTAAAAAATAACGACAAACAGTATTTTATTCCTATTTTTTGTTTTCTACGAGTATAGATACCATTTTTTCCAGATTCAAAATTTTATTTTGCATGTCTTCAATGGTAGCTTGCTGTTCCTGTACGGCTTTTACCAATGGCACCACAAAGCTGGCGTAACTCAACTGGTAGTGATCTTTATTGACATCTTTTGGCACAATGACCCCATCAAAATCATAGCCCGCTTCAGTGGCTGCCTGTTCTACCTCCTGGGCGATAAAACCACTGACAATCACCTTCTCCTTTGCTTCCAGGGCGGCCTGTAGCGATTGGGTGTATTGAGCAGCCTCTTCTTTATAAACAAATTGATTCAGGGCAGGCAGATCAATTTGATAAGTCACTGGACGCAATGCTTTGATAAACGACAATCCGACTACCTCTTCCCGCACATTTTTTTTGAATCGACCATCTGAGAAATTGGTCCAGTTGGCATAGCCACCGCAGGAGGCAGTTGCTGTATTTCCCAACAAGGCAACATTGTCATTGTTGGGATAAGAAAAGTAACCGACGGCTACACTATTGGTCAGCGAAAGACTGTTGTTGGACCTTTGTCCTATGGCCGTGTTATAAGATCCGCTTTCATTGTAAACCAGGGCACTATCGCCCACCGCTGTATTGCGGCTGCCTGTGTTGTTGATAGTCAAAGCATTGGCACCAATGGCAACGTTTCTGACCCCCACTGTGTTGTCGCGGAGGGCAGAAGCTCCTACGGCTGTGTTCATACCTCCCGTTTGATTCAGCGCCAGTGCCTGGAAACCTAATGCAGTATTGAAATTTCCATTACTAATGTGCAGAGCCAATACGCCATACGCAGAGTTGCCTCTACCCGCTGTATTTGTGTACAGAGATTGGTACCCCATTGCGGTATTATCGTAACCCAGTGTATTATTGAGCAGTGCCTTACTCCCCACAGCTGTATTGCCGGTGCCATGTTGCGGAATATTACCTCCCACACCGTTATTGTATAAGGAACTATCACCAATAGCTACAATGTAGTTTGGAGACGTAGCCAATCTGAGAGCGTTGGCGCCAATTGCCACGTTCGATACGCCATTGGTATTGCTATACAAACTTCCGGAGCCGATAGCTGTGTTTCGGGATCCTAATTGATTGAAATATTGACTGCTATATCCCAGCGCAGTGTTTTGGTTCCCACCTGTAGAATAGAAGAGCGAAAAGGCTCCCATTCCCACATTGTTTATTCCGGAAAAATTGAGGGTTAACGCTTGATAACCTACTGCTGTATTGGCCACTCCCAGTTGATTTGTAACCAGGCTTGCATACCCAATTGCAGTATTCGCACTGCCGATGGTGTTGTTGGATAGGCTTTGATATCCCACCGCTGTATTGGCTTGTCCGGTTGAATTTTTATACAAACTCAAAACTCCATTTGCTGTGTTGGCTGAGCCATTTTCATTGCTATACATAGCCTGATAACCAACAGCCGTATTGTCGTAACCTGTTTTATTTTTATTCAAACTATTTACTCCCAGGGCCGTGTTGGCGGTTCCATGATAGAGTTCTGTGGCATTGAGTCCGTTGTGGAACAAAGCGCTGTCGCCAACGGCTACCAATAACGACCTTGCGGCATTGGAATACAAGGCATGGTTGCCTATGGCTGTATTGGCAAATCCGGATTGGTTGTTAAAAAGGGCATTCCTGCCTATGGCTGTGTTTTGTGAAGCATTGTTGAAATACAAACTCCCGGTGCCTACAGCCGTATTGTCGCCTCCTGTCATGTTGTTGACCAGACTTTCACTACCTATCGCCACATTGTAAATGCCGGAAGTTGTATTCGTCCCGGCATTTTTACCTAAAAAAGTCTGCACACTGTCCAATCGGCCTGCCGGGGTATTGTTAATTCTAAATTTCAACGCCTGTGCGTCTGTTGTGCCTATGAAATGCTGACTGGCATCGGTTCCGGCATTGCCCTCTTTTTGCCACGCTATTGAAGCCGTATGACCCGCTACCCGCCAGGCACTGCTCATGGCATCATACATTAAAAAGATGCTGGCATCACTCGGCAGGGTGAGGTTTCTGCCATCCGCGTTTATTATTTTCTCTCCGGCCAATCCATTGACATCGTTGTGTAAGATGATCATAGGAGCCGCTGAAACGTTGTGCAGCCACAACAATTTGCCTTCCACTCCGCTTTGGATTCCGGATACGGAAAAGGGCAGTGTCGGGCCAATGATCCTGTAACACGAGGCTGCTGTGGGCCCCAATGAAAGCGAATTTTGATTTCCTTCTGCCAATGTTAGCTGGATCCCCCTCAGCGCAAGATCACCACTTACATCCAGTGTGGTCTGTGGGTCTGAATTCTGGATGCCCACTTTTTGCGCTTGAATCAAAGCGGTAACCCATATAAGACACATGCCTGCAATTAAATACCTCATCTCTTTTTTGCCTAAAATTACTTGACCGTCCCTTTAAAGGTAAATACGGATTTGTGAATGGTCGTTTCTGGTTTTTATTTTGCAACCATCCTTTCCCCCGGGGCACAAAATGGTTCTGACTTCCCTTACCAAATACAAGGTGAGCAATGTCATTTACAAACTGCCGGACCCTCACGCTTTTTGCCCTTTGTAATTTTGGACAAAAGAAAAACAATGCACAGGAGGAGTTTTATCAAAGTTGCTGTCTTGGGATTTCCTTTGATCGCCGCTCAGTGGAATGGCCGGGGAATCATCAAAGGAAAAAGCGGCGCCATTGTGGTCAGGGGAGGGGACAGCAGATTTGGCATGCCTACTCCTTTTAAAGGGGTCAACCCCAACGACCTCAAACTTTCTTCAAAAGATACCGATGGGCAGCTTTCTACTTTTTGGTACAAGGGAATAGAGAAGACAGGTCCCAGTTTCCATGCCCATCCCCATCAGGATGAAATGTTTTATGTATTAAAAGGAACGTACCTCTTTCGCCTGGGAGATGAAAAAACACAACTCAACCAGGGAGACCTCATCTTTCTGCCCCGCAATCTTCCCCATACCTGGATCCAGCTTTCTGATGAAGGGGAGTTGTTTTATTTTTTGCAACCCGCAGGTAAGATGGAAGAGTTTTTTCTTGAAATGACCAGAACTGCCGGCCAACTCTCCCGAGAGCAGGCCCAGGTCATCGGTGAAGCCCATGGCATTGTCAACCACGGTCCGGGCCTGAATTTGCAAGAAGTGCATACCACCGTTGAAGTCCTGAGTCAGGGTTTTGTAGTGAGGGCTTCTCAGGTGCGAAAAGATAGGCCCAATGTACTCGGAGGTGCCAGTATTAATTATTTGAAAGTGGCTGGTGCCGATACCGGTGATCAATTGTCGATTTTTGAGTACCAGGGTAAAAAAAGAGGAGGACCACCTATGCACGTACATCCTTTTCAGGATGAGACCTTTTATGTGACTTCAGGTAGCTACTTATTTCAATGTGGCGATGAAACATTTACACTTCGTCCGGGTGATATGATCTTTTTACCCAAGGCGGTACCCCACACCTGGGCACAGACCACCGATACCGGACAGCTGTTGTTCTTCTTTCAACCAGCCGGTAAGATGGAACAATTTTTTAACACCGTAGGCAAAGGAAATTTCCCCAAAGGTTACGATGTTTTCAAAGACCATGAAATGGAGGTAACGGGTCCTCCCATCGCATTCTAAGATTAACAAAAACATTCCATGAATAGGAGAAACATTTTACGATTGCTTCCTCTTTTGGCCACATCTGTGGTCGTGCACGGGGCAACCAAATCACCCAACAACACAAAGCCGGTATTTGTCTTGGTGCATGGTGCCTGGCATGGCGGATGGTGCTGGAAAAAATTAAAAGCGTATCTTAATAATCAGGGTTATGAAGTGTTTGCCCCAACGCTGACGGGCTTGGGAGAACGGTCACATCTGTTAAATGAAAATATCAATCTCGATACACACATACAAGATGTTGTCAATGTTATTGAATACGAAGATTTGACCCATGTAGTTTTGGTGGGACACAGCTATGCAGGAATGGTGGTAACCGGTGTGGCAGATCGCCTTGCAGAACGGATCAGTCATTTGGTTTTCCTGGATGCCTTTATGCCTGAAAGTGGTAAGGCACTCAAAGACTATACACCACCTCCACCACCGGGTGCGCCTAAAAACCCAGGGCCCAATGCATGGAAGGTACCTCCCCGTGAAACCGCAAAGGCATGGGGCGTTAGGGATCCTCATGATGTCGAATGGGCTCAAAAAAGGCTGGGTCCTCAATCAGGAGCCACATTCGGACAACCGGTGAACTTGTCAGGACCACTTTCAGAAAAAATAAAGAAGGCCTATGTCTTGCTTACCACAGAATCACCCTGGTTTATCGAAGCAGCACAAAGAGCGAAAATAAAGGGATATCATTATTATGAAATGCTGAAAGGAGGGCATGATGCCATGATCAGTGAACCCGCAGAAGTTGCATCTATTTTGGTTGATTTTTCTAATCATTAATTTCAAATGTCTATGATTATTAAATTTTTCTTTTCTGGTGTTTTTCTTGTTTTATTTATCAGCATGAATATAATTAGTGTAACTGCCCAAACGGGAAATGTAGGCATTGATGTGAATGCGCCTGCTGAAAAGTTGGATGTCAATGGCAATATTCAGCTCAGTGGTGAAATCAAAATAAATGGGGCCGGTGGTACCGCAGGTCAGGTCCTTACCAGTAATGGAAATGGTACCATGGCTTGGGCATCACAGATGTCAGGAGGACCTGCAACCGCAGGATTTGGGAATTGGGGTGATTGTGCTACCAATCAAAATATTGGGGACTATTTTCCGGTCGCTGATAATGAAGGAAAGGCAAATGATCGTTTTGGTGAAGCATCGGCCATTGATGGTTATTTTGCTGTCATTTCGAGTCCTGGTGATGATGTGGGCAGCAACGTAGATCAGGGAAGCTTGTCTGTATATCAATTTGATGGCACGCAGTGGAATTTTGTACAAAAACTCGTGGACCCTGCGGGCGAAGCCAATGATTATTTAGGAGTATCAGTAGCCATCAGCGGAAACACCATTATAGCAGGTATACCCGAAGATGATGTGGCTTCGAATGTAAATCAGGGGACTGCAGTTATCTTTCGGTATGATGGTGCAAGCTGGAATTATTTTCAAAAAATAGGCCAGACACCGGGGTTCCCGGGTGATAAATTTGGGACATCGGTAACATTAATCAATGAATATATCATTTGCGGGGTGCCCTACTTTGATACCAACACCTCCAATAATAAAGGTGCTGTTGTCATTTTTAAAGACGATGGAGCTCAATACAATCAATGGCAGGCCATCACCGATGTCAATCTCAATAATTCTGCTCATTTTGGAAGTGCAGTAGCCATCAATGGTGATTTGGAATTGATGATTGGTGTGCCATGGCAAAACCTTACTTATAATACGCAGGGAGCCGTGCATGTTTATCTATTCGATGGGTGGATATGGAACTATTCGCAAACGCTAATAGATCCTGCAGGTGCAAATGGAGATACCATGGGTGATTTTTTAGCGTGTAAAAATGGAATTGTAATAGCCTCACAAATTGGAAACCAGAATGACAAAGGCTCGGCTGCTATTTTTTCGAAAAACAACAGTGTTTATGAATTTTCTCAAAAGATAACAGATCCCAATGGCGTGGGGCTTGATCGATTTGGGCAAAGTGTGGCCATCACCCATGAGTACGCATTGGTAGGCGCTGCAAATGCTAATGTGAGCAAAGGAAAGGCACTATTGTTTGTCAAAGTAGGATCCATTTGGAAAGTCATGCAGGCCATTTCGGAACCCAATGCTCTTCAAAATACCTATTTCGGAATGTCTGTTGCTTTGGATTCCAATACCCATAGATTCCTCATTGGCAGCAATCAGGTTGCAGGTAAAGGCATGGCATTTTTTGGTAAAATAAATTAACAGGATATGAATACAAAATGGAATTTAGGCGTATTGCTTTGCTTGTGTTTTATAGCGCTGATGGGCTGCTCACAAGAGGAAGAATTATCGCAGGAAGAAGATCTGGCTCAACTGATAGAAGGCGATTGGTTTTGCAGGACCGCTGATATTTCACTTCATTTCAGCGATGGTAAAACACAACATTCAAATTTGGCTTTTGCACCCGGAGAAACTCTTTTGTCATTTGAAGTGGATAAAATAGAAGATGAATACATTTCTGGAAAAATTACCAACACCGGTATTTTAGGCAATTCTTCAGGCACCTGGAGTTATGATTTTGGAGATGATAGCGGCTATCTTGTCATTATTTTTACCAGCGAATCGCCATTGGTATATCTCTATCGACACCTTGAATTTTCCGCAAAAGATAAGATGACAATGAAAGTAAGTGACGGTTTATTGGTGCAGCAATACAATGACAATGGATTGGTAGGCACCCCAAAACTAACGGGAGGTGCTGTATTGGAAACTTACGAGAAACAATAATAAAAATCAACGATGACTAAAATGATATTTACAATATTGCTGGCCACAATTCTGGCTTGTAGCAACCAACCCAAAACACAAACAAAGCAGTCAGGTGAAACTATCAACAGCGGTAACACCAATTTTTTATCAATGAAAATTAATGGTCAGTTATGGCAAGCAGATCACGACATTGTGGGAGCATTTCACCCAAAAGGGTATGATCAGCTTATTATAATAGGAGGCTCATCTGGAAAAAAGGACAAAAGCGAAAAATCATTTACGGTCAATATTTATAAAACCACAGGTCCCGGAAAATACAATTTTAAAAATGGAAACCCTGCCCTCAGTGTAGCCCAAATGGGCAATTGGTCTGAAGAGGAATATCTTTGCGGTTCCATGATGGGTTTTGAAGTGGCTTTCGATGTTATCAAAGCTACCAAAAATCCTACTATAGTGGAGGCTTCATTCTCCGGCAAACTCACTTGCCCCAGTGGTAAAGAATTAATAATAACAGAAGGAAAATTCTATTATGAAGAATAAATCACAAAACCCAATGCGGTATGCAGCCTTGTTTTATTTGTGTTGTGTATTATGGTTGCTGCTTTCCTGTAATAAGGATAACACAACGACAAATGACCCTGATGACCCAATCGCAGTTGACCCCAAATTAGGGGTAGGTCTGCCGGGGGTTGTAGGCACCAGCGGAGTAATGGCCTGGGATGCCCTGGCTTTAGCAGAAAAAAACAGAATCAAGGCCTGGAACACACTTTTCTTACATCAATCTGTTGGTCAAGATCTGGAAGAAGGATGTAAGACAAACGGCTTTCCCTTTGAATATTTCGGGCCTGACGATATTGCAGATAAAGGTTTGATGGGTGGTATTTTTGTCGATGTAGGTGGTATTCCAAATGGTGATCCCTATGAAAAAATCAGGGTTTTTAAAGAGGCTGTCCAACGCAGTAAAGGGAAAATGAATATAGCCATATTTAAATTTGGATATGCAGATATTGATGATAATAATTACCTGTCAGTTCAGGATGCTTATCTCAAAATGGTAAATGATCTTAAAAAGGAAATACCCGACCTGAGATGGGTGCATATGACACCCCCTTTGGTCTATTCCGTTGAAAGCTATGATGGGAACCCCGCTCGTATGAAGGTAGGCGAATGGATGAGGAAAAATCTATCTGCCAAAGATGTGGTCTTTGATTTACAGGCTTTAGAGAGCAATGATGGTGCATGTCAGCAGGGGGGTGTATGGCGCATTTGTCCTGAAAACAGGAATTCTGCCTCTGATCCTAGCGATGTGAATGGAATCGATACCAGCGACGGGCAAGGACATATTGGCAAAAAGGCAGGCCGGAGAATTAGCAAAGCTTTATTATTTTCTATTTATAACGCCGGTAAGTAAATCATGGTAGCACTGTTCCGATTATTGCTGATTGCAGGTGGTTTAATCTTACTCTATATCATTGGTAAACCATTGGTGGAGACCATTCGGTATAAATGGGCAGGACAAACGGTCGAGGGAAGGGTGATTGGATTCAGAGGGTCAAAATCCAGTAAAAACGTGTTTGAAGAAAATACAGCCAGAAAACACAAAGGAAGAAGGTCGAGGCGCCCTGTATTTCGGTATCCCATTGCACCCGCCAGCCTTGACTCGATAGATGGATTTTCCGCATCTGTAATCCTTATTCCCTGGTTTAATTATGAAATCAACGATAAGGTTGAAGTGGTAATGGACGAAAATGATCCTGAAAAAGCTCATATTTTTGGCGTAGGTCTAATACTTACTGACCTTTTGCTTGTGGTGTTTTGTTTTTTTATGATTATGCTGGGATTTTATAGAAGAAGCTAAGCCGGAGTATGTAAAAATGATAAAACCATTCACTCCTTTACCTCTATTTGTTATATTTACAAAAAAGATGTTGTATCCCCCAAAATGAGATTCACACCGGGAAGCTTGCTGTTGTTTTTTATGTTAATTCTTTTGGGTTTTGACTTAATGGCTCAGGCTACTTATGAAGCCAGGGGGTTTAGTGAAAAGGACGGTATGTGTGCAAACGGATCAAATGCCATTTGTGCAGACAATGATGGTTTCGTCTGGATGACCTCTGAAAACGGGGTAAGCCGATTTGATGGCTTCTCATTCTATTGTTTTAGACATGAAGAAAACGACCCATTTTCCTTGCTGGCTAATAAGTGTGATTATGTATTCAAAGACAACAAAGGCGGAATTTGGATTAAGTCATTGTACGGCCTGAGTTTTTATGAAAAGCAGCGTCATCGTTTTGTCAATTACAAAGCAGATCCCGGTCTGTTTTCAGGGATTTCCGGAGGTAAAATTGCCGAAGATAGCGATGGCAGATTGTGGTTGGGTGGCTATGGAGATGTCATCATTTTTGATCCTGCAACCCAAAAATTCAAAAAGTCAGGATGGTTTGAATTCGCTAAAAAGGCAGGTATTGTAAAACAAGAAAAGAGAAACAATGCAGTGCTTGAAGTCATGCGAAAGAATACCTCTGAATTGTACATTCTTTCCGTTTATGGCTTGTTTTCAGTTGATACACGAACCGGTACATTCGTTTATCATCCCAACGCCAATATTGATGATTATTGGGCATTCTATTTGAATTATATTGACAAAGAAGGAAAGTTGTGGATTGGCACTTATGATCAGTGTTTTTATATATTCAATCCCACTTCGGGCTCATGGATACACAAGAAATGTGATTCAGAAAACCAGTCCGTAATTACAGATATTTTGCCTTTGGGTCGCGATAGTCTTTTGATGCTGTCTGATAAAAAAATGTTGTTATACAGACCATCCCTTTCTTCCTTTTCTCCTATTCAATTTGAGTTGACCGGAGAAATGTCAGGAGTCGAAACCGGAAGGTTCTGGAAAGCATATGAATCGGAAGGGCAATTGTTTTTTTTGATGTTCGGCAATCTGCCATTCATGCAAATGAGAAAGCCTTCAAACGGGTGGATTGAGAAGAAGTTACAATTGCCGGCAGGTTTTTCCAATAATGTAGCTCAACATACGGGTATTGGAAATAGTATAATCATTGGCGATTGGAACCGCAGGCAGGTGTTGATTTACGATTTATTGACAAATCAATACACTTATATACTAAATCCTGACAAAAGTAACCAGGTTGGTGTGTTCCAGAATTTTCTTAAAACGGGGACACAATCCGGCATCCTGGTATTGTCGGATCGCATTTGTAAGGTTGACCTCTCGCTGAGCTTTGCCGAGCCTTTCACGACCGCCCACTTTCCCCACACAATGGAACCCGAATTCAGAAATGTTGTGAAAGACAACAACCACCAATTGTACGTCAGGGAACGCAATACGGGTATCTGGCTGATCAATCAAACGGCCAAACGAATTGAACCTTTTTTTAGCCCCAACACAAAAGGAAATTTCAGCGATTTGTTTTATGAAGGGTTGACACAAAAATTTTGGTTGGCCCAGGAACGGAATGGTGTATACGTTATTGAATCAAACAAGCTTACCAACAAACATTACCCACTTCAAATGGAGGAGGGAGGCGGTGCTTCCACCATAAACAGCATTGTAGGAGATGGCAAGGGAAAGGTACATCTGGCACTGCTTGATCATGGTCTTATGGTTGTTAATGCTGGCAATATGCAAATGAAGAAGTTTTCTCAGGCGCAGGGTATTCCTACAGATAATGTCAGTTTTGGCGTGGTCGACCAACACGGAAATTATTGGGGTACTTCCCAGAGTGGATTGTATTGTTTGCATAATGATAAAGTAAGTAATTATTCATATCACCGAATAGGAAAACAATTTTTTCATCGGTTATCAACTGATGGCTATGGCTTGTTTTTTCAAAATCTGTTTCCATCAACTTTGCTTGGTTTTGATCCGAAAGTAATACTGGGTGAGCGCGAAACAGGCATGCTGTATCTTTCAGAGGTGAAAGTAAATGGCAAGAGAATACATGAATATGAGCATTTAAAATTAAGTGCACAACAAAACAGCATTTCTGTAGTTGCGGGTTGTTTATTGAGAAATAATTGGTTAAAACCCAAATGCGAATATTCTTTGAATGGTCGAAGCTGGCAGCCTTTTGATATTCGGAATGAGTTGAACTTTTTCAATCTGGCCCCCGATACATATACGCTCAGAATTCGAAGATCCGACAGTACTGCCAGGACACTGGAATTTGGATTTGTAATATTGCCACCATGGTACATGACCAAAATTTTTTGGTTCATCTTCATTGTCATTATTTTGGCGGCAATTTATGGTGTATACAACCATCGCATTCGATTGATAAAAAAGGAAGAGGCTGTAAAAAGTGAATTGTCTAAAGCAATGTCACAAATGGAAATGACCGCTTTGCGTGCTCAGATGAACCCTCATTTCATATTTAATTGTCTCAATTCCATCAACAGGTTTATACTTATGAATGAAGCTGATTTGGCTTCAGAATATTTAACCCGATTTTCACGTCTTATCAGAATGGTGCTGGATAACAGTAGGGAGGAGATAATATCTCTTGAAAAAGAATTGGCTGCCCTCCATTTGTATCTTGGTTTAGAAGCCATGCGTTTTCATGAAAAGTTTAGCTGGAAAATTGAAATACGTGATGGCATTGATGCTTCAAGATGGCAAATTCCACCCATGACTTTACAGCCGTACGTAGAAAATGCGATTTGGCATGGCTTATTACCAGGGAATGATCAAAAAGGATTGAAATATTTGAATGTGATTATTAGTATGAATGGCAACGAAGGGATAAAAATTTCAATTGATGATAATGGGATAGGAAGAAAAGCAGCGAATGACGGAAAAGATCAAACCAGAAAGTCCCATGGCATGAAACTTACGGCTGATAGGCTTTCATTGATTTCCAGAACAGTAGGTATAAAAACCGAGATAAATATTATGGATAAACTGGATCCGGCCGGAAAAGGGGCTGGAACCACAGTAAACATTATGATATATAAGAATGAAAACACTCTTACTTGACGACGAGGTATTTTGCACCGATGTGCTGAATATCCTGATCCAAAAGCACTGCCCATCGCTGGAAGTGGTAGCCGTATTTAATGATCCAATGTTGGCGCTTGATTATCTTAACCATCACCAGGTCGATGTTATTTTCCTTGATATAGAAATGCCGGTATTAAACGGCTTTGATTTGTTGCGAAGACTGCCTAAGCTGCAAAGTAAGGTGATTTTCACCACAGCTTATGATCAGTACGCACTCAAGGCCTTTCGGTTTAATGCCATTGATTATCTGTTGAAGCCAATTGATAAAACAGAATTAATGGAGGCTGCGGCTAAGTTGAAAGATATCCCATTGTTGTCTCAATCTTTAATTCAATATTTTAGTGATTGGCAAAACAATCCCGGGACCAAAAAAATTCTACTGCCTATCGGTCAGGAAATCATATTTGTAAATGCTGACCAGATTATTTGCTGTGAGGCCGAAGGAAGTTATTGCAAGGTTTATTGTGAATGTCAGCCCAAACCCTATCTCCTCTCCAGAAATTTAAAAGACCTCGAAGAGATGATACAGTTACCGCAATTTATACGTCCGCATGCTTCATGGCTTGTCAATACTAAGTTTATTGATAAGATTGTTAAAAGTGAAGGTATGGAGATCATTCTGAGTAATCAAATTCACATTCCCGTTTCCCGCAGTAAAAAACAGGAAATCTCAAAATTATTAGGCATCCTTTAATGTAAAGTAGTCATGAGTTGGTCTCTATCAATTGACCTAAGGTATTTTACCTGTCGAGCCATTTTTTGAAACCGGGAGCTTTTTCCCTGCTTATGTCAACTTCTACTTTTATAGAGGGTTTGAGTGCCACCGTCAATTTTTGGTTTTCCTTTGGTTTGACCGAAGCGATGGCTTCGTAATGGATAATCGCTTGTCGGTTAGCTCTGTAAAATATTTCCGGATTTAGCAGGGCTTCCAGCTCATCAAGGGTTTCAAAGTCCAGAGGGTATTTGTCCCCGCTATGTGTGTACAAATACAGTATGCTTTCTTTATAAAACAGGGCTATGTCCTTCACTGCTATAGGAACCCATTGTTTTCTATGATTGACAATGAGTGATTCTTTGTATTTGGGTTTGCTTAGATCCGGATGTTGAAGCAATGACATCAATTGCTCAATGTTGGTAGGGTACGCTGACTTACTTTCAATGATGGTCATGCATTTTTGAATGGCTTTGTTCAGTTCTTCGCGATCGACAGGCTTCAGAAGATAGTCTATACCATTGACTTTAAACGCCTGGATAGCATATTCATCGTATGCAGTTGTGAATATAATTGGGCAACTTAGATTGAATTTAGTGAAAATTTCAAAACTGTTCCCATCACTGAGTTGTATGTCAGCAAAAATGAGATCTGGTTCCGGGTTTTCAGCCAGCCATTTGGTTGCTGAGCGAATGCTGGGCAGAACCTGCAATATGGAGATTTCTGCATTGATTTCACTGATTTTGTATTGCAACTCTCTTGCGATCAGGTTTTCATCTTCAATAATAAGTGCTTTTATCATTCGTCTATTATTAAATTAAAGGAATTTTTACAGACCAGGTATCTCCGGTATCCTCAATAATCATGGGTCGATCAGCCAAAAATCGGTATAGCGACACCATGCTCTTCAATCCTTGTTCGTTGCTGGTTTCGACATAATTTTTACGGTTTAATCTGTTTTTAACAACCAAATAATCGTCTTCTGTGTATAAATATATCAACAGGGGCTCTTCAACATCGGCAATATTGTGTTTTATGGCATTTTCTACCAGATTTTGAAGGGTTACAGGGGCAATCCTCCGGTGTTTAAATTCTTCTGAAATATTGATATCTATGTTGAGACCCTCACCAAATCGCGTTTTTTGTAATTGAATATACAATTCTACAAACTTCAATTCTTCTCCCAACGGCACCGTTTCATTTTCTTTGTTTTTGAGAATGTACCGGTAGACTTTGCTCATGGTATCCAAAAATTCTCCTGCTTCTTTGGGATTTATCCTAATGAGACTGCCCAAAGAAGTCAGGGAATTGAAAAGAAAATGGGGGTTGAGGTGTTGTTTTAAATTTTCATACATCACTACTGTTTTTTCTTTCTCCAGCAGCTGTGCCATGGTTTTGAGCTTATTGATTTTACGTAAATTTTCAATCCTGTTTCGGATAATGAAATATGACGTTACTCCCAAAATTATAGCCATCACCAACAAAAACCACCAGGTCTTATAAAAAGGTGCTTTGATGTAAAATGAAAGTGTTTTGATGGGAGATTGCCATTTTCCATCTTTGGATATGGCCTGTAGTTCAAATACATAATGACCGGCGGATAAATTTGTGTAATTGGCTTTATCATCCTTATCTGCCTTGATCCAGTCTTTATTAATGCCATCAATTTTGTACTGAAAATAATAATCATAAATATTGGGACTGCTCAGGGATGCAAAATGTACGGTCAGAAAATTGTCGGTAGGTTCCAGAACCAATTCATTCTGATTCCAGATTAATTGCTGACCGGAGGGTACATCAATGGCGCTGATCATGGGTGGATTGCCCGGATAGCGACGGTTTATTTTTTCCGGAAAAAATTCTACCAGAAAGCCTTTGATGGTAGATAAAATATGACCATTGGCCAAAGGAATGGTGTAGTTGTAGTAAAAGGAATTGTTGTTGCTAAGTTCCAGTTTGAAATTGTAAAACCGCTGTGAAGGAGCGTCAAAAACTGAATATTTGTTGAAACTGGCACACCATATCTTTCCATCGAATGAAGGTGTGGATGAATTGAGTACTTCCGAAATCAGACCATTGGAGGAGTCCCAGGCAAGACACTTCCCCGTTTTTTTATCCATTTTATAGAGGCCATTGCCAATAAGCGAAAACCAGGCATTACCTTCTTTGTCAACATCCAGAGAATTATAGTATCCGGTTGTAATAGCCATTTTTTTGCCATCCGGCAATGTTTCTTCCAGCGCATACCTTTTTAAATAATTGGCACCGGGTGCCAGGTATCCCAATGCTTGTTCAGACGCTATCCACACGCCTTGGTTGACATAGCCTTGCATCCAGTTTCCTGATTTCAAACCATATTGTTTTGCATCTTGTTCAGGGTAGTGAATGGCCTGGTATTTTCCGGTCTTTTTGTTCCACCTCAACAGGGGCAGGGAATTGTTTCCTATAATCCAGGTGCTGTCCGTTTCTTTGACATAAGAAGAAGGAGCATATTCTCCTAAGCCCTCTTTGTCGTTATAGATAATTTTGAATTTTCCGCTGGCTCTGTCCCATTCAACAGGATAACCCCCGGACATGCAGATTACTATTTTTTGATCAATAAATTCCAGATCTGTGATAAAAAATGACTTATTGCGGTAATCAGTTTTCTCCTTGATATCAATAGATTTTGATTCCCCGTTGAAAGGATTGTACTGATAAATAACTCCTTCTCTCGATGCCCACCACCAGGTCTGATCAACCGGATCCTGGGCAATGCAGGTAATCTGCCAATTGTTTTCTTCCAATTCGGGATATTTTTGGAAGATGGGAATTACCCTGTAAAAGTTCCGGTCTGTATTCACCCTCGATATTCCGGCTACCGTTCCCTGCCATAGCGTATGGTCGCTGTCTTCCCAATAACAACCAACATAATTGCCGGGAATAGAAGTGGGATTGGTTGGGTCGTTTTTAATATTCTGAAAACTCAGTCCATCTCTGTATTTAATCCTTATGATCTCATAACTTATGCTGGAATACCACAGCTCATGGTCTTTGGTTTCAAACAATGTGCCGGCATAAGGTATCTTCATCATTTTGCTCAAGTCCAGCGTATACAATATTTTCATATTTTCCGGGTTGAAACACTTCAAAAGTTTGGTTTCATTATTTAAAAACCAAATATTGCCTTCAGGTGTCAAACAGATGGCTTCGATGTTTTGATTGATGAAAACTTCACTATCGCTTTTGTTCCGGTAACTGCTGAATTTCTTTTGGTCTAGGTCGAAATAGCCGATGCCGCTGTAACTTGTAAACCACAAGCCATTCTTTTTGGGGTCTTTAACAATCCGGCTAATACGGTCAGTATGCAGGCTGTTAACGTCGTTGGGATCAAATTTGTAGTGGGTATATTTTTTTGATTTTAAATCCATAAGTATCATCCCTGAAGATGAAGTACCAATGGCTGTCAGATCTTCATCAATGACAACAAAATCAGTTGGGTAGATTTTGTCCATTCTCATATCCAGGTAAGTATTATTAAATGCATTGGTAGCGTAATCATAGGTGAAAATGCCGTCCGGAGTAAGTCCGTAGATTTTACCTTTTTTGTCCATCTCAAGACCAATGACCAGGTTGGAAAGTATGGATTTTGGATCCCGTCTGTTTTTTTTGAATACATTAAACTTTTTACCGTCGTATCGATTCAATCCATTGCTGGTACCGATCCACAAAAAGCCGTAGTTGTCTTGAATTAATGAACTTACGTTGTTGTTGCTAAGCCCGTCTCTCTCGGTGTAATTGTCAAAAACGATGTCGGGTTTGGTGTCATAGCTTGTTTTGTTTTCTGAACGGGCAGGAAGCGGCCTTTGTCCAAGTACGGAGGAAGCGACTATTAAAATCAGAAACAAGAGTGGCCCTTTTCTCATGCTCCTAAGGTAAGGCAAAATTTCTTAGGTCTTATTATTTGATGGTCGAAGCGTGCTAAAAATCGGAGGAACCGTATGTCTTACGGGTTGAGATGCTTTGGAGCACCCTCTGTCATTGCCTTGGTCAATTCCTGGTAGCATTGAATCCATGCTGCTGCTGTGGGTGTATTCCATTCAGATCCAAGGGCTTTACTCAGCATCCAAAGCATTGCTTCACCAACCATTTTATAGTGTGCTTGCTTTACGCCATATTTAATATGCCGGGCTCCCATTTCTGTCATGGCAATGATATCCGGATGATCAAGTCTCATAATGATGGAAGACATCATCTCTGTAAGCTTAATATACTGCTCTTTCATGTCTTTGGGAAAGAGCGATCTTAACTCCGGGTGATCTGC
>WBZP01001472.1_pt1 | contig 28742 bp, 29 predicted proteins | sample 5204301 | NCBI WGS metagenome assembly WBZP01 (sample SAMN12412401, study PRJNA552823) | activated sludge metagenome | isolation source: activated sludge from nitrification reactor of wastewater treatment plant... | place: USA: Pennsylvania | collected 2017 | reverse complement strand
GTCACCCCATCCACCGTGGACTCACCAAAGTCGATGATGTCGACGATGTTCGGATGGTTGATGTCATTCACAGCCTTGGCTTCGTTAAAGAAGCGGGCTTCGACGGGGACGAAGCGCTTTCTCTTCCCTAGAGCATCACCAGCGACGAGCTCACCAAGGAAACACACTACCTGCTGGCTGGCCGATCGGGCAGCACAGACGGTCCTTTGGTCACGAGGCATCGCGGCGGAGCTGGTACACGAATGTCCGGAAATTCGAGATCTTGTACGGTTTGTCAGCGCCCGCTGATTCAGACCGCGGCGAGTGTTTGAGCGAATCGCACCCTGGATTGTATGATGAAATGATGCAGCTTGATGCGCTAAGGAATCGCGTTCTTCTGGCTCTAGGAGTGCCGCTATTTGGCGGTGCGTGCGCGACTCCAGGGACGCCCCCATCGGAGCGCACGGCGCAGACCCAAAATCCCCCCAGCGAGCAGTCGAACCAGGCGGTGACCCTCTCTGCAACACCGACGGCGAACTCGAAGAATGCAGAGCCAGCGTCTGTATCGATCCAGACTGCTGCATCTGCCGTTGATCCACGGACACCAAGCACGACAACAACAACAGCTACAACAACGACTCCGACTCCGTTTTCTCCTTGCGGAACCGATCAAGTCCGCGAGCAGCTCTGTGGACAAGGTGCGCATGCCAATCCGGACATCTGTCCGCCGACTGGTGACCACCTGACGGCATTTGGTCGCAACGTGATTGTAAGACCCGCATGATCTGATCCGCCATCCATCAGGGCTTGATCGTCATCGATTGGGACTGGATAGCAGGCGAAACCAAGTGGACAGGATTCGCTTCGGGTGGGTTCTATTCGGATGGCAAGCGCGACTCGACGATGGTTCGTAGATCGGTCGGAAACGAGAAGCTCAGATGGCGATGCGCTAGCTGAGACTGAGCATTTGTCTCCTGATCATTCCACGACGCAAAAATCAAGTTGGAGCCCTGTTGTTCCCATCTCTGCGCGGCATCCCAGAGAATGGACAGATAGATCGAGCACGCTTCGGAATCCATCGCTAGCGGCAGGTCTCTGTGGATGACAAGCACGTCACCAGCCGGGAGCCACGACAGGTCGGTCAGACACTCGTCGAGCGCATCCCAGTTGTGCCCAAAGTAGGATGGAAATTGCAGGGCTCTTGAGAGCGCAGACAAAAGCTCGCGTTTGCTGGAGATGCCAGCGGGTATCTCCGCGACAATCGCCGCAGGAAGGTCAAGCGTCTCGTCGAAAACAAAGGCTCTCATCGCGATGAAGATCCGTTTAGAGGAACGAAGGTCTTGTAATGGTCGGGAGTATAGTACATTTCGCCACCTGCTCCCCGGACGATTCGCTGAGACCCTGGCCCATTGATTCCCTCCGTCGGATGCACATACTCCTTATAGTATCCAGCAGGCCGTGGCGGCAGGAGTCCTTCACGGTTTGTGAAGGTGTCTCGTGGCCGAAGGCCTCCTGATTCAATCTTTTCAATCGTGGGATGAAGATAGACATTTCCCTGACCCACGATCTTTCCTTTGGAAACCACGGTAACGTCTGACAAAACGGTGGTTGTTGCGCCTGCTGCCTTGGACGCATCCCGCACGTGGTCCGCTGCTTCCAGCGCTTTTTCTGCTTTGCGGACTCTGGCCAGGTTTCCAAGTCCGTCGGTCGCTACGGCGATTGCGACCTCGGATGCAACTGACACGGTGGCGTGTCCCAGGGACTCTCCCTTTTCGTACGCCGGCTTGTGATACCAGTCGATTGCGCCATCGACGACGGCATGCGCGATTCGCTGCACGTCCTCGCGGGAGACATTCTGAATCGCGTGTCCGATCGCTTCGAGCGGCGCAAGCGCCCGCAGCTTTCGTCCCGCTTGGATGTCTTCGATGAGCTCGCGTCCGGTCGTTGCTACGCCCTGCGGCAGCTCGGTTGCGTCGCGATAGATGTGCGCGGTTTCATCGCGAACGCCCTTGCCAAAGCCGCGCGAAAACTGCCTCGCCGACTCACCAAGGCTCGTACTCTGTTCGTTTGGGAGTCGCTTAGGGATCTCTTTGGGAACCACTTGCGGAGTCGATTCCGCCTGCACCGGAGCCTCCGCAACCTGCAAACCAGACGTCTCTGTCTGCTGCGATTTGCGCTTCCCATGCCGACCAGACTGCGCAGAAGGAGTCGCAGGAATCGGCTCCGTAGGCTTCACATTCTGCGTCGGAACAGGTGACGGAATCGGCGATTCCTGCTGTGGCAGCGGACTCCTCAGCGGCACCAGTTCCGTTCCCATTTCCCGCAGTGGCTCATCCATCGGAACGCGCTGTCCGCCGACATCACAATACTTCCCGCTCGCATCACGCTTGCCAAGATGACGAAGCGGCCTGTCATATTTCCCTTCTTCATACAGAAAACACTCATCCGTCAGCCAGTCTTCACCACGACGATGCGCTTCATTCGCTAGCTCCGCTTCGTTCCACTCCTGCTTGAGCTTTTCCCAAATCCATGGCCAGGGGGACGGCACCATTTCGCGATTGGGAATCGGCGGACGGGAATAGGACTTCTCGATTGTTTCCCTCCCTATGTGGTAATCGGGACCGCCGATGTAGATCGCGCTTGGTGCGATTCCGTCGCCGCGACCGTGCATGTAGCCGCCGCTGAGTGACGTTCCGTTGTCCCAGGCAAAGTGAACAGACAGACCAAAACCGCCGCGCAAGGGAGCACTCTGTTTCGATCCAAAGAGACCTTGCAGGACTCCGAATCCTTGCACAGTGGCGCGTGACATCCACGGCAGATGAATACGGAGCGCAGTCGAAAGCTCGCTATCGGTTCGTCCTTGCGTGAGAAGGAATCCCAAGCTTGCAGTGATTCCCATTCGCCAGAATGGTTTGTCTGTAACTGCGCGCAGAGCCGTCAGGGGTGTCTCTGTTCCCAGATCATTCAGGCCATCGAAGCGCGGAATCCGTAGCTGCTGTTGGAGCTGAAGTCCGAAGGTGAACTCCGAATCAGGAACGGGATTCCGAAGCAGCGGGAAGAGGATTCCTTTCACATTGAGGAGTGCAGGACCATTCTGGATCGTGATTCCTGACTGCTGCGGACTCCACAGCGCAAGCGTTCCGCCGATTCCGATCTCGACGCGATGAAACAGCGACATGGACGCGCCGTAGCCCACAGTGGCAGAAAACCCACGAGAATCCGTGGCCGGAAGCAGAATCACATCCGCGATGTGAAAGTGCGCCGTGAAGTAGTCGATTCGATTGCACGGAATGGGCGACTTGGCGCAGCGCGAGCCGAAAGCGGTACGCAGCGGCGGCAACGGAAGGGATGACGGTTCTGCATGACTGAGCGAGGGTGAATAAAGGACGAGAGCGACGACGAACAAAAGGCGGGATAGCAGCGACACGAAGGAACGTTAGGATAGGAGTGGTCGGGCCGCAAGGCGACCTGCCCATTGTGCCTGCTGAAGCGAGATGTCTGCGCGGTCGCTCGGTCTAGCCACTGCCCGCATGTGCGATGGAGTCGCCACTCCACCGCACCCTTTCCCAGCCCTTTCCCTAAGCCCGTCGTGCGATTACTTGTCGTCGAAAAAATGTATTTTAGATTTCGTTAAAGAAGCGGGTGACGACATCGGCTTTGTCTGACAACTCGGGGTGCAGCACTTTGACGGCGACTTTTTTGCCGATCTGGGGGTGTACGCCCATGTACACGATGCCCATGCCACCTTCGCCGATCTTGCTATGGATGTCGTAGTTCCCTAAGCGCTTGCCAATTAGCGACATCGTTCCTAATCCCCTCTGGTTGCCTTCGCGAAAAACACTGCGATCATGCTGAGAAGCGTTGTGCCCTACATAGGACGGGCTTGTCTGACGGACAACAGAGCTTCGCCCGCTCATCATATCATGTCGCGAGCGGCCCAGTAGTTGGCATGGTCGAGGTGCCGTCTTGCGAAGCTCGGGTACTGTCGGGCAATATAGGCCGCTCTTCGCTCAAAAACTTCGCACTCCCGAGGGTTTTCATGTCGCACCTTGCACTCGCGCTAGCCATCGTCTCGACCCTGCCTGCGGCCCTAGCGGCCACACCAGCTCCGACCGCTGCGGTGCCCGGACAGGCTGCCCCAGTCGCTGCGTACGTTCCACCTGGCGCGCCGACCACTCCTCCGACCGAGGATTTGGCCGCCAAGGATCTGTCTGCCAAATTTGCCGCCTTCATCAAGTGCGAAGAGGGACGAAAAGATCCCCTCATGCACTACTGTGCCCTCACCAAGATCGGCAAAGACCCAATCTGGACGCCGGGCCAACCCGTCAGCTATGCCGGACTGAGCGTGCTTTTGAAGACCGGCGGCGATCTCAAAAAGGCGCTGTCGGACCAGCCAACGATTTCGGTGCTGCACCTCGGTCCGTCGTCGGCCAAGCTCTTGAGCCTTGGCGCGGTGACCTCGCCCGATCAGAAGGCCATGCTCACGACGCTCCAGAAGGTGTTGGCCGGTGAGCAGAAAGACGCGCCGGTCCTGCCCGCGAGTGTGACGGGTACCTGGAAGAACGATGCCCACGGTGGACGAACGGCGCTCAAGCTGGATCGACTGTTTGCCGACATCACGACCGCCACACCGGTTCGACTGTTCCGCACCGACACCATCCACGGTGCCGTCTATGTGACTGTCGAAAACCAGGCCGATGGGCAGCGTCTGTCGGTATTCCCAATGAGCACGGGCATCCAGTAAGCCGAGGCCGCGTGCAACCCTATCACCACCGACTCAAATCCAGGTCTGCAGTCGCGATGCTCGCAGCACTCGCGCTACAGCCGGCTTGCAAAAAACAGGAGCCGGTGGTCATTGATGCACGACCTAGGCCCGCCGACTCAGCCCCTGATTTGCTGAGCAGCCCACCATCGGTGCAAACGTCCCCCTCGCCCAGCCTGCCGGTCGTCAGCCCTCCGCCCAATAGCGGCGAGGAACCAACCGTCGAGCTAAGCGGAGTGGTGCGCCTCGGCCCCTCGGGTCGCCCTCGGTATCCCGTTTCGGTGATCATCGCGAGTGGCGACTGTGCCAGCCCCGACTCCCGGCTGCTCCGCCGACTTCCGCTGAGCGACACCGACAGCTTCTATGCGGTGGTGATGGCCAACCCTGGCGAAAAGCTTTCCGTCTGTGTCGCATCCGAACCAGCGCCTGGTCTGGCGACTCCTATCTGGGCGCGAACTGAGTCGCTTACAGTTGGCAATGCCAACGAACAGTCGTTTGCGAACCTGTCCTTGGTACTCCGCAGCGCCGAACCCAGGTCCTTCGCGGTCAAACCCCGCAACCAATAAGATCCATCATGTCTTTTTTTCGTCATGACACGGCATGCATCGACGAGGGCGCGATCATTGGCGAGGGCAGCCGCATCTGGCACTTCTGCCACGTCTGCGCCGGTGCCAAGATGGGTCGCGACTGTGTACTCGGCCAAAATGTATACCTTGCGGGCACTGCGGTGCTGGGCAACGGCGTGCGTGTCCAGAACAACGTTTCGATCTACGATGGTGTGGTGTTAGAGGACATGGTCTTCGTCGGTCCAAGTGCGGTGTTTACCAACGTCGTAAACCCACGCGCCCACGTGTCTCGTAAAGCGGATTATCGACGGACGGTCGTTGGACGCGGAGCCTCAATCGGTGCCAACGCCACCATCGTCTGCGGCCACAACATCGGCGAGTTTGCTCTCATCGGTGCCGGTGCCGTCGTGACTCACAATATTCCCGCCTATCAACTGTGGGTCGGAGTTCCGGCACGCTGCATCGGCTGGGTGTGTGCCTGTGGGGAACGACTTCCCGACGACACCTTTCGCTGTGCAAGCTGCGGTAGCGGCTACGCTCTCCAAGGAGAATCCCTATGCGCGCTCTAGTCTCTACGCTCTCGACGACGATGCTGCTGTGGGTGGCGGCGACCAGCTTCGGCTGCGCAGCGTCCCAGCGAGCGACTGATCGCAGCCAGCTCCAAAGCGAACTAGAGCTGGCTTTCGATGATGGAATGCCGTCCGAGCGACCCTTGCTTCCCGGCGCTGATGGTGAATGGCTGATCCGCTTTGAACCGACGCTACCAGCCTACAAACCCCAGCGCCTTCGCCTACTCGTCGCCCAACCCGGCAAGCTCCGGCTTTCGCTCTATCGTCACGATGACAGTGGACGACCGGGTGCCAAGCTGACGCAGCTTGAACGGACCTACGAAGTCAACCACACCTCTAGTGGTCTCGATGGCAAGTGGGTGCTGGAGCCGGTGTTAGACGTGCCGGTGGTGACAGGTCCGCTGTGGCTCGGTATCTCGGTGCCGACCAGTGATCCCAGCGCGGCACGGCTGTGGACTTCCCGCCGCGAATCGGGCCAGGTGTTCCAGCGCGACGCCGAGCCAGGAACGGCGCTTCAGTCGACCAAACTACCGATGACGCCGATGGTGCGGCTCCTGGTCAGCGCCGAGTCGTTGCCGCCGACACCGCCGCCACAAAACGTACCACCGAAGGCCAGCCCAACGCCCGAGGCCAGCCCGAAGAAGGACAAAGATGCCAAGTGATTTCGGCAAAGATCGCTCAAGCTTCGAGGAGTCCAACGAGGATCGTGGCTTCCGTGAGCGCTTGGAGCAATTTCTCCCCGACGTAGTCCGTCGCGCCATCTCCGCTGGCAGCACCGCGATCCTCTCACCCGAAGAAACCGTCCGCCGCCTGGTCAGCGAGTTCAACCTACCGCGTGAGGTCGCCACCTACCTACTCGTGCAAGCATCTTCATCAAAAGATGAAGTGTTGCGAATCGTCGGCCAAGAAGTGCGCCGCTTCCTGGAAACGGTGAACCTCTCCGGCGAGCTGCAAAAGCTACTCACCTCGTTGTCTTTCGAGATCAAGACCGAGATCCGCTTCATCCCGAACGATGCTGCCGTCGTCAAACCCGACGTCAAAAACAAGGTGACCGTCAAACGTGGCAAAGACGAAGGCAGCGAGTCGTAGCCGCCCCGATCGCCCTCGCCTACAGGAGCTGTAGCGGCGTCGCGGTCACCAAGTCCAAGAATTCCTGCCTCGTCGACTGCTGATCGCTGAACAGACCCCGCACCGCGCTCGTCACCAGTCGTGCTTCGTGGGCTTCGACGCCACGAGCCGCCATGCACATGTGCAGTCCCTCGATATAGACGCCCGCGCCCCGCGACCCAAGTCGCGAATACAACAGCTCGGCCAGCTCGTGGGTGAGATCCTCTTGCAGCACTGGCCGACGAGCGAGCAGTCGAATCAGCCGCGACAGCTTGCTAATCCCAACGACGCGCTCACGCGGGATGTATGCCGCCGAGACTCGATAAATCACCGGCAGCAGGTGATGTGGACACAGTCCAAAACAGATGTTGTGTTTGCTAATGACCATCTGGTCATAGCGAGCCGGGAAGGTCTTATGAAGGAGATCATCGATCTCCTTCTCGATCTCGGACACGGGCCGCACCATCTCTTGCGCGGCCTTGGCTGCACGCTCAGCAGTTTCGCGAAAATTGTCGTCCTCTTTCGTCGGATAGCCCATGTCCGCGTACGCTTCGAGCACGAGCTCATAGGCTCTCACCAACTTTTCCTGAGCTTTTTGAAGTGGCATTCGATCTTTCATTTCGCAAAGGGGAAGTACGGCCTGGTAAGGAAGGCACCGCACCAGCCATCACGTCGCGGCGTCTTAGCATGCGATGCTACCAAAGGTCATATCGCACCACTTGCTGCGAGGCGCGAGCGTCGCCCATCACCGTCCATGCATTGTTCGAAATGACCGGCCGCGCTGGAGCGTCTGACCTGCTGCAGTCACAATCGCCCCGCCGACCTTGTTTGAGGGCTGAGCACCGAGAGGGACTTGCGCGAAGATCACGTCTTCTGGAGAATGCGCACCATGATTGCTGTGAACCGTCTGGCTGTTGCGCTGCTTGCGGCCTTGGCCCTACCAAGCGCCGTGCAAGCGGCAACCCCACATGATTTTTCCATCTACGCGATCCGAATGGGGGGCGATTCCTCGCAGGCCAAGCCCTACATCGATCGCTTCTCTCGTCACCTGGAAAGCACGCTGGGCTGGCCGACCAATTCAGTGAGCGGCGGCTTCTACGTGTCGCGCAAAGAAGCGCTGACCGCGATCGAGCAGACCAAGCCAGGCTGGGCCGTCGTCGAGCCTTCCTTGTATCTAGAGCTACGCAAGTCGCACAAGCCGGTCGTGGTGGCTCAAGTGGTGAGCAGCGACCTCAACACGCCGCAGCTCATGGTGGTGGTCAAAGATCCAGCGCTCAAGTCATTGGCGGATCTGTCAGGGAAGCGACTTTGGACGCAGCTTGCCGACGCTGGGAAGTACCTGAGCCACGTCGTGCTGGATGGCAAAGGTGCGGCCGAGACCCGCTTCCAGCTCAAGCAGATTGGGGCGGTGACCAAGGGCATTCGCGCCGTGCTTCGTGGTGAAGCCGACGCAACGCTGGTCGATCCTGAACAGCTCGCCGAAGCCAAGAAAATGGAAGGTGGCGGCGATCTCCGGGTCATTTACACGTCACAGGCACTGCCCGGACTGCTGGTTGTGGCATTTCCGCAGGGTCTTGTCGCCGCAGAACAAAAAAAGCTAACCACGGCGCTCGTCGGGATGTGCGCGACTCCGCAGGGAGGTCCGGTCTGTAAGGAGATGCGCATCCAACAGTTTGAAGCAACGAATGCGTCGCTGCTCAGCACCACCGAAAAAAGGTACGATCAACCATGAGAACGCTCTGTGCCTCGGCCTTTGGGCTGTTTGTCCTGTCCACGACCGCCGCCTGTCCGCCCGCTGCGGACGTCAAAACGAGCGAAGCCAAGTCGGCGATGAACTCGGCAGAGTTGCCCAGTGACCCGGCCGCCCTCATCAAGCTCGCTGACGAACAGCTAGCCCTCGGTGGTGTTGGTTACAAGAACGCCCAACTGGCGATGGAAAAAGCGCTGGCGAACACCGAGTGGGCCAACCAAAAGCCCGGCTTTGACGCACACTATCGACTCGCTCGTGCCACCGCCGAGCAATGCACCGTTGACGAAGGCGCGGCCTGTCAATCCAGCCTGCCCAAGGCGATGGAGTCGGCCCGACGCGCAGTCGAGCTGTCCAGCGATCGCGTCGAAGGTCACTACTATCTGGCCCAGCTAATCGGTTTTTCCGCGCAGACGCAACGTGGGGCGGACATCAAGCCCATGCTCAAGCAGATGGTCGACGAGTCAGAGATTGCCATCAAGATCAACGAAGCGTTTGACAGCGGTGGTCCGCTGCGAATGCTCGGCACGGTCTACACCAGAGCGCCCGCTCCACCCGTGGCGATCGGCGATCCCGAAAAGGGCGTGCAGTTCCTGACCCGGGCCGTGGCAGTGGCCCCCGACCATCCACTAAACCAAATCTACCTGGCGGAAGCGCAGGTTGCCGATGAGCGTTACCAAGATGCGGAGGCCAACATCCAGAAGGCCCGTAAGCTCCTCGGCGACGCCAAATGGAACGGGAAGCGCAGCGAGTGGAAGGATGTCCTGGCCAAAGTCGAACGCAAGCTCAAGGCCAAACAAGGTCAGTAGCGACCGCTGTCCCGCCGCCCCCAATTGAACACACGACAGTGCCGAGACTTGACGGCGAGGGATCGCGGTGGCACGGTCGTCTTCCCCATTGTGAAGGACCGTCCGATGAGAGCCACTCTAGCCATTGTCGGCGTTGGCCTGCTACTAGGCGGCTGCGCCCTGAGTCCGCCCGTACAGCCCAGCGGCCTGCCGAGAGTTCCGCGCTACACGAACTCGATTCAACTCGACTTCTTGCTCAGCAGCTATCGGACCGTTGCCGAGAAGGCTGCGTCCCAACCAGAGAACATCCATCTCGTCGAGGAAGCCTGTCTTGGCTGGGAGCGTGTGGTGTTCGATCTGCACAGCGCCAGGCTGTACCCGAGCATCCTCCGTCAGACACCCGAGACCCTCATGCTCGAGCAGGTTTGGCTCGATCTTCCCGGCACCGTGCAGAGACATCCTCGTCCAGCGGTGTGCGATGGATTGAAGGTGCCCGTGTCGATGACCGGCCTACCGCGTGAAGTGGCACTTGGAGTCGTAGCGCAGGCTGCACCGCTCACACCGTCTGACGCGCCAAGCGCGCAACCGACCCCGGCTGCTGCGCCACAAGCCCAGCCGGTGGAGCAAGCGCCCGTAACGGCGAGCACGATCATGCCGCCCCCGTCTGCACTTCCGGTGACTGGGCTGCCACCTCAGCCGAGCGAAGAGCCCGCGACCAAAGTCGGCCGAGAGCGCGTGGCACTGCAGCGGCTCCGCATGGCGCTATCGCTGCCGCTCCAACCACCTGCGAACTTGCCGTCGGCGCAGATCGATCCAACGCTGCCACTGGCACCGCCCGCTCAGATTGACTTGCCCGTGCTCAACGAGCTGGCCGCTAGCGACCTTCCAACGGTGAGACTCCGAGCGCGCTACCATCTGCTCGGGCTCTGCACCCTGGCCGTCGAAGCCGCCGATCGCACGCGATCTGCTCCGGCCAGCAGCCCAGGCCCATCGCAGGGAATGGTGCGCCCCAGCGATCCCGTGGTTTGTGCACAAAGCAGCCCAACCGAACCACTCCGAATCGCACAGCGTCGCGTGATGCGCTCGCTGCTCACCGCTTGGCGGGCCCGTTACAGCGAACCGATGGCGGACTTTGTTGCCAGCATGGCAAGCTTCGTATCACGCGATAACCCGGTTCTCGATGGACCACGCACTTCCCGCTAATCATGATCGCGATGTAGTTCGGTGGCGAAAATGCTCAATTCCGTGCTAAGGTGCGTATCCGGTTTCTCTTGCTCGCGTGTGTGGCTTCGGGCGTAACCCAGGCTGACTCAATATGAGATGCCAAAACACGCAGCGCCAAGAGGAACCAAGGAATCTAAGAAGCAGCACCACCACGAACCCGAACTGCCTCCGGGCACCCTGACTCCGCGAATTATTTCGATTCGGCAACGAAGGAGCCTCTCTTCCCATGCGCAAGCCGCCGCTCCGCAGTCCCAGGCACTTTCTCGCCCAGCCCGAGACCCAACACCGTTACCTCGGAATGGAACCCGCACGCGGCCGAACCGCCGTTTCAAGCGGTGAGTCCTTTGCCGAGCTTTTTGAGGCCTCGCTCCGCTCCGAGAAGCGCGCCGTTGCCAAGCGCGATCCCGACGTCGGTGAGCTGGTCCAGGGCGAAATCGTCCAGATCGGCAACGAGTACGCCTTCCTTGATATTGGCGGCAAGTCCGAAGCGATGATCTCGCTCGACGAGCTGCGTGGTGAAGACGGTGAGTTAACCGTCCACATCGGCGATACCTTAGAAGGGCATGTCATTGGCTCCGTTGGCAAAGACGGAGGCCTGCTCATCAGCGGTCGAATTCAGAAGGGCACCGGCCTTTCCGATCAGATCCGCCAGGCTTATAGCCAAGGCACTCCGGTCCAGGGTCTCGTCACCGGCGTCAACAAAGGCGGACTCGATGTCGACCTGGGTGGCGTACGCGCCTTCCTGCCGTCGTCACAAATCGAGTTGCGCTACTGTCAAGACCCGTCGATCTATCTGGGCAAGGCACTCGCGCTCAAGGTCAGCCGGATCAGCGAGGAAAGTCGCCAGGTAATTGTCTCGCGTCGGGCGGTACTTGAGGTCGAGCAACGCGCCGTATCCGATGAGAGCCGAGCCCGCCTCAAGATCGGCGAACGCTACACCGGCACCATCGTCGCCATGCAAGAGCCGGCGGCCTTGGTCGACATCGGTGGTCTCGATGGCCACGTGCCAACCAGCGAGCTCTATCAAGCAGCGCGAACCGCTGGACGTGATGAGAACTCGATCAAGATCGGCCAGCGCGTCGACGTCGAGGTCGTCAAGCTCGAAGAAGTACGACCTGGACACGACCACCTGCATCACAGCTTCCAGGGCAACTTGCGAATCGGGCTGATGCTCAAGGGACTGCTCGCGGACCCGATGGCGGAAGCTCTGTCGACGCTGTCTGAGGGCGAGCGAGTCCGTGGTCGAGTGGTCCGACTGGAGCCATTCGGTGCCTTCGTCGAGATTCGAACCGGCGTGGAAGCGCTCATCCATATCTCGCTGATGGCGGAACGGCACATCACCCACCCACGCGAAATCTTGCAGCTTGGCCAAGAGCTTACGGCGACGGTGGTCAGCCTCGATCGCGAGCGACGTCGAATCGGCTTATCGTTGATCGAAGAAGCCCGGGCCGCCCAAGCCCAGGTCGCCCAGACGCTCAAGACCGGCGATCGAATGAAGGCGCGCATCGAGCGAGTCGAAGGCAATGGCTTGATCGTACGAGTCATGGTGCCCGACGTCCTACCGACCACCTACCCACGCGGGCTGATCCCGAACGCTGAGGTGGGTGTGCCACGCGGTACCGATCTCAAGAAGCTGTTCCAGATTGGCCGTGAGGTGCTAGCGGTGGTGATGAGCGTCGATGGCGAAGGCCGAGTGCGGCTCTCGATCCGTCAACTCACCGAGGCCCCGGTGCTGCCAGCAAGCGACACGGCCACAGTGCCCACCGACAGCCCAGCAGCACCAGTCAGCGCCGTTGCACCCGCAGTCGTCCCGGTAGCGGTTCCCGAAGTCGCAGCGGAGTCGAGTTCGACCCCCAAGAGCAAGCCGCGCACGACTCGCGCCAAGAAGACCAAAGCCATCGACGAGGTTCCGACCGCGAGCGCCGAAACCCCGGTGAACGCTGAGACTGCCGTCGAAGCAGCGAAGGCTCCCGCGAAAAAGACCACGCGGGCCAAGAAAAAGGTCGAAGAGCCGGCTGAGGTCGCAGCTCCAGCGGCTGAAGCGGAAGCACTGCCCAAGGCCCCAAAGGCCAAGAGCACGACATCGACTCGACGAGCCAAAGCGCCCGCTACAGCCGTCGTGGTGGCCGAACCGGAGCCGATCGTCACCGCGCCTGCCGAACCAACCCCGGCACCCAAAAAGCGCGTCCGCAAGTCTGCGTAAACCCCACCGCCTCGTTCCGGGCGAAGAAAATGTGCTTCAATAAACGCTCTTTGCCTTGAAGGTGAGGCGCGTTACTTTGTAGTGGACGGTGCATTGTGGTCGATGTCACTCCCTACGATGTACGCGCCCAGCGGATTCCACTCTAAGAGGTCGTCATGCGGTCTAGATCTCCCGTCGTCATCGTGTCCTTGCTCGGCTGTTTTGGTCTTGGCTGCCCACCTGCGGCAGAGCAACGGCCAGACCCTGTCCCGCAGCTCGACACCGGCCCGACCAAGGAGCCCATTCCAGAAGTCTGCGACGACGCAGTCCTGATGGCACCACTGCCCGCCGATCAGACAACCTATTCTCGAGCCTTCTCTCGCTACGCCCGTCTCGAAGACAAGTACAAGACCAAGCTGCAAGAACGGGATCTTCGGGCCGCGTACGATTCGCTGCTCAGCATGGGACGGCTGGCCATGCGACGGTTGCGGAAGCCAGATGTTGCGATCGCCCACTTCGGCGAGGCACGAACGCTGGCGACGCAACTCGGCGATCAAAGCAAAGAGGCCGACGCGCTTTTGTACACCGCCCAGGCGCAGCTTCGTCGCACGATGTATAACGACGCACTGCTCACCGTCGGGCAGGCCCAAGCGCTGTATAAGAAAATCAACATGCCCATCGCCGAGGCGAGGGCGATGGCGCTGCAGGGCGTTGCTCACTACCACCTGAAAAATCCGCAAAAGGCGGTCGCGCTCGTTGGACAGGCGGAAAACACGGTTCACTCCGTCCGCTCCGAGGAACGACAGACGAGGATGGCCCAAGGACGGGCGCTGATGACGATTGGATCGGCGCGCAATACGCTCGGTGAGCCGAAGCGAGCCGAGGATGCCTTTCAAGAGGCGCTGGCGGCCTTCGTGGCGTCCTCGGATTTCCGCGAACAGGCGCAAGCACTGGAGGAAATCGCCGAGATCCACGAAAAGGCCGGCAACCACGAAAAGGCGGCGGCGTACTTCCAAGAGTGCTACTCGGTGTGGAGCAAGCTCGGCCACTTCGATGGCCAGGCCGACGCGCTACTCGACCTGGGCGATGAGCTGTTTGCGCTCGGGCAAAAAGACCTCGCGCTCAACTCGTACATCAAGGCGCGGGCGCTGTATGAGCAGGTTGCGCAGGAAGGCGATTCTTCGGCGGCGCTCGGTCGGATGGGCAAGGCGTATGCGGCGCTTGGTCAAAAAGCCCAGGCGTTTGCCTCGTTCTTCCAAGCCCTGTCACTGGCCCGAGCGAGCCAACGGCCCACCCGCTTGGCGGCAGTGCTGCACGACGTTTCGGCGACGTACTCGACGATGGGCGACTACGAACACGCGGTGCGCTGCAGTCAGCGGGCGTTCCAGTTCTGGCAAGAGCTGGGCGAACAAGACGAAGCGGTGCGCGCACTCACCGAGGTCGGCGACAACTACCTCAAGCTTGGGGATCTACGGGGAGCTCGCGACAACTACGACCGAGCGCTCGGCATCTGTCGGGCGCTGATGGACTTGTCATGTGAGGCGATGCTGCGCAAGCGGCTCGATCAGGCCCACTAGAAGCAAATGAGCAGCGACCATCCACCAGTAGTCATCATCGGCTGTGGTTACGTCGGGACACGGCTGGCGCAGTCGCTATTGGCCGATGGCATCGTGGTCCGCGTCTGTGCCCGTCGCATGCCGCTGCTCGAGCCGCTGCGTGAACTGGGGGCCGAGGTTCACTACCTGGATGGATCGCGACCGCATCAATTTGGCCCGGCGCTCGGCGGACTGAGTCGTCCGATCGTGGTGTACTCGATTCCGGGGGTGCCCGATCTGCCGCAAGGTGAAGCGGTTCGACGAGCGGCGACGGCAGCTTCCCGTGCCGGGGCGAGCGCGTTTATCTACCTGAGCAGCAGCGCGGTCTACGGTCGAAGCGAACTGGTCTTTACTGGGGATTGGGTCGATGAAGAGTCCTCCGTCGCGACCTCGGATGCGGATGCGCTGATGCGGCTCTCGGACGAAGCGGCTGTTCAGTCGGTGGCGCAGTCGGGTTTGCGCACGGCGGTGCTGCGCTCGGGAGCGATCTATGGACCGGCGCTCGATGCCTTCCATGGCGCACGCGGGGCACGGCAACGACTGCGAAACGGCCAGTACAAACTATGGGACGGGGGTCGACACTACTTTTCACGGATCTATATCGACGACTTCGTGCGGATCATTCGCCGCGCTGGGGAAAAGGCCGCTCCTGGCTCGATCTATGTCGTCGGGGACGATCATCCGTGTCCACAGCGTGAGTACGGAGAGTGGCTGGCCGAGCACCTCCACTTGCCTGCACCACCTGAGGCGGATCCCACCAAATCAGGTGGCCCGCGCAACGTCATTCGGGGACGACGGCTGCGCAATGACAAGCTCAAGCGGGAACTGGACATCACCCTGCTCTATCCAAGTTATCGCGAAGGGGAGCTTGCGATTGATGCCGCTGAGCAAGGCGTAGCGCTGCCCCTGCTACGGATGACCAACGAGACACCACTTCAGGCCCCGAGCGCCGTGGCCAGCGAGCCGGTTCCTCCAGCGTCTGTCCCCGCACCGATCGCCACCCCTGGGTCGCTCACGCCGCCGATGGTCGCGCAGGCTCCGGTGCCAGAAGCGGTGACCACTCCGACCTGGCCCAAACCGGTGGACCATGAGGACTTCGGTACCGTACTCGGTCACCCCCCACGTGGCATTCGAGTCGTTCACTTGAAACCAGGTACCCAGGCGCTCATGGGCCCGGCCTACGTGTTGGTCAGTGGGGCGGCCACGGCAGTGGTTAACGGACAGGCTGCGACGCTGCGGGCCTGGACAGCCGTTCCAGCGGGCGCACAGGTACAAGCCGAATCGGACGTGGTACTGCTGGCGCTGATGGATCCCACGACGAGCTAACCCGGTCCAGCGCGGGCAGAGCAGCGCTCTGCGTGTCCGCTCAACCCGACAGCCGCTACATCGGCGGCGGTCCGCCCTGAGTCCACTCATCCTTTTCGGTTCCCGCTTCGTTCGACAACGAAATCTTGAGCTGGGTACCCATCGGATTGTTGATGAGGTCGATCACACACGGCGGGAACGGCTGCGCGGGCTGCTGACGGCCCTCAAGCTTGATCGTACTGGGTGAACTGTAGCGAGTCCGGGTCACCAGCGTCGCCGAACAGTTGACGATGGACAGCGTCGCCACCACATCTTTGGGAAAGTTCCAGCCGATGATGTCGACCACCAACATCGGCTGCAGCATTTCATCGAGGGTCAACCAGCGTAGCGCTTGGGTCATGAACATGCCGCTGTTGAGATCGACGTTGCCCACATCGGGACGCGGCGGAATCCGCAGCGTGTCGAAGCTGATTTGCAGATCGATAAACGTAGTATCCATCACCACCGGCTCCGTCTCGCCGATGCGCAGCACTCTCGAGCCTTGGGTTGCGGCGACGCTCACGGTGGTTGCCCGGGTTTGCCCCGAAGCGGAGGTGGGAGCCCCATCGAGCGACAACCCGTAGGAATAGCCCGCCCGCTGGGTCGCACTCAGACCCTTGATGTTCTGCTGCTTGGGCTTTGACACCTGGCTGTCCACGATCTGTCCCGAGGAGTTGCGAACGTCGGTACGGGTCAGGATGTAGAGCGTGTCTGCTTCCATCGGAATATTGATCAGGGTCAGCTTAAAGTCCGGACCGCAGCCGACCGCAGAAAGCGCCAAGAGTCCACCAATCAGCAAATTTCTGTTGAGCGCCCCAGGCATGGGTGCCTCCCGTTTAATACGAAACTGAAATGAGCCCACCATCGGTCTTAAAGCGCGTTACAGCGACAATCGAGCCAATCAGCACCACTCCCACACCAACGACCGCTCCGCTGGTCACCGCCCAGAACCAAGGCTTGCGATAGATGGGTGGATTCTTGGCACGCTCGAGGGCTCGCTGCGCTTCTTCTCGCCTTCGGACCTGTTCCTGAAGCTCGCTCTGTTTTTCTTGAAGCTCACCCTGCTTTTCAAGAAGCGTAAGCTCCGCCTTTTGCTTGGCCTGCCGTTCCTCAATCAAGATCGCCAGCGTCTGGATGTATCCCTTGGCCTCGGGAACCAGTGGATGAGTGGGTGCCACCTCCACGAAGCGCTCATACATTGCCTTCGCTTCGAGTGGCCACAACGCCTTGCGGTAGGCCTGTCCGGCGTTGAACAGGAACAGCGGATTGGGCTGGCTTTGGTACGCGAGCTTGAGCTGCTCAGCCGCCTCAGGAAATCGCTGCTCTTTGAAATACTGCTGCGCGTTCTTGATGTGATCGTCTGCGGATGGAACGGATTCACCGGCGGATACAGGTTTTTCCGTCGGCTGCACAGTGGGCCTTTGTACGGATTCGGTCACCGCCGGTGGCTCCGCACGTACGGCACCGCACACCAGCAGTACAATGATCGTCAATTCCCAACAGCGCCCGCGCATCACGATTCCCCCAAGGCCCAGCTCGAACGATCCAGATCGCTCGATTCATTATAACGAAGGGAACCGCTACTCGCAGCGAATCGTCAGATCCTTCGCGAGGCCGTAAGGGACAACGTAAGCGGAACCATCCCTGGGTAGTCTCGGAACCAAAAACCGTCATCTAGGTTCGGTGTCTGGGAAGCTGATGCTGCATCATTCCCAACCGTCGCAGCCTTGCGCACCAGGTTTGGGAAGATATCAAACGGAGAGTAGTCATACTCCGCAAGCTGGTCGATCTGAAGTCCGGCCCCGAGCAGCGCGGAGATCACATCCGACAGCGAGTGATTCCAGCCGTGCTCGCGATAGGTAATGTTGGCGGATCGCTCTGCATAGGTTCCGCTGCCCATCTCTGTGATCGGCCCCCGATTGAAGTAGGGATAGCGGATGTCGAGGTCTGGACCGATTTGGGACATCCACACATAGGGGTGAAACTCGACGAGAACAAAGCGTCCACCGGGTGCCAGACTCTCTCTGATTACCTGAGCCCAGGGACGTAGATCAGGAAGCCATCCGATCACGCCAAAGGACGCATAGACGATGTCAAAGGTCTCCTGGAGGTGCGCTCGGGTGTCGTAGACATTGCACTCCACAAACCGAACGGAATCGGACAGAGACAGCTCCTCTGTCAAACGACGGGCCAGAGCGATGGCTTTCGACGAAAAATCGACTCCTACGGCGCGGGCTCCCTTGCGGGCCCAGGAGATGGTGTCGAGTCCAAAGTGACACTGCAAGTGAAGCAGACTCTGTCCGCTCACATCACCAAGCAGTCTCTCTTCGAGCTTGGTCAAGGAGGACTTGCCAGCGCGAAATCCATCGACATCGTAAAAGCGACTCTGCGCATGAACGTCGACGCGAGCATTCCACGCTGACTGATTGTCCTGAAAGAACGACTCCCACTGCTTGCTGCGCGTGCTTGACATGTGAATGGACCGAGGTTGGTTAGCTGGGGACCGGCTCGGGGGCCGGTGCGGGCTCGGATCGCGAGGTGCGGGCTCGCTTCGAGGCCACAAACAGGTTCGGGAAACGGGCCGCATCAGTGGGAGTCCAGCACCCCATCGCTGGCCTGCTTCTGGAGGCGTGATGGCCCCACTCTGGGCATCGAGCCCCTCGTCCGCGAAGTCACTGGCGGCAGTCGACCGGGGGCCGGCTTCAGCGCGGCGGTCGCTCCCCCGGCACCCGCTCCCTTGGTTGCCTTGGTCGCTCCGGTTCGTTTCTTGGTTGTCATGGTCGGCTTCTAGCACTGGCCGAACCAGTCACCAAGCAAATAAAGGTCGCGGGCATCTTCGGGGCCGCTCCACCACCTCTGGGGATACCTCGCGGGTATGTTCAGATCGGAACCTCTGTCAGTGGCCGTTCTACTTGCCTTCCCAGTTGAATTTCGCACTACGGATCGTGATCTTCGCGGCAGGAACTGCCTTCACCGGATTGTGGGATGTGCAGTATTGGACGGCACCATGGTAGTCCTCACTGTGGGTTGTCCGGAGGGTGAGACTCCACTTTCCGTAGGTGATCACCTCGCTGCGGGCGTTCAGAATCGAAAGATAGTCGGCATCGCACGGGTTTGTGAAGGTGACATCTGTGATGCCCAGTTCTTTGAGGAACGCGCCCGCAGGGAACGGCTTATCGAAATCAATGGTGAGGAACTTGCCCGAGTCCGTGACATTGAACGAGTAGGAGGCGCGCTCATCATCCCAGTACACTTCGTTTCGGTGGGTGGTGCGCTTCTTCAGATCCTCGACGAACTTGACCAGGGTGGATAGACCCGCATCGCGTACGATGGCCAGCATGGTTTTGCGCATGGCATCGCTGCTCGCGGTGTCCCAATCGGGCCGGGACACAGGTGGTCGCAGCCATCCCCATGACAGGGTCTTGCGGGTCTCGTTCAGGGCAATGCGACCCAGCGTAGTGACCTTGCCATCAGGACTTTGACGGGTCTGCGCGCCATGCTGGCTCTGGATGGCGTCGAGCGCGTCTTGTAGCTGCTCTTCGGTAAGCTGAAAGGTGATGGTGCTGACCGGCGGATCCTTTTCGTCACCGACCATCGCATTGGCAACGACATCGAGCTGAACGGCCGGCACCCCGATTCCCTGCGCCAGCTCTTTTTGAAACGCCACCAGCTCACTCTTGTGATGGGGAGCGCTACCAGGGAAACCAGCGACATTGCCCAGCACGGTCGCGAACGCATGAAGTCGATCCTGTTCGACGTCCGCGAGTTTTTTGACGAGCGCCTGCCCCACTGGCATGGCCCGACGGGGAGGCCGCTTAGCGGTCGCTGTTGTGGCCACGCAGAGAGCGACTACCAACCAAAGTTTGCGCATGCACCAAGACCTTTCGAATGTAGCAGACCGTGGGCTTAGGAGCGTGCTGCGTGTGGATAGGACCGGACAGACACACCCTCTCCAAATCGTACCAACGAAGAACGAGGCCCGTCAATGCGTAGCCCGTTCACCGGATTGGTCGCATCCGTCCCCGGTCACTTACGCTCGTGGAGCAAGAGGATGAGTTCCTTGCGAACGGCGACTTCCTTTTCAGGGCTGGTGCATCGCCCGACTCCTGCCGCAAGGTAGGGAATCAGTGTTGGCAACACGGCGAATGTCAAAGTCTCCGGTGTCAGTCCCACTCGCTTGCACTGCGCAGCCAGAACCGGCCAAGGAAAGCCGGTGTACTTACGCAGAATTTCAAAGACTCGTAGAGCGACCTCCGAGAGCTCTTCTCCCTCGGGAGGTTTGTTCATCCTTGCACTCCTCGCAACCTGGCGTCATGAGCATCCAGCCGCGCAATCGGTGCCATGATGAACTCACAGATCGAATCTCCACGGCTTAGGCAACGGATCTCTCGCCCATGAACCTCGACATGGAAGGCATCGGAACACCAGCCTGCGGAGTATCCAGCGCTGAACAGACAGCCGCAGCTTGACAGAGTCCGCCCGCGCTGTTTGAGCGTCTCCGATTCAAATGTGTTCGGGTGATAGTAGTGAAGGTAGTAGGAGTCATCCATGGTAGGCGCGCTGTCCTCTAGGATGTCAACCAGCTTCGGTGCCAAAAGCGCTCACCTACTGCCGTGTCCGAGCACTTCTTTGGCCGACTTTCTGAGCCATTCCGCAGGCTTATGAACAAGTCGGTGACAGCCGCCAAGAATTGAACAACATATGACGGGGGGGGAAGCTAGCTGGCCCAGCCCTCACGCACGGCTATGCGCTGTGCGTTTATCCACAAGGAGATGGAATGCGTAGGACACTCACCGCTCTTGCTGCGCTGCCACTGGCTGCGCTGGCATTCGTTTACTGCAACAACGACACCACCACTGGTACAAACCCTGATCTGTCAACTTCTGGAGAGGATCTCACCTCGGGGAGCACCAACGATCTGAGCAATCCCCCGGCTGACCTAACCACCAGCCCAGATATGACCGTTCCGGCTGTGGCCACCGAATTTGCCGTGCTACGCATCGGCGCGGGTACAGCGGCTCTTACCAACGATGCGACCCCCGGGTTCCTAGAGAGACGCAAGATCGCAGACGGCAGCTTGGTGGGCAATGCGCTGGCTCTCCCCACGGCTGCCAATGGTGCAAGCAAACAGCTCACGTTCTCTGGCCTGGCCACGGTGGAAGGCAACTTGAGTCGCTCGGGCAATGGCAAGTACCTGCTGGTTGCCGGGTACGCAGCGAATCCGGGCGTTGCCAACATCTCGACGTCGAATGCGATGACCAACAATCGCGTGATCGCCACCATTGATGCGGCCAACACGGTCAACACGACCACCGCCTTCAATGGCTTTTCGGGTACGGCTGTGCGCGGCGCCACCAGTACTGATGGCACCATGCTGTGGGCCTCCTCGGATAACGGCGTTGCCTACACCACGCTCGGTTCCACTGCCGCGCCGACCGTGCTCAACATCTCCAACTTCCGAGCACTCGGCCTCTTTAGCCAAAACAACGCAGCGCAGCTCTTTGCATCGGGTGCCAGTGCACCTACGCATGGACTGAACGCCATCGGCACCGGCACTCCGATGGTCGCGGGAACAACCTCGACGACCCTGACTGGCTTTAACCCGACGAACAGTCCTTCCTCTTACGGTTTCTTCGGGTTCGATCGGGATGGCAATGGCAGCGTCGACCAGTTCTACGTGGCCGATGATCGCACAGCGGGTGGCGGTGGTCTTCAGCGCTGGAAGCTAAACGGCACGAGCTGGACGCTGGAAGGAACGATCACCACAGGCAACATGTCCGGCGCTCGCGGAGTCACTGGCTTTGTCAGCAATACCACCGTGACGCTGCTCGTCACTACGGCTGAAGTGAACAACGTGGCCCCGCGTGTCGTGAAGATGACGGACAACGGTGGTGCGACAAGCGCCGTGATCAGTCAGCTATTGGCGACGGCGATGGCCAACACCACCTACCGAGGAATTGCGCTCGCTCCCATTCCGTAAGGTAGCTGTGTCCTACGGATTCAGTCCGTCTCCTGTCACGAACGCTCGTGGAGTAGGAGGATGAGTTCCTTGCGAACGGCGACTTCCTTTTCAGGGCTGGTGAATCGCCCGACTCCTGCCGCAAGGTAGGGAATCAGTGTTGGCAACGCGGCGACTGTCAAAGTCTCCGGTGTCACTCCCACTCGCTTGCACTGCGCAGCCAGGACCGGCCAAGGAAAGCCGGTGTACTTACGCAGAATTTCAAAGACTCGTAGAGCGACCTCCGAGAGCTTTGCTCCCTCGGGAGGTTTGTTCATCCCTTCGCTCCTTGAAGTCTGGCTTGATGTTCATCGAGTCGTGCAATCGGTGCCATGATGAACTCGCAGGTGGCGTCGCCCCGACTGAGACAGCGAATCTCTCGCCCGTGTACCTCGACATTGAAGGCATCGGAACACCAGCCTGCGGAATAGCCAGCGCTGAACAGACAGCCGCAGCTTGACAGAGTCCGCCCGCGCTGTTTGAGCGTTTCTGACTCAAACGTATTGGGGTGATAGTAGTGAAGGTAGTAGGAGTCATCCATCGCAGGCGCGCTGTCATCCAAGATATCGACCAGTGCCCAACCAGCATGGGCAAAGTGAACCGGACCAGAGCTTAGTCGATCAAGCCCATCGGTCAGCCCCAGCCGCTCCGAAAACCGCCGCGAGTCACTGCGTCCAATCTCCCGCGCAGAGTTGTAGATAAACTCACCCTGGCTTCTCGACAGCGACGGTATAGCACAATGAATTGGAACGTGTGGTCCTTTTGTGGTCCAGATTTTTGAGGAAGGAACGGACCACGCGAAGGAATCGCCATTTGTCGACGAAACAGCAATTCCTAACGCGACTGCGAATACGCCCGCCGCAGCAGATCATCGATATCCAGTTCGACTGCCCAGCGATCCAAATACGGCAGGTCGAGCACCGGACCACTGATGCGTAGCACCTCGACGACGTCGCGCCACTGCTTTGAAGACTCTTCGCCGCCGGCCCGATACCACAGGAGCTTGCGCAGCACCGTATCTTCGGGCGACTTCACAAATAGAGTCGCTCCCGTTGAACGGACCCGCACGCGCTGGCGCCTCTGAAACTCTATCTCATCGTAACGAGCAGAGCCGAGCGCAAAAAAATCGATCTTGGTCACGAGCGGCAGGTAGAAGAAATTCGCGCAGTTCCCGCGGATCAGTGCATCGCGGAGCATGTCGGTATCAACCTCGAAGTCGTCGCCGAGCTTTTCGGCAAACGCCTGCACCCGCTGCGGACGCATCGCAACCACAAAGTCGATGTCGTTGGTTGCCCGTGGTTCGCCGTGCAGCGAGCTGGCAACGCTACCGCCGACGAAATAGTCGCAGCCCAGCGATTCCAGCACGTCACCAACACGCAGCGCCAGATCGATTGAGTCTTTGATCGGTTCGTCGCGGTTCATTCCATCACGTTGCATCGGGCGGAATGTCGCGGAACGCACGCGCCGCACTCACCCGACCGTAGAGACGCACCGCCAGCCGAACTCGCAGCTCCTGTTCAGTCGCAAAAGGAAATCTCTGCCGAATCCCCGCCAAGGCCAGCTCACGCACGCCCAAGCTCAGCCGCATCGCTGCCTCCAGCCGTTTCTCCGGCGGCATCCGCCGAAGCAACTCGTGGTAGCGCTCGTCAGCGGCAGGCGATGTATCAAGCGGTCGCATCACCTGCGAGCTTACCAGAACAGCGCGCCCGGTGGGCCCAAATCCAAGCAACAACAGCCGGTTCAACTCTCGATTTCCACCTAGCTGCCTCGCTCCCAAATAGGATCGGTTAGGTCCATAAAGCGGAGTTATTCAGCGCAGCATGCGCATACAACAGCACACAAACACCACCAAAACGGCCATCGGATACGTTCGTGTCAGCACCCAGGAGCAAGTCTCCGAGGGAGTGAGTCTAGACGCACAACGCGATAGGCTCAAGGCATACTGCAAACTCAACGGCATAAAGCTAATCGACATAAAATCGGATGAGGGAATCTCTGGGGGGACTCTGGAACGGCCCGGACTGCAAGCTGCCCTCGCGATGTTACGACGAGGGACCGCGAACACGTTGATCGTGGTGAAACTGGATCGACTGTCCCGTTCGCTGCGTGATGTCTGTACCCTCGTCGAGGACTACTTTGGGAACGAGCGCTATCACTTGCTATCGCTGTGCGGAATGGCGAACACGCACTCGGCAGCGGGGCGGATGGTGCTGATGAACCTGGCGAACTACGCGCAGTTTGAACGGGAGATGATCTCGGAACGCACGAGGGATGCACTGCGGCACATGAAGTCGCAAGGAGTGCGGCTTGGTCCAGCTCCGTACGGATTCGCGCTCAGCGACGAAGTGGATGCGAACGGACGCAGGCTATTGATTCCGATTCCTGATGAACAGGAAGTCATCCAGAAGATCAAGAGTCTGCGCGCAGAGGGACTTTCCTTTGCCAAGATTGCGCAGAGGCTGAATGCCGTACAGACACCTGCTCGACGAAACGGAACGTGGAGAGTGAATCGGATCTGCATCATTCTTCATCGCGAAGGGATGCACACGATGCGGAAGAACAGACCGCATGTTCCCTCGCGATTTGATCCTGAAGCAGCGACGGCGCTGGCGGTCGAGCTGCGTAGGGAAGGGTTTAGCCTCTCGCAGATCGGGGTGCGGCTGCGGAAGGCGAAGCTGACGCCACAGCGCGGTGGGAAGTGGCATCCGGCGCAGGTGGCGAAGCTGCTGGAATGCCCTGCGGATCGAAAATCCGCCGCTCGACGAGCTTGCGAGCTTCGTGCGCAGGGAATGACGCTTAAGGAAATCGGCGTGCGATTGGCGATGGAGGGCTTTCAACGCGATGGTGGCGGCGCTTGGTATCCGTCTCTGGTGGTGAGTTTGCTTCGATTGGTGCAGGAGGAGGCCGTACCAGACGGAGTCGCACCGTGACGTCTGGCTATGGCTGTGGACCTGGCGTCGGCGGAACGTCGGACCGGCGTCGTCGGTTGGTGGGTAGTTCGGGGGGGCCGAGCCCGAATGAAAGCCAGCAGACCGAGACATGAAGCGCTTTGGCGAGTTGCTCGACCTTGGCGATGCTGGGGACGGTGCGTCCGGTTTCGGTCATCTGCACAAAGTTGTCCGAAGTAGCCGAGATTGATCCCAACTGCCGACGGGAAAGCTGACGCTTCTGCCGATACTCAAAGAGTCGCCCGGGGAGCCCGCTGTGAAGCGGATGCTGTGTCGGCTCACACGGGAAGTCGATGCCGTAGGCCAGAAGACAGGGCGACACGCCAAGCGCCTGGGCCAGCTTTTCGACGGTGTCGAGGTGGGGGACTCGCTCGCCGCTTTCGAGTTGGGACGCGGTATTTCGCGCCATGGAAACGGCCTCGGACAGCGCGGAACGACTGAGGTTGGCGGCTTTGCGCAGCCGAGCGAGACGGAGAGCAAAACCAAAATGAAGGGGATTCTGGCGACCACGGACCACGCTCCTCGGTAGCACGTTGCCTGTGAGGCGTTCTAGTTCGTGAAAATTCACTCAATAATGGGAAGTAATTCTAGCGATCTCAACCTAGCTCAAGTATAAGGCTTTCGGGCATTACCAAGCCCAAGAACAAAAAAGGCCCCCGGCGGAAACCGGGAGCCCATCGCCCGCGTCAGACCCGAGCCCTGGAAAAGCATGGTCCGACGCGAACGGGAGGACTTTATGTGCTGTCACATCCGTAGTGCAAGTGTGTCTCGTCGTCGTCCAATCAAATTGCGGAAGGCTCCGACGCTGCCGCCGCTCGCGATGCTTGATCTGAGCAAGCCGGGGGAACGGGAGGCGCACGAGTTTTTGCTTCGTGCGACGGACCCGAAAGACAGGATGTGGACTCTGCTGGATGTGCAACGGCACGGCGATGTGCTGCTGTGCGTCGTGCGCTGGTCACATCCCGAACAGAAGACCAAGCCGTATGCGCTGGCGGAGGTGAGTCTGACGGAAGCGGCGGTGAGGTGGCGGGACTGTGCGACGGCAGATGGCGCTCGCGAAGCCAGGGATCGGTACTGTGCAGAAAGCCCGAACCACCAGGTGGAAAGGTAGCCTCGCTGGACGAATGCTTTGCGCGCACAGTCCACTCAAGTCGTATCCCGCTGCCGCCCTGGGCGACAGCACCAGCCGGATGTGACAAGAAAAGCCCGACGTCGGTCCTATGATTTCTCATGGGGAAGCTGGGCTCAGCTTCCCCATGCTAGCGTGTCCGTCCGATGTCAACCGCCCCCGAACCCAGCGCCATCCCAGCTCACGTCCCTGCTTCGCTTACTGACGTCGTCACCACCAACAGTGGCGCTGATGGCAAACCATCTGTCCGCCAGACTCAACTTGCCGGTGCTCTCCAATCGTTGCTTGTCTCTGTGACGAGAGGGCGGTCAGTGCCGCCACTTCCGGCCAAGTCCAAGGTCGTCGAGCTGGTCTGGGGAGAGCGCGATTTCTCACGCTTGGCCACGGATCTCACCATCGATGGTCACACGCTCACTGTAACTTGCGGAGGTGAGGTGAGCAGGGAAGTTGTTCGTGAACTGCGCTCCATGGAGGACTCCACGCTTAGAGGCCAGCGCATAGACGGACAGACTGAGGGCGGGCTCGTCTTCGGCGCGCGTTTTGGTGGGCTATCGGGCAGCACCGCCGGACCCGGTACCACTGGAACTTCGGTGAAATTCGTTCAGTTCTTGCGCGGCTTCTCGTGGCATTTGGTCCCAGACTCGGGGGCTCCGAGCTTGTGGCTTGCACAGGTGACAGGGCCGCTTGAGCACATTCATGGCAACCTTCGAGTGACCTTCCAGCGCGGCTCAAGTTCCTGGTCCAGCAACATGTCGGGACTGCGGCTGGAGGGAGCATATACGTACTATCTGCTCAACAAGTTTGAAACCGAGGACTGGTTTCTGGTGATGGACACTGGCGATTCGGGGGCCCCATCCGACCACGTCCTGTGGCCCGACTTACTGGCACTCCAGTTTTCGCTCGGGTGTCAGCTCCATGTGGGTACGCTCTACGGCGTGGACGAGTCAGGTGAGGTCGTTGCTTGGGCAGGCGGTGCCTATGGGGCAGACCGTGCTGGTAGCCAAGTGGAGAGACCTGTACCGCCTGTGGTCATGACCACTTCGACCTGTACTGTACCGTTCTTTCGCGCTGTCTCAGATCTCATGCGAAATCGCCAGGATCTGAGGCCGGGAGTCGCACTCCTAGCGTACCTGGATGCCCTGACAGATAACGTAGATGCTGCTTTCATTCGGCTCGCCATCGGCTTAGAGAGCTTCGCGTTCTGGCTTCTCAAGGACAAACGCGATGATAACGACAAGATCATCGTGAAAGACAAAGCAGCCTGGCTCGCGTGGGCGAAAGAACACAGGACAGAGATCCGTGCCATGGCGAAGGACGAGCAGCAGGCCGACATCCTTTACAACAAGATTGTAAATGCCTGCACCACGAGCGCATCTGGGAAGGTGGTACCGGATGCGTTCGCAGCTTCTGGCCTAAATCTGACGAAGGAGATGAAAGAGATTTTGGACCTTCGTAACTACGCCGTCCATACCGGGGTGATGTTGAAAAAAGACCAGACCTACAGGCTCGACCGTGAACTGGCAATCATCGCCAAGGCCAGGGTCATGCTGGTGGCGCTGGTCGCCCGAGCCGCTGGCTATCGCGGTGCCATTCGGGGTTGGGAGAGTGCCGACATCGAACACGACCCCATACTAGACAGCTTCTGGGATGTGTCTCAAGAAGCCCAAGAGGCAGAACGAATTGTCTACGTTGCCTCGGATTCTGCTGAGCAGCCGGGCTCACCGGTCACATCAGAGTCATCATCAGCCACCCGGACTTGACATCCTTGAGACCCCGATCTCCGTCCCATCCCGCAGTCGTTCCAGATACCGATGATATGCGAAGGATCGGTCTCGTTTTTTGCCGGTGGACTCCTGAAGCACGCCTGCTTCGCTCAACACCTCGATCGCTCGGGTCGCAGTGGGCTTGCTGGTCTGTAGGAGTCTCATCGCCGTCGCAACGCTGACAATTGGATGACGTGGGAGTGCTTCAAACAAGCGAATCGCAGCGACCGATGTAGACTCGTGAGAATGGACTCGCTCACGGTCGGTCGCAACCAGCGCAAACAGATCTCGTGCAGAGGCGGTTGCTTCTTCAGAAATGGTCGCCACTCCGTCGAGAAAGAAGTCAATCCAAGGTTCCCACTCGCCCTCCTTCCGTACTGCATTTAGGAGTCGATAGTATTCGGTTCGGTGACGCTTCAGGAACAGACTCAGGTAGAGCAGAGGCTTGGTGAGAAGCTTCCAGTGTTCGAGTAGGAGTGTCACAAGGAGTCGCCCGATGCGCCCATTTCCATCGAGATAAGGGTGTATCGTCTCGAACTGAACGTGAAGGAGTCCTGCGCGCACAAGCGGAGGCAGACCATCATCGTGATGAATGTACTTTTCAAGGGAGCTGAGCAGATCCGGAAGCAGCGACGGTGGCGGCGGTACATACATCGCATTCCCAGGGCGACTCCCTCCGATCCAGTTCTGGCTCCAGCGGATCTGTCCTGGCTGCTTGGTTGCGCCTCGCACGCCTCGCATCAGGTGCTTGTGCGTCTCGTTGAGTAGGCGCAGCGACAGCGGCAGTCCGTGTGGGTCGGCAATCTGCGAGCGCGCAAATCCCAGCGCATCCAGGTAGTTGCAGACCTCCTCGATATCCGCGTTCGGCGGTGGCGATTCCTCCGACTCGAAGGTCAGAAGGTCCACCAGCGTTGCTTGCGTGCCCTCAATCTGCGACGAAAGCACGGCCTCCTTGCGCACAAACGCATAGATGAACCAGTCAAGGGACGGCACCATCTCGCCTGCCAAGTCGAGCCGACGCAGCGCATCCTCGGCGCGATG
>WBZP01001471.1_pt1 | contig 28745 bp, 21 predicted proteins | sample 5204301 | NCBI WGS metagenome assembly WBZP01 (sample SAMN12412401, study PRJNA552823) | activated sludge metagenome | isolation source: activated sludge from nitrification reactor of wastewater treatment plant... | place: USA: Pennsylvania | collected 2017 | reverse complement strand
GCGGTCCGGCTCTACGAGTCGGTGGGGATGTCGCCGATGCACGTGCGCCACGGGTACGCCCTCGACCTCTGATCCCGACCGCAGATCCGGACCGCTGATCCCGTCAGCTGATCCCGACCGCTGAGCCACGGCGCCCGGACATCGCTTCCCCCGCACGCCTTCTCGCGTCACGCGGCGTGCACCGGGGGCGGACGGACGGCGGCGGAAACGCGCGCGACAGCCGGTCCGGGTCTCTGGTTCCGTGGAGCCATGGACCTCGTGCCCCTGCTGCCCGACGGGCACACCCACCGCCGGCCCGTCCTGACCGACGCCGGCATCCCGGTGCCCGAGGACCTCGCGGCGATCCTCGACCTGTGCCGCGCGGCCGAGGAGCGGGTGATCGGGGAGAGCGACACGACGGCCGACGAGGTCGTCGAGATGTTCACCCTGCCGATGACCGACCTCGAGCACACGCTGATGGTCCACGACGGCGACGAGCTCGTCGGGTTCGTGTGGACCGAGTGCGACGCGGCGTCGGGCGAGTCCTGGCTCGACCTCTACGTCGGCCCCGGGCGCGACGAGCTGGCCGACGTGCTGGTCGCGTTCGGCACCGGCCTTGCGCGCGAGCACGCCGCCGCGCACCCCGAGGTCGAGCGGTGGAGCCTGCGCTCGGGCTGCTTCGCCGACGACGCCGAGACCTCCGGCGCTCTCGAGCGTGGTGGCTTCGAGCGGGTGCGCCGGTTCTGGCGGATGCGCATCGACCTCGCGGGGTACGCCGCCGCGGCGCCCGGGCTCCCGCCCGGCGTCGAGATCCTCGACGGCTTCGATCCGGCGCACCGGCGTACCTCGTACGAGGTGCAGAACCGCGCGTTCGACGACCACTGGAACCACACGACCCGGCCGTTCGACGAGTGGTTCGCGTTCTTCGACCAGGCCTACCTCGACCCGACCGGGTGGTGGCTGCTCACGGTCGACGGCGAGCCCGCTGCGGTCTGCATCCTCGACGACAGCCGGCGCGAGATCGGCGAGGGCTACGTGCGATCGCTCGGCGTCCTGCGCGATCACCGGGGCCAGGGCCTGGCGAAGCTGCTGCTGCAGAGGGCTTTCGCGCGGTACGCCGAGCGCGGGCTGCGCGGCGTTCAGCTCGGCGTCGACAGCACCAGCCCGACCGGTGCCAACCACCTCTACGAGAGCGTCGGCATGCGCCCGCACCGCGTCATCGACGCGTGGGCGCTCTGGCTCCCTGCCGAGGTCCCCGCCGGCTGACCCGTCGACCGATCGTCGGCGGCGGGAGGTCTGCGCCTCAGGCGATCCGGGCGGGTACCGGGGCCGACTTCTTGAGCAGCCCGGACGCGACGGAGTAGCCGAGCAGGGTGCCGAAGCCCATCTGGGTCATCAGCCAGAGCAGGTCGGTGGCCTGCCACTCCTGCTGCACGAGGCCGTCGGCGATCCGCCGGACGAAGACGCCGCGGATCTCGACCGGCTTGCCGGTGGCGGGCGCGCCCATGAACTTCCCGGTCTGCTTCGCGTGGGTGACGAAGCGCACCGACACGAGGCCGCCCTGGCTCACGACGTGCGTGAAGTCCATGGTCATGCCCTCCATCGCGCCCTTGAGGGCCTGCATGAAGCCGATGTACTCGTCGCGCGAGTACGGCGTCCCGAGGTCGCCGTCGTAGGTGAAGCCCGGCGCGAGGAGCGAGTCGAGCCTCGCCCAGTCGCCCTCGAGGATCGCGGTGGAGACGCCCAGGGCCGTACGGGCGTCAGGGTCCAGGGTGCTGAGATCAGGGCTCATGGCCGAGAGAATGATTGATAGACGCAACGATTGTCAAGCACAACAGTAGTGGGATGAAACGGCTGGGCTAGGATGTTCGTCATGGCCGTCACGCCGCTGCAGCTGCCCACCGCGCTCACGTCCCACATCGGCTACCTCGGGATCCTGGTGGGGCAACGGACCCAGCGCGAGTTCGAGACCGCGATCGCCCCGCTGGACCTCGTCCCCGCCCAGTACGACTACCTCGCCACCCTCGCCGAGCACGGCGCCCAGTCGCAGCGCACCCTGGCCACCGTCCTGGAGGTCGACCCCGCCCGGATCGTCGCGCTGACCGACCAGCTCGAGGGCCGCGGCCTGGTCACCCGCGCCACAGACCCCACCGACCGGCGCCGCAACCTCGTGGGGCTCACGCGCAGGGGCACCTCGCTGACGGCGCGCGCCGCGCGGATCGCCGCCGACCTGGAGGAGGCTCTCACCGTGGATCTGTCGGCGCGGGAGACGGCCGAGCTCCGACGCCTGCTGCAACGGGTCGTGCTGCCTGCCGGCTGAGCCTCGGCGGCAACCGCTCAGACGGCGAGGAGGACCTTGCCGACGTGCTCGCTCGCGGCCATCACGCGGTGCGCCTCGGCGGCGTCGCTCATCGGGACCACGCGGTCGATCACGGTACGGATCCGGCCGTCGGCGACCATCGGCCACACCTCGGCGGCGACGCGCGCGCAGATGGCCGCCTTCTCCGCGGTCGGCCGGGCGCGCAGCGTCGTGCCGCGCACCTGGGCGCGCTTGGACATGAGGCGGCCCAGGTCGAGCTCGCCCTTCGCGCCGCCCTGCAGCCCGATTACCTGGAGCCGGCCGCCGACGGCGAGCACGTCGACGTTGCGCGGGAGGTACGCCGCACCCATGTTGTCGAGGACGACGTCGGCTCCGTGCCCGTCGGTGGCGCGGCGTACGGCGTCGACGAAGTCCTGCTCGGCGTAGTCGACGAGGATGTCGGCGCCGAGCTCGCGGCAGCGGGCGAGCTTCTCCGGCGAGCCCGCGGTCACGGCCACGCGCGCGCCGAGCGCGACGCCTGCCTGGATCGCGAACGTCCCGATGCCGCCGGCTCCGCCGTGGACGAGCAGCACGTCGCCGGCAGCGAGACCGGCGTCCATCACGACGTTCGACCAGACCGTGCACGCGACCTCGGGCAGCGCCGCGGCCTCGAGCAGCCCGATCCCGTCCGGCACCGGCATGAGCTGCCCGGCGGGGACGGCGACCAGCTCGGCGTAGCCGCCGCCGGCGAGGAGCGCGGTGCACGGGTCGCCGACCGACCAGCCCTCCACACCGTCGCCGACCACCTCGACGGTGCCGCTGCACTCCAGGCCCGGGTGCTCGGGCGCCCCTGGCGGCGGCGGGTAGAACCCCTGGCGCTGCAGGAGATCCGCCCGGTTGACCGCGGACGCCGTCACCCGGACGACGACCTCGCCGGGACCGGCGACCGGGTCGGGGACCTCGAGCCACTGCAGGACCTCGGGGCCGCCGAACTCGGTGACGACGACCGCACGCATCAGCTGTGCTCCTTCACCGGGCGGACGACGACCACCCGGTCGCCACGCTGAAGGACGGTGATGGCCGCCTGGTCGAACCTGTGAGCCGTGCCGTCGCGGACGACGGTGAGCACGACCTCGTGGTGCTTGCGCAGGTCGGCTGGCGCCAGGCCGAGCTCGGCGGCGGTGATGTCGCGCTCGACGATCTCGAGACCGTGGGCCGGTTCGAGCAGGTCCTCCACGAGGTGGCCCGCGGCAGGGGACCCGATCGCGAGGCCGAGCATCCGGCCCGCCGACTCCGACGTCGGGATCACGGCGTCGGCACCGCTCTGCCTCAGCACGTCGATGTTCTGGCTCTCGCGCGCCGACGCGACGATCGTCGCGGTGGCGTTGAGCCGCCGCGCCGTGAGGGTGACCAGCACAGCGGTGTCGTCTCGGTCGAGCGCCACGATGATCCGCTTGGCGCGCGGGAGCAGCGCCTCGGTCAGGACGTCCTCGCGGGTCGCGTCACCGAGCACGCCGGTCGCACCGAGGGACGTGGCGTCGTTGAGCGAGATGCGGTCGTGCGTGACGACCACGACCTGGTCGGGCGGTGTGCCCTGCTCGATGAGCGTCGTGAGCGCGGCGCGTCCCTTCACGCCGAAGCCCACGATCACGGAGTGGTCCTGCACCCTCTGCCTCCAGCGCTTGATGCGGAACTCGTCCCGGCTGCGCTGCGTGAGCACCTCGACGGTCGTGCCGACGAGGGTGATCAGGAAGACGAACCGCAGCGGCGTGATGATGAGGACGTTGGCGAGCCGGGCCTGCTCGGTGACGGGGACGATGTCGCCGTACCCGGTGGTCGAGAGCGTGACGGTCGCGTAGTAGAGCGCGTCGAGCCACGAGATCGGCGTGCCGTTGCTGTCGCGGTAGCCCTCGCGCTCGACGTAGACGAGCACCGTGGTGATGAGCAGGCACCCGAGCGCGATGCCGACGCGGATCCACAGCGAGCCGAGCGGGCCGTAGCGGCGCGCGGGCAGCTGGATCTTCGTCGTCACGTGCCGACGGTAGCGAAGCGGCGACGTACGCCGGTCACGGCAGGGCGAGGACGCGCACCGAGCCGCCCCGGCGCACCCCGCCCGGCGGGATGACGGCGACGCCGTCGGCGACCGCGAGACCGCGGAGCATCGCCGGCCCGGTGAAGAGCGTGGGTGTCGCCGTGGTGACGAGGTCTCCGCGCTCGCGGTGCACGGGGATGAGACGCACGTGGTCGGGGTGGCCCTTGACCTCCTCCTCGAGCAGCGCCTCCTCGACGCGCTCCTCGTCGGCGCCCGCCTCACCGCGCAGCGACGCGAGCAGAGGCGACACGAGGGTGAGGATCGCGGAGACCGCGGCGAGCGGGTTGCCGGGGAGCCCGACGACGTGACGGCCGTCGGGCAGCGTCGCGAGGCACATCGGCGTACCCGGGCGGACGGCCACACCGTCGACGACCCAGCGCGCACCGAGCCGGTCGAGCGCGGCGTGCAGGTGGTCTGCGGGACCCGCGGCGGTGGAGCCGGTGGTGACGACGACGTCGGCGTTCGCGTCCTCGAGCGCGAGCAGCAGGTCGTCGAGCGTGTCGGGCACGTGGGTGGGCGGGAAGGCGCGGCCGCCGGCCCACGCGATCCACGCCGGGAGCATCGGACCGAGGGCGTCGCGCACGCGGCCGTCGCGCGGGGCGCCGCGCAGCAGCAGCTCGTCGCCGAGGACCAGGAGGGCGACGTCGGGCGGTCTCACGACGGGCACGGCGTCGTACCCGGCCGCGGCGGCCATGCCGGCGACGACCGGGGTCACCACCCCGCCCGCCTCGAGCAGCAGCTCGCCGGCGGCCGACTCCTGGCCCCGAGGGCGGATGTCGCTGCCGGGCTCGACGTAGCCGGGGTGCGGCGCGGTCTCGCCGGTGTCGTGGTCGCCGACGTAGAGCGTGGCGGCGTGCGGACCGTCGACCACGACGCCGCGCTCGCGGCGCAGGACGGCGTCGGCGCCGAGCGGGAGGGCGGCGCCGGTGGCGATCGCGACGGCCGCGCCGTCGGGGAGGCGCTCGTGCTGCTCGCCGGCGAGCAGGCTGCCGACCACGGTCCAGGGGCCGGGGCCCGACACCGCCCAGCCGTCCATCGCCGCGGCGTCGAACGGGGGAAGCGCGGTGGCCGCGACGAGCGGCGTCGCGAGCACCGACCCGACGGCGTCGTGCAGCGGGACCTCGACGACGGGGAGCGCGCGTCCGGCCTCGCGGGCGGCGCGGCGCGCGCGGCCGAAGGGGAGCTGCTCACCGGGCATGACCGCATCCTCGCGCACGCCGCGCCGGGTGCCGCACGAGCCACGCCCGCGTCGAGCGCCCGCGGCGCGTGCGGGTGAGGTGCGGCCGAGGTGCCGACCGAGCACGCGGGTGCGACGGGGCGGCATCAGCGAGCGGGATGGCCGACCTGAAGGCCAGGAAGGGTGCTCTCCGAGCAGCGGATGGCACTGCAGTGTCGACGCCGGGTGTTGACGTGGGTGTCAAGTTGACTCTAGCGTCAAGTCTGGCGAGGAAGGGGTGCCGGGCGTGCGGATCGCGAGCCGGGTCGACGTGCGGGCGGCGGCGTACGCCGACAACCGTGCGGCGATGCTCGCCGCCCTCGCCGAGATCGACCAGCTCGCGGCCCGCGTCGTGCGCGGCGGCGGCTCCGGCGACGCCGACAAGGACGCGCGCGCGGTCGCGAAGCTGCGCTCGCGCGGCAAGCTGCTCCCCCGCGAGCGCGTCGGCCTGCTGCTCGACCGCGGCGCGCCGTTCCTCGAGCTCTCGCCGCTCGCCGGCTGGGGCACCGACGACCCGCTCGGCGGCGGCATGGTCACCGGCATCGGCCGGGTGCGCGGCGTCGACTGCGTCATCAGCGCCAACGACCCCACCGTGAAGGGCGGCGCGCAGGGGCCGACCTCGGTCGCGAAAGGCCTTCGGGCCATGGAGATCGCGCGGGTCAACCGGCTGCCGCTGATCTCGCTGACCGAGTCGGCGGGTGCCGACCTGCCCAAGCAGGCCGAGATCTTCGTGCCGGGCGGTGCGTCGTTCAAGAACCTCACCCGGCTCTCGGCCGCGGGCATCCCGACCATCACGCTGGTGTTCGGGTCCTCGACCGCCGGCGGCGCGTACGTGCCGGGCATGAGCGACTACGTCGTGCTCCAGAAGGATGCGGCGAAGGTCTACCTCGGCGGTCCGCCGCTGGTGAAGATGGCGATCGACGAGGACGCCGACGAGGAGCAGCTCGGGGGCGCCGAGATGCACGCGCGCGTCAGCGGTCTGGCCGACTACCTGGCCGTCGACGAGCCCGACGCGCTGCGCATCGGGCGCGACATCGTGGGGCACCTGAACTGGCGCACGCTCGGCCCCGGTCGGGCGCGGACGCCGGTGGCTCCGGCGTACGACGTCGACGAGCTGCTCGGGATCGCGAGCGCCGACGTGCGCGTGCCCTTCGAGGTGCGCGAGGTGATCGCGCGGATCGTCGACGGCAGCGAGTTCGAGGAGTTCAAGCCGCTGTACGGCACCACGCTGGTCACGGGCTGGGCGCACCTCGACGGCTACCCGATCGGCATCCTCGCCAACAACGGGATCCTCTTCAGCGAGGAGGCGGAGAAGGGCGCTCAGTTCATCCAGCTCTGCGAGCGGCACGACGTCCCGATCCTGTTCGTCCAGAACATCACCGGCTTCATGGTCGGCACGCGCTACGAGCAGGGCGGCATCATCAAGGACGGCGCCAAGCTCATCAACGCGGTGTCGAACTCGACCGTCCCGCACCTCACGCTCATGGTGGGTGCCTCCTACGGCGCCGGGAACTACGGCATGAGCGGTCGCGCCTACGACCCGCGCTTCGTCTTCACCTGGCCCAACCACCGCATCGCCGTCATGGGACCGCGCCAGCTCGGCGGCGTGCTCGAGATCGTCGCGAAGCAGCGCACCGAGGCCGCCGGCCAGTCCTTCGACGCCGAGGCCTTCGCGCCGATGCGCGAGGCGTTCGAGAACCAGGTCGAGTCGCAGTCGACGGCGCTCTACGCGACCGGTCGGCTCTGGGACGACGGCATCATCGACCCGCGCGACACCCGCACGGTCCTCTCGCTCGCTCTCACGGCGGTGCACTCCGCCCCGGTGCAGGGGACGTCGTCGTACGGCGTCTTCCGGATGTGAGGGCGGATGGCTGACATCACCCGCCTGCTGGTGGCGAACCGCGGCGAGATCGCGCGCCGCGTCATGCGCACCGCGCACGCGCTCGGGATCGAGACGGTCGCCGTGTTCAGCGATCCCGACCGCGGGCTTCCCTTCGTCGACGAGGCGACCTACGCCGTGGCGCTCGGCGGCACGACGTCGGCGGAGTCCTACCTCGATGTCGCGAAGGTCCTCGACGCCGCGCGTCGCACCGGCGCCGACGCGGTGCACCCCGGCTACGGGTTCTTGTCGGAGAACCCGGCCTTCGCCGAGGCCGTGATGGCCGCGGGGCTGGTGTGGGTCGGTCCCACACCGTCGTCGATGCGCGCGATGGCGCTCAAGGTCGAGGCCAAGCGGATCGCGGCGGACGCCGACGTACCGCTCGTGCCGGGTGCGGAGCTCGCAGGCGACGTGTCCGACGACGACCTGCTCGCGGCAGGTGATCGCGTCGGATATCCCGTGCTGGTCAAGGCATCTGCGGGCGGCGGCGGCAAGGGGATGCGCGTCGTGCGCGCGTCGGCCGACCTCGTGGAGGCGGTCGCCGGTGCTCGGCGCGAGGCGGCGTCGTCCTTCGGCGACCCGACGGTGTTCCTCGAGCGCTACCTCGAGAGCTCGCGCCACGTCGAGGTGCAGGTGTTCGGCGATTCGCAGGGCGAGGTCGTCCACCTCTTCGAGCGCGAGTGCTCGATCCAGCGCCGCCACCAGAAGGTGGTCGAGGAGTCGCCGTCGCCGGGCGCGACGCCGACGACCCTCGACCGGATGTACGCCGCGGCCGTGTCGCTCGCCCGCGCGATCGGCTACGTGGGGGCCGGCACCGTCGAGTTCCTGGTGGCCGGCGAAGGTGACGCGCAGGAGTTCTTCTTCCTCGAGATGAACACCCGCCTGCAGGTCGAGCACCCCGTGACCGAGAGGGTGACCGGCCTCGACCTGGTCGAGTGGCAGCTGCTCGTCGCGCAGGGTTCGCCGCTCCCGCTCGCGCAGGACGAGATCGAGCGCGACGGCCACGCCATCGAGGTCCGCCTCTACGCCGAGGACCCCGCGAACGACTTCCTCCCCAGCACCGGCACGATCACGCGCTGGGACCTCGGATACGCCGGCGACGTGCGCGTCGACGCCGCGGTCACCGACGGCAGCGAGGTCTCGCCGTACTACGACCCGATGCTCGCCAAGGTCGTGGCGCACGCGCCGGACCGCGGCGAGGCCGCAGCGGAGCTCGCCCGTGCCCTGCGGGACGACCGGGTCGACGGGGTGGTCACCAACGCCGCCATGCTCGTCGCGGTGCTGGAGTCGGAGGCCTTCCGGGACGGCGCGACGACCACCGGCTTCCTCGACGAGCACCCCGAGCTGCTGGCACCGCAGGCGCCGGACGACGTCGTACGCCGCCACCTCGTCGCCGTCGGCGCCCTGCTGCTCGGCGACGCCCGGTCGACCGGCGCGGAGGCGGTGCCGCGCGGCTGGCGGAACGTGGCGGGTGCGCCGTCGCTGCTGCACCTGACCTACCGGCACGGCACCGAGGTGCGCACGGCGCAGCTCGGGCACGCGTGGCGGCGCGACGGCGACGTGCTGTGGATCTGCCCGTCGGTCGACGAGCCCGCCCCAGCGCAGGCGCTCGACGGCGACCCGCGGTTCGAGCGGATCGAGGGGGCCAGGCTGGAGAAGCCGTCGCACCGGCTCGGCACGACCTGGTTCCTCGAGGAGCAGGCCCGGCTCGAGCTCGACGGGATCCGAACCTCGGTGAGCGTCGACGTGGGCGACTCGGTGCTCGGCGAGCCGGGTGCCAGCGCGTCCGACGAGGAGCCGGCGCGCGTCGTCGTCTCGTCCGACGGCTGGACGACGGTGTTCGAGGTGGTCGAGCCGTGGTCGGCGTCGGCGCACGACAGCGCCGGTGGCGGTCCGACCACACCGGTGCCCGGGACGGTCACCCACGTCGCGGTGGCGGTCGGGGATCCGGTCGAGGCGGGTGCGCCGCTCGTCGTCCTGGAGGCGATGAAGATGGAGCACACGATCCGCGCCGACGCCGACGGCGTCGTCACGGAGATCCACGTGAGCGTCGGCCAGTCCGTCGACGCCCACACCGTCGTCGCCACCCTCCACGCCGGTGACTCCGCATGAAGGTGCCCCAGGATGCCTAAGACGCAGTCAGCACTCCCCTCATCCCCACGCGCCCGCGGACCTGTGGATCGCCTGGGGAGCCTGAGATGCCTCTTAGGCAGCCTGGGGCACCCTCAGCGGGAGAGGGGGAGCCGTGGCTGAGGAGCGGCGGGCGGTGCGGATCGCGAACTGCAGCGGGTTCTTCGGAGACCGGCTCGACGCGGCGCGGGAGATGGTCGAGGGCGGGCCGATCGACGTGCTCACCGGCGACTGGCTCGCCGAGCTCACGATGCTGATCCTCGCCCGGCAGCGGATGAAGCACGGCGCGGGCAGCGGTTACGCGCGCACGTTCCTCACGCAGATGGAGCAGGTGCTCGGCACCTGCCTCGACCGCGGCATCAGGGTCGTCTCGAACGCGGGCGGTCTCGATCCGGCGGGGGCAGCGAAGGCGTTGCGGGAGAAGGCCGACGAGCTCGGGCTCGGCCGGGTGCGGATCGCGTACGTCGAGGGCGACGACCTCATGCCGCGCCTCGACGAGCTGCGCGCCGCGGGCGAGACGTTCACCAACCTCGATACCGGCGAGAGCCTCGAGTCGTTCGGCATGCCGCCGCTCACCGCCAACGCCTACCTCGGCGGTCGCGGCATCACGGCCGCCCTCGCCGCAGGCGCCGACGTCGTCATCACCGGCCGCGTCACCGACGCCGCGCTCGTCGTCGGTCCGGCCGCGTGGTGGCACGGCTGGTCGTACGACGACGATCTCGATGCGCTCGCCGGCGCCGTCGTCGCGGGCCACGTCATCGAGTGCGGCGCGCAGGCGACCGGCGGCAACTACGCCTTCTTCGACGAGGTCCCGGGTCTCGAGCACGTCGGCTTCCCGTGGGCCGAGGTCGCCGACGACGGCAGCAGCGTGATCGGCAAGCACGACGGCACCGGCGGGCTCGTCTCCGTCGGCACCGTCACGGCGCAGCTGCTCTACGAGATCGGCGCGCCGGCGTACGCCAACCCCGACGTCACGGCCCAGTTCGACACCATCGGGCTCGAGCAGGTCGGTCCCGACCGGGTTCGCATCAGCGGCGTGCGGGGCTCGTCGGCTCCGGCGCGTGCCAAGGTCGCCATGAACACCCTCGGCGGCTTCAAGAACACCGCGTCCCTCGTCCTCACCGGGCTCGACGTCGAGGCGAAGGCCGATCTCGCCCTGCGTACGATCGCGGGACTGCCTCTGGCACAAGCGCTCTCGAGCACGGCGCACGAGAACGCGGCCGCCTCCCGCTTCGCCGTGCGCGAGCTCCACGTCGCGCTGCTGCGGCACGACCGCCCGGACCCGGCGACGACCGCCGAGGCCCAGGCCGAGCTCCGGCTCACGGTGAAAGCGACCGACCCGAAGCCGGTCGGCAAGCCGTTCACCGCACCGATCGTGGAGAGCGCCCTGGCGAGCTACCCCGGCATGTTCCCCACCGCTCCCCCGGCCGAGGGCACGCCGTACGGCGTCTACTGGCCGACCACCGTGGCCGCGTCGGCGGTGACCCAGACCGTGCACCTCGACGATGCGGGAGCGATCGGCCCGCTCCCCTCCGGTTCGAGCCGTCAGGCGGGGCACCTCGACCAGCGGCTGCCGCACGGGAGCACCACCGACTGGCTGGCCGCACCGGCAACCCGGCTGCCCCTCGGCACCTTCCTCGGAGCGCGCTCGGGCGACAAGGGCGGCAGCGCCAACGTCGGGCTCTGGGTCCGTGCGAGCGACGACGACCATCTCGACGACGCCCGGTTCGCCTGGCTGCTGCAGTACGTCGACGCAGCGCGCATCCACGCGCTGCTCCCGGAGACCGCCCGGCTCCAGGTCGAGGTGCACACCCTGCCGAGCCTGCGCGCGGTCAACGTGGTCGTGCACGGGCTGCTCGGACGAGGCGTCGCCGACTCGACGAGCCTCGACCCGCAGGCGAAGGGCCTCGGCGAGCACCTGCGCGCGCGGTACGTCGACGTCCCTGTCGCGCTCGTCCCCGACGTCGCGTCGCACGACGAGGCGGGCGGATGAGCGCCACGGCGACCGAGAAGGCTGCGCCGCTCACCGACCGTGGACGGCGGACGCGCGAGAAGCTGCTGACCGCGGCGCGCCACGAGTTCGAGGAGCGAGGGTACGCCGGCACCCGGATGGCCGACATCGCCCGGGCCGCAGGGGTTTCCCACGGCACGACGTACACGTGGTTCGCCGACAAGGAGGCGGTGCTGCGCGCGATCGTCGACGAGATGCTCGCCGAGGTCTACGCCGCGCTGTCGCTGTCCGACGACGTCCCCGATCCCGAGCAGCGCATGCTCGAGGCCAACCGCCGCTACCTCGCGGCCTACCGCAGCCACGGCCGGATGCTCGAGGTGGTCGAGGAGGCGGCGATGGCCGACCCGCGCTACCGCGACGCGCTGTCCGGAGTGCGCCGCGACCACGTCGCCCGCGTGAGCCGCGACATCGCGCGCCTGCAGAAGGCCGGCGCCGCCGCCGACGACATCGATCCGCACGTCGCAGCCGCCGCGCTCTGCGCGATGGTCGAGGGCTTCGGCCGGCACTGGTACGGCCGCGACGACGGTGCGGGCGACGACCTCGCCGTGACCACCCTGACCACGCTCTGGGCGCGGGGCCTCGGCATCCGCACCCGCTCCAGCCGCAGCACGACCTCGACCCGGAGGACCCGATGACCGCCGCCACGATGCCCTTCTCGCTCACGGGATCCCCCGAGCACGAGGCGTTCCGCGCCGCCGTGCGCAGGTTCGTGGAGAACGAGCTGAACCCCTACGCCGACGAGTGGGAGGACGCCGGCATCTGGCCCGCGCACCAGGTGCTCCCCAAGCTCGCCGCCATCGGCGCGCTCGGTCTCGAGTACGACGAGGCCGACGGTGGTCAGGGCGCCGACCACTCGTTCACGGTGGTCCTCGCCGAGGAGCTCGGCCGCGCCGACTGCGCCGGCGTACCCATGGGCATCGCGGTTCAGGCGGCGATGGCGACGCCGGCGATCGCGCGCCACGGCAGTCGCGAGCTCAAGGACCGCTTCCTCGTGCCGGCGATGCGCGGCGAGATGGTGTGCAGCGTCGCGGTGAGCGAGCCCGAGGCCGGCAGCGACGTCGGCGGCATCCGCACGAAGGCCGTGCGCGACGGCGACCAGTGGGTGATCGACGGCCGGAAGATGTGGATCACCAACGGTTCTCAGGCGGACTGGATCTGCCTGCTCGCGCGCACGAGCGACGAGCCCGGGTACGGCGGCATGTCGCTCATCGTCGTCCCGACCGACTCCCCCGGGTTCTCCGTCGGCCGGCTCATCAAGAAGATGGGCAACCACTCGAGCGACACCGCCGAGCTCGTGCTCGACGGCGTGCGCGTGCCGGTGTCGCACACGATCGGCGAGGCCGGGCGCGGGTTCTACCTGCAGATGGAGCAGTTCCAGGACGAGCGGCTCATCGGCGCGTACATGGCGGTGGCGGGTGCGCGGCGCGCGCTGGACCGGACCATCGAGTACCTCCAGGTCCGCGAGGCGTTCGGCAAGCCGTTGCTCGCCAACCAGCACCTGCAGTACCGCCTCGCCGAGCTCTGCGCCGAGACCGACGTCGTGCACGAGTACTGCCTGGCCGCGGCGGCCCGCAAGGTCGCGGGGCAGGACGTGCTGAAGATGGCGACGATCGCCAAGCTCAAGGCCGGTCGCCTCGCGCGCGACGTCGCCGACACCGCCGTGCAGTTCCACGGCGGCATGGGCTACGCCGAGGACCTCTGGGTCGCGCGCTACTACCGGGACGTACGGCTCATCTCGATCGGTGGCGGCGCCGACGAGGTCATGCTCCGCGTCCTCGCCCTCCTCGAGGGCATGGGTCGCCGCTAGACAGCTCGGTCTCACTCGGCTGAGTGTCAACCAGAGGCGCTCTGCTTCGCACTTGGCCGAGTGAGACCTCGAAGAAGGGATCGGGATGACGGTCAGGTACGAGGTGGGCGACGGGGTCGCGACGATCACGCTCGCGAGCCCGGAGACGCGCAACGTGCTGACGCCGGCCACGATGGCCGCGCTCGTCGAGCACCTCACGGCCGCGGCCGACGACGAGTCGGTGCGCGCCGTCGTGCTCACCGGCGAGGGCAACACCTTCTGCGCGGGTGCGGACCTCGCGAGCGCGGCGTCGGCCGACTCGACGTCGTTCGCCGACGCCGGTCCCGGTGCGCTCGTGCGGGTGCTCGAGGCGATGCTCGACCACCCGAAGCCGGTCGTCGCGCGGGTGCAGGGGCACGTCGCCGGTGGCGGCAACGGCCTGGTGGCGGCGGCGGATCTCGCCGTGGCTGCTGAGTCGTCGCGGTTCGCGTTCAGCGAGGTGCGCGTCGGCGTCGCGCCCGCGGTGATCTCCGTGGTGTGCCTGGCGAAACTGCACCCGGCGGCCGCGCGCGAGCTGCTGCTCACCGGCGAACGCGTGTCGGCGCAGCGCGTCCTCGACGCGGGGATGATCAACGCCGTGGTCCCCGACGAGGGTCTCGATGCCGCCGTGCGCGGCTACACCGACGCGCTGCGCCTGGCGGGCCCTGAGGCCGTCGCCAGCACGAAGCAGCTGCTGCGCCGCGTGCCGGCGCTCCCCCGCGACGACGCCTTCGCCTGGACGGCCGAGCTCTCGGCGTCGCTCTTCTCCAGCGCCGAGGCGCGCGAGGGCATGACCGCCTTCCTCGAGCGCCGCCGCCCCGCCTGGGCTCCCCCCGAGGCCTGACCCAGAACGCGAGTCACTGGCTGAATCGTCGTAGACCGGTGGAGTTCTAGGACGATTCGGCCAGTGACTCGCAGCCTCAGGGGAGGTCGGCGGGGGTGTCGACGTCGCGGGAGTGGCGGCCGAGGTCCTCGACGGTGACGACGTGCAGGCCGTCGAGCAGGTCGTACGCCGCGCGGTGGTAGGCGTCGACGCCGGAGATCCCGCCGAGCAGCGCGTCGACGCGGTACGCCGCGAGCAGCGGCTGCCGACGGTCGTCGGCGTCGAGCGCGACGGCCGCTTCGACCGTGCGCCCCTTGGCATCCGCACCCTCGACCGCGGCGAGCAGCCGGGGGAGCAGCGGTGCCGGGTCGACCAGATCGCCCGCCAGCAGCAGCACGAGCGCGGCGCGCTCGTCGAGGACGTCGAGGCCTGCGACGACCGCGGCGTAGGGACCGCCGTAGGGCGGGTCCTCCCGGGTCACGACCACGCCCGCCGGCAGGTCCTCGGGAGCCGGACCGACGACGACCACGTACGACGCCACGTCCAGCGCCGCGTCGACGGCGTGCCGCAGCAGGGGCGAGCCGTCGACCTCGACGGCGAGCTTGTCCGAGCCGAAGCGGGTCGAGCGCCCGCCGGCCAGCACGATCGCGCCCACGTCCGGGCGGGGTCCGGTCTGCATGCCGCCACGCTAGCCCCGGCGCCCCCGCCGACGTCCGGCCGGTCGCTCGACCGGTGGGGGGCCGCTGGGCGTAGCCCGAGCCGGGCGATCCGGGGGCGGATCCCGGGGCCGGGCGCCGGGCCCGCATCAGCCGTTGGGGGGTGGACGGCGGGTGCACCGGGGGTGTAACGCTTCTCAGCGTTTGCACCGGGATGCGGACCCGGGCTGCTTCGCAGCGGTCGTGGACGAGCGCGGCGTCCCGCCCGATGGGAGCGGAAACACGCACGAAATAGGGGGTTCGGCAGGGTGGTGGGCTCGGTCAGGGCTCGGTACTGATCCGACGTAAACGGTTGCACAGAGACGTCATGCCCACCTACCCTGAGCGCGCACGCCCGCGAACGGAGACTCCCGCCCATGGCTATGACCATCCGCGACATCGCGCGCGAGGCCGGGGTCTCCACCGCCACCGTGTCCCGCGCGCTGCGCGGCCTGCCCAACGTCGACCCGGCCACCCGTGAGCGGGTGCGCCAGGTGGCCGAGCGCCTCGACTACGTCGTGTCGCCGGCGGCCTCGCGCCTGGCCAGCGGTCGCGCGGGGAGCATCGCCGTCATCACGCCGTGGATCGCGCGCTGGTACTTCGGCCGCGTGCTCTCGGGAATCGAGAGCGTGCTCGCCGGCTCCGACCTCGACCTGCTGCTGTCGAGCATCGGCGACCCGAGCGAGACCCACCACGTGCCGCCGCACCGCAAGCTGCGCCGCCGTGTCGACGGCTTCCTCGTCATCTCGCTGTCGACCGACACCGAGGGCGTGAGCGAGATCTTCGAGTCCGACGTCCCGGTGGCGCTCATCGACACCGAGCGCGAGGGCTGCTGGTCGGTGGGCATCGACGACGTCAACGGTGCACGGATGGCCGTGCAGCACCTCATCAACCTCGGGCACGAGCGCATCGGCCTGATCTCCGGCCGCGTCATGCCGACGCCGTTCCGGCCGGAGGAGAACCGCTGGCGCGGCTACCACGACACGCTCAAGGAGGCCGGGCTCCCCGTCGAGGCCGACCTCGAGGCGTGCGGGCACTTCACGATCGACGGCGGCGAGCGCGCGATGACCACGCTGCTCGCGCGCCCGAACCCGCCGACCGCGGTGTTCGCGATGTCGGACGAGATGGCCTTCGGTGCGCTGCGATCCCTTCATGCGCACGGGCTCGTGCCGGGTCGCGACCTGTCGGTCGTCGGCTTCGACGGTCATGAGATGGCCGACCACCTCGACCTCACGACGATCGTGCAGCCGGTCGAGGAGGTCGGTGCCCGTGCGGCGCAGGCCCTCCTCGACGCGCTCGACGACCCCAGCCGGACCCCGGAGCAGGTCACGCTGCCGCTGAGCATGGTCGTGCGCGGGTCGACGGCGCTGCGCCGCAGCAGCTGACCCGCCGTCCGCGGCCGACGAGCAGGACCCGACCGATCAGTACGTCGGGATCCGGCGCGCGATCAGGTCGTCGGCACGGCCGGCCACCTCGCTGTTGCCGGTGACGGCGGCGAGGAACTCGTCGCGCTCGAGGTAGAGCAGCACGGAGTCCTCGTCGGCCGTGACGGTCGCCGTGCGCGGCACGTCGCGCAGCAGCGCGATCTCGCCGAACGGGTCGCCGGGGCCCTGCGTCGAGAGCACCTCGCCGTTGTGGGTGGCCGTCGTACGGCCGAACTCGAGGATGTAGAAGCGGTCGCCGACGTCGCCCTCGGTGATGACCTGCTCGCCGGCGCGCACCTCGCGACGCTTGAGCTGGCGGGCGATGTCCTCGAGCGACTTCGGCTCGAGCGGGCTGAACAGCGGGAGCTGGCTGATGAGCTCGAGCTCGGCGCTCGCCCCGAGGATCGAGTCGAGGTGGCGCAGCCGCCCGAAGGTCGGCAGGACGAGGAGCGTGACGGCGACGCCGAGGATCGCGAGCGACCAACGGAGGCCGACCCAGTGGAACAGGATCGGGTAGACGATCGAGCCGAACGCCATGGCGGCGATCAGCCCGGTCTCGAGGGCGCCGAAGACACGTCCGAGGACGGCGTCGGGCGTGAGGCGCTGCAGGATCGTCGAGGCGTTGACGTCGACGATCGGGTTCGCGAAGCCGATGATCAGCACCGCCGCGAGCGCGGCCCACATGGCGTTGCCGAGGGCGGCGAGGAGCAGCGGGATGGCCCAGAACACGACGCCCCAGCCGAAGTCGGTGGCGATCCGCTGCTTGCTCGCGCGGCCGATGGCGACCAGGCCGCCGAGGATCGCGCCGATGCCCAGGACGCTGTCCATGTAGCCGACGCCCTCGGCGCCGAACGTCGTCATCTGCACCGCCATCTCGACCGTGTAGACCACCGAGGCGCCGGCGACGATCGTCTGGGCGCAGTAGACGCCCGACACGAGGCGGAGGTCCTTGTCGGCGATGATCGCCTTGAACCCGGCCATCGACTCGGTGAGGAAGCCCTCCGCCTCCTTCACCTCGGCCTCGGCGATCGAGACCGCGGCCTGCCCCGCGCCGTCGCCCGCGCCGGCCGGGTCGAGGTCGGCGATGACGGTCGGGTCGACTCCTGTCGTGAGGTGGTGCGTCGGGACCTTGATGCGGCTCACCAGGAAGGCCGACCACGCGAACGTCAGGGCGTCGAAGACGATGACCGGCGGCGCCGACCAGACGGTGAGCATGAGGCCGCCGATGGCGGGGCCGACGAAGAACGCCAGGCTCTCGATGGTGCTCGCCGCGCCGTTGGCCGCCGTGAGCTCCTCGGGCTCGTCGACCAGGCTCGGCATGAGCGCGGAGACGGCGGGACGGAACGGCGACGCGACCAGGGCGGCGAGCGTGCCCAGCACCAGGATCACGAGGTAGTTGAAGTCGATGTAGATGAGGAACGCGACCAGCAGCACGAGCCCGCCGCGGATCAGGTCGGTCGAGATCATGATCATCTTGCGCGGCAGCCGGTCGACGAGCGTCGCGGCGAACGGCGTCACGAGCGCCATGAGGATCAGCCGGACCGTGCCCCAGATGCCGACCAGCGTCAGGCCGCCCTGGCCGTAGGCCCAGACGACGATCGCGGTGGCGTAGGCCCAGTCGCCGATCGCGGAGCCGGCGAACGCGAGGTTGATGTTGCGCAGGCCGGGGTTGCGGAAGACGGTCGCCAGCGACGTCCTGGTCTCACCGAGCGCGGCGCCGACTCGCGACATCCGTGCAGCCCCCTTCCGCCGTGCGTCGTGCGGTGCACCCAGCCGTGCCCGGACGCTAGCGCCCGGCGAGGGCGGAGGGGTCGGTTCGGCGGGATGTGTCCGCACATGACACTCAGTGCTCCCCGTACGATCGGGCGACGCTCACGCTCCCGTCCTGACTCGGTGGTCCATGGCTCTCCCGGCGACGTTCCAGGCTCTCGGCTCGCGCCGGGGTCTGCGCCGCGTCCTGGCCGGGTTCATCGCGTTCACGCTGGTGCAGTGGTCGGCGTGGATGGCCGTCATCCTCTACGCGTTCGAGGAGGGCGGGCCGGGGCTCGCCGCCATCGCGTCGGTGGTGCTGCTCCTGCCTGCGGCGGTCTTCTCGCCGATGATCGGCGGGGTCGGCGACCGGATGCGTCGAGGTCTCGCGCTGGTGCTCGCCTACGGCGCCGTCACCATCGGCGCTGCGCTCACGCTCGCCGCCCTGCTCGCGCACGCGCCGGTCTGGGTTGTCCTGGCGGCGGGCTCGCTGTTCATGCTCACCGTGTCCGGCGTACGGCCGGTGCACTTCTCGGTGCTGCCCAACCTGTCGGGCGGTCCGGAGGAGCTGGTCTCGGCCAACGCGATGTCGGCAGCCGCCGACGAGTTCGCCGAGTTCCTCGGTCCGGTGCTCGCGGGCCTGCTGTTCGCGCTCGTGGGCGCATGGTTCGTCCTCGCGGTCGGGACGGCGCTCGGTCTGCTCGCGGTCGTGCTGTGCCTGCGCCTCGACGCCGGCTCGCCGTCGTCGGACGACGAGGCCGAGGGCTGGCGCGCGGCGCTCGAGGGACTTGTCGCGCTGCGGAGCGACGGACCGGCGCTCGCGCTGCTCATCGTCCTGACGATCGACTTCGTCCTCGCCGGCGCGCTCGGCGTCATCGGCGTCTCGTTCGCCGAGGACGTGCTCGGTCAGGGCGAGACAGGTGCCGGCCTCGTCGTCGGTGCGATGGGCATCGGCGGGGTCGTCGGTGCGGTCGCCGCCGGAGGGCTGTCGCGGCGTCCGGCGGTGGCGGCGCTCGTCGTCGGGGGAGCGGTCATGTCGGGCGTCGCGTACGCCGTGGTCTCGGGGCTCGCCGCGCTGCTGCCGGTGATGGTGGTGCTCGCCGTCGTCGGCGCCGGCGGGGCGATCACCCTCGTCGCCGGCCGCACCCTGCTGCAGCGCACGACCGACGACCGCATCCTGACCCGCGTGTTCGCGGTCCAGGAGAGCACGGCGTTCCTCGCCACCGCGTTCGGCGCCGCGCTCGCGCCGCTGCTGCTGCGCAGCTTCGACGTCGCGCAGGCGTTCATCCCGGTCGGCGTCGGCGCGGCCGTCCTGGCGCTGGCCTGCCTGCTGCTCATCCGGCACCTCGACGAGCGCGCGGTCCTGCACCCGATCGAGGTCGCGCTGCTGCGCCACATCTCGTTCCTCGAGGTGCTCCCGCCGTACGAGCTCGAGCGCCTCGCCGCCCGCGCGACCTGGCGCCACGTGGATGCAGGAACCGTCGTCGTGCGCCAGGGCGACCCCGGCTACGAGTTCTTCATGATCGGTGAGGGCGAGCTCGGCGTCACGATCGACGGCCACGAGCGCCCGCCGCTGGTCGCGGGCTCGGGCTTCGGCGAGATCGCGCTGCTGCACTCCGTGCCGCGCACGGCCACGGTCACCGCGCTCACCGACGCGTCGCTGCTCGTCGTGCGTTCCGAGGACTTCCTCGCCGCCGTCACCGGCAGCGAGGACGGGCAGGCGCTCGCCCGCGACGTCGCAGCGGCGCAGCTCGAGCGCGACCGATCCTGATCCGGCGGTCGCCCGACCGTCTGCCCTCTGCCCGACCGTCTCCCATCTGACAGTCCGTTCACGGCGCGCCACCCTGGAGCGATCCCTACTGTGGCGCCACCGGGGGGCTGGCCCCTGGCTCCGACGCCGAGGGTGGCGAGGGCGATGGCACTGCCGGCGGCGCTCTCCGCGCTCCGCTCGCGCAACGGTCTGCGCCGGGTGCTGCTCGCCTACGGCTTCTACAACTTCGTCGAGCTCGCTTGCTGGATCGGCATCGTGCTGTGGGCCTACAACGTGGGCGGCGCGGCGCTCGCCGGCACGTCGGCGGTGGTGCAGCTGATCCCGTCCGCGCTGCTGGCCCCGGCGCTGGCGAGCATCGGCGACCGCATCTCCCGCGGCATGGCCCTCGTGCTCGCGCACGGCGCCGTCGCGGTCGCGACGCTGATCACCTGGATCGCGCTCGTCTACGACGCGCCGCCCTGGCTGGTGATCGCGGCGTCGACGACGATCACGACGACGGTCGCCGTCGTACGCCCGATCCACTACGCCGCCCTGCCGCAGCTGGCCCGCGGCGCCGACGAGCTCGTGTCGGGCAACGCGCTGTCCTCAGCGGGGGAGCAGCTCGCGCTCTTCCTCGGTCCCGTCGTCGCGGGCATCGTGGTGCAGGTATCCGGTCCCGAGCTGGTCCTGGCGGTCTCCTTCGTCGCCTCGGTCATCGGGACGGTGCTGTGCCTGCGGCTGCGCACCGGACCGCCCGATCTCGAGGCGGAGCCCGACGGCGGCAGCCTGCGGGCCGCATTCGAGGGCCTGCTGGCGCTCAAGGGGGACCGGGCGTCGATCGCGCTGCTGCTGGCCATGGCCCTGACCTTCGTGATCGGCGGGTCGATCGACATCCTCGGCGTCGCCTTCTCCGACGTCGTCCTCGAGCAGGGCGAGTCAGGCGCCGGGCTCGTCGTCGGCGCGGTCGGGGTCGGCGGCCTGGTCGGCGCCGCCGTCGCCACGGTCTTCGCCGGACGGCGTCGGCTGGTGCCGATCGTCGCCATCGCCGGGGCGGCCGACGGCGCTCTGCTCGCCGCGATGGTGCTGGTGAGCGAGCTCGGTCCGGCCATCGCCGTCGTCGCGCTCGTGGGGTTGATGGAGTCGGTGCTGCTGGTGTGCGCGCGCACCCTGCTGCAGCGGTCCACCGACGATCGCGTGCTGTCCCGGGTCTTCGCGGTGCAGGAGAGCATGTCGCTGCTCGGCCTCGCGGTGGGTGCGGCGCTCGCCCCGGTGCTCGTGGACTGGGTCGGCCCGGGCGGCGCGTTCCTGCCCCTGGGCATCGGGCTCGGACTCCTGCTCGTGGTTGCTGCGCTGCTCGCGCGCCCGCTGGACGCCCGCGCCGTCTACCGTCCTCGGGAGACGGGTCTGCTGCGCGGGGTGTCCTTCCTCGGGGCGCTTCCCGAGTACGAGCTCGAGCGTCTCGCGCAGCGGGTGAGCTGGCGCGAGGTCCCCGCCGGGACAGCGGTCGTGACGCAGGGGGAGTGGGGCGAGCACTTCTTCGTCATCGAGGAGGGCCGGTGCTCGGTCACGGTCGACGGGGTGCTGCGCGATCACGTCCTCGGCCCGCGCGACTCCTTCGGAGAGATCGCCCTGCTGCACGTCGTACCGCGGACGGCGACGGTGACGGCGCTGGAACCCACCTGGCTGCTCAGTGTCGACGCTGCCGACTTCCTGGCAGCCGTGACGGGCGGCGCCGACGGCGGTGCCCTGGCGCGCGAGGTGGCCAGCGCGCACATGCAGCGGGATCGCAGCTAGCGCAACGGTTCCCGGCTACGCTCCGGGCGTGGCCAATCCTCCGTCGGTGCTCTATGTCGAGCTGGTGATGTCCATCGACCGCATCGGCGATGCGGCCCGTGTCGCACCGGTGCGCGAAGGCGAGTGGCCGCCTGCCGTCGTGGTCGCCCATCTCGCGGACGTCGACGAGGCGGTGTGGCACGCGCGCATCGACCTCATGGTCGAGGCGCTGGAGTCCGGTGCCCCCGAGCCGTACTTCGACAACTGGGAGCCCGACCCGGTGGCGACGTACGAGCGGTACCACGCCTGGTCGGTCGACGAGGCGGTCGCTCGTGCCATGTCGTCGCGCATCGCGTTCGTGAGCCGTCTGCGCGACCTCACGCCGGAGCAGTACGCCGGGATCCGCGGGCGTCACGAGGTGTTCGGCGAGATGGACGTGCAGGCGGTGGTCATGGCCGTGCTCGCGCACGACGAGGAGCACCGCGCCTCGTTGATCCTCTAGCTGCTCGCGCGGACGAGGGCTCCGAAGGCGCCGGCCACGGCGAGCGACTCGTCGAGCGACGGTCGGTGCACGCCGGTCATGGAGAAGTACCCGTGCACGAGCCCTGGCGCGCGACGGAGCACCGTGGGTACGCCGGCTGCCCGCAGCGCCTCGGCGTAGGCCTCGCCCTCGTCGCGCAGCGGGTCGAACGCCGCCGTCGTGACGAGGGCGGGTGCGAGCCCTGCGAGGGTGTCGGCGCACAGCGGCGACAGGCGCGGGTCCGTGCGGTCGCGTCCCTCGGAGTAGGTGTCCCAGTACCAGTCCATCTGCGTGCGGGTGAGGAAGTAGCCGTCGGCGAAGAGGTTCTTGCTCGGGCGATCCCGGCTCGCGTCGGTGCCCGGGTAGAGCAGCAGCTGCGCGACCGGTGCGTGCGTCGCGTTGTCGCGCGCGACCTGGGCGACCACCGCGGCGAGGTTGCCTCCTGCGCTGTCGCCGCCGACCGCGATGCGGCCCGGGTCGGCACCGAGGTCGCTCGCGTGCTTCACCGCCCACTCCCAGCTCGCGACCGCGTCGTCGACCGGCGTCGGGTAGGGGTGCTCGGGGGCGAGCCGGTACTCGACCGACAGCACGTGCAGGTCGGCGTACCGGGTGAGGATCCGGCACGGCTGGTCGTGCGTGTCCACGTCGCCGACGACCCAGCCGCCGCCGTGGAAGAAGACGAGCAGCGGCTTGCCGTCGGGCTGCACCGGCGCAAAGTGGCGCGCGCGCAGCCGACCGTCGGCGCCGTCGACCTCGAGGTCGAGCGTGGCGCCGACCTCGACCGGCGCACCGGCGGCGATGGCGGACGCCTTGCGCATCCCGGCCCGGCGCTCCTCGACGTCGGCCTCGCGGTGCGCCCCGTGCAGCCGTCGCTCGAGCGCGAGGATGAGGGAGAGGTGCGGGTCGAGCACCTGGCCATCGACGTCGAGGTCGTGCCCCCCGATCCGGCTGGCGATACTGGCGGGCAGGGCGTCCAGCAGTCGCGCGAGCCGCTGCTGGGCGGCGATCTCCACGGCCGTCGTGTCGAGGGCGATCTTCACGCTGGCGAGCGTAGGTGCGTCGCGCCGCTGGCGCGGGCGAACGCGCCCACGCCACCGCATCCCGGAGCGGGGCGACCCGCAACGCCCGCCTGGCACGCCGTCCGGTGCTGTCGCCCCACCGCCCGCCCGTCACAATGGACCCGCACCATCAGGAGGGCTCGCATAGTGGCCGAGTGCGGCGGTCTTGAAAACCGCTAGGTGGCAACACCTCGAGGGTTCGAATCCCTCGCCCTCCGCTCTCTGACCTGCAGGTTCACCCGTTTCGGGCTCAGCGTCGACGACACCTATCAAGATCAAAGTGCCATTTCGTGCCAGATCCGTGCCAGATGGAGCGGCGTTTCGTGGCGCGCAAGGGTCACTCAGGGACATCGAGAGCGAGCTGGCCGGTCGACGCCGAACTGCTGCTCGACGTCCTCCTGGCACGTGTGGTCATGAGCTTCGCGATCTCGGCGTCGCGCTCCTCGGCGGCGTGCTGGTAGCGCATCGCGGCTGCCGTGGAGACGTGCCCGGCGCGGCGCATCACCTCCGCCAGGGTGGCACCCGATTGCGCGGACAGGGTGAGGCCGGCGTGGCGCAGATCGTGCAGGTGCAGCTCGGGATGGCCGACCGTCCGTCGAGCGACTGCCCAGGCGGCGTGGACGTGGTGGGCACGCAGCTCGCTGCCGTCGGGACGGACGAACAGCGGCGTGCCTGGCTTGGTCGGCCGCGCGGCGAGCTGCTGGGTGACCGCGTCGATCCCGGGTGCAGGGAGGTGCACGGTGCGGATGCTGCCGACCTTCGGCGTGGTGACGCGCACGCCCTGTCCGTCGACTTCGACGGCCTGCCGCTCGATGCGGATCGTGCCCGCCTCGAGGTCGACGTCGTCGACGCGCAGGGCGAGCAGCTCGCCGAGTCGCGCGTGTCCCCAGAACGCGATGAGGACGAAGGCGCGGAGGTGGGCGGGCATGGCCGCGGCGAGCGCGTCGACCGTCTCGACGCCGATGAGCGGGCGCTCGGGGCTGTGCGGCTGGCCGGCGCCCCGGATGCGGCACGGGTTGCGCGTGACGAGGTCGTCGGCGACGGCGGTGGTGAAGATGGCGCGCAGCAGCGCGTACGCCTGCCGGGTCGCGGTGGGGCCGGTCTGGCTCATGACGGACTGGTGCCAGGCGCGGACGTCGGTGGGTCCGACGTCCACCAGGCGTCGCTGGCCGATCGTCGGTTCGATCCAGTGCCGGAGGCTGTGCTGGTACGTGTCGACCGTTCGCGGGGCGAGTGGCCGTCCCTTGACGGTGCGCTCGGCGATCCAGCTCGCGCCGTACTCGGCGACAGTCACGTCGGTCACTGTGGTGGGGTCGGTCCACGCGCCGCGACGGACGTCTGTCTCGACGCTGGCCAGGAAGGCCGCGGCCTCCGCCTTGGTGGCGAACGTGCTCGGAGCGGTGAGGCTGTCGCCGTCGGGCGTGAGGTAGCGGGCCTGCCAGCGTCCGGAAGCGAGCCGGCGGATGGATCCGAACTGCCGCTTGCCCATAGGAGTCCTCGACTCTCGCGCGGGGTTGTGAACCTTCGACGGTCGTCGAGAACTGCTGGGGATCAAGCGGCGGCGATTCTGGGTGTGGACGGGCGCGCGTCAGCGAGCAGCTGTGGACGGGCGGGCCTCGACGCGGTGGGCGGCGATGTAGTCGTCGAGGTCGTGCCGGTCGATCCGCACGTAGCGGCCGATCTTGTAGAAGCGGATCCGCCGCTCGGCGATCAGCCGACGGATGAAGCGCACAGGCGTGCCGAGCTGCGCCGCGGCGCCCGCGACGTCGAGCAACTCTGCGGGGTCTCCCGCGACGGCGGTCGAGCCGCGGACGGGACGAGTGGTGACGGACATGACGGACCTCCACTGAGTCGGTGAGCGGGTGCTCCGGTCGTGGCCGTGCAAGACAGGAGCGATCCCTTGCAGGGAGGTGTGCGCAATCGCGTGTCGAGATGGATGAGCTGTCCGTCGTGGGAACGCAAGGCCCACGACGGACGCAGTGACGGACTCCTGGTCGACGCCTGAGTCGGGTCCGGGTCTCGATGGCTACCAGGGACGGTAGGGCCGCTTGTCCCTCGGATCGCGTGGCACGTGACAGCACGACGGGTGCATCGCAAGCGCCGCAGGGAATCTCGCCGGCGGCCTACGTCGGCCGGCAATGCACATGTCTGCGGGCTCGGACTGGCGATGGCCTAAGGGAAGGACCGATCCCCGGGCGGGCGGCGCTGGCGGTCTGCGGCTCGCGAACTCTGCTCCCTCTCGAAGAGAGCCAGACGAGTCACTGGTCCTAAGTCTGTCTTGGCGAGCGCGGCGGCGGTGCTTGGGCGCGTCCCCTTGCGCGGGACGCTGCGCGCCGGACAGGGTGGCGGTACTTACCGGGGGAAGGTTGGGGTCCGTGTCCTGGACTTTGGGTGTCCGTTCGGGCGTCGCTGTAGTTGTCGCGGCGCTGGTGTCATCTCTTCTGGTTGTGCTGCCGGCGGGTCCGGCGCAGGCGACGACGTTCCCGCCCGGTGTGGCGAAGTTCTCGGGGTCGGTGGATTGGACGTTTGGGACGGGTCTGCATTTCCCGGTGACGTTCGAGGTGGAGCCGCGGGTCGTGCCTGGGTACACGGCGGACTCGTTGTGGACGTTCAAGGGGTGGTCGAGCGCGAGCGATTCGCAGCGTCCGTCGCAGGTCGTCGAGCTGGATATGCAATGCCCGAGCGGATCGTGGGTCAACGTCGCGTCCGTGACCCCTTGGGTGGTGCAGCCGTTGTACTGGGAAGCGGTCGCGACCAACGGCTGCGGTCTGGGTGTGGGACCTGTGGCGTTCGGGATGAGGTTCCGCCAGGTGTCGGTGGGCTGCTGCGCGACGTACACCACGCCGGGCACGTACCTTCTGGGCGGGTCGTTCGAGCCGGGGGTGTTCCGCATCGCGGATCCGGTCGCCTACACCGGGGGCGGGAACCCGGCCGAGGGGTGCACGCAGTGCCCGAAGGGGGACCCGGTCAACACTGCGACGGGCGACCTGTTCGAGTCGGTGACGGATGTGGCGTTGCCGGGCAGTTCGCCGTTGGCGATGTCGCGGACGTACTCGTCGTTGTCGGCGGCCAAGGACGGTCCGTTGGGGTTCGGCTGGTCGACCCCGTTGGCGGCGAAGGTGGCGCTGCCTGCGACCTCGGGTGAGCCGGCGCGGTTGGTGCAGGAGAACGGGTCGACCTCGACGTTCTACACCTCCGACGGTGCCACGTTCGCCGGGAACCCGGAGACGCACGCGACGCTGGCGAAGGACGCGGGCACCCGGGCGTGGACGTCGGTGCGGCGCGGGAACCAGCGGTGGGGCTTCGACTCGGGCGGGAAGCTGCTGTCGGTGACCGACCGGGCCGGGGTCACGACCTCGGTGGCCTACAGCCTGTCGACGCCGTCGCAGGTCGCGTCGGTCGCGACCCCGGACGGGCGCGCGTTGACGGTGCTCTACAACGCGGCGGGTCGGATCGGGTCGGTGACGGGTCCGTCGGTGTCGGGGACGCCGGCGCGGCAGGTCCTCTACGGCTACGACGCGTCGGGGAACCTGACGACGGTGACCGACAGCCGGGGGAAGGTGTGGCACTACGAGTACAACACCTTCCACCAGATGACGGCCATGGTCACCCCGACCGGTGCGCGCACGGAGACGACGTTCGACCAGGGCGGTCGGGCGCTGTCCCAGAAGTCCCCGCGGGGCAAGACGACGACGTTCGACTACGTGGACTCCTCGATCGCGACCGGGTCGCGTCGGGTGACGACGGTGACCGACCCGACCGGGGTGGTGACCAAGTACCAGTACGACAACCTGTGGCTGACCGCCGTCACGGTCGGGACGGGCGGGTCGGCGTCGACGACGTCGATGGTGAACAACGACCAGGGCCTGCCCCTGACCACGACCGACCCCACCGGGGTGGTCCGCACCCGCACCTACGACACCTCGGGCAACGTCCTCACCGACACCGTCCCGGCGGGGCCGGCCGACGCATCGGGCGCGGTCGCGGGCACGACCACGACGACCTGGACCTACAACGCGTTCAACGAGCCGCTCACCAAGACCGACTCCGCGGGTCATGGCACGGTGTGGACGTATGACACGGCAGGCAACCCGCTGACCCGCACCGTTCAGCTGAACTCGACTCAGAACGCGCTGACCACCTGGGTCTACGCCGACGCCGTCCACCCGGCCCTGCCGACGAAGATCACCGACGCGAACAACACCGTGACCGACCTCGTCTACACCGCGGAGGGGCTCACGGCGTCGTCGACGAGCACGGCGGGCAACGTGTCGGGCACCACCGACACGACCGCGAGGACGACGTTCACCTACGACCCCTACGGCGACGTCCTGACCGTCGTGGACCCGCGGGGCAACGTCACCGGCGGGACGCCGGCGAACTACCGCACGACGTACACCTACGACACCGGCGGGCTGCGCCTGACCGCGAGGACCCCGCTCGGGTACACGACGACCTACGGCTACGACGACGACGGCCGCCCGACCACGCGCACCAACCAGGCGGGCAAGACCTGGACGACGGTCTACCTCCCCGGCGGGCTGGTCGACCACGAGGTCAACCCCCTCACGATCACCACCCGCACGCTCACCTACGACGACGCGGACCGGCCGGTCACCTCGACCGACGGGGCGGGGGACACGACCTCGAGCACCTACGACGACCACGGCCGCCTCGCGACCACGATGCGCCCGGCCGGCAACGTGTCCGGCGCGTCGGCGGCGGTGAAGGCCGCGGCGACCACGACCTACGGCTACGACCTCGCCGGGCGACTGCTCACGGCGTCGACCCCGAACCCCGCCGGCGGCGCCCCGGTCGTCTCCACGACCGTCTACGACCAGGCCGGGCGGGTGTGGAAGCAGCTCGACCCGCTGTCCCGCACGACCACGACCCGCTACGACGCCCTGAACCGGGTGGACCGGGTCACCGGGCCGCGCGGCTACTGGACCGGGTTCGGCTACGACTGGGCCGGGCGCCGCACCACCGTCACCGACCGCCGCGGCAGCACGACCACGACCAGCTACGACCAGGCCGGCCACCCGGTCCGGCAGGTCGACCCGCTGGTCACGGCGACGTCGCCGTCGGGGCGGACCACGACCTGGACCTACGACGGTGCGGGCCGGTTGTGGAAGACCACCGACCCGCGCGGCAACGCCGCCGGCGCGACCGCCGCCAACTTCACCTCGGTCGTCACCTACGACATCGCCGGCGACGTCCTGCAGACCGCGGACAACCTGGGCCGGGCGTGGAAGTCGACCTGGGACCGCGACGGCCGCCTGGCCACGAAGGTGTCGGGGAAGTCGCGGACCACGACCTACACCTACGAGCCGGTCACCGGGACCGGCGCCGGGCCGGGCCGGTTGTGGAAGATCACCGCTCCCGACACCGGCGTCACCGTCCTCGGCTACGACGCCGCGGACCGGCGCACCTCGATCACGTCCCCGAAGGGCGGAGTCTGGGCCACCGGGTACGACAACGCCGACCGGATCACCTCGGAGACCGACCCGGCCACCGTGGCCCGG
>WBZP01000281.1_pt2 | contig 28794 bp, 24 predicted proteins | sample 5204301 | NCBI WGS metagenome assembly WBZP01 (sample SAMN12412401, study PRJNA552823) | activated sludge metagenome | isolation source: activated sludge from nitrification reactor of wastewater treatment plant... | place: USA: Pennsylvania | collected 2017 | reverse complement strand
GCCTCTAGACGATAGGGTCAATACTTGGTGGAGGTACGCGGGATCGAACCGCGGACCTCTTGCATGCCATGCAAGCGCTCTCCCAGCTGAGCTATACCCCCACAAAAGATCGCGCATTATAGGTAGGCAGGGTCTGGGTGTAAAGCCCTTGCCCCGACTTTTCCCTAAAGCACCTTGCCGGGATTCATCAGGCCGCGCGGGTCGAGGGCCTGCTTGACGGCGCGCATCAGCTCCATTTCGGTGGCGCTCTTGTAGCGCAGCACCTCCTCCCGCTTCAACTGCCCCAGGCCGTGTTCCGCCGAAATCGAGCCGCCGAGTTGATGCACCAGGTCGTGCACGATGCGATTGACCTGCGGCGTTCGGGCGATGAATTCGGCATTCGACCCTGAGTGGGCGTCGCCGTCGGGCCGCGACTGGTTGTAATGCAGGTTGCCGTCGCCGATGTGGCCGAAACAGACGATGCGCAGATCGGGAAAGGCGGCACGCAATTCCTCGTCGGCGCGAGCGACAAACTCGGCGATGCGCGACACGGGCACCGCAATGTCATGCTTGATCGACACGCCCTCGATGCGCTGCGCCTCGGAGACGTTTTCGCGCAGCGCCCACAGCGCGGCGCGCTGGGCCTCGCTGGCGGCCAGCACCGCATCATTCACCACGCCATCCGGCACCGCCAGTTCCAGCGCCTGTTCCAGTGTTGCCGCCAAATCGTCCCGTGCGCCGCTGAGTTCGATCAACACCTGCCAAGGAGGTTTGCCGGCCAGGGGCTCGCGTGCATTCGAGATGTGTTTCAGCACCAGTTCCAGGGCCGCGCGTCCGACGATTTCGAAGGCCGTCACGTTGTCGCCGACGGCGTCGCGCAGTCGTCCCAGCAGCTTCACCGCCGCCGCCGGATCGGGCACGCCGACCCAGGCCGTGGCCCGCGTCCGTGGCCGTGCAAACAGTTTCAGGGTCGCCGCTGTGATCAAACCCAGGGTGCCTTCGGCGCCGATGAACAGGTGCTTCAAGTCGTAACCGGTATTGTCCTTGCGCAGCGCGCGCAGGCCGTCCCAGATTCGGCCGTCGGCCAGCACCACTTCCAGGCCCAGCGTCAGTTCGCGCGCGTTGCCGTAGCGCAGCACCTGCACCCCGCCGGCGTTGGTCGACAGGTTGCCGCCCAGCGTGGCGCTGCCCTCGGCGGCCAGCGACAGCGGAAACAGCCGGTCGGCCGCCGCGGCGGCTTCCTGCACCTCGTGCAGTGTGCAGCCTGCCTCGACGGTGATCGAATTGTTGTCGGCGTCGATGGCGCGGATCCGCTTCATGCGTCGCAGGCTGACCAGCACTTCACCGCCCAGCGGCGTCGCCCCGCCGCACAGGCCGGTGTTGCCGCCCTGCGGCACCACGGCGACGCCGGCCGCGGCGCAGGCGCGCACCAGCGCGGCGACTTCGTCGGCAGTACCGGGCCGGGCGACGCAAAGCGCCGCGCCTGTATAGCGTCCTCGCCAGTCCGTGCAGTACGCGGCCAGATCCTCTGCCGCGGTCAGCACATGACGCTCGCCGAGCAGGCGGACCAGTTCTTCGATCAGCGCCGTCATGCCGACAAGGCGTGTTCGATCGACGGCAGCATGCGGCTCACAGCGGCGCGGCCTTCCTCGATGGCTTCGACGCCGCGATGGTAATCCATCAGCGCCAGGTGCCCGAGACGCGGCGCGAGCAAGACATCTGCCGGCTCGCCGGCCAGGCGGCTCCTGGCGATGCGCATCTGCATGATGTGGATGCTGGTCGACAGCACGCCGGCCATCGACGGCATCAATTCCCCGTTGCCCAGCCGCGGCCGGCTGAAACTCTGGCGCAGCCGCGCCGCCCAGCCCGGCTCCTGTCCCTCGACGACGGCCTCACCCGCGGCCTGCGATCCCGGCGTGCGGCGCAGGCTGCCGCCGATTCGATCCGACCCCAGATCCACCGCGATCACAATGTCGGCGCCCATCGCACGGCACAGTGAAACCGGAACCGGATTGACCAGGCCGCCGTCGACCAACAAACGGCCATCGCGCACGACCGGAGTGAACAGGCCGGGTACCGCGGTCGAGGCGCGCACCGCGGTCGCCACCGAGCCCTCGCGCAGCCAGATCTCGCGACCGCTGCCGAGATCGGTGGCAACGCAGGCAAAGGGCATCGTCAGACTGGCGAAATCGTGGTCGACGAAATGCCGCCGGAAATAGTCGAAGAGCTTCTCGCCCTTGATCAGGCCGCCCGAGAAGCTCACGTCGAGCAGACCGAGCACCTTCTTCCAGGTCATTGCCTTGACCCATCCTTCCAACTGGTCTAGATCGCCGTCGGCCAGGGCAGCGCCGACAAAGGCGCCAATCGAACAGCCGACAATGACATCGGGCACATAGCCGGCGTCGGCCAGCGCGCGAATCACGCCGATGTGCGCCCAGCCGCGCGCTGACCCGCTGCCGAGGGCAAGGCCCAATCTCGGCTTTGTGGCGACGGCTCTCAATTCGCTGGCACCGCCAGCGTGGCATAGAGGTCATGCACATCGCAGTCGATGACGTTGACTTCGGCGAATTGGCCGACATGCAGGGCGTGGCCGTCCGTGACGTAGACCAGGCCATCGACATCCGGCGCGTCGCCTTGCGACCGGGCGATCGCGCCGCCGCCGTCCGTCTCGTCGATCTCGTCGACCAGCACCTGGATGCGGCGACCGATCTTGCGCTCGAGCCGCTGCGTCGAAATGTCTTCCTGATGCCGCAGCAGGCGCGCCTTGCGCTCTTCTCGCAGGTTCTCGGGGACGGCACCAGGCAGCCGATTCGCGTTCGCCCCATCCACGGGCGAATAGGAAAAGGCGCCGACGCGGTCGAGTTGCGCCTCGTCGAGGAAATCCAGCAGTTCGTTGAACTCGGCCTCGGTTTCGCCGGGGAAGCCGGTGATGAAGGTGCTGCGTATCGTCAAATCAGGTACTTCCCCGCGCCACGCCGCGATTCGCTCCAACACCCTCTCCGCCGAGGCCGGCCGCTTCATCAGTTTCAGGATGCGCGGACTGGCATGCTGGAACGGGACGTCGAGATAGGGCAGGATCCTTCCGTCCGCCATCAGCGGAATCAGATCGTCGACGCTGGGATAGGGATAGACGTAGTGCAGGCGCACCCACAGCCCGAGCTTGCCGAGTTCCCTGCACAATTCGAGCAGCCGTGTCTTGACCGGCCGGCCGCCCCAGAAGCCGGTGCGGTATCTGACATCGACGCCATAGGCGCTGGTGTCCTGCGAGATCACCAGCAGTTCGCGCACCCCGGCGGCGGCGAGGATTTCCGCTTCGCGCAACACTTCGCCGATCGGCCGCGATACCAGGTCGCCGCGCAGCGAGGGAATGATGCAGAAACTGCAACGGTGGTTGCAGCCTTCGGAGATCTTCAGGTAGGCGTAATGGTCCGGCGTCAGTCGTATGCCCTGAGGCGGCAACAGATCGACGAAGGGGTCATGCGGGGCTGGCAGGTACTGATGCACCGCCGCCATGACGTCCTGCAGCGCATGAGGCCCGGTAACGGCAAGCACCTTGGGGTGGGCGACGCGTACCACATCCTGGCCCGCCGCATCCTTTTTCGCGCCAAGGCAGCCGGTAACGATGACCTTGCCATTTTCGGCAAGCGCTTCGCCGATGGCGTCGAGCGACTCCTCGACCGCCGCATCGATGAAACCGCAGGTATTGACCACGACCAGATCGGCGCCGGCATGGCTGCCGGCGATGTCATAACCCTCGGCGCGCAGCCGGGTGAGTATCTGTTCCGCGTCGGACGCCGCCTTGGGGCATCCCAGCGACACGAAGCCGACGGTCGGGACCCTGCTCCTGCGTCGTGTCACTTTAGAAAAGTCTTACTGCTTCTCGCCGACTTCTTCTGCCTTGCCGTAGATGTGCGGGAACATCTTGCGGGTCTGCTGCTGCATGGCTTCCTGCATCTGTTGAAACATCTTCTGGCCCTGCTCGACATAGGTCGTCATCATCTGCTGCAGAACGGGGCCCTGGAACTTCAGGAACTGCGCCCAGAGTTCCTTGTTGTCAGGCGTGGCTTCGCCATACAGCAGCGCCTTGGTCTGCTCTTTGAGTTTGGCCTGCGTGTCGGTGAAGGTCTTGATCGTGTTCTCGACGTAGCGGCCCATCATGCCCTGCATCGCATTGCCATAGAAGCGGATCATGTTCGCCAGCAGGTCGGCGGAGAACATCGGCGCGCCACCGGCTTCTTCCTCGAGGATGATCTGCAGCAGGATGGCCCGCGTCAGATCGTCGCCGGACTTGGCATCGACCACCTGGAAGTGCTCGAAAGCAAGAACCAGTTGTTTGACGTCGGCCAGCGTGATGTAGGTGCTGGTGCGCGTGTCGTACAGGCGGCGATTGGGGTATTTCTTTATAAGTCGGCTCTGGTCGGCCATTCAGTCTCCCTCCTTTTCTGTTGCCAAAATCTTGTCGGCGAAAGCCGCACCCCCGACGGAGGGGGCGGGCCTGCGCCGCGGCGACGCCGGATCAGGCGTAATACGCTCCACCGTTGATGTTCATCGTCGCGCCGGTCATGTAGCCCGAAACGTCGGAGGCCAGATAGGAGCAGATGCCGCCGATTTCTTCCGGCTTGCACAGCCGCTTCATCGGAATCGCGTCGATAATGCCCTTCAGCACGTCCTCGCGAATCGCCATGACCATCTTGGTGCCGACATAGCCCGGCGCGACGGCATTGACCGTGACGCCCTTGCTTGCCAGCTCCTGCGCCAGCGACTTGGTGAAGCCGATCACGCCGGCCTTGGCCGCCGCGTAATTCGACTGACCCGCCTGGCCCTTGACGCCGTTCATCGACGACATGTTGATGATCCGCCCCCAGCCACGCTCGGCCATCTTCGCCGATACCTGCTTGGTCATGTTGAACAGACTGGTCAGGTTGGTGCTCATCACCGCATCCCACTGATCCTTTTCCATCTTGGCAAACATCCGGTCACGGGTGATGCCGGCGTTATTCACCAGGATGTCGATCGGACCGCCGGCCTTGGCCTCGGCCTCGGCGACCATGGCCTGGCACTCTTCCAGCTTCGAAATGTCGCCGGCAACGCAAATGAAGTCCTTGAAGCCGGCGGCTTCCATTTCCTTCAGCCACTCGTCCTTCTTGTCCAGTTGAGGATGATAGGCCGCCACCACCGTGTGACCGTCCTTCGCGAAGAACTGGCATATTGCCGTGCCAAGACCACCCATTGCTCCAGTTACCAAAGCGACGCGTTTTGCCATTTTTTGAATCTCCAAAATTAAATGAATCAGCTACGAGAAAAGCGGTGGCTTGGTGCCTGTGCTGCCCACCGTTGATTGAAGTGTTGGCGCCAGTACGACGACGGCTGCCACTTCGGCGGCCAGCGGCCACCAAACCTGAAACCTGTTGCGGCCGGTGCAAACACGGCCGATTCGACGCGGCCGGTCGTCGGCCGATCTCGGTTGCCTGCAGGATCCGGCGCGACTGATGTCGCGGCGACACGGCACGGTCTGCTCGCCTGGCTGCCCGCGCCAATCGCGAATCCCGGACCCATGCATCATGCCTTTTCCTTGACGTAGCGTCCGGGAGCTGGCTCGCCCGGCGGATACGCCTTGCTGCCCAGCCTTCCCCGAGCTGCAACCTCTTCGCCGCCCTGGCTGCGGAGCCAGGTTGTCCACACCGGCCACCAACTGCCTTTGACCTCCGTCGCGGCGTCGAACCAGGCATCGGCATCGGCGGTGGTACTCTCGTTCAGCCAGTAATTGCGTTTGTTCTTCGCCGGCGGATTGATGACACCGGCAATGTGCCCCGAGGCGCCGAGCACGAAGGTGGTTTCGCCGCCGAGCAGGCCGCGCCCCAGATAGGAGGCTTTCCACGGCACGATATGGTCTTCGCGACTGGCATAGATGAAGGCCGGCATGTCGAGGCTGCCGAGGTCCGCCTTGACGCCGCACATTTCCAGTCCGCCCGGCACGCGCAATCTGTTTTCCAGGTACATGTTGCGCAGATACCATGCGAGAAACGGACCCGGCAGATTGGTCGCGTCCGAATTCCAGTACAGCAGGTCGAAGGCCGGCGGTTTGTTGCCCTTCAGGTAATTGCCGACCACGTATTGCCAGATCAGGTCGTTGGCACGCAGCGCCGAAAAGACCGTCGCCAGTTCGCTGCCACGCAGCAGGCCGCCCTTGCCGATGGTTTCCTCGCGCGCCTTGACCGCGGCCTCGTCGACGAAGAGGCCGATCTCGCCGGGATCGGAAAAGTCAAGAAGCGTGGTGAACAGCGTGAGCGCGGCCACCGGGTTGTCGCCGCGGGCACGCGCCACGCACAGCGCAGAACTGAGCAGCGTGCCGCCGACGCAGAAGCCCAGCGCGTTGATCTGCTCCGCCTTGCAGATCTCCTGCACGACCTTCACCGCCGTCAGCGCACCCTTCTCGATATAGTCATCCCATGTCAGGTGCCCAAGATCGGCGTGCACGTTGCGCCAGGAAATCAGGAACACGGTTTGGCCCTGATCCACCACGTAGCGCACCACCGAATTTTCCGGTTGCAGATCGAGAATGTAGTACTTGTTGATGCACGGCGGCACCATCAGCAAGGGTCGCTGGGAAACCTTGTCGGTCATCGGCGAATACTGGATGAGCTGCATCAACTCGTTTTCGAACACCACCGCTCCGGGAGTGATCGCCAGATTGCGGCCGACCTCGAAAGCGGTGTCGTCGGTCATCGAAATGTGACCCTTGTCCAGATCGGCGAGCAGGTTCTGGATGCCCCGCTTTATGCTGTCGCCCTGGGTATCGATGGCCTTCTTGATGAATTCGGGATTGGTCACGAGAAAATTCGACGGTGCCATCGCATCGACCATCTGCCGCGTCAGGAAGCGCATCCGGTCCTTGGCCAACCCGTCCGCCACCGGCGCCGCCTCGGTCATGCGTTTCATGTATTCGGCATTGATCAGATAGGCCTGGCGCAGGTAATCGAACATCGGGCTCTCGCCCCAGGCCGGATGACTGAAGCGTTTGTCACCCGGTTCCGCCACGGCGACCTGCGGGCCGGCCTGACCGGCCGGCTTGCCCAGCATCCCCTGCCACAGGTCGGCATGTCGTCCCAGCCATTCCTGCTGCAAGGCCCTGAGCTCCTCGGTATCCTGACTCCAGGCCGTCGCCGGATTCCAGCCGTCAGGCACGCCGGAGTCGGGCCGCGGCGCAAGCAGCTGGCTGAAGCTTTGGGTCATGGCCTTGCCCGCCTCAAATACGGCTTGCAATGCTGAATTTTGATCTGGGGGGGAAGACATGCGGGACTCCTCGCAACAGCGGCAATTCTGCATTGCACAACAAACTGTGTCAAGGACGCGGCGCCCCGAGCATCGGCCCAAACGGTTGTTGACGCGGGCGTTAAGCCCCTCGCGCCGGTCCGGGTTTGAGGCCGAAAGCCTCGGTTCTGCCCCGCCTGTCCGTAGAATTGCGCCATGTATATCGTCGCGATCGGGTGGCTGTATGTCACTCTGCTGATGGCGGCCACCGAACCGAATGTTACGGCCGGCGTGCTGACCTTTCTGTTCTACGGGGCGGCGCCGTTGGCCCTGTTGTTGTGGCTGATGGGAACGCCACAGCGCAGACGACAGCGCTTATCCCGCGAAACGGTCGACAAACCGGTCGGTAACAACGATGGTGCCGATCCCTGCCGCGATAAGTAACACCTGTTGCACCGTGGCGCGAATTTCCGTGCGCTTGTGCAGGCCGGGGATCAGATCGGCCACGGCGACATAGATCATGCTCGCCGCCGCCAGCGCCAGCAGCACCGGCACCGCGCTTTGCGCCTGGCCCAGCGCCAGGTAGGCGAGCACCGCACCGACCAGCGTCGCAAGACTCGAGAGCAGGTTGAAGGCCAGGGCGCGCGCCTTGCTGTAACCCGAGTGCAGCAGGATCACGAAATCGCCCACCTCCTGCGGGATTTCGTGCGCGATGATCGCCACCGCGGTGACGATCCCCAGGCGCACGTCCTCCATGAAGGCCGCCGCGATCAGCACGCCATCGACCGTGTTGTGGAAGGTGTCGCCGACCAGGATCATCAGGCCGCTGCGGCCATGGTCGTTGTCATCGTGAGGCCCGTGCTCGTGCGCCAGCGGCTCGTGGCCTTCGCAGGATTCGATGTGGCAGTGGCGCCAGAGCACCAGTTTCTCCAGCACGAAGAAGGCCAGGATTCCCGCCAACACCGTCGCCGTGGTGGTCGACGCATCACCGCTGGCGGTGATCGCGTGCGGCAAGACCTCAAGAAAAGAGGCCCCGAGCAAGGCGCCGATGGCATAGCTGACCAGCAGGGAGACCCATTCTCCGCGCGCCCGGAAGGCGAACGCGGCGGCGGCGAACACGCTCAGCGCGCCGCCGGCCAATGACATCACGATTATCCAGGAAAGAATCGACATGGGCGCCGGATTATAGGCCGGCCGGCACTATTCCAGCCAGATCAGGCTGGCCATGCGGCCGGTGACACCGTCGCGACGATAGGAATAGAAGCTCTCCTCGTCGCCGACGGTACAACGATCGGTGGCGCTGACCCGCTCAATCCCAAGCGCATCGAGCCGCAGGCGCGCCAGGCGGTGGATGTCGCACATCCATTTGCCATTGGCGGCGGCAAACGCGTTCTCCGCGCGTCGATCGCCGGCAACAAACAGATCGCGCACCTCGCCGCCGACCTCGAAGGCTTGCGGCCCGATGGCGGGACCCAGCCAGGCCAGCAGATGCCGGCCCGGCTCCCGCATTGCCGCCACGGTCTCCTCGATGACGCCCGCCGCCAACCCGCGCCAGCCGGCGTGCGCGATGCCGACCACGGTAGCGCGGTCGTCACACAGCAACACCGGCAGGCAATCCGCGGTGAGCACGGCGCAGACGATGCCGCGCTGCCGCGTGAAGCTTGCGTCGGCCTTCCGATCCATGGATGTCAGCGCCGAGTCGACACACCGTATGCCGTGCACCTGCTCCAGCCAAACCGGCTCGGCGGGCAATTCGCGGCGCAACAGCGCCCGATTCGCGGCCACGGCCTGGGGGTCATCGCCCACATGGGAGGCAAGATTGAAACTTTGCCACGGCGCGATGCTGACGCCACCGCGACGCGTCGTCGACAAGGCGCGCACGCCGGACGGCGCCGGCCAGTCGGGAAGGATGAAACTACTCACGCCTCAGTTCATCCAGCAGCTGCGTGACATCGGCCGGCAGCGGCGACTCCCAAGCCAGCGCGGCGCCACTCGCCGGATGGCGCAGCGCAAGGCGCCAGGCATGCAGCGCCTGGCGCGGAAACGCATCGAGTCGCGCATCGCCGCTGCGGCGCCGGCCATACACCGGATCACCGGCCAACGGATGCCCGATCGACGCCAGATGGACGCGGATCTGGTGCGTACGCCCGGTCTCCAGGCGGCATTCGAGCAGCGTGGCCGCGGCGAAGCGCTCGCGCACCGCGTAGTGCGTGCGGGCTTCCCGGCCGCCGGTGCGCACGACGGCTATCTTGGTCCGCTGCACCGTATGCCGCCCCAACGGCGCATCGACCAGACCATCCCGCGTGACCTCGCCCAAAACCAGGGCCAGGTAGTGGCGTTGCACCGAGCGGGCCTGCAACTGCCGCACCAGGTCGGTCTGCGCCGTCAGCGTCCGCGCCACCACCAGCAAGCCGCTGGTGTCCTTGTCGAGCCGATGCACGATGCCGGCGCGCGGTATTTCCGCCAGATGCGGCGCGTGGTGCAACAGCGCATTCAGCAACGTACCGGAAGCATTGCCGTTGCCCGGATGGACGACCAGTCCGGCCGGCTTGTCGATCACGATCAAGTTCTCGTCCTCGAACAACAGATTCAGCGCGATGTCCTCGGCGGCGTGGGCGAGACCTGCCGGCGGGACGCCGGCAGCCTCGGCGAAATCGATCCGCTCGCCACCGTATACCTTGCGTTTGGACTCCGCGGCGCCACCGTCCAGCCGGATCAATCCCTGCCTGAGCCAGCCTTGCAGGCGGCTGCGCGAATGCTGCGGAAACAGCTTGGCCAAAGCCGCGTCGAGCCGCCATCCGGCGCACTCCGCGGGCACTTGCACGGTCAGGGGCGGGGTGGGGCTTCGGCTATAATCGGCCGGATATTCATGCGAGGCTTTCACCATGCGTAGTGTAGCGGCATTCCTCCGGAGGCTCGCCCCCATAGTTGCCATCGTCGCCGCGCTCGGCACGACCCTGCTGGGAGCTTGCAGCCTGCTGCCCGGCGAAATCGACGAGACCGCCGGCTGGTCCGCCAACAAGCTCTATGCGGAAGCCAAGAGCTCGATGGCCGACGGCGCCTATGACAAGGCTATCAAGTACTTTGAAAAGCTCGAAGCCCGCTTCCCTTATGGCCGCTACGCGCAGCAGGCGCAACTTGAAGTGGCCTACGCTTATTTTCGTCAAAGCGAACCGGCGTCGGCCATCGGCGCCTGTGACCGCTTCATCCGTTTGCACCCGAACCATCCCAACGTTGACTACGCCTACTACCTGAAGGGTCTGGCCAACTTCAACGAGGACCTGGGTCTGCTTGCCTACGTCAGCCTGCAGGACCTGACCGAACGCGACCCGAAAGCGGCCCGCGATTCCTTCGATGCCTTCAAGGTACTGGTCGACAAGTTTCCCGAAAGCCGCTACACGCCAGACGCCACGGCGCGGATGAAGTACCTGGTGAATGCCCTGGCCTCGCACGAGGTCCATGTCGCGCGCTACTACCTGAAGCGCGAGGCCTATGTCGCGGCGGTCAACCGCGCACAAACGGCGGTCAAGACTTACGAGGGCGCCCCGGCCAACGAGGAAGCCCTGTTCATCATGGTCAAGGCCTACGACCGGCTCGGCATGGACGACCTGCGCGACGACGCCGAGCGCGTCATGCGCAAGAACTTCCCGAACAGCGAGTACTACGTGCGCGGCCTCAACCGCCCGGAACCCTGGTGGAAGCTCTGGTAACTCGCCGTGGGCCCGGCACCAGGGCCGGTTTGCGCACGCCGCACGCCGCAGCAGGAGAATCACCATGCCCCTAGACATCCAGTCGCCGTCGCTTTGCATCGGCATCGTCGGCACCGGCGCCATGGGCCGCGGCATCGCCCAGATCGCCGCGCAGGCCGGCATCCGCGTACTGCTGTTCGACGCGCTGCACGGTGCCGCCGCCGGCGCGCGCGAAACGGTGATCGGCACGCTGCGCAGACTTTCGGACAAAGGCAAGATCACGAGCGCCGAACTGGCGGCGGCGGCCGCCAAACTGGAAGTAGTGGCGCGGCTCGATCAACTGGCGTCGGCGCAGATTATCGTCGAGGCGATTGTCGAGAATCTCGATGTCAAGAAGCAGTTGTTTCAGCATCTGGAAGACATCATCGCCGCCGATTGCATTCTCGCCACCAATACCTCGTCGCTCTCGGTGACTTCGATCGCCGCCGGCTGCAAGCGGCCGGAACGTGTCGGGGGTTTTCACTTCTTCAATCCCGTGCCGTTGATGAAGATCGTCGAAGTGATCGACAGCCTGCTCACCGCGCCCTGGGTCTCGGCGGCGCTGATGCAACTGGGGCAGCGCATGGGGCACACCGCGGTCGCCGCCCGCGATACCCCAGGCTTCATCGTCAATCATGCCGGCCGTGGCTTCGTCACCGAAGCACTGCGCATTCTCGGCGAAGGCGTCACCGATTTTTGGGAAATCGACCGCATCATGCGCGAAGCCGCCGGCTTTCGCATGGGGCCGTTCGAACTGCTCGATCTGACCGGCCTCGACGTCTCGCAACCGGTGATGGAGTCCATCTACCACCAGTATTACCAGGAGCCGCGCTATCGGCCGTCGGTCCTCGCCGCGCAACGCCTGGCCGGCGGACTGCTGGGGCGCAAGACGGGGCGCGGCTTCTACCGCTACGTCAATGACCGGCCCGAGGCCATGCCGGCAGCGGCCGTACCGGTGACCAAACCCGCCAGCGTCTGGATCAGCCCTGCTGTGCCCGCGTGGGCCGAAGGCGTGCGGCAGATCGCGGCGCGCGCCGGCGTCGCGGTGGAAACCACGCCGACGCCGGGCGGCGACGCCCTGTGCGTCGTCACCCCGCTGGGCGCGGATGCCACCACGGCCTGCCTGGCGCAGGGCGTGGACCCCAGACGCGGCGTCGCCTTCGATTGCCTGTTGGAATTCGGCGCCGACAAGGCTGCGCGTCGCACCGTGATGACCACCCCGCTGACCACCACTGCGATGCGCGACGCGGCGCATGCCCTGTTCGCCGCCGACGGCGCGCCGGTCAGCATGATTCGCGACAGCGCCGGCTTCGTCGCGCAGCGCATCCTGGCATGCATCGTCAATATCGGCTGCGACATCGCGCAGCAACGTGTCGCCAGTGCCGCCGACATCGACCGCGCGGTGACTCTGGGCCTGGGCTACCCCAAGGGCCCGCTGGCCCTGGGCGACGCGCTCGGCGCCCGGAAAGTGCTTGCCATCCTCGAAGCCCTCCAGGAGTTCTACGGCGACCCGCGCTACCGGCCCAGCCCATGGCTCAAGCGCCGCGCCCTGCTCGGCGTTTCGTTGCTCACCGAAGAAACGTGAGCGCGCCGTCCGACCTCGGCGCCTTCCGGTTGCGCCACACGCTGCGCGTACGCTGGGCTGAAGTCGATCCGCAGAACATCGTCTTCAACGGGCACTACCTGAGCTACTTCGACATCGGCATCACCGAATACTGGCGCGCCATCGGCCTGCCCTACCCCGATGGCATCGCTGGCAGCGGCGGCGACCTGTTCGCGGTGAGAAGCGTGATCAACTACCACGGCTCGGCGCATTTCGACGAGTTCCTCGAAGTCGCGGTGCGCGCCGCCAGACTCGGCAATTCCAGCATGACGTTTGAAATTGGCGTGTTCCGCGCGGGCGAACGCCTGATCAGCGGCGAGATGGTCTACGTCTTCGCCGATCCGGATACCCGAAGCTCGCGCCCCCTGCCGGACATATTGCGCCGCGCCATCGAGACTTTCGAAGCGGGGCAAACGAACAGCGAATGATGGTGTGCGCCACCGTCCGCGATCGGCGCGCGCGGCACGGGGCCGACGACCACCGATAATCCCGGAAGCGGCCGTCTACGGTTTCTGGGGTGACTGTTTGATCCGATCGACCAGCGACTGGAAGCACGCGGACGGCGTGAAGCATTCGCATCCCACTTGCCAGGCCGCCTCCGCCAGCGCACGACGCAGTTCGAAGGAGCCCAGCAGGGCCTCCAGATGGTGGCGAAAGCCTGTGGCGTCTTCGGCCACCAGGAACGCCCGGCCCGCATGCCGAGCGAGTCCTCGCGCGCCCTCTGTCGTGGTCACCAGCGGCAATCCGCTGGCGATGGCTTCCACGGTCTTGATCTTCAGCCCGGCACCGAAGCGCACGGGATTGATGACCACGTCAGTGACCCGATACACCGCGGAAAGATCCTCAACCAAACCGTGGACGCTTACTTCGCGGTACGCGGCGGTGTCCACCTTGTGGCCAACCCGGCCGTAGATATTCAGGTGGGCTCCGGGCGCGGCCAGGGGGTTCCACACCTCGGCGAGAAACCACCGAAGCCCATGGACGTTGGGCGCAGCTTCACTGGCGACGAAGCTGACATGGCGGGCATGGGGCCGAATCGTGGCGCGCGGCATTTCGACGGGATGCGGCGCCAGGACGCAACGCTCCCGACCCAACTGCCGCGCGACGGTCGCGTAGTCCTCCTCTTGAATGAGCACCACGCCGTCGAACTCGCGAAAGGCAGCGTATTCCGCCGCTGTAGTCAGATCGCCGGGCGGTTCGATGCCAAAGCTCCGGAAACTCGCGCCGCGTTCGCTGACCAGATCGTGCGTGTCCAGCAGCGCCAATACACCCGGCGGCAGTGCCTTGCGCAGCGCCCCCAGGCGCAGATACTCGAACAGGCAGGCCTTGAGCGGCGATCGCCGTGCGACCTGCGCCAGCATGGCCGGCAGGAGGCCAGGGTTCGGAGTTTCGGCGAGCCAGGCCGGGCACCGCTCCGACCCCAATGGCAGGCTGACCCGGGACAGCGCCGGCGCCTTGGCTGGCTCAACGGCAATGACAAATAGCTCAAGATCGACTTGCGTACGCAGAAACTGGACCAGCGCCCGGATCCGCGCGGAATCGCCGCGACCTGGGGTCCAGAACGGCACATCCGTAACCATCAATACGCGCGGCGCGGAAGCAGGCCGGGATTCGATCGAACCGGCTTCGTCGGACGTCATCGCGCGCAGCAGGCCCAGTTCACGAAAGCGCAACAGCGCACCGACGACCTCGGTCTGCTTCTCCCACAGCGCGACTTCCACATGTTGGATGGTCTTGGCCAGCTGTTCCATGGTGGCGGCGCCGCGGATGCGGCGCAGGCCCTGATACACCTGCGCCTGTTCGCCATCGAGCCACGCGCTGGCACCGTCCGGACGACGCACGCGGCAACGCTCCGGCCCCTCGTGCTCGAGGTCGGCCAGGTCGGGAGCGATCCTGTAATGTTCCCATGGCAGGTCGAGCAGCAATCGATGTTTCGGGCCAAGTTGGACCCCAGGCTGGCGCTTGATGAGCGCGCGCAATCGAGAAAAGACCTGCGCAAGCTGTCCGGCGCGCTCCTGAGCCGAAATCCGTTGCGTCATCTGTCCTGACGACCACGAGTTGTAGATCACCTTCGTGTCAGGCACGTGGAGGAATCGCAGCCCGAGCACTGCGGCAAAGCTGATCAACTCGCGGTCCTGGGAGACACTTCGCTCCGGGTGGAAGGCCTGCACGTCGATCAACTGTTGCGCTGCCCCGCGGCGAAACAGATAGGAATGCGGTGGCAGCCATTTGTCCTCCAGCAGCCGCAGCAGAAAATCATCATATTGCCCGAGCCTGAAGTGCGCCTCGACATGGGTCGCGTCGCCCCTGCCGTGCCGCCAGATTCGGTCGCCATAGGCCACCGCGCTGTGGGCCGCCGCCATGTACTGCAATTCATGCTGACTGGGTACGCGGCCGAGCTGCTGGCGCCAGACCCAATCGCAATAGGCAATGTCGTGGCCGGGGTTGGCTTCGAGGGCGCCGACCTGTCTCGCGGTCACCTCCGGCGCCAATTCGTCATCGGCGTCGAGCCAGCGGATGTAGGCGCCGCGGGCCACCTCGAAACCCGCCGTTCGGGCTCGATTGGCGCCCGGTTGCGGACAGTGCAGGACAGCCAAGGGATGGGCCGCCGTCCGCGCCAGCGATTCCGCCAGGGCCACGCTGCCGTCTGAAGACCCGTTATCGACCACGATGATCTCGATGGCGGGCCACGTCTGCGCCAGGCAGCTCGCCAGCGTCGCGCCCAGTGTGTCCTCGGCATTCAGGCACGGAATGATGATGGATGCGAGGGGCCGAGCTGAATCGGCGGGAGTGGATTGGCCGGCCATTGCGGTTAGCCGAAGAGACGAAGCGTCATGCCCCTATCGCCGCAGCCACCCCGGCACCAGGCTGGTGATCGCTCGGATGAAACACGCTGGTGCCCGTTGTCGAGGTCAGGCCACCGCCCTGCCGGGACAACGGAATGGACAACTTCGAGCCGCGCCGCGCGGGCTTCCACCCAAGTCTGCTCATTGACTGCTCGGCCGGATGCATGGAACGGGGTCATTGCAAAAGTCTGCCATAGATGCCTACCGCTTGCGGAATTCACGAACGCCCGGAGTGCAATCGAATCGGTTGAGCAAGAACGTTGCCAGCCGCGGATCGCCTTCATCGAGCTGTCGAAGTCGCACCCTTCGCGTGTTTTCGGCGACCCAGTTGCCGCGGCGGGCGCGGGGTCATGCCGCCGTTTACATTGCGCAGGACGCCTGCCATCATCGGGCACAAGATGACAGTTCCCGCTTATCCGTGAGCACGCATTTCCCACCGCTTCCCCGGACCACGACTGCCGACGTGTTTTGGCCGCGCTTGCCCACGCCGCAGGGCGCCTTGGCGCTGGCCCTGCATTGGCAGTTCGAGCAAAGCCAGTGGTTTGCCCCGGAACGATTGCTCGAAATCCAATTGCAGCAACTCGGGGAACTGCTGCGCCACGCCCGCCGCCACGTCCCTTACTACCGCGACCGGCCCGACTCGCAGGCGATCGACCCGGCCGGCACCCCTGATCCGGAGGCCTTCCGGCAATTGCCCCTGTTGCGCCGTGCAGAGGTGCAGGCGGCCGGCAAGGCGTTGTTCAGCGTGGCGCCGCCGCACCATCATGGCAAGGCGATCCCTGGGAGAACCTCGGGTTCCACCGGGCGCCCGGTCGAGTACATCAGCAACGAGTTGTGCCAATTGTTCTGGCGGACCCTCACGCTGCGCGAGCACTTCTGGCACCGACGCGACTTCAGCGGAAAACTCGCAGTGATCCGTGCCGGTGCCAAGACCGCCGACATGCCGGGCTGGGGTCCGTCCACCGACGTGGCTTTTCAAACCGGCCCCAGCGCGAGCCTCGACATCGACACCGATCTCGATACGCAAGCCGCATGGCTCGAGTCGCAGGACCCCGACTACCTGCTGGCTTACCCTTCCACCCTGATTGGCCTGGCGAAACTGTACCGGGCCGGGCGTTTCCGGCTGAGCCGGCTCAAGGAACTGCGCAGCTTCGGCGAGGCCTTCGAGAAACAGGCGAGGCTGGAGTGTTCCGACGCCTTCCAGGTACCGGTTACCGATATCTACAGCGCTTCGGAAGTCGGATATATCGCCTTGCAATGCCCGGACAGCGGGCACTACCACGTCCAGTCGGAAACCGTGTTCGCCGAAGTGCTGCGCGACGATGGCGGGCCCTGCGCGGCGGGGGAAATCGGGCGTATCGTGGTGACTCCGCTGCACAATCTCCACATGCCGCTGATTCGTTACGAAATAGGCGACCATGTGCGGCTGGGCGGCGCCTGTCCTTGCGGCCGCGGACTGCCGGTCATCGAGGAGATCCTCGGGCGCCAACGCAACTTGCTCACACTGGCTGACGGCCGCCGTTTCTGGCCTTACCTGCACATGATGGAGTGGCCGCAAATTTCCCCGGTCGTCCAGGCCCAGGCCGTCCAGAAATCCCTGCGCGAAATCGAGATAAGGCTGGTGCTGGCCCGACCCATGCACGAAGTTGAGCAGGCGCGCCTGGCCGAGTTCATTCAGGGCCACCTGCCGCAGCGCTTTGAATTGCGTTTCACGGTCGTCGACGTGATTGCGCGAAGTCCGAGCGGCAAATACGAGGACTTCCTGTCGGAGGTCGCGGTCCCCTGAAGGGAGTCCCGCCGGCCGTAACCATGTTCGAGGACTATGCCAGCATCTTCAGCCGTCGCGGCGCCGACTACGACGCCGCAATGCGGCGCTTTCCGCAGGCGCGGCAGGAAGAATTCGCGGCCTTCCTGAGACTTGCGGCGCCGCAACCCGGCGAGACGCTGATCGACCTGCCGGCCGGCGGCGGTTATCTCCGGGACTACCTCGACGCCGCGGCGATCCATCTGATCGCGATCGAGCCGACGCCGGCATTTCATGCCCTGTGCCGGACCCGCGTGGCTGAATGCCACCTGGCACCACTTGCCGCGCTGCCCTTGCCGGACCGTCATGCGGACCTCGCCCTGAGCCTGGCCGGCCTGCATCACGAAACCGAACGCTTGATGATCTTTCGGGAAGTGTTGCGGGTGCTCCGCCCGGGCGGACGCTACGCCATCGCCGAAGTCGCCGCCGACTCGGCCCCCGCCCGCTTCCTCAACGAATTCGTGCACCGGCACAACCCGAACGGCCACGAGGGCCTGTTCGCCGACGACGACTTCCGGGCCAGGCTGACGCAGGCCGGCTTTGCTGTGGTCCACGACGATGTCGCGAACTATCACTGGCGATTTGATTCCCTGCCCGACATGGGCGAGTATCTGCGCCTGCTGTTCGGCATGACGCTGGCCACGCCAACGCAAATCCTCGACGGCGTCGCGCAGTACCTGGGTTTCGATCGGTCCGCCGAGGGACATGTGAGAATGAACTGGTCCCTGCGTTGCCTGCTCGGCATCAAGGCGTGAGTCTTGGCATGTTCCGGGGAGGCGCACCGGGAGAGACTTCGGCATGGCCCCGCGGCAACCAGCTTCGAAACCTGCACGAGGTGTGAATGGGGGAGGCGGCGAAGCCGGCCGGATTGCTTAAGGCCCGTCACCGATAGCGCAGCGCCGTTCAGACGCGCCCGGCGCGCCTGGCGATCAGTTCTTCGCACCGGTCGGCGATCAAGGCCGCCGAGTGGTCGGCACTGCAGTGCGCTTGTGTTGCCGCGAAGTCGGCGGCGGCCTGCCGGTAATGCGGGTCCGAGAGGACGTTGCGCAGCAGCTTCGGGTAGTTTCGGTACATTTCCGGCGCGCTGACGACAGCCGCGACACCGAGCTGTTCGGCTCGCTTGGCGAGCATCAGTTGCTCGACCTGACGCGGCAAGAGGATCAACGGGCAGCCCGCCGCCAACAATGCCAGCGTCGCACCAGAGCCACCGTAGGTAATCGCCGCATCGCACTGCTTGCCGATTTCCGCCAGGTCAGCCGGTCGTTCCAGCATCACCAGGTGATCCGATGCAACGGTCATGCGTTGTTGAGGGCTCAATCCGGGCGCATAGACAAGAACCGCATACGGGGATTTCGCCAGCGCATCGAGCAGCGCATCGATAGGCGCGTAATCGGGCGACAGGTAAACGAACAAGCGCCCCTTGCCGCGGTGCGGCCAATCAAGCGCGGGTGTGCCCGGCCTTGCCGCCGACGCCGGCCGATAGTACGTGGCTCCGGAGCGTTGCGGGTAATGATCCAGGGCCTCGCTGCCCACCAGGAAATTAGCCTCGGTATCGAACAGACGCGCGACGTTGGCAAGCTCCGGATTCCCCATCTCGCGGCGCAGCGTATTGAGCGTCGCCAATGCCAGCTGTTCCTGCTCCCGAAACTTCTCCGCTCCACCGCGCTCCCACCACAGCATCGGGGGCAAGGGGTCGGTTTGCGGAGGCACGCAAAAGGTACTGCCATAGAGAACCCGTGCCATCCCCAAGCCCTCCGACGCGATCAATGCGCTTGGCGCGTGGTCGAACACGATCAGGTCCGCATCGAGTGCGGTCAGCAGCCTGCGCCAGGCCCACACTCGTCCGCGCACGAGTTGTGGATCCGCGTAACCGTGCGTCAGAAGAATATCGGCATAGGTCCCGGACAGCGGCGCGCCGGGAGCGGTACGCCCGAGCCAGATGGGCGCCTGGTGGCAAGCGACGCGAGCGGGATCGAGTAGCGAACCAATACGTGACAAATCGCGCAATATGAAAGAGACGGCGTGACCACGCTGCTCGAATTCGCGGCCCAAGGCCGCGAGCGGCGAGATATGACCGAGGCCAAATCCCATTTCCCAGGCGAAGACAACGTGGCTCATTGTGTAGCTCGGCGATGGCGCGGGCTGCGCAGCAAGGTCACGACCGGGTTCATGCTCGCAATCATGCCATGGCGGCGCGTTGATCGATGGGCCGGCGGAACCCCTGCGCGACGGAATAAGGTGAATGCACCCCGCCGGACGCACCAAATCAAACGGGCCTTGCGGCCCGTTTGAAACCAAGATCGAACGATCCAGACGATCAGGACGGATTTCGCCGTTTCTTGCGCCCGACCCCGAAGGCCGCGGCCATGCCGACGCCCAGCAAGCCCAGCGTGCCGGGCTCGGGAACGTCGTTGCAGCTCACATTGGAGGTTCCGGTTGCGCACGGCGACGCGGGGGCGAGCTGGATCGGGAAGGGTGGATCGCCCACCCGGCGCGGAATGACGTAGTCCCATGAACTCTGGTAAGGCGCGTCGGTCGGGGCATAGCCCGCGTAAAAGCCGAAGTCCCCGGCTTCGCCGCCCGGGAAAATCCCGCAACTCGCGGAGGCTGCACCTTCGCCACCGTCGCAGTACCAGTGGATTACCTGGGTGACCGCCGCGAAAGGACTACTCGACCAAGCGGGATCGGTCATCCAGTCGGCGATGCCGGACCAACCGGTCGCGGTGTTCGCCGAACCAATCGCAGCGATTTCATGCGCCCAGCCCGGCGCGGACAAGATGCCGCTGATCCCCATGTCACTGTAATAGGGCAGTTCCCAGTCGACGATCACGGGTATGGGGCCCCCATACGGCGCACTGTCGTAGCTATCGTTGTGAACCTGGAACTGATAATAGTACGACGATGCCGATGGGTTCCCGGATGCTCCGGGATCGAGCACCGAACCACTCACGTGATCGGCCTGGGTCCACGTCGTCAGCACTTCTACTGCCACCGCCTGTGGTGCGTTCAGGATGGTCATTGTGAATGCGCCGGCAAGTGCAAGCGCGGTCTTCGTGGGTTTCATGATTGAGCTCCTCTGATCAGTCGCACGAAGACTGACGCAAGTTTCGCGCCACGACATAGCTCACATTAGGAATCAACAGGTTGATGGACTGTGTCGGACCGCAGCGGAATCATCTGTAAAAAATTCCGACAATGTTTGCATCCGCGGAATCCGCAATGCCGGGCCACCGCCAGGTTCACGGAACGCTTGGCCTTGATGGACGGGCCTGTCGACATGGGCACCGCGGGCGCCACGGAAGCGCGGCCAAGTTTCGCGATTTACCCCAAGGATCTCGCCACCCAGGCACTGATCGATTCTGCAAACCATCGCTGCGGCGGGGCGCCGAAGTTCGCCTGCCAGGCGATCCGATTCGGCAGTACCACGGCTCGCTTGTCCTTCATGCCACCGTCTCCCGGTAGTTGGCCGATTGGGCAGAACCATCGGACAATGCAAAGCCGGGCGCAGACCCCATAATCCGGCTTGTCGCTCCCGATTGCACGCCAGACCTTGAAATCATCGCCGCTTTGGGCCAGCGCCTTCCGGCCCTTCTACCTCCTCGGCGCGCTGTATGCCCCCGTTCTGGTCGCGGCGTGGCTGGCGGCCTGGCTCGGCTTGTGGGCCCCAGCCCCCGGTGCCTTGCCATTGAAGCTGCTGCACGGTCACGAATTCATTTACGGCTTCTCCGCGGCGATCATCACCGGGATTGTGTTGACGGCGCTGCCGAGTTGGGCCGGCACCGAGGAAATTCGCGGGCCCCGGCTGGTCCTGCTGGTTGGCCTGTGGCTGGCCGGACGCGTGTCCTTCTGGGCATCTGCCTGGCTGCCGCCGCCGGTGCCGGCGACGCTCGATTGCCTGCTGTTCCCGGTGGTCTTCGTGATGCTGGTGCCGCAGTTGCTGCGCGCGGCCAACCGGCTGTATCTGCTGCTGCTGCCGATCCTGCTCGCCTTGTTCGGCGCCAACCTGCTGTATCACCACGGCGGGGTCACCGGCAACCCTGTCCAGGCCTGGCTGGCGCTGCGCCTGTCCATTTACGTGCTGATCGTGCTGTATGTGCTGAAGGGCGGCGTGTTGACGCCGATCTTCACCGGCAACGCACTGCGCGCAAGCGGCCGCGGCGAACAGGCACGGTTTGACATGCGCCTCGAAGTCGTCGCCGTCGGCGCGGTACTGCTGCTCGCCGCACTCGACCTGACGGCCGCTCCGCCCGCCTGGACCGGCGCCGCGGCGCTGGCCTGCGCGCTGGTGCACGGCTGGCGCGGCGCGCGCTGGCAGGGCTGGCGCGTCGCCGACGTACCGCTGGTGCTGGTGATGCACCTGGGTTTCGCCTGGCTGGTGGTCGCCTTCGCGCTCAAGGCCGTCGCCGAACTGACCGGCGCCGTTCCGGAAGCCGCCTGGCTGCATGCCTTCACCGTCGGCAGCCTGGGCATGATGATGCTCGGCCTGATGACCCGCGTCAGTTTGCGCCATACCGGCCGCCCGCTGCTGGTGCCGCGGGCCATGCTGGTGGCCTACGGCATGATGTTTCTCGCCGCGCTGCTGCGCCTGGCGGCGGCCATCCCGAGCCTCGGCAACGCGGCCATCGCGCTGTCCGCCACGCTGTGGGGAACTTCATTCCTTCTGTATTTCCTGGCGTTCCGCAAGGTGCTGGTGGCGCCGAGCGCGCCACGATCGCCGGGGCCATCGCTACAATCCGGAACATGAACGTGAACCTCGCCCAACTGCTGGTGCGCGCCGCCCATCTCCACCCTCAGCGGCCGGCCCTGGCATCTGGCGAACGCGTCGTCGCCAGCTATGCCGAACTCGGCGAGCGGGTCGCTTGCCTCGCCGCCGGCCTGGCGGCACGGCTGCAGCCCAACGATCGCGTTGCCCTGGTGATGACCAACTGCCCGCAGTATGTCGAACTGCTGTTCGCCTGCTGGCACGCGGGACTGGTCGCGGTGCCGATCAATGCCAAGCTGCATCCGAAGGAGCTGGAATTCATCCTCGCCGACAGCGGCGCGCGCCTGTGCTGCGCCACGGCCGAGCTGTGCCAGGCGTTGGCTCCGCTCGATGTGCCCGGCATGCAGCCGCCGATCGACGTCGGCGGCCCGGAATACGCACGGCTTTGCAGCGCGGCGCCGGCAGCGGTGGCACCGGGCAGGGCGGACGATGCCGCCTGGCTGTTCTATACCAGCGGCACCACCGGGCGGCCCAAGGGCGTCACCCTGACCCAGCGCAACCTGATGGCGACGATCCTCAACTATCTGTCCGACGTCGACAGCATTGCGCCCGGCGACGCGATCATCCATGGCGCGCCGATGTCCCATGGATCGGGCTTCTACATCCTGCCCCACATTGCCCGCGCCGGCCTCAACGTGGTGCCCGAATCGGGCGGCTTCGACCCGGCCGAAATCCACGCCTTGCTGCGGGCGCATCACGGCGTGACGATGTTCGCCGCGCCGACCATGGTCAAGCGCCTGGTCGATCACCCCGGCGATTCCGACGCCCGCGGCCTCAAGACCATCGTCTACGGCGGCGGACCGATGTACGTCGCCGACTGCAAGGCCGCGCTGGCCCGCTTCGGCCGCAAACTGGCGCAGATCTACGGCCAGGGCGAATCGCCGATGACCATCACCTGCCTGGACAAGGCCGCGCACGCCGATACCGCGCACCCCCGTTACGAACAGCGCCTGGCGTCGGTCGGCCATGCCTTCACCGGCGTCGAAGTCAGGGTCGCCGACGCCGACGACCGGCCGCTGCCCGCCGGCGAGATCGGCGAGATCCTGGTGCGTGGCGACGTGGTGATGGCCGGCTACTGGAACAATCCCGGAGCCAGCGCGGAGACCCTGCGCAACGGCTGGCTGCATACCGGCGATGTCGGCAGCCTGGACCAGGACGGCTTCCTGACGCTGAAGGACCGCAGCAAGGACGTGATCATCTCCGGCGGCTCCAACATCTATCCGCGCGAAGTGGAAGAGGTGCTGCTGCTTCATCCGGCGGTGAGCGAGGTCTCGGTAATCGGCCAGGCCGATCCCGAATGGGGCGAGATCGTGATCGCCTTCGTGGTTCCCCGCGGGGCCGCGCCCGACAGCGCCGAGCTCGACGCGCTGTGCCTGGACAATATCGCCCGATTCAAGCGACCCAAGCGCTATGTGGTGGTGGATGCTTTGCCCAAGAACAATACCGGCAAGGTGCTGAAGACCCGCCTGCGGGAACTGCTGGGCCAGACGCTTCCCGGTGCCGGAGTCGCTTGAAGGCGAAGGCTAGGCGAAGCGGGCCGACAGCCCGCCATCGATCAGGAGTTCGGTCGCGGTAATGTACTTGGCCTCGTCGGAAGCCAGAAACAAGGCCGCATAGGCGGTATCCCAGGCGTCACCCATGCGGCCCAGCGGGCACTGCGAGTCGCGGATGCGGATCAGGTTGTCGATGTCGCCTTCGCGGCCGTAGACCCTGGTCAGCGCGGCATGCACCAGCGGCGTGTTCATCAGTCCGGGCAGAACGCAGTTGGCGCGGATGCCGTCCGGCGCATGGCGGATGGCCATGGTGCGGGTCATCGCCACCATCGCCCCCTTGCTCGCGGCATACGCGCCATAGTTGACGCCGGCCCAGCCGAGCACGGCGACCGAGGCGTTGTTGACGATCGCCCCGGCATGCTGGCGGATCATCACCGGCAACACGTGGTGGCAGGTCAGGTAGACGCTCTTGAGATTGACCGACATCAGCCGGTCCCAGGCGGCCTCGTCGAGTTCCGCCGGACCGCCGACCACGGCGATGCCGACGTTATTGACCAGGATGTCGATCCGTCCGTAGGCGTCGAGCGCGCTCGCCACCAGCCGCTCGACATCGGCCGCGCGCGTCACGTCGCCGACTACGGCGAGGCTTCTGCCACCTTCGTCGCTAATGATCCGCTGGGTCGACGCGGCCGCCTCGGCGTCGATATCCAGCCCGACCACCTTGGCCCCCTCGCGGGCGAACAGCACCGCCATTGCCTTGCCGTTGCCCCACCCCGGCCCCACCGAACCGCAGCCGGTGACGATGGCGACCTTGTCCTGCAGGCGTCCGCCCATGTTTCTTCCCTCCCTGTCGAATCCGCCGGGGCCTTCCGCGTTCCGCGGCGCGCCCAAGCCGTGGCGCGACGCGGCCGCATAGCTGCGAGTATCCCCGAGTCCGGCGAGCGTAGTCAATCGGAATTTCACGCCGACTTCCGGACGTCGGCGGCGGCGCCGGTTTCAATATGCCGTCCATGCGCGTATCGTGGCGCTTGACTTCGTTCGCGACCGGGTCGGCCGGCGCGGTCGGGTTAGCAAGGACCCCACCATGAAGAAATCATTGACCATTCTGCTTTCCGTGCTGCTCGCGGCCTGTGCCGCCTACGACGGTCGGGGTTTGATTGTCGGCCAGTCGACGCTCGAAAACGTGATCGGGGTCATGGGCGAACCGCGCATGCAGTGGGCCGAGGCCGACGGCGGGCGTCAGCTGGCCTATCCTCGCGGACCGTTCGGGGTACATACCTACATGGTGGTGATCGGGCCCGACGGCAAGCTGCGGCGCATCGAGAACGTTCTGGCGGCCGAAGTTTTCGCGAAAATACGCGCCGGCCTGAGCCAGGAACAGGTGCTGCGAACCCTTGGGCCGCCCGAACCATCAGGGACGGTCTATTTCAAGGCGCGCGACGAGCTGGTGTGGGAATGGCGCTTTTGCGACTCATGGAGTCGCGCGTCGCGCTTCGATGTCCTGTTCGACGGCACCACGAAATTGGTGCGCTCGACGATGACCCTACCCGAAGACCTGACCGGCAGATGCGGCCGGGAGGGCGCCTGCGGCTGCTAGGACAGACAAATATCGGCACTTACGGGACAGGCTTTCCCGCCAATTGTGCGGGCGATTAGAATATTGCGAAATTCCTTTGCATGCAGCCCACCAGAACAGGATGAAGTCATGACCACATCTTTCGCCAACCCGCTGCTTGCCACAGCCGACCGCGACTTGCCTCGTGCCGTCGCCGTGATCGGCGCCGGCACCATCGGGCCGGACATTGGCTATTACCTGAAGACCGCACTGCCGGACCTGAAGCTCTATCTGGTCGACGTTTCGCAACAGGCGCTGGACGGGGCCTTGCGGCGCTTCCAGGACTACTCGAAGAAAGCCGTGGCCAAGGGCAAGATGAGCAAGGCCAACGCGGCGGCGGTGAGCTCGCGGCTCGTCGGCACCCTGGATTATGGCGACATCGCGGACTGCGACTGGGTGATCGAGGCCGCCACGGAAGACCTCGCCCTCAAGCGCAGGATCTTCGCCCAGGTCGAGGCCGTGGTCGGGCCCGAGGCACTGATCACTTCCAACACCAGTTCATTGCCCGCGGCGCAGATTTTTTCCGCGTTGAAGCACAAGCAGCGGGCCACCGTGACGCATTTCTTCGCTCCGGCGTGGCGCAATCCGGTGGTCGAGGTGATTCGCTGGAGAAAGACCGATCCGGCAGTGGTGGAGTATCTGCGCTGGCTGTTCTGCATGACCGGCAAGGTGCCGCTGGTGACGGATGACGTCGCCTGCTTCATGCTCGACCGCATCTTCGACAACTGGTGCAACGAGGCGGCCTTGCTGCTCCACCATGCCAGCGCCGCCGAAATCGATAGTGTGGCCGCCGATTACGTGCATGCCGGCCCCTTCTTCGTGCTGAATCTGGCGCGCGGCAACCCGATCATCACCGAAACCAACACCCTGCAAGCGGCCGCCGAAGGTGCCCACTATCTCCCGGCGCCGGTGTTCCGCTCGGTGGACACCTGGCTGACGGTGCCGCCGGGCAAGCCGATCGAAGTCGCACCCGCCACCGCCAAGGCAATACGCGAGCGCCTGCTGGGCATCCTCCTGTCGCAAAGCGCCGACATTGTCGACCGCCGCATCGGCGACGCGGCCGACCTGGATCTCGGCTGCCGGCTCGCGCTCGGCTTCAGGCATGGGCCGTTCGAACTGATGCGCATCCTTGGCCCGAAGATCTGCGGCCGCGCGCTGACCCGCTTGCATACCGAGCGCCCCGGCATGCCGATGCCGCAACGCGTTTTCCCCGGCTACCAGAATTTTCTGCGGCACATCCTGGTCGACGATATCGACGGAGTGAAAATCATCACGCTACGGCGACCCGAAGCCCTCAATGCGCTGCACGACGACATGACCGGGGAAATTCTCTCGGTGATCCAGCGCCACGAAAAGGATCCGCAAGTGACCGGCTTCGTGCTGGTCGGCTACGGCACGCGCGCCTTCTGCGCCGGCGGCGACATAGGCGACTTTTTCGACATGCTGGGTGATGCCTGGGCCTCGGAGCAGTACGCGCGCGACTGCTCGCGCCTGCTGGTGCACCTCGACCAGATGCAGAAGCCGGTGGTCGCGGCGCTCAACGGCATGGCGCTGGGCGGCGGATTCGAACTGGCGATGCGCTGCCATGGCATTGTCGCCCTGAAGACCGCCTGGATCCAGATGCCCGAAGTGACTCTGGGCATCGTCCATGGCATCGGCGCGATGGTGGTGCCCTACCGGCGTTGGCCGCATGCGGCGGACACCTTCAACACGATGCTGCGCACCGCCGAACGCCTGAAGGCGTCCCGCGCCCACGAACTGGGCGTGGTCGATGCCCTGGCCGCGGACTATCCCGTGCTGATCGAACAGGCCGTGGCGCGCGTCCGCGAACTGGCCGGGAAAGTCAAGCGGATCCCCGATGCACCGGTGGCGATCACGATCAAACCGGTCGAAGCCAAATCGGCCGGCGGCCAGGCGCTCAGCCGCGAGTGCATCGACCTAATGGAGAAATCCATCCTCGAGGCCGCCGCCGCGCCGACCTTCGCCGCCGCGCTCGAGGTCGGCTACAAGGCCTTTGGCAGTTCGGCCTGCACCGAAAGCGCCCGCGAGGGCATTACGGCATTCAAGGAGAAACGCCAGCCGGATTTCAGCAAATCCGGGTAGAACGCCCGAGACCCAGTGCCGCGGTAAGTTCCCGCTGCCGTAGTTTGGCTTCGCCATGCTGTCGGCGCGAGACCAAAACAGCTGCACTTGCCACCCGTTTCAGGCAGATGACATAGCGCTGTGCGCCGGCCGCCGCGATTCGCGCGACGGCGTCGGCGCCTCGTTTGGCACCTTGGATGCCAATCCAGGCACGACCCTTTCGCAGGCATGGCTTAAACTAGGAGACAGTCCTCCCCAAGAGGCGAGGCCAAAACCCTTGAAAAAAAGCAGATGCGCGCGGCCGCCTTTTTTTTGGACGCACGCCCAAACACTTATCGAAGAAAGGAACTTGCATGAAAAACGCCGAAATCCATGACGATCTCGTCAGAATCGCCGAGGCGCGCCACCACGACCCATTCGCGGTGCTGGGCAGACATCCCGGCCGCGGCGGCGGGGTTGTGGTACGGGCCTACATCCCTCACGCGGCGGAGGTTTCCATCGCGGAGGGCAACCTGCCGCTGGAGCGCATTGCCAATTCCGACTTCTTCGAGTGGCAGGGGCCCGCGAAGAGTGTTCCGGAACACTATCGCCTGATCTGGCGCGACACATGGCATCACGAACATATTGCCCATGATCCCTATAGCTACCTTCCCCAGATTACGGATTTCGATCTGCATCTTTTCGGCGAAGGCAGGCATCGCCACGCCTACCGGTTCTTGGGCTCTCACGAACATGAGATCGACGGCGTCGCCGGCGTGCTGTTCGCCGTGTGGGCGCCCAATGCCGAGCGCGTCAGCGTGGTCGCCGAATTCAACCACTGGGACGGTCGTCGCCACCCGATGCGGGTGCGTCCGGGAAGTGGGGTATGGGAACTCTTCATCCCCGACATCGGTCCCGACCTGTTCTATCGGTTCGAGATCCGCAACCGCAACAGCGGAGAGGTGCTGCTGAAATCCGATCCCTACGGCCGGCGCTTCGAAATGCGCCCGGGCAACGCCTCGATCGTGGCTCCGGACTCTACCTACTCATGGCAGGACGCGGCCTGGATGGAAGGCCGCAAGGGCGCCGACTGGCAGCATGCGCCGATGTCGATGTACGAGGTCCACCTTGGTTCCTGGCAACGCGGCTACGAGGGAGAATTCCTCAACTACCGCGAGTTGGCGAGACAACTCGTCGAATATGTGACGCGGATGGGCTTCACCCATATCGAACTGCTGCCGGTCACCGAGCATCCCTTCGATCAATCGTGGGGCTACCAGGTCACCGGCTATTTCGCGCCCACCAGCCGTTTCGGTGCGCCGGACGATTTCCGCTACTTCGTCGATCTCTGCCACCAGCATGGCATCGGCGTGATCCTCGACTGGGTTCCCGCCCATTTCCCCAAGGACGCGCATGGACTGGCCCGCTTCGACGGCACCGCGCTCTACGAGCACGAGGATCCGCGCAAGGGCGAGCATCTGGATTGGTCGACGCTGATCTTCAATTTCGGCCGCAATGAAGTGAAGAACTTCCTGATATCCAGCGCGGTGTATTGGCTTGAAGAGTTCCACATCGACGGATTGCGCGTGGATGCGGTCGCTTCGATGCTGTATCTGGACTATTCGCGCACGGAATGGGTGCCCAACCAATAC
>WBZP01001469.1_pt1 | contig 28804 bp, 19 predicted proteins | sample 5204301 | NCBI WGS metagenome assembly WBZP01 (sample SAMN12412401, study PRJNA552823) | activated sludge metagenome | isolation source: activated sludge from nitrification reactor of wastewater treatment plant... | place: USA: Pennsylvania | collected 2017 | reverse complement strand
GTGACTCCACTGGCACACCTTTCACTGGCACAGACTCCGACGCCGCTGGAACCGCAGCCGGTGCTGCTGTCCTCACTGCTGGGCCCGCGTCATGGCACTGGGCCCGATGCTGACTGGCCTTCACTGTTCATCAAGCGTGATGATCTGACGGGTGTGTCGCTGACCGGCAACAAGGTTCGCAAGCTGGAGCTGCTCGTGGCAGATGCGAAACAACAGGGAGCCGATACGCTGATCACCTGTGGTGGCGTGCAGAGCAACCACTGTCGGGCCACGGCTGCCGTCGCCGCGCAGCAAGGGATGCGATCGCTACTATTCCTCCGCCACGAAGGAGAGCCTCCGCTTCCATCGGGGAACCTGCTTCTCGATCGCCTGCTCGGTGCCGAGGTCCGCTTCATCAGCCGTGCGGAATATCAGGATCGAGCACGCATACTGGCGGAGGCTGCGCGGGATCTGGCCCAGCACGGACGGCATGGCTACGTAATTCCCGAGGGTGGTTCCAACGGACTGGGCTGTCTGGGCTACCTTCGCTGCATCGCTGAACTGCGCGAGCAGGTGCCACATCCCGGACAACCACTGACGATTGTCTCGGCGGTGGGCTCGGGCGGAACGCTGGCCGGACTGATCTTGGGAACGCTGCTCTATGACCTGCCCTGGCGCGTCGTTGGCATCAACGTCTGTGATAGTCGCGACTACTTTGTCGAGCGTATCGCAGCGATTCTCCGTGAGGCGGCGCTGATCCTCAAACATCCGGTCATCGATCGGGAAATGGGAACAGCGGAAGCCTTGGTCGACATCCGCGATGGCTATGTTGGTCGAGGCTATGCGCTGTCGCAGCCCAGTGAGCTTCGGAGCCTCATCCAGGTGGCACGACCGAGTGGACTCCTACTGGACCCGGTTTATACCGGAAAGGCCTTCTTGGGTCTCCTTGGAGAGCTGCGCAAAGCGACAAGCGGACTGGGCGAAAGGGTGGTCTTTTTGCATAGTGGCGGAATCTTTGGACTGCTCGCCGCTGCGGACGAACTCGTGCGGATCCTTCCAGATGCCTGAACTTTCGCAGCTTGGCGATAAAACTTGGCAGCGACTCGCACTGCCCACCATTCGGTTTGCACTGCGGGGGCTGCTGGCAGGACTGCTGCTTGCCCTACTCGATGTGCTGTTCTGTCGCCAGGCTCTCGTTGAACAGTTTCCTTCGCGATGGCTACAGCTTCGACTAGTGGGTCACATCACCTCGCTGTCAATGCTGGTTCTGCTGCCACTGGGTGTGAGCGGTGGCTGGTTCATGGTGCTGACCGATTGGCTGATTTCGCGACGGAAACCGCTGCACGCTGGTGTTCTGTGGGCGATGGTGGCGGCCCCCCTCCTCGCTTGGGTCTCCTACTCACTGTTCCTGGGCGGCAAAATGCAGAAAGTGCCGCTGCGCTCTCTGTGGTCGAGTCTGATTTTCGGACTGGGGCTTTTTGCCCTCATCCAAGTGGCCCCGCGCACCCGCTTGTTGTGGAATCGATTAGAGGCGTCTGTCATCGCCAAGCGCCTCGCTGTCGGAGTCGCGTTGGGAGGGCTCCTGCTGCTACTCCATATGGCCGATCGCACGGTGCTGCCTCGGTTGTATCCATGGTTCCACGGAAGCTTGCTGGTCGCGCAGATTCTGACGGCAGGTCTGATTGTCTCACTTCCGCTACCAAAGCCTCCACGGATATCTCATTGGTACGTAGGATTGACGATTCTGATCGGCCTCGCGTTGTGGCAAGGAATGCGCTCACTTGATAAGTTGCGACGGGCGATGGCGATGCGAAGCGTAGTGCGGGAAAGCACGCTGCTCAGCGGTCGCGTGCTGGACCTTATGCCCAAGCGCGCCCGCGTGACACCACGCACCACCGCCATTGCCGACAACGTAGAGCGCCCGCCTTCGTACAGCGGCCCCCGTCTTGCGGATCGCGATGTCTTCCTGATCACGATCGACGCCTTCCGACACGATCGGCTGACCCCCGAAGTGACGCCGAAGATGCACAGCCTGGCGCAGCACGGGGTACGCTTTTCCCGAGCGTATACTCAGGTACCGCATACGTCCTTCGCGGTGGCGACCCTGCTGACAGGCAAACCGGTCTATGCGCTGATGCAGCTTGGTCACGATGCTGGGAGTCACAAGACGCTGCCTCTCATCTTGCGCAACTATCGGTATAAGACCGCTGCCTTCTATCCGCCGTCGGTGTTCTTCGTAGAGCACGAGCGGCTGCAAGCGCTTGAAGACTCTGCGTATGGCTTCGAGTACGTCAAGGTCGAGTATTTGGTGGGTGAGAAACGGACCCAGCAGGTGATCGATTTTTTGGAGTCCGAACGTCCGGAGCGGGTGTTTGCATGGATTCACTATCTGGAGCCCCATGAACCCTACGATGTGCATCCAGGTGGACCCGATAAAAGTCGCCCCGACCGCGAGCGCTACGATGGCGAGATTCACCATGTTGATCAGCAGATTGCGCGTCTCACCGAATACCTAGCCAAGAGCAGACCGGGAGCGCTGCTGATCTTCGCTGCCGATCATGGCGAGGAGTTCGGTGAACATGGGGGGCGCTATCATGGAAGCAGTCTCTATGACGAGCAGTCGCGGGTGCCGCTGTTCATGGTGGATACCGCTGTTCAGCACGCCTTGCTTGGACCTGCCACGTATCCGCAACCGGTCGGTTTGATTGATGTAGCACCGACGCTGCTGGGCCTGCTCGACATTGAACCAAACCTGGAGATGCGCGGACAGAATCTGGCACCGTGGCTGCTGACCAAACAGAATGCGCTGCCTCAGCGTGCGATCTGGAGCGAAATCGGCAAACGAAAAATGGTGGTCTACGGAGACCACAAGCTGATTTGCGATCTCGGCGATGATAGCTGTCAGGTGTTCGATTTGGTCCGTGATCCAGGCGAACGGAGGAACCTGGTTGACAGCGATCCTCGACGAGCAATCGAGCTACGGGGGCGACTCCTGACATTGCTTCAGGAGGCGCGACAATACGAGCAAGCGGCGACCACGCAGCATCCGACCGCCAGCACTGGCAGCGCATTGGCAGAGCATGCCGAAAATGCACTGGCCCGAGGCCGACTGGGTGATCGAACAGCCCTCCCCTTGCTGATGCAGTTGATTGCGGACCCAAGTGCTACCGAATCCATCCAACTTGAAGCGATCTCGCTGGCGGCTCTGCTTGCGACGCAAGCGGTACCACTGCGAGCGACTGATCCGGACCCTATCTTGGAGCCAGAATCAGACGCACTTTCTCGTGCCAAGGAAGCTCTGTCCACGCGATTCCTACTCACTGGAGAGCCAGAAAAGCGACGCTGGGCCGCCGTGCTGCTGACTCGTTTGGGCGGACAAACGGCGGAATCTTCGGAACTCCTGAAGACGCTTCTTGCCGACGCCAAAGCACCTGCCTCGCAGCGTTTGGCCGCAGCCTTGTCACAGTGGAGTCAACCGACTTGCCGGATGAAGCAGCAGCAACACTGTGTACAGGACTCCCTTCAGGTGCTGGCAGCAGCGATCGCAATGGATGAACCGGATCAGGTAAGACCGCTACTCCGACTACTCGGGGAAAGTCACGATGCTCGGGTGACCGCACCGCTGGTTCGGCAACTGGAAACGGTACGCAGTCGAGTGGATGTAGTGGCCGCCCTGGGACAACTCGGTGATGAGCGGGCGATTCCGGCGCTCGGAAAGACTCTGCTTGATGACCCCTATGTACACGTTCGCGTCCAGGCCGCACAGTCTCTGCGCAGGCTCGGTGGTCCATCGGCCAACGCGTTTCTGATCCGGGCTCGTGTGAGAGAACATGAGCCTGCCGTCTTGGCAGCTCTTCGTGATCAAAGTCCGCCCTAGTTGGCGCGGCCGATAAGGAACAATTCCATGAAATATGTCCGCATGCCCATCGAGATCGAATCGCCTGAGCAGATGGGTTATGAAAACGTAAAGTACAATCTCACCGAGAGTTCCTTTGCAGATGCACAGCTTGGTGACTTGGATCTCGATCTACGAAGTCTGATCCTCTGCTACGGAGATCATCAAGGGAATCGGCGCCTGCGCGAACTCATCGCAGCGGATAGTGGAGTGACTCCGGATGAGGTACTCATTACCGCTGGTGCAGCGTCGGCGCTGTTTGTCATAGCAACCTCCCTACTGCGAGCAGGAGATCGGTTGCTGGTGGAGAAGCCCAACTACGCCACCAACATCGAGACACCGCGTGCGATTGGAGCAGAGATCGACTTCCTAGAGTTGCGATTCGAGGAAGGATTCCGCCCGAACCTGGATCGTTTGGCCAGTCAGATTCATCCCCAGACCAAGCTGGTGAGCCTGACTGTTCCGCACAATCCCACCGGCAGCATGTTAAGCGAAGCAGAGCTGCGCCAGATCATGGATCTATGCGCCCGCAAAGGAGTCACTCTGCTGGTGGATGAGACCTATCGCGAGATGGCGTTTTCAGGTCCACTTCCTGTCGCTGCATCGCTGGTAAAGCCGAACCAACAGGGCAGCCCGGTACTCTCTGTAAGCAGTCTGTCAAAGACGTGGGGACTCCCAGGAATCCGCATCGGCTGGCTGATCTGTCGCGATCGCAGGCTGATGGAAACCCTGCTCGCGGCCAAGGAGCAGATCTTTATCTGTAACTCTGTGGTGGATGAGGAAATTGCGCTCCGGTTCCTAGAACGGAAGGCTCAGTTTTCACCTGCCATCTTTGCGGCGATGAAACGAAACTTCGCCGTTCTGGATGCGTGGATGGCGGAACAGCGTGCGCTGGAATGGGTTCGCCCCGAAGGTGGAGTGGTCTGCTTCCCACGCTTTCGTGACTCCTATCCTGTCGACATTGAGCGCTTTTACCGAGTCCTCAACATCCAACACAAGACGTTTGTCGGACCCGGTCACTGGTTCGAAATGGAGCGCAAATACATGAGGATCGGCTACGGCTGGCCGAAGTACGAGGAGCTGGTGGCAGGACTCGCGGCCATTGCGCAGGCCGCACAGGAAGCGCGAATCTAGTGGTGTCCCCTTGCGACACAATCGTCGCAGCGAGCCCAGCTATTCACCAAGTGACTTGTTCATTCCTTTGAGGAACTGCTCGCCAGCCTTGAAGATCGCGTTCACACCGCCACCAGCCATACAACCCGCCGCTTCTCCACAACTCTGGGCATCCATGACGCAACGGATCGGTTTGCGAATCGACTCATCACCGGACATCTTGCGCAAATCTGCAAAGTAGTCGGTGCATTCGGCTCCCGACTTTCCTTCACAAAGCGCAGCAACTCGTGAACACGCCCGATTTTCGGGATGAATCACCAGCGGCATCTTGTCCGGAGCCACGTAATAGCCAGCGTACGCACCACCAGCAACCAGAAGCAACGCGAGCACCAGAAACTTCTTCATCGAGACCTCCACCGCACAGTGGGAATTACAGACGATCTCTTCTGCGCAAGCAAGAAGAGCCCCAAAAATGTCGGGACTGCGTCGCTCTCTCGGTGGGTGAAAGTGCGTCGATCGGCAGGAAGGTAGACAGTTTGCACGCAGGCATCAACCGTCGAAAGAGCCGATTTTTTTAAGAAAATCACAGATCCACAGAGCTGTCGAATAACTACCTGTTCAAAGTCGTCAGGCATTGATACACAGCCCACATTTTCAGTTAGGATATTTCCATGAAGCGGACCCTCCTTGCCTCGCTGTTCCTCTGGTTGTCGATGTCTGCGCCCGCGCAAGCGCAGCACATTCGAATCGTTGTTGCACCACCTGCACCCCAGGTCGAAGTACGTCCGGCCGTGCCATCTCCGCGACATGTTTGGATACCTGGGCATTGGCGATGGAACGCGGGTCGCCACATGTGGAGCGCTGGGCACTGGATCATGCCGCCGGCCCCTCATCGTCACTGGGTCGAGCCACGCTGGGTCAATGAAGGCGGTCAGTGGGTCTACTACGAAGGTCATTGGGCTGATCAAGGGCAGCCGACGGTAATCGTGCAACCACCGCCTCCACGAATGATGCCGCCAACACAGCCGGTCGTGGTCCGTCCCGCACCAGTGGTCGTCGTGCAACCAGCACCACAGCCAGTTCCTGTGGTGGTACCCGTTGGTCCGGGTCACGGCCATGGCCACGGCCACGGATGGAAGCATGGTCACGGCGGCAAGCATGGTCACGGCCATGGCCGCTTCTAATCGCCAAGAACTCACTGGTGTTTTGTAACAGAGCAGGCAACTAGCGCGGTGATATGGTTCACCGCATGCGGACCTCGCTCTGGTTGATTCTCTGGTTCACAAGCTGCACAGCCGTTGATCCAGCCAACTCTGATCAGGAAAGTCTGATCAGCGATGGCATGTTCGATCCAGGCATGTCAGACGCGGCAAGTGGCGACGCTTCAACGTCCAGTGCCGATCTGGCCCCGCGTGTTCGCTGTCCAGAATTCATGGTGCAGATCCCTGGTGCCACAGCCAGCTTTTGCATCGATCAATATGAGTCATCTACGATGCGTATTATTCCAACTGGCGGAGAGGAGCCATGGCCGTTCGACCGCCCTGTCGATGGTCAGACCGTGCGCGCCGTGGTACGACCAGGACAGAAGCCACAGGCGTATATCAGTGGGGCCCAAGCCAGTGACGCATGCAAACGTTCAGGGAAACGACTCTGTAGCGAATCGGAGTGGCTCGCCGCGTGTCAGGGAAGCGCTCATCACACCTATCCGTACGGAAATACCTACGAAAAAGGTGCCTGCAATGAAGGCCGCCCCACCAACCCGGTGAACGACTGCTTTGGCAGCGGCAGCGGCGTCTTTACCTACGCCAACATGAATAGTCCGTGCTGTGTCAACCAGCCGAACACGCTGGCTCAAGGTGGAAGCTTTTCCAAGTGCCGAAGTGAGCACGGAATCTTCGATCTTCACGGAAATTTGCACGAGTGGGTCGACGCGACCACGGCTTCAGGAAATGGGATCTTTAAGGGTGGTTTTTTCGTTGATGCAAACATCAATGGTAACGGTTGTTTATATCGCACTACTGCGCATGCAAAGACGTATCACGATTATTCGACGGGATTTCGCTGCTGTGCCGGCTTGCTGCCTTAAATCACTATCTAGCCGATACCACACAGAAATGAAACCGCGCTTGCCGCGCACGCGATAGCTGGACATAATCCCACTCTCGTCCGTCGTCTACCCAAGCAGTCCTCAAGTTGCGCCTGCGATGCGCCCTGGCTTGGGTACTCTCATTGCGCCAAAAGGGGGATTCGATGAGTTGGTGGAGAATTACGTCCTATTTCTCGGAGAAACCGAAAGATATCAATGCGTTACGGCATCACCAGGACCACAAACTGGCTGAATACTATGGCGAGGGTAACTTCTGGTGTACGAACTCAAGCAAAGCCGATGGCAAGCCAACCCTGCTCATTAGCAGCAAGCCCAGCGAAGTAATACGCCCGGAATATGTCGAGCTGGCCAAGCCAGCCGTGGCCACCGAGGTTCTGAAGGGAACCTTCAAGGCCACCAAAAAGGGCAAGGACGCAATCTACGAGTTCACCGTTCAGAACGCTGACAGCGATCCAGGCAAGAAGTATCTGGCTACCTTGCTGAAGGATCCCAACTTTTCGGTGATGATTTGGAACCTGCTTGCCATGGCTTCACCGACGGTGATTAAGTTCGGTGGACAGGTTCTCCAGAAGCGCAAGATGAACGAAGCGGAGTGGGAGCTTTGCAAGTGGAATCTGGCCAAAGTTCTTACCATCAAGAAGAGCGAAGGAGTCCTCGACTCGGAGCCAATTCCTGGTCTGTGGACGCCCACTTCGGATGGCAAAGGGAAGCAGTGGGTGATGCCGGGCGGAGTCACGCTGGCCGAAAAGATTCCGGTCGTGGTGAAGGCGTTCGGCTCTGTGGTGGACGTTGCCAAAGATACGCCCCTGGTGGCGCAGATGGCGCGAGATCCCGTCACCGAAGTGATGAAGATTCATGGCGAAAAGCTGAAGCAAAAGCTGCTGCTGATCGATGAGGACGCGAAGAAGGAAACAGCCAAAGACGGCAAGAAGCCAAAGGCCGCCAAGGCGGTTGAGGAAGCGCTCGAACACTTCGAGAAGTCGTTCACAGAGGCCTGCATTCAGGCAACCGACGATGCGTGGTGTCAGTACGTCATCACCAACATCGAATACAAACAGTACGTCTTCGATTGTCGAGTGAGCGTTGCCAAAAGCTCGGTCACGGTGACTCTCGGAATCATCGCTGCGGCAGCCGGCGGAATCACCGGTGTAGCGAGCGTACTAGGCCTGGTTGGTACCATCAAAGGAGCACTCGATCTCGCAAATGATCTGTACGTCATGTTCCGCGATCTCGATGCGCTGGCGGAAGAGTTGGAGAAGTCACTCACGGTGACTCTGCTCAACTTTTCGACCAAGAAGACTCTGTCGGGATTCACGGACGTCGGAAAGTCGCTACTGGGACGACTCCCCGGCGGCACGACGGTTCAGAACATCGCTGGTAAGTTCGGAAAATCGATCAAAGACGTGGGAGCGCTGGAAAAGGATCTCAAGCACTACACCGGTCGGGTCAAGGGTCTGCTCGTCAAGGCTGCGGAGTTGTCGAAAACCATCGATGACGCTCTCAAGGAGGCGGTCAAAGCCCGCGCTGCGCTGGAGACTCCCGAGATCAAAGAGATGGAGCGTCAGTCTCCTGAGCTGAAGAAGGCGTTCGACGAACTTCGCAAAGGCACGCTCACCGCCGAAAAACAGGTCAGCGAACTTCTCGATAAGATTGCCGATAAGTTCACCAACTGGAAGGTCGGCGATGAAAAGGCCAAGGCATTCCAGGCGATGATTGATGGCATCAACGGCAAGGTACCGGAGTGGAACAAGTGGGCCAAAGCATTCCTTCCACTGCTCGATCTGGCCTGGGGCATCGATCCAGAGAACGTCGCAGGTAGTGTGTTCGCCAGCGCGTCGTCGGTTCTTGAGGTCACCACCAACGCACTCGATATCACCAAAAAGATTGGTGACAAGGGCAAGCAGACCTCCGAGCTGGTCAAGTTCGGAACCGATGTCGCATCCGGCCTGTCCGGCATCATTTCCGCAGTGAAACCGAAGTAGCCGGACGGCTCTGTCTACCTTCATCCCATCAGGTTCTACTCGCTCAGCGCAGGATGCTGCAAAGTAGCGCGATCGCCATTCCCGAATAGCCGCATCCGGGTCCGGGGTCGAGGATCACAACGTGCTCGCCCACGCCGGCGATGCGAGTGCGTACACAGATCAATCCCTCATCACTCACCGCAGAACCACAACGAACCGCCGCTGTGAGGACAGAATCTGCGGGGCGATTCCGTCCCTGACCCACACGAGCCTGTGCGACAAAGTGCAGCCCGCCTGCGTCAAGCGAGGATGGGTCAGCCACCTGGGATGGCTCACTGGACTGAACCGTCACCACCTCGACCTGCTGGGCTGCAAATGATTGACGCAGTCGATCGGCCAAGTCGATGGTGGCGTCGAACCGATGCAGATGCGGCAGCAGCGTCTCAGGTGGTAGCCAATCGGGTCCGGCAGTTTGCAAAGACCGCACGAGCTTGGCTAGCGCCGCGTCGGTTGGATGACCACCACGCAGCCGAGAACAGAGCGCTAAGCCTTGCTCAGCACTGCGAAGGCGCTCGGCTGGTTCCAGCGCCAGACAGTCGCGTAGCAGCAACCACACCAGCGCTGGTTGACCACTTGCGGCAAATGCCACCACACTACCCAGCTCTCGCTTCCCCGTCCCTTTGGGGAGTAGTGGAAAGCGCCGTCCCGATAGCAGTTCCCAAGCGCAGACGCCAGCCGCGTACAGATCACCGACTACTGTTGGAATCCGCGACATGCCTTCGGGGGGCGCATACGATGGCTTGCCTCCGACCTCGTGCAGGGCGGTCAGCACATCGTCATCGTTGCTGCTCGATTCTGCTGCCGCGCCATCTTCCGCCGACAAGCCAAAGTCGATCAGGCGCACCCGACCATCCCTCGCCAACATTACATTTTCGAGGCTCAAATCGGCGTGAACCAGCGGCCGTAGCCCAAGATTGAGACTCTGTAAGTAGTGCAGCGCCGAAAACAGTCCATACAGGATGTGTCCAACGAGCGGCGGGCGCAGTCGAAACCCGTGCTCAGTCAGCAGCGCCAGCAGGCGTTGTCCGGGCAAGCCATCGACCAGCTCCATCGCCAAGGCCACCTCTTCACCGAGATCGATAAGCTCCAACGTACGCACGATGTTGTCGTGCTGTAGCGCCGCTCCAATCTGCGCTTCTCGTCGCAATTTTCGCTGCTGAAGCGGATCACCGCGCAGACCGGGCAGCAGTCGCTTGAGTGCAACTCGCTGTGGCGGCAGCGGTGGCCGACGCAGCTCCGATTCAAAGACCTCGGCACAGCCACCGGCACCGAGCCGCTTGCCAACGGTGTAGCCAGGACGCAACGCCAACTGTTCCGGTGGTGGCTGCCACTGTAGCGTCGAATTACTAGTATCTTCACCGAGACGCGAATGCTCGATGACATCGAGCGATCGTTCGGGCACTTTGGGGGCTTCCGATCGCGACACGGGCTGGCTCCTTGATACGGGTCAGGAGCGGAGCGTATCCGCAGCGACAAGAAGCGGACAAGCGTCAACGGCTGAGTCGTATTTCAACGTCGACGCGGCCAGCCTGCGCAAGCGGCTTCAGCTCTGCATAGCTGTACTGACGGGGCTTAAAACCAACGGCTCGGGCCGTGCACACTTCACCGGGGGCAAGCTGACAGTTCTCGACGCAAGGCCTCGCCCCGCACTGCACCTGAGCCCGGGGATGGCGCTTGCGCGAAAACTCTACCGACAGCGGAAACTCGGTGGGTATCACCACGGGCTGCTTCACCGGCTGACTCATGGTGACAACGGTCGAGCGACGCTCACCCATCCCCAGATCGGCGCGCTGATCGTTCGGATTGGCGCGGGTATCTCGACGAGAACGCAGCAGACCACCACCGAGCAATATCACGGCAACTATCAAAGAAGCCACCATCGACGCCCGCGCCGTAGGACTGCGCCATATCTCCGCACGAAAAACCGCACCGGAGCCACCAAACCGATGGAGCGTGCTGCGTTTTGCCGTGTCGGAAGGGCGAGCCATACGCATGGGTTGGGTCGTTGGCTCCTGCTTGTTGCCGGTGAACCCCATGCCGGTTTGGAGAGTTGCCGCCAACGAGCCACGGTTCATCGACCCCGTCACCACCGTTGGAACGGAAGGCAGATCGCTACCCATTGCTGGCGTCTCGCCATCAAACGGCTGCGGCTTGGCCACCATTGGGCTCGGAAAGCGCGGGATGTCTGAACGGCTCAGGGTTACCACGGTTGGCACCGAGGGCAGCTCGCGACCCTCTGGCGGCGTCTCGTGAGCGACCGTTTCTACCGCTCGCCCTGTCGTGACCACCGTCAGCACAGGCGTCAGATAAGGCATTGGGGTATCAGTGCCGTCCCGCGCCTTGCGCGGCGCTGTTTCGGGCAACTCCGTCCCGGTGAGCGGCGTGTCAGCCACCAACTCGGGTTTCATGTGCGCACTCAGAAAGGCCGCCTCGAACATCTGGCTGCCCTCCGTGCGCCGAGAGGAACGCTGAGCCAACGAAGCAGCTTCGGGAACCTGCGCCAAGCGCCGAATCAGCTCGCCAGCATCAGCCGGACGCTGCGCGGGTTCAAACGCCAGCAGGTCATCGAGCAACTTCTGGAGTTCGGTCGAAAACACCCGCCCGCCACACATCTCGCGCAGTCGCTTCGGCGGGTTGATGAGGCGCAGCATGGTCACTGCCTGGTCGGTTTCGGTGCCCGTTTTTCCCCATGGTAACCGTCCGGTCAAGATTTCGATCAACACCAATCCCAACGCATACACATCCGAGCGCGGACTGGCCTCGCGACCCTCAAGTTGTTCGGGCGACATATACATTGCCGTGCCGATGCGAGCCCCGACCACCGTTTGACTCGCTCGCCGTCCACCTTGCAGCAGCTTCGCAATGCCAAAGTCGAGAACCTTGACCACCTCTTCCACAGATCCATCGTCGCTGAGCCGTCGAGCCACGAAGATATTGTCAGGCTTGAGGTCTCGGTGGATGACCCCTTTTCGGTGCGCCACGACCATGGCTTTGACGACGGGGGTCCACAGCTCCAAAGCGCGATCCGGCGGAATGTTTGTCTCGCGCTCGATGATCGTCGACAGGCTCTCTCCTTCGAGGAGCTCCATCACAATGTAGACTTGGCCGTCGGCGCTACGTCCGCTGTCGAAAACAGTGATCGCGTTGGGATGGTCAACGGTCGCTGCGGCCTGGGCTTCTCGCTCGAAGCGGGCGACCAGATCCGGATTGCGGACCAGATCGCTATGCATCAGCTTGACCGCGACGTCCCGGCCCATCGGTAGCTGCGTTGCTCGATAGACGGTGCCCATGTTGCCCGAGCCAAGGATGCTCTTTAGCACATAGCGACCTGCGAGAACCTGCTCGACCTGTTCCAGACGAGTGCCGTCGCGATCACACACCGTGGCTTCGACGGGAAAAATCCCTCGGCACGAGGCGCAATACTTGGCCGGGTTCGGCTGCGGATTCACGACAGACACTACGGTTTCTTGGCTTGGTTCGCGACCCTAACACCCCATCGCATCGACGGTGGTGAGGCGATCTACCAGCTCATCCTTTCCATCGTATCACGGCCGATGGAGCGCCAAAAAACATGGCGTTGTCCGTCGGTTCAGCGCCTAAGGAACCTGATAGCTCCAAAAGAACGTCTTTGGACCGCCCTCAGCATAACCAGGAAAGCGCATGTTACGAATTCGCTCGGTGACACAGCGCGCCGTATCGGTACTGCCCGACGGCCCCATCACATCGGCCTTCACCACCGATCCCGATGGGGCCACCACGATTCCAATGCTCAGGTTCTTGCCGCTGCCGTCTTTGGGACAGCTCTGCCACTTCGGTTCTGCGGTGGTCATATGCTGTCTCAATATTTGGGGAGTAAGCAGAGCCACCGGCGACAAGTCCAGCGCTGGAGCCTTCGTGATTTTTGGTTCCGCTTTCCTAGGCACCACTTTGTCCATGGCTCCTGGTGCGGCCGTTGTCGGCTTCGAAGTGGTTGCAACGACCGTCCCTGAATCGACAGGTTTCCGAACGACGGAACGCGGCGGAGTCTCTACGGGGCTCGGCTTATCCACGGTGGCTGTGACGACGACTGGCGCATTGACCGGTGTCACCGTCCGAACCGGCACCGCAACCTGCTGTCCATCTTCCCGAATCGGCGATGGTTGCGAATGCGCAGACACCACTCGCGCTCTCTCCGGCTGCGACGGCACGGTCGGTTGACCTGGATGCAGCCACGCCACCACCCCGATTGCCAGCGCCAGCGAGCCAAGACCGACAATCAGCAGCGGTAGACGATTCGAAGTTGGCGGATGCGAGGGAACACTCGGCCCGGACGGACTCCTCGCCAATGAAGGGTCCGAACTACCGGTGGTACGAAGCGGCAATAGAGCGGGATTGCTCGCTCCTCGCATCATCGGCATCGCCGGATTGCTCGTCGATCGCATCATCGGCATCGCCGGATTGCTCGTCGACCGCATCATCGGCATCGCTGGATTGGAGGTCCGTTGCATCCCTTCCGTGAGCGGAGAAACCGGTGGAGAGTTGGCACCATCCGACAGGCTCAGGTCCTCCGTGGTTCCCAAAACGCTCTGAATTTCCGACGGAGACACTTCTTGCAACGGAACCGGTTGACCATCACCAATCCCCAGACCCGGGAGAGTCCGTCGGAGGTTCGCCAAGTTCTCAGGGGAAACAGGATCTTTGCTCATTGAGAGGTCGTCATAAGCAAGTTGGGCACAGTGCTGCGCCTCAATTATGCCACGCGACTTCGGGAGACCGAGAAAATATAGCTTTTCCCCCGTCGACAACCACATTTCCCCCTACCGCTTCCTACCTTCGGGGCCCCGGCAGCAGTCTTGGCACGCCTCCGCTTGAAGGACCATGGATCGGCTTGTGCAAAATCAACCGTTCCCCTGCCTGTTTACCCGCAGCCCGCGCCTCGCTACGCGGCTGTCCTTGGCTATAAACCCGACGGATGTTCGGGTGACGTTGCCGCAGGTATTTGACCAACTCTGCATCGGCAACCCAGACCAACCCTTGCTGCTGCTGACCGCGCTGCTGCTGAGCCAACTTTTCCGCAAACCCGATCATCACCCCCGACAAGTACGTCCTTCGCTCTCGATTGCTGGTCACCCGATGTTGCCGCTTGTGCTCCATCCACAACCGCTCGGCGGAATGGAGCAGAAAGTCGTACACGTACGCAGACATCTCCAAGTTTTCCGAGCGACCGACCACTTCGAGCACGCTGCCTCGTCGGCCCGTTCTCACATCAAAGCTCGACACCCAGATGGTCTCGACGAAAAAATAGCGCCCGAGCACCACCGCAACCAGACGCAAATGTTCATCGATTCGCCCACGCGGCTCACCGAGCTGTCGAAAAGCATGACGAGTCTCGCCCACCATCGGTGAATCGAGGTTGTACTTGAGCAAAAGTCGCTGCGCTTCCTGCATCGCGCTCTCGGCTTCATGGACGTTTTGGCTCTCGGCCAGTGATAGCAATCGAGCAATCCGCTTAAGCTGTCGCCCGCGCTCGCTGCCAACCTCACCATCTTCGGGATTCAGCAACGTGGGCACCCCGGCCGCGCTGGCATCAATCCCCATCCGCGCACACACCGCTTGGAACGCCGGACCATGCGCACTCTCATCGGTGCGACCGAGAATCTCATGGACGTACTGATGTGCCATCTCGTGCTTTAGCACCTCTTGCACGAGACCCCACGGCTTTTGCATCACCAATGACTCTGAGATCAGCAACGTCCTCGTCGCTGGTATCCACAATCCGAGCTTCGTAGCACCTCTCGCCAAACCGAGCTGCGGAGGCGAAAGGGCACGCCGGAACAACGTTGCATTGAAGTGATGCCATGACCGCAGAAGCTCTCGCACCGTCGCGGCCTGAAGCTGCGCGGACAGGATCAAGGTCTCGTCCGGATCGGCAGATTCATTGGGGATTGCAGCGCTCATTGTGGGGAGCTTTGTGACACACCACAGTCGTTCTGTCACGTCGCTGAGTCACGCCGAGACGGTCCAGCTTGTCCGCTCGGTTGTCAGACCGCGCACATAGTGTCCTTTTCATGAACCCGATCGCTTTCGTGCCTGCTGCCCGCGCCCTCTTCATCGCTGATGCCGCAAGCGAGAACAGCTCTTGCGGAACGCCCCACGCACTTATCCATCGCCTACGTGAGCAGGGATGGCCAACCCAAGCACGCTTGCTGCTCCCGGGAAACGAGCAGGCCTATCGCACTGCGAGCGGGGTAATGGTCGAGCTTCTCGATGCGCTGCCGATCCTGGCTGGTGCTGAATCGGATGGTGAGCTGAGCAAATCCCGTGACCTCCAGGCACTCGCCAAGCTGCTCAGAATGGCCTTATCAGCAACGGAACGAGCCCAAGCGTGGCCGAAGATTAGCAGGATCGGAACGGGAAGCCGTTACATGGCCCGCTGGCGCGCCGCACTCACCCCGAGCGAGCGAACGGCGGTGATTGGCCTCAGCAAAGACCTTCGCATCGTCCTGGCCGAGCTGCCCACAACGCCGCTGTCCAGCGAGCGCTGGCATCACGCGGTCACGGGTCAGCGGGTCGCTTTCCTGCTGGTCGATGCCAGCGTCGATCTGCTGGTTCGGGAAGGCTGTCGGCGCGGTGCCCAAGTTAGACTGGCAGACTGTCCGGCATCAGCATGGGAACAGCGACTCGTCCATGCGCTCAGCAACGACAAAGCCCTCATGCTCGCGAGTACGCCGAGTGATGAGACCTTTGCGAAGCTGTGCGATGAAGCAAATGCGTGGTCGAAAACCGCACTCGATGGTGCCGCCAGGCCGCTACTGCCATCCCCGGAGTCGTGGCAAGCAACGGAATCGCTCCAACAAGTGGCCGGCCGGATGCTCCGCCAAGCAGGACTGCTTTCCACGGTCATGCTTGCCGGTCGACCAGCGCCCCGAATGCTCCCAACGGCGGCTTGGCGATTGGAAACGCCAACCATGCCACGCAAGCAGGCCCCTCTGCCCCGTAAACTCCTCGATGAGGCGCTGCAACTGCTACGTGACAGCAAGCCAAGCGCCGCCCAGACGGCCACTTGTGGCCGGGCGGCGTAGCGACAATAGGGGCTAAGTGGCGCGAACCGCCTAGTTGGTAGAGGGACGACTCTCCGCCGAAGGAACTGGCGACGTCGGTGGTGCAATGATGGGCAGCGGCCCGGTCAGAACCAGCGGCAGCACATCGTCCATCTTGGTGACATAGAAGATCTCCATGTCATTCTTGACCTCGTCGGGCACATCAAGGATGTCCTTGCGATTACGCTCAGGCAAGACGGCCCGACGGATGCCCGCACGGTGTGCCGCAAGGAGTTTTTCCTTGATTCCACCGACTGGGAGCACATTGCCACGTAGCGTAATCTCACCCGTCATGGCGACGTCGTTACGAACCGGGATTCCAGTCAGCATCGAAGTCAGCGCGACGAACATGGTGATTCCAGCGCTCGGTCCGTCTTTCGGCATTCCACCAGCCGGGACGTGGACATGCAGGTCGGCCTTGTCCAAGAAGTGCTCATCGATGCCGTAGATCTTGGCGCGGCTACGAACGTAGGAGGTCGCCGTCTGAGCCGACTCTTTCATCACGTCGCCGAGCTGGCCGGTGAGCGTCAAGCTGCTCTTCCCTGGCATGCGTGTCGCTTCGATAAACAGAATGTCGCCGCCAACTGGAGTCCAAGCCAGACCGGTCGCCACGCCAGGAATACTCGTGCGCTCCGCGACTTCCGACATGTACTTTTGCGGACCCAAATAGTCGGCGATCTTGTCCACGACCACTGTGGTTCTATCGGTGACTTCACCCTCTGCCACTTTGACCGCGACGCCCCGACACACACTACCCAGCTCGCGCTCCAACGTCCGAACGCCCGCTTCCCGAGTGTAGCTATCGATGACCTCGCTGACCGCTGCATCCTCAAATGCGATGTTTTCTCCGGTCAGCCCGTGCTCATCAACCTGCTTGGGGATGAGGAAGTTCTTGGCAATCTGGAGCTTTTCGCTGCGCGTGTAGCCAGGAATCTCCAGCACTTCCAGTCGGTCACGGAGCGCCGCCGGAATCGGATCGAGCACATTCGCCGTTGCAATAAACATCACCTTCGAGAGATCAAACGGCACCTCAAGGTAATGATCGCTAAACGTGTTGTTCTGCTCAGGGTCGAGCACTTCCAGAAGCGCACTCGATGGATCGCCGCGAAAGTCATGGCCCAGTTTATCCAGCTCGTCGAGCACGAACACCGGATTGTTGGTGCCCGCTCGCTTCAGACCTTGGATGATTCGACCCGGTAGTGAGCCCACGTACGTCCGTCGGTGACCGCGAATTTCGGCTTCATCCCGAACGCCGCCCAAGCTGACGCGCACGAACTTGCGACCTACCGCCTTGGCAATGCTCTTGCCCAGCGAAGTCTTGCCGACACCCGGTGGTCCGACAAGGCAAAGAATCGGCCCCTTCTTGTCGTTCTTGAGCTTGCGAACAGCCAGGTACTCCAGAATGCGCTTTTTCACTTTTTCGAGGTCGTAATGATCCTCGTTGAGGATGTTGCGCGCTTCTTGGATGTCGATCTTGTCTTCCGTCGACACCGACCACGGCATATCGACCAGCCAGTCAAGGTAGGTACGCGTCACCGTGTACTCTGCCGACGACTGCTGCATCTGCTTGAGGCGGTCGAACTGCTTGAGCGCAACCTTCTCGACCTCCGGCGGCATCTTGGCTTCGAGGATCTTGGTCTTAAACTCCTCGGAATCGCCGCCCCCTTCATCCAGTTCACCCAGCTCTTCCTTGATCGCCTTGAGCTGTTGACGCAGCACGTACTCGCGCTGGTTGCGGCCCATTTCTTCTTGGACCTGGGTGTTGATCTTTTCGCGGACTTTGAGCACCTCAAGCTGGCGCGTCAGGAACTGGAGCACCTTGCGCATCCGCTGCTTGAGGTCGAACGTCTCTAGCAGATCCTGCTTTTCCTCGACGGGGATATCGAGTTGAGACGTGATCAAATCTGCCAACTGACCCGCCTCCGTCACGCTCTCTACGAGAGAGGACGCTTCCTTCGGAAGCTCTGGCATCAGCTTGATCACTCGCTTGGCGATGTCCTTTAAGTTCATCACCAGCGCGTCGAGTTCTACATCCGCCACCGTCGGATCAGGAATCGCAGTCACTCGCCCATTAAGGAACGGGTCGGACCCTTCGTAACCCTGAACGCGGAAACGGACCACGCCCTGGAGAATCACCGAAAAGTTGTCCTTGGCGAGCTTGATTACCTTAAGGATACGCGCCGCCGTGCCAACGGCGTACATGTCCCCCTCGCCCGGATCTTCGGTGCGAGCATCGCGCTGGGTCAGGATGCCGATGACCGGCTTCTCCTTGGCGATGGCTTCCTCGATTAGCTTGACGCTCTTCCGCCTCCCCACATCGATCGGAATGATCGAACCCGGGAAGAGCACCGAGTTGCGCAGCGGCAGAATCGAGATCACGTCCGGGATCTCGACTGGGCCACTCTGGTCTGGGGTTCCCCCCTTGGGTTTGGTCATCGAATCGCTCCTTCACTTTCCAGTTGACCGACGGCGCGACCCTGGTGGGAGGATGTACACCCTACCCTGTCGTCGGCACCAACCTTCGGATCAATGCGGCCTATGATAGTGCCTGGATTTCTCCACGCAATACCCGGCGCTTTTGCTGACATGGTAGATGTCACCGGCATGCAGCTCTTGCACTACCCATGCCGAAATTTGCCCATCGCCAGCGAAGAATGTGTGGTGCCTCCCGAGATTGAGCGCATCGATCGCCGCACTGCCTTGGCTTGGGCCAAAGAGATTTCCGTCGCTGAATACCTTCAGCGGGAGCGGTTCCTAAAGACCCGACCCTTTTCGCGAGGGCTGACAATACATGCCTTGGTCGATGAAGCCAGCGACACCATCCTCGCCAGTTGTGAGACCTACCGCGTGCCAGTTCATGTTCCAGGTCGCAGCACGGACGCGTATGGCCTTGGCATCGCCAGCGTCTTTGTTGATGAAGCTCAGCGAGGACACGGCTACGCAGCAGAACTACTGCGTCGCCTTCATCGCCACTTTGCCGAGGATGGTGCGGCATTGTGCTATCTGATGAGTGAAATTGGTCCGACGCTGTATGCCCGGCTTGGCTACGTGACACGTAACCTACGGCTGCGACGATATCCTGGTCGGTCCATGCCCAGCTCGGCGCAAGCACGCTTTGTCACGGCTGTGGAGTTACCAGCGCTGCTAGCCAACCTATCGACGCAGCCGCAGAACACACTGCACATCCCACCATCGGTGGAGCAGCTCGACTGGCATCTTGCTCGTGGACGCTATTACGCACAGCTTACTGGGTATCAGTTTCCCATCGAAATTGGGGCACGCTGCGGTGATGTTCTGGCGGTGTGGAAGCCCGACTTTCGCCGCGAGATGATGCGGCTTCGAGTGCTCCTGTTGGCCGCCAGAGCCCCCTCAGCGGCCGTGTCGGAAGTCATCGTCACCGCACAAGGCATCGCGCACCAGCTCTCGTTACCAACGGTGGAGGTCTGGGAAAGCGATGCCCAGACGCCGCTACTCACTGGTGGCGAGCTACATGAATCGTCCGATGTACCCATGATGTTGCCGCTCGCCAATGATGTCCGGGCAACCGACTTTCACGACGTGCAGCGCTATCACTGGCTGTGAATTTGCCGCGCTCGGGCTTTTTGGCGATGCTCGGCGCATGCGGATTCCCAAGCAGCCGACCGTCATCATTCGTCACTGCCCCGACTACGACACCGCGAACCTTCAGAAGCTATTTCGCGAAGGTCTAACGACGCTGGGACTGAAACCGACCGGGCGAACCCTGATCAAGCCAAATCTCGTCGCTGCTGGCCCACTTTTTCCCCATGCTCACACGCGACCTGAGGTTGCCGAAGGACTGATTCGGGCCCTACAAGAGCTGGCCGATGACAAACTAACCGAGATTGCCGTCGGTGAGCGCTGCGGAATTACCGTGCCCTCTCGCGCCGCGTTCGCCGAGTCGGGCTTCGATGCGATGATCGAGCGCACCGGCGTGAAGCGCTACCTCTTCGACGAAGTACCGCAGGTCGAGATCCGCTACACCCACGAGGGACGACTGCGCGATTACGTGTTCACTCCCGAGCCCATCGCCAAAGCGGACTTCTTCATCAACCTACCGAAGTTCAAAGCGCACCCGTGGACGACGGTGACGTTCTGTCTGAAAAACTACATTGGAATCCAAGACGATCGGCACCGGTTGATCGACCATGATCACCGTCTGAACGACAAGATTGCGGACCTGCAATACATCGTGCAGCCATCGTTCTGTGCGATTGACGCGATCATCGGTGGCGAAGGCAGAATGCTGACGCCAAAGCCGTTTCCACTCGGGCTTTTGATCATGTCCGACAGCCAGCTCGCGCTCGATGCGGTGTGCTGCAACATTGTTGGACTGAGTCCACGCAGCGTCGACCACATCCGGCTCGCGGAAGACCGTGGCTTTGGCACAACCGACCTCGCCAACATCCAGATCCTCGGGGACGTAACACTTGCCGAGGCCAAAAAGCGGGCGAGCGGTTTCCAGGTCGGACTCATCCGCATTGAAAAATACTTCGAGGGCAGCCGCATTACGGCCTACGCCGGACCTCCTCCCGAACCGGAGCACAGCGACTACTGCTGGGGCGGCTGTCCCGGAGCGCTACAAGAAGCCATCGAAGTCCTGCGCCTGTATGACGAGCAGTGCGATAGCAAACTACCGCGCATGCACGTGGTATTCGGTGCCTATCGTGGCCCGATTCCCGCTCAGCCCGGCGAAAAAGTCATCTTCATCGGCGACTGTGCGGAATGGGAAGGCAACATAAACGGCGAACTCGTTCAGATCCGCAATGTCTACCAAGATGGCCGCAAACGCGACCCGTACACCGCCAGCCACGACGATGTGTTCGCGAAGATGGCGTCGGTGTCGATGAAGGTTCTGTGGAACGAGGGTACGACGCATATCCGTCTGCGAGGTTGCCCGGTCAGCGTCTGCGAACAAGTGTTGGCTGTCGTTGCATTGTCCGACGTCAACAATCCGTACCTCGACCTGGAACACGCGGTGCCGTTCCAAAAGAACTACCTGTCATGGCGAGCCAATCAGGCCTTGCAGCGCATCCGGGGGATTCCCTATCAGCGGCCTGGGGCGTGTGCACGAGGCCAAGCGGCTCCAGATGTGAGCTCCGACGACCAGAGCGGTTCCCACTGAAGTCGTCGCAGAGGCTTGTGATGGCCGACATTGTATGTTACCTGCGCACTTCATGGCGAGTACAACACCGTCGGAACGGACCTTCCCCGGACTCCCCACCACAGCGGTCAGCTCGACGGCGAGGTCACGGGTCTGCATCGTCACCGATGATCTCGTCGGACCGATCCGAAACGGCGGCATCGGCACTGCCAACACGGCTCTAGCCGAAACGCTGGCGCGAGCCGGCCATCACGTCACAGTTTTGTTCGCCGCCGGTTCCTACAGCGAGCGACACAGCATCGACCACTGGATTGCCGACTACGGCACACGCGGCATCGAACTGGTACCTCTCCCAACGCTGAGTCAGCCCTACGTAGGCGGTGATCACCTCTCCCGCTCGTACGAAATTTTCCTGTGGCTGAAACGAGGCAGCTTCGACGTCATTCACTTTCATGAGTGGCATGGACGCGGCTACTACTCGTGCTTGGCCAAACGACTTGGCTTGGCCTTTTCGCAAACGAGGCTGTGTGTAACGACTCATAGCCCGCTGCTGTGGCACAAGCTCCAAAATCACGAGTCGATCGATTCGCTGTGGGAAATCGAAATGGACTTCATGGAGCGACAGTCGGTCGAGCTGTGCGACGTACTGATCAGTCCAAGTCAGTACATGCTGCGCTGGCTGCTCGCGGAAGGCTGGCGTTTTCCGACGCACGCCTTTGTTCAGCAGAACCTGCTGCCACCGCTTCCGTTCGGTCTTGCGACGCCGAACCCGACGGTGGAACCCGTGCGAGAGCTGGTGTTTTTCGGACGGCTGGAACCTCGGAAAGGATTGCTGCTCGTCTGTGATGCCCTGGACAAACTACCCACCGAGCGACAGCGCGGGCTGCTGGTGACGTTTCTCGGCAAGGACAGCACGGTCCACGGGATGCCGAGTAGTGAATACGTGCACCGTCGCAGCAAAGGATGGCAGTGCCGCCAGCAGTGTCTGACCGACCGAAGCTATGCCGAAGCGCTGAGCTATTTACGACAGCCGGGTCGAGTGGCGCTCATGGCATCACTGGCCGATAACTCACCGTACACAGTGCTTGAGTGTCTGCACTCGGGCATTCCGTTTCTGGCAAGCCACATCGGCGGAATCCCCGATTTGATTGCCGAGGAGGATCATGAGCTGATCCTGTTTTCACCGCAGCCAGCCGCGCTGACGGACCGACTGAGTGCCGTCCTGACGAGTGGCCTGCGAAGAAGTAAGCCGCGCATCGATGTCACGGCAAACGAGCAAGCGTGGATTCAGTGGCACACCGCCCAGTGTTCTGTCGAGGACAAGCCGCTACCTTCAACGAAACAGCCCAGCCTGACAATATGCGTCGCGGACCTGGACTCGACCGTTGGAGAGACCTCGACTTTGGGACAACGGCTAGCGTCGGTGGCGATGCAAGAGGGACCACCGGTGGCAGGACTGTTGGTTGTCTCGGCGATCGATGCGGCCACTGCGGGCTCGATGCTAGAGCAGGCACTGGGGCCGGCGGCCAAAAACTGGCGCGTGCTGGCTCAACCTGGACTCGATCACGCGAAGGCCCGAAGGTGGGCAGCGCAGACGGCACTTGGGGAGTATGTCTTGATGCTCGATGGTGCGCTGGCAACGCCACAAGCGGTAACCATCCTCCGCCAGGCGGCTGCGCAAGCCGAGGCTGTCGCGTTCACTTGGATCTCCGACGAGCTAAGCAGCCCCTCCGCGGCTAGCAAATTACTGACTCGGCGACTCCCACTCGGCGGATGCGCGGCGGCGGGACTATTCCGTGACTGCTTTGGTGGCCCGAGCTGGCTGATCCGTCGTGATGCGCTTCTCTCCCTGTGCGAAGAGGCGTTCGCTACGTCAGGTGATGATGTCCCTGCCCTGTTGGCCAAGCTGGTGCTGTCGGGACACCGACTAGAGGTCATCCCGGCGGTGTTGAGCCAACGCGTGCAAAATGAGACTCAGTCCAACGAATCCAGCAACCACCAGATCGGAATCAGCGCGTATCAGCAAGCAACTCCCCGTGAGCTCTGGCCCGCTCTGCTATTCGCCCGCAGCCTATTCGCGGGTCAGAAGCAAGCCGGACTGTCGCCCAATATGTCGCAGGTTTTGTCGGAACTGGTCCGCTTAGAACACGAGCTACGACGATATCCACGGCTCTATGGCGCGGCTCGACAACTCTTTCAGCAGGGTGTACGGGTCTCGCGAAGCGTACTTGGCAAAAAACGTGGCGCTGGTGAGTCGACCATTGGCCACTAAACCCATGGTCTCGGTGCTGTTGCCGGTTTTTAACGCGGCCGCCTACGTCGAGGAATCCGTGCGTAGCATCCTGGCGCAGACGCTCTGCGACTTCGAGCTCATCGTCATCGACGACGGCTCGACGGATGAGTCGGGCACGATCTTGGAGCGATTGGCCGCCGAGGACTCGCGAATCCGACTGATCCGGCGAGCCAATACCGGCATCGTCGGGGCTCTGAATGAAGCGCTGTCGCTGGCTCAAGCGGACTTGGTCGCCCGAATGGATGCCGATGACATTGCCTGGCCGCAGCGACTGCAAAAGCAGGTGGACTATCTCGATGCGCACCCCGATTGCGTGGCGCTTGGCTCGGCGATTTTGGTGATTGATCCACAAGGCGACCCCATCAAGGAACCGTCGCAGGCCATCACACACGAGGCAATCGATGCCCAGCTCTTGGCCGGCTATGGCTGGGCGCTGGTCCATCCCACCGCCATGATGCGCCGCCAAGCGGTCCTTTCCATCGGCAAATATCGGACTCAGTACAACAAAGTGGAGGATCTCGACCTGTTTCTGCGGCTCGCGGAACACGGACGGCTTGCCAACTTGCCGGAAGTGCTGCTGTCCTTTCGTCAGCACTTCGCCAGCACCTGCGTCCAGCACTCCGACGTGCAGACTCGACTCAAGCTGGCCGTGGTTACAGAGGCCTATCAGCGACGAGGTTTGCCACGCAAGGAGCCGCTGCAACTCCCCAAAGAGGTTCGACTGACTGGCTGTGCCCAGCATCTGTCGTGGGCAATGTTTGCTCTGCGACGGGGACGGGCCGCCCAGGCCTTGCGGCACGCCCGAAACGCGCTCCACACAGCGCCTCGCAACTCTCGCGAGGCCATCGATACGGTGCGTGCCTTGAGCGATGCAGCGACAGCGATGCTGGAGCGCTATCGGGTACTACGGTAAGGGCGTCGGCTAGCTGCGGTTGTAGATGCCAGCGTCGGTGGTATTGCCTTGCTGGTAATACTCTGCGGTGAGTTGCCGGTCGGTGACCTGATTGCCGAGAGCGTCTTCGAGGAACTTGGTTTCCTCGACGCACGATTGACCGGGAATGCACTTCACCTGGACGGACACCTCGCCTGTCGGTGAGATGGTGATTTCAAGCTCTTTGCGCTGCGCCATGTTGGACTCCTTGTGGCAAGCAATGCTTGGGCGTTAGCCCCACTTTGATACCGAGAGCTTGATCGTACCGTCCTCGGCGACGTTCTGCTCCTCGATTCGATAGCCTTGGGCTTCGCAGGCGACGACCACGGTCTGATAGGCGTACTCGCGGTTGATCTCATCGACGACCTCTTGCTCGGTCTTGCCGACGGTGGTTTCGATGCCCCACCAGTCCGCTTGCAGACCGTAGGTGCCGTCTTCGTTTTTGACGACGCCGATGTCGTAGCGGCCCATGTTGATCGATGCTTCAGCGGTGCTCTTTTGACCACGCCAGCCTCGGACCTCGACGCCCTGCTCGGAGTGGGTGTACTTGAGCTTGAGCTTGTCGAGCGCCTTCAGCAGACACTGGATGTTGTTAATCTTCGTCGCGACCGTCGTAAAGTGGCTCATCGGCACTCCTCGCTCTACAGCTCAATCCGTCCACCGGGCTCCGTCGGAACCGCAAACCGATCTTTGGTCCGTCGCTGTTGCTGCGGCTGCGCCTGTGGCAGCGATGCAGTACGAGCACGGGTGCGGGCCCACTCGCGCATATCGGCAATCTTTTCGGCCATGGTGACCGCCAGTGGGACGATCTCTCGCGCCGAGTGCAGTAGCTGATCGCTCGACAGCTCGCGGTTGTGCGGATCGGCATCGAACGCTTCGTAGAGCGCCGACACGACCACCTGCTCGACTTCGCTGCCGGAAAAATCGGCCATCGAATCGATCAGCTTGTGCATGTCGAGATGCGCGACGTTGCGACCCTTTTTCTTCAGATGAATCTTGATGATCTCGCCGCGCTCTTCTTGCGTCGGCAGATCGACGAAGAAAATCTCGTCAAAGCGACCCTTGCGAAGCAGTTCTGGCGGCAGGCTGCGCACGTCGTTGGCGGTGGCAATCACGAACACCGGTGACGTTTTTTCTTGCATCCAAGTCACAAATGTGCCGAACACACGTGACGTGGTGCCACCGTCTGACATATTCGAGGATCCGGTACCCGACAGACCTTTTTCGATCTCGTCGAGCCACAGAATCGACGGAGCCACCGCTTCGGCGGTCTTGAGCGCCTTGCGCATGTTTTCTTCAGACGCACCGACGAGGCCACCGAAAATCTTGCCCACATCGAGTCGCAGCAGCGGCATCTGCCAGGCAGCACCGACGGCTTTGGCGGTCAGCGACTTACCACAACCCGGCACGCCGAGGAGCAAGATGCCTTTGGGCAGCGGCAAGCCGAAGTCGCGCGCCTCGGAGGTAAACGCATGACGGCGCTTCACCAGCCACTGCTTGAGGATCTCCAATCCACCGATCCCGTCGAGACTCTCCTCTGCTTCGTAGTATTCGAGGATGCCGCTCTTGCGGATGATGTGCTTCTTTTCGGCCAAGATCGTCGGCAGGTTGAAGGTCTTGTGACGGACGATCGACTTGGCGATGACGTTCTCAGCCTCGGTTAGCGTCAGACCCAGCGCAGCGTCGACGATCTGCTCGCGCCCCTCGGCTTCCTTGGCAATGCCCGGCTCACAGCCCTGCGGCAACTGGTGCATCAGCGCTTCCACGACCTTGGTCAGCTCGGGCCGATTCGGAAGATCCCAGTCGAGGATGCACAGATCCTTTTCCAGCTCCGGCGGAATCTTGGTGACTGCCGAGAGGATGAAAATGTTCTTCTGGGTCTTGCGCAGATCATGAGCCAGGTCGCGCAGCTTGCGGACCACCGTTGGATCGTTCACAAACGCATGGAAATCACGCAGCACAAACAGACAACGACCTTCGGCTGCTGCGATGTAGTCGAGCGCCTTGATCGGATCTTTGGCGTCTCCCCCCTTGAGCGTTCCAAATTTTTGAACAAAGCCTCGGGTGATCGACCACGAGCCGAGCTTCATGTCGCGCCGACGGGCCAGCTTCAGAAGGGAGTCTTCTACTCGCTGCTCCTCGGACGAAATAATGTACATCAGCGAGTAACGCGCTCGAATGAGGTCCAGCACCTCTTTCTCGCTGCGGTTTAGCTCCTCGCTGTCCGTCGGGGGTGCAGCAGCTTGCTCTTGGGTCATGATTTCACCTGTGCGCGAAGTGGAGGCGTGAACTATTCGATGAGGCTGCGGAGACTTCGTACGTGGCCCTTGGCCTCATCGGCGCGGGTCATGGTTTCGTCAATGGCGTCGCGCAGCTTGCGGGCAGCATCGCGGTCTGTATAGGTGCGCTCCATCTTGTTCCACGTCTCCTGCGCCATCACGATCGATAGCCGCAGCTCGGACAGAGCGTCATTGATGCCGTCGTATGCAGTGGTGGCCACGCCCTTCATCTCGGCGAGGATGCGATCCGCGTCGGGATTTCCAGCCGGTGCCGGCGGTGGTGCAGCCGCAGCAGCTTTCTGAAGTTCACGAACCATGGACTCCAGCTCAGCCACTCGCGAGCGGTACTGGTCGCGCTCACCTCGGGTCGAGCTCAGCTCTTGCAAGGTCGCTTCCGACGGGGTAGCTGCCTGAAGTTGGTTCTTCAGATCCGCCACTTCCTGCGCCTTGGCGTTGTGCTGAGCGATGAGCTCTTGCTTCTCTTTGTCGGCCTTGGCGCGCAGCTCCGTCACCGCCTGCTGCACCGCCTGTTCGACGGCGGCTTGCACCTTGGCCTGGCCGCCTTTGCGCTCCTCGGCAAGCTGATCGCGCTGCTTGGACACCGTGTGAAGATCGCTCGCCACCTTGGCCAGCTCGTCATTGAGCCGACTCACCTCGGTGTTGGCGTCCGACAGGTTCTCGCGCAGCGCTGCCATGTCACGGGTCAGCGTCGCTAGCTGCTCGCCACCCTCGACCTGATTCGAGAGCATGTTGTGCAGACGATCGAGCTCCGAGCGAAGCTCCTCAACCTGCACCTGGGCTCGGTTCTGACGTTCCCGGAGGTTGTCGCGCTCGCCACGGATCACCGATAGATCGCGCTCCAGCTCCTCGCTTCGCTTGCGAACATCTTTGAGCTGCGACTCTTGATTGACCAGGCCGACGCGCTGCTCCTCGATCAGACGCTCACGTTCTTTGAGGATATCGCGCAGCTTATCGACGTCGCCGATCTGCGAGTTGATCGCACGCATCTGCTCATCGCGAGAGCGCACCATCTCTTGCAGCTTCTGGGTCAGGTTATCGGCAGCCTGTTTGCTGCGACGGACGTCTTCCTTCGCAGCGGACAGCTCACGCTCTTTGGCTTCGACCTGAATCCGCAGCTCTTCAGCCTGCGTCTTGGTCTTGTCAAACTGCTCCTTGAGCTGCTTGAGGTCGTGGCGAAGCTCTTCATTGTTGCGGCTCTCTTCGCGCAGCTCTTTTTCGGTCTGCTGCATTTGCCGCGAGAGCTTTTCGGCGGTGCTTTTGGCCGCCCCGGCCTCTTGGCGAAGCTTTTTGACCTCGCCTTCCATCGACTCGATCTTGGTGACCGCCTGATCGCGCTCAGTCTTCAGCTCATCGGCAGACTTCTTGGCCGATTCCAGCTCCGAGCTGAGCTTATTGACCTCTTCCTGAACCTTCTTGACTGCTTCCTCCGAGACACTGATCTTCGCAGGTTCGGCGGGCTTCGCGTCGGCCGGTTTTTCCGCATCGGTGGACACAGCGCCAGCAGCCGGGGCGATCGCGTCAGGTTTGTTACTCTGCGCCGCCGGACTCGCACCACCAGGTATCGGCGGAGGCACGGCTGGAGCGGCGGGAGTTCCCCCGGGACTCGCTGGAGTCGCACCGCCAGTCACTGGCTGGGGCGAACTGGGTGGTGTGGGACCGCTCGACTGCGGAATCGTCTGCCGAACTTGTTGCTCCGGCGCATCGACGAACCGGACCTGGAGCGAACCGCAGCGAATGACGTCGCCATGATTGAGCTCGTCGCGACTGATCCGCCTTTCGTTGATAAACGTACCGTTTGCGGAGCCGAGATCCTCGACGTACCAACGGGAGTTTATAAAGCTGATCTTACAGTTTTTCCGCGACACCATCGCGTCGTCGGTACGGATGACGCAATCGACGGCACGGCCCAAAAATGAGCCGGTCTCGGGAAGGTTCACTGCGGCATCACGGCCTTGGGCATCTCG
>WBZP01001467.1_pt1 | contig 28808 bp, 21 predicted proteins | sample 5204301 | NCBI WGS metagenome assembly WBZP01 (sample SAMN12412401, study PRJNA552823) | activated sludge metagenome | isolation source: activated sludge from nitrification reactor of wastewater treatment plant... | place: USA: Pennsylvania | collected 2017 | reverse complement strand
CAGGTTTTATAGACAGGGGGTACATTCACAATAGACACCACTTGCACACCCGCCACCGCACCGGCACCTTCATCATACACGTCATTGTCATTATCCGTGTCATTGACCCATTCAATCCTGGCCCCGTCAGGCAAATTGACAGAAGTACCCGCATCCAAACCAAAATTCAGTTGGTCACCCGGACAAGGGGTAGCACTATTGGCGGGACAGCTCACATTGTTTTGAAAAGTGGCACAAAGGGGAGCAAAAACACAGATCGGCCCGCCCGTGACAGCAGGCAGTGCGCCACAAGCGGGGTTTTGACTGCCCGATACCAACAAATTGTAATCCGAAGCATTGCCCTGAGCCACCTGAAAGGTGAAGGGGGAGGCGGCCACCGTAAAAGTACGGTCTAAACTGTTATTGACAGTATTGTCCAACAAAAGCGTATAAGAGCCAAAATTCGCCGAAGGCGTGGTGGTCACTGTGACTAAGCCATTGACACAGGTATATTGAATGGATGTAATGGCCTGTGCTACATGGACAACAATTGTTTTTTCGATATAGCACTCTGCACCCGCGCCCTGCCCTGAAATATCGGAAATACCCGGACAATCGCCCGGCCCATAAGGAGCACCCGGAGCAGGTTGCTGTACAGACTGTGTGTTTTCCTTGATGAAAAGTTTGATGGTCGTAGCGCCTGTTACAGGTGCCGTTGTATAGTTCAAATTGGTAACACCCCCTGCTGTGATCGGGTTTTCTGTCCAGGGGGCATTATTCAAAACCAGAGTGCCGGTGGCATCTATGTTGGAGCCGCCCCGCACGCTGCCTCCTTCGAGGTTGCCTTCCGTATTATCGCCATCATTATCGGTATAAACCTGATTAAACCCGTAAATGTCTGCATTGAAGGTAAGGGTTTCTCCGCTGCAAATGTTGACATTCACTACATCGGTTGCGGTCATATCTATGATAGCGCCAGTTGAAACGCGGTACGTTACAGAGTAATCAGCCAGCGCGTTGGTTTGTCCCGGAGAGGGCCAGGCATCTAATCGCCAGACGCTGCTGCCGTCGCTGCTGCGGCTGATAGACGATGTGCAGCCTACCGCATTCTGTCCTGTGTACTCGTAAGTAGCATCAGAAGTGGCGGGAGTAGCGGGAATGGCAGGAATATCGTAGTTATTGGAGGCAGGCAAAGTACAACCCGTTGTACCGCCGCCCACGATTTCTACCCCGGCCGTCAGCGGGCCATCGGCGTACTGATCCTCCGGAATTATGGCTCCACCGTTCACGCGTGCTCCGGAGCCATAATACAAGGCATCCACAATGGTCGCATTGGCATCGAACAAAACGATGCGCTCCCCTGCATCATTATTGGGGTTGCCGCCGGCACCGCTGTTCTCCCAGGTCACCGAGTAACAGGAAGCCTGATTGGTGCAGCCACAAGCGGCCAAATCAAGCAATTTCACATTGGGATTGGTCTGCAATTGAGCGATAATTGTCGGATCCCAGTTGCAGGTTGCACAGTTAAAAAAATGGCTGTTATAAATCAATAAATAACCTCCTGCAGGAATAATAGTGCCAGCAGGAAGCACAATAATTTCCTCTCCGTCGCTCAACACCCAACAGCTTACATCCACAGGAGCAGCACCGGTGTTATAAAGCTCCGCCCATTCCGCACCCTGTCCGTCGTAGTTACCAGGGTCGGGCGTAATCTCATTAATGACGACTTGTGCACGCAAAACACTCGCATGCATCAGGAACCATAATAGACCTAAAAAGATACTTTGCCTTGGCAGACTAAACTGCCAGTTCTTAAAAGAACTTCGAGGGGGTAAAAGTCTCTTCATGTAATAAAAAAGAATTAAGTAATACTAACTTTAAAAAAATTACTTAAAGAAAACCATATAAAGATAAGCACAGCATACCTTCAATGATATCCTTAGAGCGACTTTCTGGAAATGGTAGGTAGATGCAATGCAAACAATAAATGCAATAATACTGGGATTAGCAAGGACTCCGTAGGCAAGCTGCCAAAAAGAAAGGTAAGATTACTCTTTTACAGGCACTATGTAGATACGTTACAAAAAAGAAAGGTAACAACATTCCGATTAAACAGTTGAGGCATAATGGGAGGCTAAACGGTGCAAATGTAGGAAATGTATCATTTTTTCAAGGATAGGACTCATTTTTAACTTCGAAAAAATGAGATATTGTCGGATGAGAGACACATTAAAAAAAACGGGTTCATTTCCATATCACTGGAAATGAACCCGCAGCAGGTGCTCATATAAACACCTTTCTAAATATAATATCCATTAAGGATTCGGCACACACAGCGTGTTGGTCTGACGCTCACTCGATGGAATGGGCCAGATATAGGCATTGCTGTTGCTGGCAACAGCCGCTACGTTCGCCTTTGCCGGGAATGGATTGAGCAGACGCGTGATGTCATAATTGCGCAAACCTTCGCCAAGGAATTCTATACGGCGCTCCTTCAACAAAGCTGTCAGGAAAGCATTGGCATCTGCGAAGTCAGCCAGTAGGTAGGCTTTCCCCTTGGAACGCGTACGCACCGCATTGAGCAGATCCACAGCGCGCTGGCTCAGGCCGTTGGCGCGGGCCTCTGCTTCGGCGGCAATAAGCAATACTTCCGCATAACGAAGTACAGGGCCGTAGTCTGTTGATTGCGGACCTGCCGGAAACTTGTTCAGGTAAGGCTTGTTGTTGGTGTGAATGATGATCAGCTGGCGACGCTCGTCGGTCGGAGCAAAAGCCACCGAGTCTCCGGCAATGCCACCGGCGCGATTCAGCGAGTACTCGCCGTTACCGCGCGGAGCCGGGTTGTAGTAATAGCCCAACGCATTCTGCGTACCGGGCAGGTTGTTGGTTGTGAAAGGGAAAGAGAAAATACTTTCCGTGGTTGTGTAGTTGGTGAACACGTTTTTCACGCTCGCCTGCAATTCATGCATTACACCGGTCGTTGCCTTGAAAGGAGCAGCAGCCGGCACCAGCTTGTTGGCTTCCGTCAAAGCGTCAGCATAACGGCCCATTCCAAGATAAACACGGGCTTTCAACGCGATGGCAGCGTTTTTGTGGGCGCGTACAACCGCAGAAGCAGGGCTGGCAGGCAGGTTAGTTTCTGCGAAATTCAGATCCGCCAGAATCTGGTCATATATCTCCTTAACGCTGCTGCGCTTCAGGTCGTTGTCAATGGCCAGACGCTCCGCCTTCAGACGAAGCGGCAAACCGAGGTTTTCGCCATTCTTGTCGGTGTAAGGACGGCAATAAACCAGTACTAAGCTGTGATAAGAAAGAGCGCGCAGAAAGCGGGCTTCTGCGAGGTAGTTATTCAACAAGGCATCGTTATTCAATATGCGGGCATTCGCCTGTGCACCGTCTAAGTACAAATTCACCGAGTTGATAGTCTGGTAACCGGCCGTCCAGATATAATTCACCTCGTTGGTAGATTCTACTACCGTGTGGTTCCAGGTGGACAAACCCGTTACGCCATTTGATTGCTCGTTCAGGAATTCCTCGCCGCGCACGTCCGTGAAGACATGGTAACGACTTCCAAGAAAGTTACCCTGCTTAGCCTGTGCATAAATGCCGTTCAGGCGGCTCAGAAAGCGGTCGGGCGTTTCAAAGCTTTCCGCTTCTGCCAGCTGATTTTCAGGCAGGGCTTCCAGCAATTCGCGGCGGCAGCCCGTTTGTGTTCCCCCGACGGTCAGCAGCAAAAGCAGCATCGCTATGGGGTATTGAAGAAATTTATGTGTCATGTTAAGAATGGGATGTAATTAGAAGTTAAGGTTGATGCCCATCAGATAAGTTCTGGACATGGGTACAGTGTTGCGGTCCACACCGGGAGTGCGGTTGACGTTGCCATTGGAGGAAACCTCGGGGTCCGTACCCGTGTAACCCGTAAACAGGAATGCGTTGTTGATGGTAGCGTACACGCGGGCGCTGCTCACGTATTTGGTAAACTCAGGAATTTTGTAACCCAGAGTGATGTTGCGGATACGCAGGAAATCGCCCTTTTCCACATTTTCGGAAATCGCGAAAGCAGAACCATTCGAAATGTTATCGCCAAATACCACACGCGGAATGGAACCGGAGCGGTTGTTTTCTGTCCAGCGGTCCAGCACGTCCGTGTGGTTATTCCAGAAACGCTGGTCGCGCAAACCGGCTTTGGAGCCGTTGTAAATCACATTGCCGCCGGCATAGTTCATCTGCACATTGAGATCAACCGGGCCATAAGAGAAGGTATTGTCCCAACCGCCATACCATTTTGGAAGGGCAGTGCCTTGTACCACACCATCAGCCACCAATGAAGGAGCCGAAGTGGCCGTACCGTCCAATTTCGTCCAGCGGGTAGCCGGAGTGCTGGAGTGGTCGTATTGCACCACTGTACCGTCGCGCTTTACAAACCGGCGACGGCCATTGTCCGGGTTGACACCCTGGGTAGGTACTGCATAGATGCTGCCTACGGCTTCGCCCACGCGGGTAATGTTAGTGGTTTCCAGACCGGAAGTTGTAGAAAGAATGTCCGTACCGTTGTACAGTTCAGTCACTTCATTCTCCATCAGGGTGAGATTGGCATTGGATCTCCAGCTGAATTTGCCCATAGACAATACCACACCACTCAAACCAATTTCATGGCCTCTGTTTACCATGGAACCGATGTTTACCGGAATGGTGCCGCCGGGAATACCGCGCGAAGGAGCCTGTGGTGCAAACAGGATCAAACCGTCAATATTGTTATTGAAATAGGTATATTCACCTTGCAGACGGTCGTTGAAAGCACCGAAAACAAAGCCTACATCCAATTTCTTACTGGTCTCCCAAGACAAATCGGTGTTACCTGCCTGTGTCCATACGAAAGTAGGAGCAGTGCCATACAAACCGGAGTCGTACAAATACTGCGACTGGAAGTCACCAATGGCATTATTGCCTACCGTTCCATAGGAACCGCGCAACTTGAAGTAATTGATATTGTTGCCCAAGCCATTTTTCCAGAAACCCAGCTCAGACAAGGTAAAGCCTGCAGAAGCACCCCAGAACACACCTTTTTGATTCCCCGGCGCAAAAGCAGAGTATTCGTCCTGACGCAGGTTGGCAGTCAGGAAGAAAAAGTTGTTGTAGGCATAGTTCAAACGGCCAAAGTAGGACAACAGGTAGTTTTTCAACTGGAAATTGCCTATGGGGTCAATGGTGGTATAGTTACCCTGATACGTGGTAAAGAACGGGTCTGCTACACTGGTGCGGGTAGCGCCCCAACCGTTGCGGTTCGTAGCCTGCTCTTCGTGGCCCACCAAGGCACCAAAATCGTGCACGCCGCTGAAATTGCGCGTATATTCCAAAGTATTCTGGAAGTTCCAGCGCTTGTTGCTTACATAAATGTTGGTTGCCCGGCCACCGGAAGACACACCGTCGCCGTGAAAAGCACTCTGAAATATCTCGTTTTCGCCGTTCAGATTGTCTATACCATACTGCGTTCTGAAGCGCAGACCATTGACGATTTCATACTGACCAAATGCAGAGGCCTGTATTTGCGAACCACCAGAAGTGTTGTAGTTGAGATCGAGTACGGGAGCCGGGTTGGCAAAACCCACACTTTGCTTATTCTTGCCCTGCCCCAACTGATTATTGGCCACATTATATCCTGCATTACCGGGCAAACGAACACCGGAAGCATCGTATTTATATGGATCTACAATAGGAGCCAGTACAAAAGCCAGACGGCCCATGCCGGATGTATTGAATGCCTGGCCCTCCAAAGAACCTGTATTTGGTGCCTCATTGGCCAACTGGCTGTATGCAATGTTGCCGCCTACTTTGAACCTTGAAGAAATGGCGTGGTCAAAGTTCAAACGGGAACTCAGGCGATCGAAGCTGTTGCCCACGATCATGCCCTCCTGGCTGCTATAGCCCAGTGACAGATAGTAGGTGGTTTTGTCGGAACCGCCGCCAAGACCCAGATTGTGGTTCTGCGAAAAGCCCGTACGATAAATCAGGTCGGCCCAGCGGGTATCCACCTTGCGACCGGCAATGGTGTCTAAAAAGAACTGCTGACCGCTCAATTTGGCATTGGCCGCAGCTTCGTTCTTAATAGTAACATACTCATCCGCATTCAGTACCTTTGGTACACGGGTGGCTTCCGTCCAGCCGGCCCAGGCATCATATGATACTTTGGTCTTGCCCGCTTTGCCACGCTTGGTGGTGATCAGCATCACACCCGCTGCCGCACGCGAACCATAAATGGCGGAAGCGGCTGCATCTTTCAGTACTTCCACGCTCTCAATATCAGCGGGGTTGATACTGGACAAAGGGTTGTTGGCCGCAGAAGACTGCGAGAACTGATCGGTGTAAGTCGGTACTCCGTCCACCACGATCAGCGGAATGGAACTGAGGTTGATGGAGTTGATACCGCGTACACGGATGACTGGCGGGTTGTTCAATACACCGTTGGGAATATTGATGTTCACCCCGGCAGCCCGTCCCTGCAACAGCTGGTCAAAGCTCTGTGCCGGCAATTGGGCAATCTCATTGCCCTTGATAGTCGCAACCGTACCCGTGATGGCGCGCTTCTGCTGTGTACCATAGCCCACGACCACGGTTTCTTCCAGAACATTGCCATCTTGCAGGGTCACTTCCACCACATTGGAGGATCCCAGTGCAATTTCCTGGGTAGTGTACCCGGTGTACTTGAAGATTAAGGCCGTACCGGAGGCCGGTACTTCCAAGGTGTAGCGACCGTTCAGATCGGTAACAGTGCCACGGTTAGCGCCCTTGACGATAACAGAAGCGCCAATGAGCGCCTCTCCGTCGCTTCCGGTCACGGTACCCATCACCGTTCGTTGTGCCATAGCCATGGTCACTACAAACAGCAACAGACTGAGTGTTGTAATGAAACGATTCATACGAAAAGTAGATTTAGTGATTATTGAAAGTTGTTTGCGATATATTCCTACAGAAGAGAATATTCGCGGAATGCAGGGCAAATGTACGACATCTGTATCTGTTGAAAAAAGAATTTGGTCGAAAATTGTTTCGTAGTTTTTATGTTTTAAAAAATTTTAAATTTTAATAAATAAATATTTATTAAAATAAAATTTTTTATTATATTTTTTAATCAATCTTATTTATTTAAATAAATGGTTAAATTAAAATAAAATTTTAATATTATAAGTATAATTTTTCCTAAAAAAATAATAAAAAATACAGGTTGCTCGCTGCGCAAAATTTAACTTTCCTGTCTTCCGACCATTTCCTGCATAAATCCACCAACCAGTACAGTCAGGCAGAAAAATTTCAGCAAATAGCCGCATTCACAAATCGAATATTATATATTAATTAAATAAATATTTTTTATAACTGTAAATAAATGAAATAAATATAATAATTATTTATAAATTGTTAATAAGAAAAAATAATTTGGGAAAAAGTGGGAAAAAGTGGGAAATCCACATACATTTGTGGCACGAAAAACAGAAATAGTATCCACAAACAGCAGGTACCAGATGCAGCTTCTTGGCGAATATTCCGTCTCCTTAGATAATAAGGGACGCATGCGCCTTCCTTCCGCGCTACTGCGCCAACTCGGAGACAAACCCGACGGCGACAGTGGCTATGCTTTTGTGGTCAATCGCGGATTTGAAAAATGCCTTACCCTCTATCCGCGCCCCGTATGGGACCAGTTGGCTGCCCGCATCAACCAACTCAACCGTTTTAACGATCAGAACCGGGCTTTTATCCGCACCTTCTACCTCGGAGCCACGCCGGTGGAAACCGACAGTGCCGAGCGCATCCTGCTCCATAAAGGGCTGCTCGACTATGCCGGCATCACAGAAGAAGCCGTACTGGTAGCCATGAACGATCGCGTGGAAATCTGGTCGCCACAAGAACACCAAAGCCTGCTCCTCACGCCTTCCGAACAATTTGCCGATCTCTCCAACCGCGTCATGGCGGACATTGGAGGGCCGGATATTCTTTTTTAAACCGCCTTTCTTTCACAATTCACCGTAGTATCTCTCATGTTTCTCGCTAAATCTTTCCTCCACTGGTTTCTATATGCCTTTATTATAATGGGCATGGCCACTGCCTGCGAAAAGAATCAGTGTGCCAAAACCTATCCGCTGCGTACCGGCATCGTGGAAAGTATTCCCTATCAGCAAGGCAAAACTGCTACTTTTAGCACCAACGAAGGCGAAACCTTTACCGTCAACATCACGCGCAAAGAAGAAACCCTCAGCAACGATGCCCAAAACTGCAATGAATATTTGGAAGTCGTACTCAACGATCCGAAGGGCAGCCATGCCTTTGTAGAATCGGTACAGCGCGGCAGCACGGTGGACTCTATGTTGCAATTCGTGGTGTCGCCGCGCCGCAAAAGTGGCACCGCCTCCATCGTTCAGTTTTCCATCAACAAGCAACAGGAGTTCATAGGGCTTTCTCAAAACTTCACCAACGGGGTGTATCAGGCCACCCGCCTTTCTTCTGTATCCATTGGCGCACAAGTATATAAGGATGTACTCAAGTTGGACTACATCAAGCCTGCCAACGATGACAGCATCTTGCAGTTCCTCTACAACAAAACGTTCGGTATCCTGCAAGTACGCACGAAAAGCGGATATACAGTGACGCGGGTGAATTAGGGATTTTTGATTTGCGATTTGAGATTTTAGATTTACGATTTGGGAGTGATACCCCCTAAACCATTAACAATTAACCACTAACAATTAAAAAAATGTATCATTTGCCCGTTTTGTTTCACGCTGCCCTCGATGGATTGGCCATCGGGGCCGATGGCATTTATGTGGATGCCACCTTCGGCGGCGGCGGACACTCGGCGGGCATTTTAGAGCGAATCACCGGGAAAGGACGGCTGTATGCGTTCGATCAGGACGCGGACGCGGCCCGCAATGCGCAGCAGCCACCGTTCGCACAGAACAGCCGCTTCCGATTGATCGGCTCCAATTTTCGACACCTGAAAAATCAGATCCGGTCCGAAGGGGTGCGCCCCGGGACGGTGTCCGGTATTCTGGCCGATTTGGGCGTGAGTAGTCATCAGTTGGATACCGCTGAGCGTGGTTTCAGCTATCGGTTTGAAGCCCCATTGGATATGCGCATGAACAGCGCAGACCCGCACACCGCCGCCGATTTGCTCAACACCGCTTCCGCCGAGCATTTACAGGAGGTACTGAGCCAATACGGCGAATTGCGCAATGCCCGCACGCTGGCGCAGGCCCTTGTGCGTCGCCGCGACCAGTTGCCTTTCCGCAGCACCGGCGATTTGGTGGAAATTTGCCAGCAACAGTTCATCGGAGACCGGATGCGCTATTTGTCACAAGTATTTCAGGCCCTGCGCATGGCCGTAAACGACGAACTCGGGGCACTTGAAGATTTTTTAAAGGCTGCTTTCGATATGTTGGCTCCCGGAGGCCGGCTTTGTGTCATCACTTTTCATTCATTAGAAGACCGCATGGTCAAAAATTTTATGAAAACAGGCAATACGGAAGGTGTTCCCGAAAAAGACTTTTATGGCAACCAGACCCGCTTTTTTGAGGTACTGACCAAAAAGCCGATTGAGGCCGATGCCACAGAACAACAACACAACCCGCGTTCGCGCAGTGCCAAATTGCGCGTCGCAGCAAAAAGGGAGGGATGAGGGATGAGTATAAATTAACAAATTATCACATTAACAAATTAACAAATTATTAAATTGGCTAATAAATTACTTTCCTCCATCAATGTCAGCCAGCGCACCACCGACCTGGTTTTCGGGAACTTCAGTTACCTCCTCTTCATCGGTTTTCTGGGGGTGGTATATATCGCCAATGCCCATTTTGCCGAAAAAAATGTGCGCCGCATACAGCAACTCCAAAAGGAAATCAAAGAACTCAAATGGGAATACACTTCAATCAAAAGCGAAACCATGTACAAATCCATGCAAAGCCAGATAGACGAAAGTTTAGAACCGGTGGGACTGGATTTGGCAAATAAAGGACCGAAAATAATTAAGGAGTGATGAGTTACTCATCACTCATCACTCATAACTAAAAAACTTTGGCTCTGTTCGGCAACATAAAAAACGAAGTACTCTACCGGGTCTATGGCGTGGCGCTGCTGGTCTTGGTGGCCTCCATTGTCATTTTTGGTCGTTTGTACCAGATTTCGGTGGTGCAAGCCCCCTATTGGCAAAGCAAGTCCGACAGCCTGTACATGAAATGGGTATCGGTCAAAGCAGACCGGGGGAACATTTTGGCAGCCGACGGCAGCCTGCTGGCCACTTCGTTGCCGTTTTTTGATGTCCATTTCGATGCAAAGGCCGAGGGCCTCACCCGCGACGTTTTTATGGGGGGCGTGGACAGTTTAGCCCTGATGATTGTGACCCATATAGACCAGCAGTACACACCCGGGCAATATAAGGAATGGCTGGTTGACCTGTTCGAGGCTGACCCCGCCACACGGGGCATTCGCTATGTGCCCATCGCTAAAAAACTCCCCTATGCCAAGATGATGTTGCTGCGGAAATTCCCCATTTTCCGCCTGGGCCGACACAAAGGCGGCCTCATCGTGGAGCAAAAATCAGAACGCGAGCGGCCCTTCAAACTCCTCGCCCAACGCACCATCGGCTATGTGCGCGGCGACAGCATCCTGCCCGTTGGGCTGGAGGGCAGCTTTAACGAAGTATTGGGTGGCGACAAAGGGCGGCAGCTGATGCTGCGCGTGCCGGGCGACTACTACATCCCCGTCAGCGACCTCGCCGAAATTGAGCCGGAAGCAGGCAACGACTTGGTGACCACCATAGACATCAACATCCAGGATGTGACCGAGCGCAGCCTGCTGGAAGCCTGCGAGACCCACGATGCCGACCACGGCTGCGCCATTGTGATGGAGGTCAAAACAGGGGCCATCCGCGCCATGGCCAATATCGGACGCACCGACGAAGGCTGGTGGGAAACCTATAATTATGCCGTCGGAGAACGCGTAGAACCCGGCTCCATGTTCAAACTCGCCTCCTTTATGTCCATGATGGAAGACGGACACATTGACGATTTAGAGCAAAAAGTACCTGTCTATGGCGGTAAAGTCAAGATTTACAACGAAGAACTGCGCGATGACATCGCACACGGCTTAGACAGCATGACCATCCGCCAGGTGTTTGCCAACTCCTCGAACGTCGGGACGGCTACCCTGATGCAACAGTTCTACAAAGCGCGCCCGATGGGCTTCATCAGCCGTTTGGAGCAGTTCCGCCTCCACCAGCCTACCGGCATTGAATTGGGCGGCGAGGAAGCCCCGATCATAAAAAATCCCAACGACCCCAAAAGCGAGTGGTCGGGTACCACCCTGCCATGGATGAGCATTGGCTACGAATTGCTGCTCACGCCCCTGCAATTGCTGACTTTTTTCAATGCCGTAGCCAATGACGGGCGCTCTATGAAGCCCTATTTGGTGCAGCGTACCGAGCGCTACGGCGATGTGGTCAAAGCATTCAGTCCCCAAACCCTGCAACGCAGCATTGCCGACAAAAAAACGGTGCGCAAGGCACGCGAGCTGATGCAGTCGGTGGTGTTACAGGGAACCGCTCGCAACATCCGCTCTTCCATTGTGGAAATTGGCGGAAAAACCGGCACTACCCAGCTCAATTATCACAAATTCCGGGCTTCCAAGGGCATTCGCTACCAAGCCGGATTTTGCGGCTTTTTTCCGGCAGACAATCCCTATTACACCTGTATTGTGGTCATCAGCGAACCACAACGCGCCGGTTTCCACGGGGCAGAAGTCGCAGCGCCGGTGTTCAAAAAAATTGCCGAAAAGACCTTTGCCATGAAAGCCGAACTCCACCCGGCCATCAACGACACGGTGGCCCGTAAATTGACGGTCTCTAAGATGCCGCGCTACGAAGCAGGGCGCACCGAAGACCTCCAATACAGCCTGCGCTGGCTGGGGTTGGACAGCTACGGAACGCCCGAAGAATGGGCATATCTGAAACCGGAAGGCCGCGATTCTTTAGTACTCGATACCCGCAATGTCAACGAGCGGAATATTCCCTCGGTAGTAGGCATGGGGCTGAAAGATGCCCTCTACCTGCTGGAAAACAGGGGTTGTAAGGTGCGCGTAGAGGGCGTGGGGCGTGTGCGACGACAAAGCCTTGCCGTCGGCTCCAAAGCCAACAGCGGTCAAACCTGTGTTCTGTATTTAGAATAGTGTAACCAAGATGATACTCGCTCAACTCCTGCCGTCCGCTGCCTCTTTGGAACACAGCGGCGACCTGCACAAACCAGTGCAGGGTCTTCACTTCGATTCCCGTGCCGTTGGCACAGGCGATGTGTTTGTAGCCGTGCGGGGCGTACACACCGACGGCCATCAGTACATCACGACCGCCATAGAACGCGGGGCAACCGCTGTGATCTGCGAACAAATACCGGATCATCTGGTGGAAAACGTGACCTATGTGCGGGTAGCCGACAGTGCCGAAATACTGGGCCAAATGGCCTCCGCCTGGTGCGATCACCCGTCGCACAGCCTGCACATTGTCGGCGTAACCGGCACCAACGGAAAAACCACGGTGACCACCCTGTTGCACCAGCTGTTTACCGCATTGGGCTACCGCTGTGGCATGTTGGGTACTGTCGAAAACCGCATCGGCAACACCATAAAAGCCAGTACACACACCACCCCCGATGCCGTACAACTGCACCGCCTCCTGCGCGAAATGGCGGATGCAGGTTGTCAGTACGTGTTCATGGAGGTCAGCAGCCACGCCGTCCACCAGCGCCGCATTGCGGGGGTGCGTTTCGCAGGAGGGGTATTCACCAACCTCACCCACGACCACTTGGATTACCACGGCACTTTTGCTGCCTATCGGGATGCTAAAAAGCGCTTTTTTGACGATCTCCCCGCCGATGCTTTTGCCCTGACCAACACCGACGACCGCAACGGCATGGTGATGCTGCAAAATACAAAAGCGCAAAAAAATACCTACAGCCTCAAAAAAATCGCTACTTTCAAGGGAAAAATCCTTGAAAATGCCCTGGAGGGCCTTCACCTCCTCATAGACGACGAGGAACTGCACGCCCGCCTGATTGGCGAATTTAACGCCTACAACCTGCTGGCTGCCTACGGCGTGGCACAAAGGTCGGGCATGGACAAAATGGAGACCCTGACTGCCCTCAGCAACCTCACCGGAGCAGAAGGGCGGTTCGATGCCCTCCCCCACCCCGATCAACCCGGCTGCTTAGCCATCGTGGACTATGCCCACACGCCCGATGCCTTAGAAAAAGTATTGGAAACCATCCGACAACTCAAAAAGAAAACAGCGCAGGTGATTACGGTCGTGGGCTGTGGTGGCGACCGCGACAAAACCAAACGGCCTCTCATGGCCCAAATTGCCGCCCGCCTCAGCCAACAGGTCGTTCTCACCAGCGACAACCCGCGGACTGAAGACCCACAGGCTATTTTGCAGGACATGGAGGCCGGACTGACTCCGGACATGCAAAAAAACACCCTGACCATCAGCGACCGCGCACAGGCTATCCGCACCGCTAAGCGCCTGGCCCGGCCCGGCGACGTGGTGCTGATTGCAGGCAAAGGCCACGAAAAATACCAGGAAATCAACGGCGTAAAATACCCCTTCGATGACAAAGAAGTTTTTTTGAGGGAGTGATGAGTGATGAGTTTAATAATTTTAAATCGTAAATCATAAATAAAAAATCGTAAATCGTAAATCGTAAATCGTAAATCGTAAATAAAAAATCGTAAATCGTAAATCGTAAATCATAAATCATAAATAAAAAATCGTAAATCAAAAATCGTAAATCAAAAATCGTAAATCAAAATTGGAGATACTATTTTTTGAGTTACGGCTGCGCGGGCGCTGTAAAGTACCCGCCAGTCTTTTCAAAAAATATCAACATAAACAGCCCCGGCCAAAACCTTTGCACATTCGAAAATTCGCACTTTAAAACATGCTGTACCACCTTTTTGAATATTTAGAAAAACACTACGACCTGACGGGCGCGGGTCTGTTCCGTTTTATTTCCTTCCGGGCAGGCTTGGCCTTAGTATGCTCACTGGCTTTTTCCCTGATTATCGGGCGGCGCATCATCCGCGCCCTCCAGCGCCTGCAGATCGGCGAAACCGTGCGCGAATTGGGCCTGAGCGGCCAGGTCTCGAAGGCCGGCACGCCCACCATGGGCGGAGTCATTATTATAGCGGCCACCCTGCTGCCCTGTATCCTGTTGGCGCGCTTAGACAACATCTACATTCTTCTGATGCTCGTATCCACCCTGTGGATGGGTACCATTGGGTTCATAGATGACTACATCAAAGTATTCAAAAAGGACAAACAGGGCCTGAAGGGACGCTTCAAAATCCTCGGCCAAATTGGTTTGGGACTGATTGTCGGGGTCACCATGCTGGTCAACGACAACATCACCGTGCGCATGACCCCGGAAACAGCTGCCCTGAACAAATTTCAGATAGTAGATACCGTGCGGGCCAAAATTCGCGTGGGCGATGCCATTGTCAATCAGCCCTTTGTACACGTCAAAGCCCCGATTACCAATGTGCCGTTTTTTAAGAACAACGAGTTGGACTATTCGCGCATCCTGAGTTTTCTGGGCGATAATACCCGCACCCTGAGTTCAGTGCTGTTTGTGCTGATGGTCATTCTGGTCATCACAGCAGTGAGCAACGGAGCCAACCTGACCGACGGTTTGGACGGCTTGGCCACCGGTGTTTCGGCCATCGTCATTCTGGCCCTCGGCGTACTCACCTATGTCAGCGGCAACGCCGTTGCTGCCGACTTCCTGAAAATTCTGTTCATTCCCAACAGCGCGGAGCTGGTGATTTTCACGGCCTGCCTGCTTGGTGCCTGCATTGGCTTTTTGTGGTACAACGTGTTTCCCGCCCGCGTGTTCATGGGCGATACCGGCAGTCTGACGTTGGGCGGCATCATTGCGGCCTTAGCCATCATCATTCGAAAGGAACTGCTCATTCCGCTGTTGTGTGGCATTTTTTTGGTGGAAAGCCTGTCGGTCATTCTGCAGGTGGCCTATTTTAAACATACTAAGAAAAAATATGGCGAAGGGCGGCGCATTTTCAAAATGGCTCCCCTGCACCACCATTTTCAAAAATCCAACTACCATGAAGTCACCATTTCCGTCCGTTTTTGGATCATTCAGATCCTGCTGGCCGTACTGACGGTCATCACCCTCAAAATACGATGAACCAACAAAATAATTCTCTGAAAATTAACACATTATCAAATTAACAAATTAGCACATTCAACAATGGTCATCGTTCTCGGATCGGGTGAATCGGGTACCGGCGCAGCCCTCCTGGCACAGCGGCTGAGCTTGGAGGTCTTTGTGTCGGACAAAGGCGACATGAAGGAACGCTATCAGGGCATCCTGCAGGAACACGGCATCCCTTTTGAACAGGGGCAGCATGACCTGCAACGCATTCTGAGCGCTACGGAGGTGATCAAAAGCCCGGGCATTCCTGAAAAATCGGAGGTCATGCAGGCCATCCGGTCCAAAGGCATTCCGGTGATTGGCGAAATTGAGTTTGCTGCCCGATACGTCGGCCCCTGCACCGTGGTGGCCATTACCGGATCGAACGGCAAAACCACCACTACCCACCTGACCCATCACCTGCTGGCCGCAGCCGGGGCCAACGTCCGCATGGGGGGCAACGTCGGCAACAGCTTTGCCCGCATGGTGCTGGATGACCTCGACAACGGAAAACAAGGAGACAACACCCGGATTTTTGTCCTCGAAGTCAGCAGTTTCCAATTGGACGATACAGACACTTTTCGACCGGACATCGCAATGCTGCTGAATATCACGCCCGACCACTTAGATCGCTACGCCTATCAAATGGCCAACTATGTGCGCTCCAAATTCCGCATCGCCCGCAACCAGCGACCTGCCGACCTGCTGATCACCCATGCTGACGATCCGGAAATTCAGGGCTACTTAGCGGCCCATCCCGATGCGGTACAGGCGACACTGGAGCAGGTGGCCCGACACGACCTGCGCGACGGCGGGGTATATATCGGGTCGCGTTTCTTTTCGCTGCAAGACACCAACCTGAAAGGCCCCCACAATGCGTTCAATGCCGCCTGCGCCCTGCGGGCCGCGCTGCGCCTCGGCCTGCAGGAAGCGGCTTTGCAGGAAGCCCTCCGCACCTTTGCCCCACCGCCCCACCGTTTGGAGCGGGTGGCGGTGCGCAATGGCGTGGAATTCATCAACGACTCCAAAGCCACCAATGTGGATTCTGTTTTCTACGCCCTCCAGGCCATGGATCGCCCCACCGTCTGGATTGTGGGCGGTCAGGACAAGGGCAACGACTACACGCCGCTCTTTCCGTTGGTGCGCGACCGGGTGAAAGCCATTGTCTGTCTCGGTGCCGACAACACCAAACTCCTGGGCACCTTCGGGTCGTTCGGCCTGCCGTTGGTGGAAACGCGCAGCGCCCGCGAAGCGGTACAGGCGGCTGCCCGCTTCGCCTCGCCCGGCGATGCGGTGCTGCTAAGCCCCGCCTGCGCCAGCTTTGACTTGTTTAAGAACTATGAAGATCGGGGAGAGCAGTTTCGGGAAGAGACTTTTTTGATTTAAGAATTTTGATTTAAGATTTACGATTTACGATTTACGATTTACGATTTATGATTTATGATTTATGATTTATGATTTATGATTTACGATTTAAGATTTACGATTGCAAATTTTAATAATCATATTTTTTTAAAATGGAAAACAAAAGGAACATTGCACAGGAGAATGAAGAAAGACTGATAGATTTTGCCAGTCGCGTTTTGGACATGGTGGAACGCATGCCCTATAAGCCTGCTGCCAAACACTTAGGGGCGCAGATCATGCGCTCCGCTACTTCGCCTGCCCTGAATTATGGAGAAGTACGGGCGGCAGAATCGGACAGCGATTTTGTACATAAAATGAAGATTTGTCTCAAAGAGCTCAGGGAAACCTACGTCTGCCTGCAATTGATTGAACGCAGAAAATGGTTCAAAGAAGGAACATTAACACCACTTATCCGTGAAAACAACGAACTCATCGCCATTTTCACGGCCAGCCTCAAAACCATTTCTTCCAGAATGGCCAAAAAATCGTAAATTGTAAATTGTAAATCGTAAATCGTAAATCGTAAATTGTAAATCGTAAATTGTAAATCGTAAATCGTAAATCGTAAATTGTAAATCGTAAATTGTAAATTGTAAATTGTAAATCGTAAATCGTAAATCGTAAATTGTAAATCGTAAATCGTAAATCTTAAATTGTAAATCGTAAATCGTAAATTGTAAATCGTAAATCGTAAATTGTAAATCGTAAATCTTAAATTGTAAATCGTAAATCGTAAATCGTAAATTGTAAATCGTAAATCGTAAATCGTAAATCGTAAATCGTAAATCGTAAATCGTAAATCGTAAATCGTAAATAAAAAATAAAAAATAAAAAATAAAAAATGTCTCTAAGCAACCGCATCGCTGCCGAACTAAAAGGCGACCGCACCATCTGGATGATCGTCGCCGTGTTGAGCATCTTCAGCCTGCTCGCCGTTTATTCAGCAACCGGCTCACTGGCGTGGCAGGCGCGCAGCGGCAACACCACCTACTATTTAGTCACCCACGCAGTGCGGCTGGCCTTCGGGCTGTTTTTGGTCTATGTCTGCCACCTGCTGCACTACGTCAAATATAAAAATGCCGCTCCCTACCTGATCCTGATGGCGATTCCCCTGTTGTTTGCCACCCTCTTGTTTGGGCGCAACATCAATGATGCCAGTCGGTGGATTGAGCTGCCGGGGCTGGGCATCAGTTTTCAGACCTCCGATTTTGCCAAAATCGCCCTGATTATCTACATTGCCCGCGAGCTGACCCGCAGACAGGAGTATATCCAAAGCTTCAAAGAAGCCTTCATGCCGATATTGGTGCCGATTCTGATTGTATGCGGCCTGATCGCCCCTTCCAATTTGTCCACCGCCTTAGTGCTGTTTTTCACCTGTCTGATGCTGATGATCATCGGGCGCGTCAGTTTCCAGTACATCGGCCTGCTCATCATCATGGGCTTTGTGGTATTTGCAGGATTGATTGCTTTCGACCGCGTAGCACCGGGTTTTGTGCGCGTGGACACCTGGATTGCCCGCGTGAGCGAGTACCTCAACAACCCGGACGGCGGCTACCAGGTGCAGCAGGCCAAAATTGCCATTGCCAATGGCGGCGTGTTTGGCACCGGGCCGGGCAACTCCATTGCCCGCAATTTCCTGCCTTATTCCCATGCTGACTTCATCTATGCCATCATCTGCGAAGAGTACGGCCTGCTGGGCGGCACCCTGATTTTGGCCCTGTATGTCCTGCTCTTTATGCGTACAGTGGCCATGGTCACCAAAAGCCCCAAAGCGTTCGGGGCCTTTTTGGCCATTGGTCTCAGCCTGTCGCTGACCGTGCAGGCATTGGCCAACATTGCGGTCAGTGTACACTTGGTGCCGGTGACCGGCCTGACCCTGCCACTCATTTCAATGGGTGGCACCAGCATGGTGTTTACGGCAATTTCTTTTGGCATCATTTTGAGTGTAAGCAAGTTTATAGAAAATAATACAACGTTGGACTAATATGAAGGTACTTATTACAGGAGGCGGAACAGGTGGCCATGTATTTCCGGCCATTGCCATTGCCAACGCGCTGCGGGCGATCGCGCCGGATACGGAGGTGTTGTTTGTAGGAGCCAAAGGCAAAATGGAGATGCAGCAGGTACCCAAAGCAGGCTACGCCATTGAGGGGCTGAACATTGCGGGCTTCCAGCGCCGCCTGACCTGGAAGAATCTGTTATTCCCATTTAAGTTGGTGGACAGCCTCGTGCGGGCACGGATCATCCTGCGCCGTTTTGCGCCCGATGTGGTGATTGGCACAGGCGGTTATGCCAGCGGCCCTGTGATGAATGTGGCGCAGCGCATGGGCATCCCGACGGTCATACAAGAACAAAACTCCTACGCCGGGGTCACCAACAAACTGCTGGGCAAAGAAGCAGCAGTGATTTGCGTGGCTTACGACGGCATGCAACAGTTTTTCCCGGCAGAAAAAATCGTTTTCACCGGCAATCCGGTGCGGCAGGACATCGTGGACCTAAAAGGCAAGCGCAAAGAGGGACTGGCCTATTATGGCTTAGACCCCGCCAAAAAAACCATTGTAGTGCTGGGGGGCAGCCTCGGTGCCCGCAGCATCAATGCCGCCCTGCGCGACAACACCGCCCTGCTGGCCGCGCACGACAACCTCCAGGTGCTGTGGCAATGTGGCCGCATCTACGAAGAGGAATATAAAAAATGCGCTACCGCTGCCCTGCCCCATGTCCACCTGCGGGCCTTCATTGATCGCATGGATTTGCTGTACGCCGCCGCCGACCTCATCATTTCGCGGGCAGGCGCACTCAGCGTCAGCGAATTGTGCATCGTGGGCAGACCCGCCCTGTTGGTACCCTCCCCCAATGTAGCCGAAGACCACCAAACCAAGAATGCCCTGGCCTTGGTGGAAAAAGGGGCGGCCCGCATGATACACGACCACGAAGCCACTGAGAAAATGCTCCCCGAAGCCTTGGCCATCTTAGAAAACGAATCCGTAGCCTTTGGTCTGAGTGAAAGCATCCGGCAATTAGGCCGCCCCAATGCCGCCCCCACCATTGCCCACCTCATTCTCTCGCAACGGGTTCAAAACTTCGATCCTCAATAACACACCCACCAAATTATTCAGTAGCTGGTTGACATCAATTCCTGCTATGTTCAATACAACTGCTTGAAAATCAACAAATTAATAAATCAACACATTAACAAATTAATTTACTCCATGCGTATTCTACTGATTTTATTCGCTTTGTCAGGCATTTTTTCTGTTTTTTCCTGCAAAGTCAACGACAAAAACCCCATGCTTATCGGGCGCTGGAAAGGCACGGAATGGCTGATTATGGACAAGCTCGCCGATGTGGATGCCAACATGATCCTGTTTGAATTTAAAGACGATGCCACCTACACCGCCGCGCTGGGGTCGCAGGTGCAAACCGGCACCTGGCGCACTCAGGCCGACAAGCTGTTTACCACCGAAAAAGGCAAACAGGAGATCATGGTCAAATTGCTCCGCGCCGACGGCGAAGTCCTGGAGTTTGAAATGAATCGGGGCGGTCAGAAAGAAATCATGAAATTGGCAAAACAATAGTTTTTTAATTGTTAATTGTCAGTTATTAATTGTTCATTGCTAATGGATTTTAACCGCATACAAAAAATTTACTTCATCGGCATCGGCGGCATCGGCATGTCGGCACTGGCCCGCTATTTTCATCGGCACGGGGCCGCAGTCTATGGCTACGACCGCACAGAAACCGATTTAACCCGCGCTTTAGCCCGCGAGGGAATGCAGATACACTACACCGACGATGTGTCCTTCATTCCGGAAGGCATAGACCTGGTGGTGTTCACGCCCGCCGTACCCAAAGACCACACGGAATTGCAGTGGTTTTTGGAAAGGGGCTATCCGGTGAAAAAACGCGCCGAAGTACTGGGCATCATCAGTCGGGCCAAAAAGTGCATTGCCATTGCGGGAACCCACGGCAAAACCACCACCAGCACCCTGACGACCCACCTGCTGCGCAGCTGCGGCATAGATGCAACCGCCTTTGTGGGGGGCATATCGGGCAATCTGGGTACCAACTTCGTGGAAGGCAACAGCGACTGGGTAGTGGTGGAAGCCGACGAGTACGACCGCTCTTTCCTGCACCTCTCCCCTACCCTCGCGGTCATCAACTCCGTGGACCCCGATCACTTAGATATTTACGGCACTGCGGAGGCCGTATTGGAAGGCTACCGGCAATTTGCGCGCCAAACCCTGCCCGAAGGCGCGGTTTTCCTCGGCGAACAGGCAGCAGGACAAATAAGCGACTGCCCCGCGCCGCTGTCGCTTTTTGGCATTCAAGCCACATCGGCCCACCGCGCCGGACACATCCGGGTGGAAAACGGCGAAATGGCCTTCGATTACATCTCGGAACAGTACGGCACACTGCCCGACCTGCGCCTGCCCTACCCAGGCCTGCACAACGTCCGCAATGCAGTGGCGGCCATTACGGTCACTCTGGCCGCAGGGGGCAACCGCACGGCCCTGCCTGCCGCCCTGAGGGCCTTCAAAGGGGTGAAGCGCCGCTTCGAAACCATTTATAAAGACGAAAAAACCGTCCTGATAGACGACTACGCCCACCACCCGGCCGAATTGGAGGCCGCCATCAGCGCCGCCCGTATGCTCTACCCCGGCCGACACCTGACCGGCATCTTTCAGCCACACCTCTACACCCGCACCCGCGACTTTGCCGCTGCCTTTGCTGCCGCCCTCGATGCCTTAGACACCTGTATTCTGCTCGACATTTACCCGGCCCGCGAGCAGCCCATTCCGGGCGTGGATTCGGCCCTGCTCGCCCGCCTGATGCGCAGCCCCCATGTGTTGGTCACCGACAAGGCAGGACTTGTGGATACTTTGCGCCAGACGGCACGAAAGGAGGTAATTATGACATTGGGCGCAGGAGATATTGATAATTTATTAAACCCCTTAGTCAATTTTTTAAGAATACCTTAATCGCTTATAAACCAAATAATACCTTTTAAATCACTTTTGTAAAACATTTTTGGCGCATTATTTTCCTTTTATTAAGAACTTTTTAACCACTTTAAAAAATTTTATTATGAACAAATTGTTTTTTAATTAAGTGTATGTAATCTATTTTTATTAAACAATTTGTTTTTTTATACCATTTTTTAATCTTTATTTGACCTTTTTTCATTTTTTTTTAATAATTTTTAAAAAAAAATCCAAATTTATTTGGAGAAATTTATACTTTGGTTTACCTTTGGCCCTGAAAATGAACAGTAAACTTGATTTTGATTTCAGCACAACCCAGACCGTGATCCAAAAGATCGGTCGCATAGACGGTTTCAAAAGCCGTTGGGAAGCGGTGATCCAGGAGAAGAGTATATACGTCAGAGAACTGCGCCAGCACGCCGAAACAGAAAACATCCGGGCAGCAGTGGCCATCGCCGGGGGACAAATGACCCACTCGGAAGCCGAATGGATCCTGCGCGCCCTCCAGAAAGAAGAAAAAAGAACCCGGAACAAAGCCGCGTCGGCGGAGACGGGCAGTCCGGCGCTGCGCTTAGAGACTTTGGAAGAACAAAACGCCGCCGGCTGGCAGGAGGCAGCAGGCATCGTGTTTCGACAATATAAAAGCCTGCACATCAACCTCGAAAACATCAAAACCCTGCACGACCAGTTGTTGCAGTTCGATCCGCAACAGCGCTCCGGTCGGGGGCACTTCCGAACCAAAGTCGCCCCGCTGCGCGGCCAATACGCCGACGGCAGCGACAAACAACTCTTCGACACCACCACGCCTTCCAAGATAGAAAAAGAACTGAAGGCACTGATTGACTGGACCGCAGCCGCCTTAGAACAAAAAGCCATCCACCCCCTGCTGATCATCGGAGCGTTTCACTTCGCCTGGCTGTCGGTGGCCCCTTTTCAGACCGGCAACATGCGCATGGGATTTTTGCTGACCCAGTTGCTGCTGCTGCAAAATGGCTACGAAAGCACCGCCGCCGCCAACTGGCTCTGGCACTTGTCCGAAGACCGCGTAGGCTATTTCAAAGCCCTGCGCAACAGCCATCCGGCCCACAACAAAGCCCCCCACCACGTCGGCCCCTGGATGATCTGCTTTTTGGAGACCCTCGAAATCGCCCTGCTTCGGGTAGAAGAACAATATAGAAAATGGCAAACGCCGGGCATTTACCTGTCCGACCGCCAAAAAAAAGTGCGCGAATACATCGGCAGACACCAACCCGTCAAAGCCGGAGACCTGCAAAAGGCCCTGCCCGACATTTTGGTGAGCAATTTGCGCAAAGACCTGCAATATTTGGTGAGCATCAAACAGATTGAAAAAATCGGCCACCTGAAGTCCACCATATATATTGCGAAAGAGTAGTGATGAGTGCAATAATTAACAATTAATAATTAACAATTGAAAATTAACTACCGGCAGCTGTATTGGTTTTTGTTCCTGCTCTTTGTGGCGGGGGTGCTGTATAGTGGCATTCGGAACAAAAAATACAGCACAGCAGACGGCATAGAAGCCCGGGTGGAGCCGTTGCCGGGGGGAGAAAAATTGATCAGCGAGCGCGACGTGCGGTCGGCTTTAGTGCGGGCATTCGGAACGGGCATTGAAAACACCGACATGCAGAGTTTGGAAATTGACCTGATGGAGCGCACCCTCGAAGCCGACCCCTTTGTACGCAATGCGGAAATGTATGTGGATCAGAACAATACGCTTCATGTGGAGATTGAACAGCGCGAGCCGGTACTGCGGGTATTGGACAACCAGGGGGGCAATTACTATTTGGACGGCAACGGCGTGAAAATGCCGCCCTCCAAAAATTTCGCAGCCCGCGTGCTGGTGGCCACGGGCAATGTGTCGCCCTACACCCCGGAGTTTCGGGAAAAACGACGCAGCACCCTGAAAGACGCTTTTCACATCACCGAAGTGGTAAACGCCGACCCTTTTTTGAGCCGTTTTATCCAGCAAATACACGTCAACAACGCCGGGGAATTTATTTTAGTCCCTTTGGTCGGCGATCAAAAAATTCTGCTCGGTTCGGCCCGCAAATTGGACGACAAACTGGCCCGCCTGAAAACTTTTTATCAAAAGGCCATGCCTTACACTGGCTGGCAAATGTACGAGCGGATCAATTTGAAGTTTGACGGACAGGTGGTGTGTGTGAAGTGAGAGATGAGAGATAAGTGATGAGTGAGGAGGGGGAAAAATAAAAAACACAAAATGTTTGACACAAATAATTTTAAATTCATACTTTTGCGGCGGTAAAATATTGCTTTGCAGCAGGAGAAAACAAGGTAATTTCATTACAATCTTTTAACGCTATGACCGAAGTTATTCCACAACCCCATGATGTGGTCGTTGCCCTCGACATTGGCACCACGAAAGTCTGCTGTCTGGCGGGATTCAAGAATGCACACGGCAAACTTGAAATTCTCGGTGTAGGCAAAGTAGAAAGCATCGGGGTCTTGCGCGGCGTGGTCTCGAACATCGAAAAAACCGTGAATGCCATCCGCGAAGCGGTGGACCTGGCCGAACGCCAGGCCGGCATGAAGTTCTCGCGTGTCCACGTGGGCATCGCGGGCCAACACATCAAAAGCCTCCAACACCGGGGCATCCTGACCCGCGAAAGCGACCACACGGAAATCAGCAACCGCGACTTAGAGCGCCTTGTGAACGACATGTTTAAATTGGTGCTGCCCCCCGGCGACAAGATTATCCATGTCTTTCCGCAGGAATTCACGGTGGACAACGAACAGGGCATCGTGGATCCCGTCGGGATGTGCGGGGTACGGCTGGAAGCCAATTTCCACATCATCACCGGACAAATCACGGCGGTGAACAACCTGCACCGCTGCATCGAAAAAGCAGGACTGAAGGTGGCCGACCTGACGTTGGAGCCGATTGCCAGTGCCGAATCGGTACTCTCCGACGAAGAGAAGCAGGCGGGCGTGGCTTTGGTGGACATTGGCGGTGGCACCACCGACATCACCATTTTTCATGAAGGCATCATCCGCCACACCGCCGTCATTCCGTTTGGAGGCAACGTGGTCACCGCCGACATCAAAGAAGGCTGTACGGTGATGCAGCCACAGGCCGAAAAACTAAAGGTAAAATTCGGCTCGGCCCTCGCCAACGAGGTGTATGACAACCGCATCATCACCATACCGGGCCTGAAAGGGCGCGACCACAAAGAGGTAAGCGAGAAAAACCTGGCCCGCATCATTCAGGCGCGCATGGAAGAAGTACTCGACTACGTGTTGTGGGAAATTCGCCGCAGCGGCTACGAGCGCAAACTCATCGGCGGCGTGGTACTCACGGGCGGCGGCGCACTGCTCCAGCATTTGGACAAACTGACGGAGTTCCATACCGGGATGTCCTGCCGCATCGGCGGGCCGGTGGAACACCTGGCACACGGCTATCAGGAACAGGTGAGCAGCCCCATTTTCAGCACGGGCATCGGTCTGCTGCTGCGCGGCCTCCAGGACGTGGACACCTACAAGGCAGAACAGGCAGCTGCCACTTCGGCCCCTCCCCCACCCCTCACTTCCGAACACCGCGAACCCTCGAACGTGGCCGAAGAAAAAAGTTCGGGCTGGCTGGAAAATATGTTCCGCAAAACCAAAGAATGGTTTGAGGCAGAACCCGACGTGGACTTTAAAAAATAAATGCTTCACCTTTTCAATTCAACAACAATGTTATTCGATATACCAAAGGACGAACCGTCCATCATTAAGATCATCGGGGTCGGCGGCGGTGGCAGCAATGCGGTGACCTATATGTACAAACAGGGCATCGTGGGCGTGGATTACGCCATCTGCAACACCGACAAGCAGGCCATGGAACTCAGCCCCGTGCCGGTACGCATTTCGCTCGGCCAAATCCTGACCGAAGGCCGGGGCGCAGGCAGCAAACCCAGCGTGGGCAAACAGGCCTGCTTAGAAAGCATCGAAGAGATCCGCCGCTTCTTGGATTCCGGCACCAAAATGGTATTCATCACGGCCGGCATGGGCGGCGGCACCGGTACCGGCGCAGCACCTATCATCGCCAAAACGGCCATGGAACTGGGTATCCTCACCGTGGGCATTGTGACCCTGCCGTTTACCTTTGAAGGCCGTACCCGCGTGGGCAATGGCATGGAAGGCTTGGAAGAACTCCGCAAAAACGTGGACTGCCTCGTGGTGATCAGCAACGACAAGTTGCGCCAGATCCACGGCAACCTGACCATCTCGCAGGCGTTCTCCAACGCCGACAATATTCTCTGCACCGCCGCCAAAGGCATTGCCGAAATCATCACGGTGCCGGGCTACGTGAACGTGGACTTCGAAGACGTGAACACGGTGATGCGCAGCAGCGGCGTGGCCATCATGGGTACCGCCGCCGTGGAGGGCGAAAATCGCGCCCGCCGGGCGGTGGACGAGGCCCTGAACTCGCCCCTGCTGGAAGAAAACAACATTCGCGGGGCCAAAAACATCCTGGTGAACATTACCTCCGGTGTCCGCGAGGCCACGATGGACGAAATTTTTGAGATTACGGAATTTATCCAGGAAGAGGCCGGCAACGACACCAACCTCATCTGGGGGAACTGCTACGACGAGCGCCTCGGCGAAAAAGTTGCCGTGACCATCATCGCCACGGGCTTTGAAGCAGGCGAACGCCGCTACCGCACGGCCGCAGGCACCCAGACCGCTGCTGTCCCCGGTCGCCCGACCTCCGCCGCGCCCGAGCGCCAAGTGGTCCATTTGGACGAAGACTTAAAAAAGTCCCCGCCTTCCCTTTTTACGGTAACTGAAAACGAAGCATACCGTCCGGTGGAGGAGAAGGCCGCCCCCCTGCTCGAATTTGAGTTCGACAATATCCGGGAATCTGTAGAAAAAATACGCCGTGCCGCCGCGCCTGCCTCCGATGAGCCGATGCTGCACCGCCCGGAAGAAGACCTGTCGCCCGAAGAGCGCCGCCGCCGACTCGAAGAGACGCAGCGCCGCCGCGAAGAGGTGCGCAACCGCCCGATCAATGTGATCAAACTAAACTCGCCGCAAACGGTGATTGAATTGGAAAACCAACCCGCCTATATGCGCAAGAATATCCACTTAGACGATGTACCCGACGCAGCCTTGGCCACCATGTCGGACTGGACGATTTCCTTAGAGGACGAGCCGGAAATTCGGGTGGGCGGCAATGCGTTTTTGCACGATCAGGCAGATTAGGAATGTGAGATGTATGATGTGAGATGGGCCTTTTTCGGTCGTCAGGGGTATTGGTTGATGGACATGCTGCGTCATAGTAACTGCCTGTCTGATATAAAAAGATTGATTTTTTAAAACCGCTCCGGTGCCTTTGGGTGCCGGAGCGGTTTTGTTTTGGGGGGTGGAGGAAACTTTTTTGATTTCAGATGTCAGATATACGATTTAAGATTTCAGATTTTTTGCGATGGATTGAGGATGGAATAATTTTTTTGATTTTTGATTTTTCAAACAACAACGACTAACGGCTATGGAAGATGTTAAAAAAAACCAAAACGACACCGCCGGAATTGTAAGATCCGCCTGATGGTCTTTGATTCCTTAATTATTGGCCGTCTGTCGTAAATCTAAAATCTAAAATCTTAAATCTTAAATCAAAAATCTTAAATCAAAAATCGTAAATCAAAAATCGTAAATCTTAAATCAAAAATCAAAAATCATAAATCAAAAATCAAAAATCAGGTAGTCAACCATTTGAGGATTGTTTTGTATCTTTGTGCCGACAAATTAAAAATATCAATATGTCAACAACGAAAAACATAGCAAAAGTAGGCGATTGTTGCCTTAACCCTGAATGTACACATCACAGGATTTTTGACCAAAAAAATATAATAAAATTTGGCAAAACCAGACAGGGACGGCAAAAATATAGATGTACGATATGCTTTCAGGTTTTTTCATCTCGAAAAGGGACGATATTCTATGGCAAGCGCACAGATGAGTCCATTATCATAAAAAGTCTGGAGGCCTTAGGTCTGGGTTCCCGAATCGAATCAGTTGCTCAAACTCATCATCTCAAACCCGAGACGGTGGGCAAGTGGCTGAAGGAGGCTGGGAAACATGCACAAAACATAGAAGCATCAGTATTTTCTGAATATCAGATAAGCAATTGCGAGGTGGATGGCCTGTGGAGTTACGTCAAGAACAAGGGGGAAAAAAAGTAACCACGCTGAAACAGAGGATAGTGGGACTTTTTGGCGGGTAACACTTTTTGAAACTGATACTCGTTTGCGGGTTTGCCGAAGTTTTGCCAAGAGTGAATTGGCTGCTACCGAAGCCGTTTTTGCTCAGGTAGCCGAGCGTCATAAAATGGATGCCCCGCCGCCAACGGTTAGTGACGGACATAACGGGTGCGGAGCAGCGATGATTGAGGTTTTTGGCCAAGTGCCTGAATATAAGGGCGTTGGACCTCGTCCGAAACATAAATCTGCTGTCGAGGGGTGGCAATGTCTGAAAATGGTCAAGAACCAATCGGAGGATCGAAGCACTGCTCATTGTCCAAAAGTGGTCGTTTTTGGGCAGCAGGAAGAAGTGCTTCCGCTACTTGGTCATGGCACGGTTCACTTGGAAAGGAGTCATTTGACAATGAGAAACTTTAACGCCCGAATTACCCGCAAGGGTTTGGGAATGTCCAAAAAGTATGAAATGCACCAGTTGTCCGCCGCTTGGGAAGATACGTATTACAATTTTTGTCATACAGCAAGAACCCTGAAAACGCCAATTATGGTGGAGTGCCAAAATTTACCAGTCCCAAAATTCCAACCAAAATGGATTCACAGAACCCCTTTGATGGCCGCTCAGATAACTAATGTTGTCTGGTCTGTCAATGAACTTTTATATGCTTTACCTGTCTTCATGCATAAATCGGCGCAAAGTGGACACCCAAAATCGGCGAAAGTGGACACCCAAAATCGGCGCAAAGTGGACACTGGAAACGGGGTAAAAAAATCGGTAAAAGAGGCCACTCATACTGGTTCAAAATGAGTATAGATTGGCAGCGATTTTTTTGAGTTTTTGGGATAAAGAGGATGAAATTTGCGCTGAAATGTTGATAAAAAATCGGCGCAAAGTGAACACCCTGTGAAGGGGTTGATTTCAACAGAATAGTGTTTTTCAGTTTGCATCAAATCATGTAAGTTGTGAAAAAATAACACACAAC
>WBZP01000709.1_pt1 | contig 28809 bp, 23 predicted proteins | sample 5204301 | NCBI WGS metagenome assembly WBZP01 (sample SAMN12412401, study PRJNA552823) | activated sludge metagenome | isolation source: activated sludge from nitrification reactor of wastewater treatment plant... | place: USA: Pennsylvania | collected 2017 | reverse complement strand
AAATTACAAAAAAAACACCTAAACCTCTGAATGACATAGTAACTTATAGCTGAAATAACGATTCAATAGTTAAAACACACTCGCTAATATACAATTTTTTTGCCGTTAAGGCAGAGGCACTTTTCATATTGCGATTTAGCCAGCATGAATGTTATTATACAGACAATTGAATGCATTGGATTACCCCTAAACAACTACTTCTAATTTTTGGTAATAAAATTTGGCCAGCTCGGACCATTCATACTTTTTCACCAAATGATACTCCGGAAAATAGGATAATTCTTTGTCCCATATATATTCCATCAGGTAATTGTAAATGCTTGTTTCATCGTTATTTACGAAATGAACCCATTTAAAATTTTTGGCAAAATGGTAATTTTCTGATTCGAAGGTATAAACAAACAATATGGGTAAGCCAAGTGCCAATAACTCATATATTTTGCTGGAAGTCTGAATTCCTCTGTTGTTGTCGATGTAAATGAGTAAATTTGATTTTTCATAATGCGTAACTAATTCATTTTGAGGCAATCTACTCATCCATTTAATATTTTCACCTGTAATTTCAGGTTCCAGATTTGAAACAACCTGAATTTGCGCTTTGGGGCTCATCTTGTTAAACACCCTCAATAGAGGATTTATTGGGCGAAGCGACTCATATATGGCGCCCGCATAAATCGCTCTGACAACATCAAATTTGATGGCAACTTCAGAAGGGAACATCCTGTCTGAAGTTGCAAAACCATTAGGAAGTACGGATATACTTTTTGTGAAAGAAAAGTTATCTCTGAAATAGGCAGCTGTATTTTTATTGGTTACCATCAAACTGTCGGCAGCTGAGATACCACCGGATTCGTATTGGCCCAGATCAACTTTCATTCCTTTGTCCAAGGCAGGGTTATTACTCAAAGGGTCTCCTATATCCAAAATAAGCCTGGCAGTACAACCCTTTGCTCTTATTTTTTGGGCCAACTGATAATTAGAAAACGGAGCAACGGATATGATAATATGCGAAAACGGGTGCTCATCAAGTTTATTCAATATTTGCTTTTGGAGCAATTCCCATTTATCCACCTTTATGAACTGCAACAGGATCCTGATCAAAACACCTATCATCTTGTCGATCAAATAAACATGGCTCCTGGTATTACAAAAATCCCTGAATACTGTATACTTCAGAAAAGCAGGAACATTCAAAGGCAGAGTATATCGCTGATCTACATCTGAGGAGGATGATATAAAGTGCATTACATGCACCTCATGATCTGACTTGTACCCACACAGCGCCTTAACTCTGACGCTTCTTGGAAGATTCAGCTGATATTCCTGACAAATGAATAAAATCTTCACTTACTTTCTGTATTTCCTTCCCTTCCTAAAAGGTGAAAGTCTCCAAACCATGGTTTATTAACCCTTAAAAATTTATTGTACTTAAGAATGCCGTCAGGTTTGTACTTTCCACCTCCAATAATACTGATTCCCGTTTCACAATCAACAATCTCATTTGCCGTAAACTGACAGCGTGACCCGGTTATGGATGCACCCAATTTAGAAAACTGTATGAAATTTGAATCTACAACCGATATGCCATTAGTGATGCTGATACCTTCTTTTTGAGCATTTGATATACGGTTGCGTTTCACATCAATGGAGCCAAAATTGATGGCATATATACCAAAATCATTTACATCAGATATTGTATTTTTATCTAAATCAACTGAAGTGTTGTTGACTGTATTGCCATTTAACCAAATACCTGTTTTATAACATTCATTAATTTTATTGGATTTAATTAACCCCCCTTCTCCACAATAATGAATTCCAATTTCAGTATGTGCTACTGTATTGAGGGCAATTTGATTCTGATCTGCGGGGTAGTGATCGTAACGGATTGATTGAATACCAATCAGCTCACAATCATCAACTTCATTATTGATTACATCCGTCAACTTCGATGCGACAAAAATGCCAATTTTACATTTATCGACCTTGTTGTTGGTAATCTGAATGTTTTCAGGACTTCCTTTTTGTGAGGTCATAATCCCACAACCTCTGTTTTGAGAAAAATAACAGGATTCAATTGTTATATTTCTATTGGACGGAAATGGATCTTCAGTATCTGCTTCAACATCAATTCCTGCTGCAGGACTCAGACCATTGGAATTGAGAATGTTACATCCGGAAACCGTTACATCATAAGCGTTAATTATGGAAATGCCATTCCTGCAACTATTAGTTATGTTAACATTGCTGATTAAAATATGCTTGCAAAAAGTAGAAGAATCTCGTTCTGTTCCGGCAGCTAAAAATATTCCGTCTGCCACACTGTTTTCAATAGTAGTATTTGACAAATTGATAAATTGGCAGCCTGCCATGATAAAAGAATGAGCATAGGATTCGGCACATCCACGGCCTTGTCTATTGGCATCCAATGCAAAATTAGAGAAACTCAAATTCTTACAATCCCTAAGGTTGAAAATACAATAACCATTTCTTACCGGGGATTTTGAATTCATGATTAAAGTACTTCCTGAACCTTCAAACTGAATATTTGCCTTGTCCAAAAGTTGAATTCCTCTGTCCAGGGTATAAGTGCCTTTTACCAGGATGCAATTCTCGCCAGGCATACATTTTTGAAAATCATAGGGATGGTAGATATATCTATTTTTATATATCAATTTTATGGACGAGCACCCTCCGAAAATAACCATCAAAAGGTATAACCCACTACATCTTAATAAAAGATTCAGCATGGCTCAGATTTTAAATGAGAGAGCAAAGCATATGAAAAAAGCATAGAATACGCATCTAACAAGTTGTGACTTTGCAATCCGGCAATGATAAAAACCAATGCAAACATTAAAACATCCCAACTGAAATGCCAAGAAAAGTTGTAATAAAAAAGTGAAACAGGCAGTAAAAGAAGCAGCAAGAGCCCTGGCAATCCATATTCATTAAGCATGTGTAAGTACATAAAATGACTTGAATGTCCGGAAGCCGAGTAGTGCATTTCAAAGTACTTGGAACTACCCAATCCGTTTCCTACTATCGGAGATTTTTTATAAAACTGATAGTGCTCCTCAAATACAGTTTTTCGTATTCCTACCTTGGTGCTGGATGGATTGACAATCTGATTGATCCTGCTTTCAATGCCGTTATTGTATTTGAGATACTCGACCATACGATCAAAAGATTTGGTCGACTGAAAACTTGCCCATATCCCCATGAACACAACAACAATAGTAGTGATACCTATGAAAACGGAAGCCAGGCTGAATTTTCGATTAAAGGCAAAAAACAATAATAAAATGACCAAAATGGGAATAGCTCCTCTGGAAAGCGTGAGCAGAATCCCTCCGCTTACTACCAAAATATATAAAAACCTGAATTTAGGTTTTACCATATTAACCGAAATCAACAAGCCCATTAATAAAATCTGTGCGGAGGCATTGGGGTTAAGATAGTTGCCGGCAGCACGAAAATCGTATCCATAACCGTAGTCATCCTCAAAAAGTGTGATATCGTAAAAATTATTGAGAGCCGCAAAAATCAATGCAGGCGGAATTAACCACTTTACCAATGTTAAATTGGAGGGAATGGCCAGCAAAACCATGAAATCAAAGAGAAGCACATAGGAGGTAAGGTTGATAGAGGCTATATCGTCTATTATACTTTCATACAGTTTGCCATACATGATCTTTGTCACGAGATAATTGAACAAAAGAAATATAAAAGCAAGTACCAACCAAATACCCAGGCCCTTATTAAGCACCTGCCACAGCAATTTTGGTTGAACGAGTATTCGGGTTGTTATATAAGCCGTCAAAATATAAGCACCATTGATGGGAGGGAAACTACTTATTCCGTGGTGAAAATTGTGCATTCCGAATTCACAATAAAAGAAAACGATTGCCACCAACAATGCAAAGTTGTCGACAAATTCAATGGGACTTTTTAAAGGGATTCTTATGTCAGCCAAAGATCCTGTCATACAATTTAATTGCTTTATGCTCACCAAACAAACCCATGACCATCTTTCTTACTATCAATACGTCCAACCAATTCATCTTTAGAAAAATAAAATAGCATAGTATTATATAGGGAAAAAAAACTGTCAAAAAATAAAATGGGTGGTTCACGTGCGATCCTACAATGACTGCTGTTAAAATGAGCGGTATAGTTATCATTAACACCTGAAGGATGTTGTTTAATGGAATGATCTCTGAAAATCCTACACCAATCAATTTAAATCCATTTCTATAAATAAGAAGCAACAACAAAATGGTGCCAAATAATGAAGTCAATACAGCTCCATGTATACCCCATAGATGAATGAAAAAATAATTGCCAACCAGGGCGAATAAACAGACAACAGTATAAAATACAGGGAGTCTATTTGCTTTATTGGCTACCAAAAACAAATCTTCTGCATTGCAAATTCTAAAAAGGAGAGAAATGTTATAAAGCTGAAAAATAGTGGTGCTTAATATGTACTTCTCTGAAAAAATCAATTTGACCAGGTCCGCTGCAAAAAATAAAAAATACAACACTACAGGATATACAATAAAAATAAACAAACTCGCTATTTTCTTTTTTAGTCTGACAATTTCACTATAATTATTATTAGCAAACAACACAGAAATATCAGGTAGTACGATCGAATTTATAGCTGCGTACAAACTCATGATCAAAGGTATAAACATAGCCCCGTTGCGATAAATGGCAAATTCTGTTACCCCTAATAATGAGCTTACATATATTCCATCCGCTACGGTAAATACAGAACTTATCATGACTGTTATTCCAAGGGGAAGAGCATCTTTGAGCTGTTTATTGATGTTTGAAGCCTGTATTTTTTGGAAAGACAGCTTCCAGTCAATTTGATTCAGCAAAACCATGAGTTGCAGTACTCCGAGAAGGGTAAGGAAAATGAAAATATAATTTAAAGCCTGATCCGTATATGCACTTATAGCTATAATACCGATCAGTCGTATCAAATTGGTAAGAACGCTTACCAATACTATTATCTTACTTTTTCCTAAGTAGATTAGGGCCGCATTACAGGAAGAAATGGCTATTGTCATCGGTACGTAAGGCGCATAAAACCTCAAATTGTTTACAATAGCCGGGTTGCTGAAGTAATTGCCAACAGAAGAAGCAAATAAGATAATGAAGATCATGCCTATTGCACCAATGAGAAAGCCCGACGAAATGTTGTTGCTGAATATTTCATCTTTATCTGATGCCTGTGACAAATCTTTAAGCAATATATTGTTGAGTCCCATGGAAAGCAACGTTACGCAGAAGCCGGCAATCATGAGAACCTGGCCATAGGTACCATAAGTCTCCACGTCGAATGTTCGTGCGAGAACCGGTATCAATAAAAAATTTAATACAAGATTGATACCATCTCCTGCCGCCAATGCCAACACTCTTAATGGTCTAGACATAATGAGCTCTTTTCAAATTATGTTTGAACATTAAATATGCTGATCCACCTGTTGAGATAAATGACCCGGATAAACTTCAGGTAGTCCCGATATCCCACTTGCTTTTGTTTTTCAAATTCAGGAATTACTTTATCAGTAACCACACCTGTATCGATTGCATCCTTCAACAATTGCAAATAGAGATCGTGATTGTTTTTCATCCAAATGGACAGCGGCGCCGGAAATCCAAGTTTGGCATATCTGGTATATACTTCTTTAGGAAGCAGATCCTTGAATGCTTCTCTCAAAATAAACTTCCTCTTGCCATTCCTGATCTTGTAATCCAATGGAATGGACAACAAAAATGATACAATTCTATAATCCAGAAATGGTGATCTGGACTCTACGGCATAGGCCATGCTGTTTCTGTCCTGGTGATGCAACAATGCCGGAAGAAAAAGCCTGTCAATTTGAAAACGACAATTTTGATGATAGCCGCTAACATGTGACATACCCTGGTTTTGAATGGCTTCACAAAAGGTTTTACCCATGATTTCTGCAGAAGATCCGTGGGAACTCAATTGCTGCTTCATCAAGTCTGCAAATAAGTCAGGATAGTAAAAAGCAAATCCGGCCATTTCTCTGATAAATAGCGGATTTTTTTCTTTCCACAATTGATGCAAATAAATGGAATTGTAAGAAGAATAACCTCCAATCGCTTCGTCCACCCCCTGACCATCCAAAGACACCTTAACGCCGCTTTCATGAATCAACCGGAAAACTGCCTGTTGCGCATACATGCCGGCAGAAAAATAGGGCTCATCCTGTATATAAAGCAATTGATCCATTCCTTCTACAAATCCCTCATCACCGGGAGAAATAAAATGGGGCTTCAACCCATTCACCTTTTTTAAAACCGCATCTATGTATTCTTTTTCATTGTACTTTTCCATTTCTTTTGTGGTAAATACGGAAGAAAAAGTTTTGAGTTGAGTGGAATGCGTATTTCCCTCCTTTTTGATTTCAGCAGCAACCGCTGTTATGATCGAACTATCAATACCACCGGACAGGGCGAATGCTACATCAACATCAGACCTCAGTCTAAGATTTACAGAGTCAAAAACCAAACTTCTCAATTCAGCTTTTGCCTCATTAAAACCGATGTCCTTTGCAGAAAGGGGAGATATCGTATCCAATGAGAAATAGGATTGCGTCTTCCATTGTTCCCTGTTCTCATTGTTCAATATGGCATAACTTCCCTTCGGAAAATGATACACATCTTTTACGATGGTTTCCTGAGCATGTTCCTGCCACCCCCATTTTAAAAATTGTGCTGCAATAACAGGATTAATTTCAAATCTTCTGATTTCGAGTAATGCCTTGAGTTCAGAGGTAAAATAATATATACCATTATATAAAGTATAATACAGAGGCTTTTTGCCAAATCGATCACGTGAAACGATAAATTGATTGCTGTTAGTGTCGTGAAGGACAAAAGCCCACATTCCATTGAATTTTGAAAAGGCCTGTACACCCCACTGAAGATAAGCTTCGATCAGAACCTCTGTATCTGTCTCTGTTACAAAACTTCTACCCAGGTTTTTTAATTCTTCCCTGATCTCAATGTAATTATAGATCTCCCCATTATAAGTGATGGTACAACCACTCTTTACCATGGGTTGCCTGCCTCTTTCAGATAAGTCAATGATAGAAAGTCGCAAATGCCCAAAATACACACCTTGTGTGACTTCCAATACGCAATTAGCATCCGGTCCACGATGTTGTATTCTGGCATTCATACGGACCAAATCGTCCATATGCTCAGTTGAATGCTTACTGTTAGAAAAATCTATAATGGCATTGATACCACACATAAAATCTCGTTATCCTGAAATTATTTTCTTTTAAACAAGCCTACCATCCACTTACTCTTTTTGGTATGCGGCCAAAACCTGGATAACCCGGATATTACGGGTTCTTCTGTTGTGTGGTTGATTTGACTGGTTTCAGATTTTTTAAGTTTATCAAACTCATGGTGTCCACACATGGGGCAGATACAATTGGGTGGGTAAACTTCGGGGTGCAGGAGTCTGCTGATTTTCTGTTTTATTCGAGGAAATCGCGGAACCGTAATTTTTTCTATACTTTCAATGTGAACTGGTTCAAATTCGGGGAGCAGGCTCGTTGAGAGTTTATCCCCGGAAAATGATCGCATATGGTAAAAGGGACTAAAAGCAGTATAACACTTTGGACAAGTGACTCTGTTGAGTACCAAATCCTCGTCATTGGGTACTGAAATTATGATGTATTGACCTGCGATTCTTTTTAATTCCTTTAATGCAGATGTGTATATTTCCTGCGGAAGATGTTCAATCACTTCCAGGCAGGTTACCAAATCAAATTCCCCATTTTTAAAGGGCAATTCATCGATATTGGCACACACTTTTTCTGTATGAACAAATTTCAAAGAAGTTTCACTTCTGTCAGTCCCACATATTCTTGCAAAGCGATTGGGAAATTGCTTGTCTAAGTAATTAACAAGAATTCCATTGCCACAGCCTACATCTAAAATGGATGAAACATCATTGGCAATTAACCCACTTACATACTGTACACGTCTTCTGTCGCCCGCTGAAAAATAAGATTCTTCCCATTTTTCGCGGACCTCATACATCTGCTTTTCAAAGCTCATAATTATCCAATTTTATAATCTACCATCAACACTGCCTTTATCCAGGAAGGCTTTAACATCATATACTACTGATTTGGGTTTCGCCAAACCTGTTATATCGAGGCTGGCAAATGTCTTGTGCGCAACGGCCAAGATGATAGCATCGTATTTTTGTTGAGGCAATTGATTAAAAGAGTTTATCCCGTATTCGTGTAATACTTCTTCGGGATTAGCCCAGGGATCATAAACGTCGACTTTTGTATTATAGGATATCAATTCACTGATGATATCGATAACCTTCGTATTTCTGATATCAGGACAGTTCTCTTTAAAGGTTATACCCAGCACAAGAATATTGGCATCTTTTACAGGGATGTCCTTTTTTACCATCAGTTTGATAACTTCAGAAGCAACGTAACTTCCCATAGAGTCGTTTAATCGTCTGCCAGCCAGGATAATTTCAGGATGGTAGCCTACTTCCTGCGCTTTTTGAGCCAAATAATAGGGATCTACGCCAATGCAGTGACCTCCTACAAGTCCCGGTTTGAAAGGCAAAAAATTCCATTTCGTGCCGGCCGCAGCGAGCACTTCGTGGGTATCAATATTCATTTTATTGAATATTTTGGAAAGCTCATTCACGAAAGCAATATTGATATCTCGTTGAGAATTTTCAATCACTTTGGCAGCTTCTGCCACTTTTATGGATGAAGCTTTGTAGGTGCCGGCAACGATTACTGATTTATAGATCTGATCAATATACTCCGCTGATTCAGCTGTTGATCCGCTGGTAACTTTCAATATCTTGGCAACGGTATGTTCCTTGTCTCCGGGATTGATCCTTTCGGGACTATACCCTACAAAAAAATCCTGGTTCATTTTCAAACCTGAAACTTGCTCCAAAACCGGAACGCATTCATCTTCTGTTACGCCCGGGTAAACCGTAGACTCATATACTACATAATCTCCCTTTTTGAGCACTTTGCCAACGGATTCGCTGGCCTTGATTAAAGGTGTGAGTACAGGCCTGTTGTTTTTATCTGTAGGCGTAGGTACTGTAACAATGTAAAAATTGCAGTCTGCCATATCTGCCAACTGATAGGAAACCCACAATCCCACATCTTTGTCATTTCCATCGCTCAACACACCTTTTAAATCATCATCTGACACTTCCAATGTACTGTCTGTGCCACCGGCCAATTCATTTATTCTGGATTGATTGATATCGAATCCTACGACTTTATACTTTTTAGCAAATTCCACTGCAAGTGGTAGCCCAACGTAACCAAGGCCAATGACGGCTATTTTAGGTTGCATATAATTATTTGTTTTGATTTTTATACCATTGAAATGCTCTCTCTAAACCTTCGGTGATTTTTATGGAAGCTTTATAGTCTAATAAGGATTGGGCTTTGCTGATATCAGCCAGACTATGCGGAATATCGCCTTCTCTTGCCCGGCCATGAATGGGCCCTATGTCAGCCGATGTAATTTCATTTATGTATGTCCACAATTCATTTAAACTGGTCCTTTCACCACATGCCACATTATACACCTGATTGACGGCTTCTTTCCTTTTTGTAAACAAAGAAAGTATATTGGCCTCAACCGCATTGTCAACATAAGTAAAATCCCTGCTATTGCTGCCATCGCCGTTGATAACCGGAGACTTCTTTTCAATTGCTGCTTTGAAAAAGAGCGGTATAACTGCTGCATAAGCTCCACTGGGATCCTGTTTAGGACCAAAAACATTGAAGTATCTTAAGCCTATGTACTCCAAACCATAAGCTCTCTGAAAGACACCGGCATATAATTCGTTTACGAGTTTGGTTACTGCATAAGGTGACAATGGATTACCAATTTTATCTTCTACCTTGGGCAATCCCTCACTATCACCATAGGTAGATGAAGAAGCTGCAAATACAAATCTCTTTACATTTTGCTCTTTTGCGGCTACCATCATGTTGAGCGTGCCATCGATATTAACGGCATTACTGGTAATCGGATCGGCAATTGATCTGGGTACGGAACCCAGTGCTGCCTGATGACTAATAAAGTCCATTCCTTCTGCAGCCTTTTTACAGGTATCGATGTCTCTGATATCCCCTTCTAAAAATTCAAAACGGGAATTGCCAACAAATTCTTCAATGTTTTTGTAATATCCGGTCGCCAGATTATCCAACACACGAACCAGCTCCACGCTTTTATCTTTCAACAAAGCTTCAACCAGGTTACTGCCAATAAATCCCGCACCCCCTGTTACCAAAACTTTTGACATATAAAACTACGTTTGTGTTTAGGCGTTATGCCATTATTTCTTTATAAATATCTTTTCCTATCAACCATCCTCCTCCGATGATAAGCCCACATAAAACTGCTTTGATAAAACTAACGATTAAGGAAGAAGTAGTAGACTCAAGAGGGGAAATAGACTCGTCCAATTTAAGGAACATAGGCTTTGTATCGCGTAAGGTGACATCAGAAATCTCATAACTCTTTAGTACTTCTGCAAATGCCAACGAAAGTGCCTGAATCTCTTTTTCCAAGGCCATCTTTTTTACACCGGGCGTAGCCAATACCAACCCAAAGGTACGATCCTGGATAGTAGCCAGCTGATACGTTTTAGTAGTTATCAATTGTTGTATTGAATCAGCTTTTGCTCTTAAGACATTGGTTGTGTTAATCGAATTGATGATGATGTCTTCTTCAAAAAATTTCTTAAGATTGGCATAAGCAATCGTTTGAATATTCAATGCCAACTTTTCATTTTCACAATTGATTTTATAATTAAATACACCTGTATCTTCATCATATACAAAGGATAAAACGGGATCAATGCGGTTTTTGCCTCCATTCATTTTTTTAATCACCCTGGAAAAAGCAACCCTTTCTAGTGAATCCATAGCTTGGAAACTTAGATTTTTAAATTTAAAATTTGCGTATTTGGGTTCATCTTTGGTCCATTGCTCATCCAGGTGATAGGTTGCAATCAATTGCTCAGCCACATTGGGTTTTACTGAATTGTCAAACAGAATTTTTTCAAGGATGTAATTTGATTGTGCTACTTCAACTATTTTATATGGATTGGCTTTACCTGTATTTCTGATGCCAAACTGCCCCAACAATCCTCCCAGTCCTCCAATTGAGGACGAGCTTCCTTCAACCAAAAATTTGACTTCTGCTTCATACTTAGGCTGAAAGCTGAAATGCCTGTAGCCAAAATAAATTAAAAAAGGTATGGTCACAATAATCAGAAATTTAAAATTCTTAAGTAAAAGACTAACATAAGCGTGAAATCTCTGAAATACCTCTTTCAATGCGACCGTTTGTCTGTCGGTGCCGACTGTATGTTGTGAACTCATTGACTGAAACTTTAAATCAAATCCAATTTGTGTTTGAAATATTCCTTTTTGGTCTGAAGGTATTTCCTGTTTTCTTCTGTTGGTGTAACTTCCAATGGAACCCTTTCGACCACTTCAATGCCACTTCCTTCAAATGCTTTTAATTTTTCAGGATTATTGGTGAGTAGTCTTACTTTTTCAATGTGAAGTTCTTTCAGGATGGAGATGGCACAGTCGTATCTCCTCGCATCAATTTCCAGGCCCAGTACGCGATTTGCCTCAACAGTATCCAATCCCTTTTCCTGCTCCCGATAAGCATGCAGTTTGTTGATGATGCCTATGCCCCTGCCTTCTTGTCTGAGGTAAATGAGAATTCCACCCTCTTTGCCGATAATTTCCATGGATCTGTGCAACTGCTCACCGCATTCACATTTTAAAGAACCAAACAAATCACCCGTCATACACTCTGAATGCAATCTTACATTCACGGCTTTGTCCACCACTGTTTTTGGATTGTACAACACGATGGTAGGCATTTGCTCATCAGGAAGCTGTGCATAAGCTCTCATTCTGAAACTGCCATATTTTGTTGGTAAATTGGCTTCACCCTGCAAATAAAGTTGTTTGTTCATTCAGTAGTTTTAATCGAAAGGATGTTTTTCAAAGGGCAAATCACAGAATGGATGATAGTCACCCTTCAAACCTGCCACCTCTTTGTTTCTTATGTCATAAACAAGTTCAATAGCTTTCCGCGTATCACTTATTCCATATCCGTTGCCGGATAATATTTGTTGATAGCTTTGTGTATGCAACTCAGCAAATCCATCTGAAAATTCAATTTCTTCCCCTTCAAGTTTCACAGAACGATATGTGCGCTTACCTTGCTTTTTGGCTGCTTCAGGAAGTGTGTGCTCATTGATACTCAAAAACCATTTAACCCTGGCTTTATCAAATTCAATCAGACCACCAGCCCGATCGTGCTGATGAACATTGACAACATTGTTTTTTACACTGCCAAAAATCCAGGTTAGCATATCAAAAAAGTGAACCCCTATATTGGTGGCAATACCACCCGATTTGTGAATATCTCCTTTCCAGCTTGTATAATACCAGCTGCCCCTCGAGGTTATATAAGTCAATTCAAAGTCAAAGACTTTATCAGCCGGTGATTCCTCTACTCTTTTTTTAAGTGCCAGAATATTGGGGTGCAATCTGAGCTGTAAAATGGTATATACCTTTTTACCCGACTCCCTTTCCATTTCTTCCAAAGAATCCAGATTCCATGGATTTAAAACCAATGGCTTTTCACAAATAACGTCAGCCCCATACCTCAAGCCAAATCTGCAGTGTGCATCGTGAAGGTAATTCGGACTACAAACTGCAAAATAATCAATTGGTGTGCCTTGTTTTTTTAATTTTTCAACATGTCTGTCGAAGCGTTCAAACTCTGTAAAAAATGAGGCATCCGGGAAATAACTATCTATGATACCTACAGAATCATGTTTGTCTATGGCAGATAAAAGCTCATTGCCTGTATCTTTAATTGCCTTCATATGCCTTGGTGCTATAAACCCTCCTGCACCTATTAAACCAAATCTTTTCATTGTTATCTTATTCGAAATTCTTCGCTAATATCTCTACAATTTTATGACAGCTGTTTCCGTCACCGTACAATTGCTCATCCCACTCATCAATATTAGCCTTCAGACAATCTTTTAAGCCGGCAAGATCAGCATAAATCAATTGATTGGCACCGCCTCTAAGCGTTTCCAGCCATTCTGTTTCTTTTCTGACAGTGATGCAGCGTTTTTTCATCCAGTAGGCTTCCTTTTGCATGCCGCCACTGTCCGTAATCAAAGCTTCGGCATAGTAAATATAGCCAAGATTTTGGAAATATGGCTGTGGTTCAATAAAAACTATGTTGCTAAAATCAGACAAGTTGATCCCAAAATTTTGTGCATTGATTCTGGTTCGGGGGTGGATGGCAAAAACGACCTTTAAATCCAATTGATTGAGATTTTGCAACACTTCCTCCAATCGCTCCTTTTTGTCAACATTATAAGGCCTATGCAAGGTTACATAAACATATGTTTCTTCAATTTCCGGTTTTACAAACATAGATTTTTCAAGCACATAGGTAACCAGATCTTTCATGACGTCTCCTATTTCGTAAACACCTTTTTCGATGCCTTCCTTTTTAAGGTTTTCAACCGCCTGGAGTCCGGGTGTGAACAACCAGACGGAAATGTGATCGGTTAGCACCCTGTTGATCTCTTCCGGCATTTCGCGGTTGTAACTCCTGAGGCCCGATTCAATGTGCGCAACTGGAATCTGCAACTTGGATGCTACCAATGCTCCGGCAAGCGTTGAGTTGGTGTCACCATAAACCATAACGGCATCCGGGTTTTCCTCTAATACAATGCGTTCAATTTCTATCATCATCCTACCGGTTTGTTCACCGTGATTTCCGCCTCCGCCGCTCAGCATATAATCGGGTTTTCGCATACCCAACTGATCAAAGAACACTTTACTCATGTTTTCATCATAATGCTGGCCGGTATGGATGGTTTTCAAAATCAGTTTACCTTCGCATGCCTTTTCCATGGGAAAGTGTTTTATAAATTGAGGCCGTGCTCCAATGATGGCTAATATCTTCTTTTTTCTCATTCTGCTATGGCTACTGTAAATACTGAAATATCCGGACTTCCTGCGTCCTGCAATGTTTGTATGCATGCTTCGAGTGTAGCACCGGTAGTTGCAACATCATCGATCAATAACAAATGCTGACCTGACAAATTTTCGTTTTTTCTGCAGGTAAAACTACCCTTTATATTTTCAAGCCTATCCTGTCTGCCTTTATGTGTTTGGGTAACGGTTGATTTATTTTTAATCAAAACTTCAGTCAGCAATGGGATATTAAGTCCTTCACTTATTTTCTGCGCAATGACTTCACTTTGATTATACCCTCGCTGCTTCTTTTTTACCACATGCATCGGCACCGGAACAATTCCTGTGATTTGGGTGTAAAATCCTGAATGCAACATGCGCTCTGCAGCCATGGCACCCAAATCCGTTCCAATGGCTTTCATGCCTTTGTACTTTAAATTGTGTAAGAGCTGTTGCACCAAACTCCCTTGATTAAAATACATCAATGAAGCTGCTTTTACAACTTTAACCCTTCCATAAAAATGATGCATTAAAAGATTGTCTGCATTGGTAAAATGATCCGTAAACGGGAAAGAACTATGACATCGCAAACAAAATACGGTGTTATTGCCGGCCGTCTTCTCCTCCAGACAACACATACACAAACGAGGATACAACAATTCATACATTCCTCTTAAAGTACTGAGTATTTTACTCATGAATGGTAAAATCTTTTTACGGCATCAACGATGATTTCAAGATCAGACTGATTCATCTCTGTATGAATAGGCAAAGACATAACTTCTTTACATAAAGCCTCTGTTGTGTCTCTGGTAAAATTTTCGGAAACATAATGCCTGTAGGCTTCCTGCTTATAAAGTGGAATGGGATAATATATCATGGAGGGTATTCCCGCATCTTCCAAATGCTTCATTAATGCTTCTCTTTTTCCGTTTAAAACCCGAAGGGTATACTGGTGAAATACATGATTGCTGTAAGATACCCTTGCCGGCAATATTACTTCTTTAAGATCAGCTAAATGTTTATCATAAAAGTCAGCTACTGCTCTGCGGCGGGCAGCAAAATCATCCAGGTATTTCAATTTAACATTAAGGACTGCCGCCTGGATGGTGTCCAATCTGGAATTGCACCCTATTAGTTCATGATGGTATTTTTTGGCCTGACCATGATTGGCGATCATTTGTATTTTTTTTGCCAATGCCTCATCTCGTGTAAACACCGCACCCCCGTCACCAAAACATCCCAGGTTTTTAGAAGGAAAAAACGATGTACACCCTATATGCCCAATGGTTCCCAATTTTGAAATGGTTCCATCTTCATGATAATAATCGCAACCTATAGCCTGTGCATTGTCTTCCACGACATAAAGGTTATGTTCATTGGCCAGCTCCATTATGGAATCCATATGGGAAGCTTGTCCAAATAGGTGGACCGGCACAATTACCCTCGTTTTATCCGTAATGTATGGTTCATAGTGCTCACGGGCAGTATTAAAATTCACCGGATCAACATCTACCATTACCGGTATGAGCTTCAATAGGGCAATGACTTCTGCCGTTGCTGCATAAGTAAAAGAGGGAAGCAAGACTTCTGCTCCTTCCTCCAAATCCAGAGCCATTAAAGCTATTTGCAGTGCATCGGTGCCATTGGCGCAAGGGATTACCGAGCATCCTCCTAAGTAAGCTGAAAGCCCGGAAGTAAAAGCTTTAACTTGGGGTCCATTGATAAAATAAGCTTCATCCAATACATTCTGAATGGCCTCATCAAATTCAACTTTAAGTCTACGATATTGGCTTTTGAGATCCACCATTTGAATTTTTGCAATCATATCTTTGTCACTTTGTTGTTTTCCAAAACATACCATTCACCTGATTCAGGACACTGTGCCTTTCCTTCCCCGTTAAAACTCAGCCTGTGTCCGTATTCACTCATCCAACCCATCTGACGGGCCGGATTACCTACCATTAATGCATAAGCCGGAACATATTTAGTTACAACAGCTCCTGCCCCGATAAAACAATAAGGGCCTAAATCATGCCCACACACTATTGTGGCATTGGCTCCAACTGAAGCCCCTTTACCAACGCGGGTTTCAGCATATTGTCCCCTTCGGTTGACAGCGCTTCTGGGATTTACTACATTGGTAAATACCGCACTGGGTCCTAGAAATACATCGTCTTCACATATTACCCCGGTATAAAGAGATACATTGTTCTGAACTTTTACGTTGTTGCCCAACACAACACCATCTGCTATGAAAACATTTTGTCCTATGTTGCAGTTGGCTCCCAATCGGGCTGTCGGCATGATATGGCTGAAGTGCCAGATTTTTGTGCCTTCGCCCATTTCACAACCCTGCTCTACAATGGCAGTTGGATGTATGTAAATCATTTTATTTTTTTTTATTTATTTGTAAATCCAATTACAGACCACATCCTGCCTGTAATGCCTTTATCGCGCCTGTGTGAATAAAACAAATCACTCCTGTCATATGTGCAATAAGGGCTTACCTCGATATGCTCAGGCAAAATGCCTGCATTTATTATCTGATCAAAAACCGCTTTCTTTAAATCTATGTAGCCTTTGTCTGCATGAGGGCCTGGCAATCTGTAGTCTCTGCCAAATTGATCCAACACCTCCTGCCCTACTTCAAAATGACAGTGATCTATACAAGCGCCGATATAAACCATAACGTCATTGGGTTGGGTGCCGAACTTTTTCGCCATTTCAGTTACAGTCTTTGCAGCAAGGCCGAGCACAGTTCCTTTCCATCCTGCATGGACAGCAGCAATGATTTGCTTTATGGGGTCATACATGAGAACCGGCACGCAATCAGCTGTACTTACTGCCAACAAAATACCTCTCTGATCTGTGATCATGGCATCATAGCCTTCATAATTACCTGCCTTACTTACTATTAAAATCTGATCTCCGTGTATTTGTTTTGATTTAGCCACTTGCGACAAAGAGAAACCAAGCGCATTACAAAATGCTGTCTTGTTTTTGACCAATAAAGCAGGTTCATCGTCTGTGTGACTTCCCAAATTCAATCCTCTATAACTGTCTTTGCTAAATCCTCCTTCGCGTGTACTTTGTGCTGCAGTCAAAGTTTCGAAACTGGAAAACAGGGCAGGAAATATAGGACGAATGGATTCCATTTAATGTTTTTGTGCCAGGTACTTAAGGGTTTCTTCAAAAAGTATTTTTTCATTTTCAGTTTCTACATCACTATTGTGAAACAGGATCTGAAATCTGCCTTTGTGTTTTTTGGCTTGCTCCAAAATTTTTTTATTGGCAAAAAACTGAGATTCAACATCGCGAACATAGTCTTTCTTCTTCATTAGAATCAAAGGCTCCTCAGTCAATTGCAACATCCTCCTTGATTCTAAATCATACAATCGATAAGGGGTGCAAATGCCGGCGGCAAATCCCATACCTTCTGTATATTGAACACTGCTGTCTATAAAAAACCCGGCCTCCTCCTGCATCGTCCAGGTTTTCCCGGGCTGATATCTCAAATAATGTTGTCTGACGCTTGTAATCTCCATGCCTGTAGCTTGTTCAAGCTTTCCTTTTTCATTGATCAGGGTATCCATGGATGTCCAACTTTCAAAACTGGGATGCAGTCCAATGTGATATCCATCGCTTTGTATTTTCTTTACAACCTGCACCATCTCTGCATCACTCAGTTTGTAGTCTCTATGATCGTAGGTGCTATGGGTTGTTCCCGTCATAAAGTAAAAAGTGGCATCCAGCCCTGTTTCTTTAAGTTTTGACAATAAGTAATCAAATGAAAAATAAGGGTCTTCTTTAATGTTTTTGCGGGCTTTAAAATAACGGTTCCTGATTTTCTGCCATTCGCTCCACTTCCAATCGGAGTGGTAAATAGCTCCTGCCAAATTTCTGATGTTCTTATACTTTTTCACACTGTCTACGTCACAACTAAATACTGGTTGATATTCACGGGTTTTTGTTTGAACACCTATCCTGTTGAGCAAATAACCTAAGCATGCTATGTATTCATTGACCAATGGCCTATGGTAAAGTCCCAATTTACCTACTGCGCTTTCACTTAATTTTACCCTGCCCAGATCATCCCTTGCTGAAATGGCTGCATCCCATTGCGTTAACAATAAAAAGGTACCGGCAATTATATCAGCTCCCAGATACATTTCGTTTTTTTCCAGTGCTACCTGATCATTCCCAAATAATGCACAAATAGTATCAGGGTGTCCGGGAATATTTACTTCAAAAAATTGAGAGGGTATGTTTTTAGGGTGAAAAGGAAAAGTTGTAAGATCACTGAAAAAAGTATTCGCTATGGTTAGTTTTCCATTGGGACCTTCAAAGACAAAATCTGTATGTTCTTTTCGCTCTAAAATGTACTTTTCTATTCCCAGGTGCTGGGTTAGACAGACATATAAAACATAGGCTACTTCCCGGTCATAGTAACCGGGGATGGTAATCTTCAAAGGCTCAACACTCAATCCCGGATATATTGACGTTGGTAATAATCCTGATAACTTCCCCCGGTAACATTTGCCAACCATTCTTCATTGTCCAGATACCACGTGATTGTTTTTTTTAAGCCCTCCATCAGTGTATACTTAGGCCTCCATCCCAATTCTCTTTCAATCTTTGATGCATCAATGGCATATCTCAAATCGTGACCCGCTCTGTCTTTCACAAATGTGATCAGTTTTCTGGATTCACCTTCCTCCCTTCCCAATGCATCATCCATGAGGTCGCAGAGTTTATTGACCAGATCCAGATTGGTAATTTCGTTGTGGCCGCCAATATTGTAGGTTTCTCCTGTTTTACCGCTGTGAAACACAGTATCAATGGCCTGTGCATGATCTTCCACGTACAGCCAATCTCTGATATTTTCCCCCTTTCCATAAACCGGAAGGCTTTTTTTCTGAAGGATGTTGTGAATCATAAGCGGGATTAGTTTTTCGGGAAAATGATTGGGCCCATAATTGTTGGAACAATTACTGACTACACATGGCATGCCATATGTATGATAAAAAGCCCTTACCAAATGGTCGCTGCCTGCCTTACTGGCACTATAAGGACTTCGCGGATCATAAGCAGTCGTTTCCGTAAAAAACACATTCCCCAGGGGTAGTGATCCAAAAACTTCGTCCGTCGATATATGGTAAAACCTGCGATTCTCAAAATTACCCGACCAATGAGCTTTGGCTGCCTGCAACAAGGTAGCAGTGCCCAATAGATTGGTTTTCACAAAAATCAATGGGTCTGAAATGGATCTGTCTACATGCGACTCTGCAGCCAGGTGAATGATGCCATCGATCTGATACTTTTCCAAAGTTTCTGCGACTTTGAGAGCATCCGTGATATCTCCTTTTACAAAATGATAATTTTTTTCATTTTCTATATCCTTCAAATTTTCCAGATTGCCGGCATAGGTCAAAGCGTCAAAATTGACGATGTTGTATTGAGGATATTTTTTAACAAACAGCCTTACAACATGTGAGCCGATAAATCCGGCACCGCCTGTGATTAAAATGTTCATTTTGGATAGGGTTTATATGCTAAATTATTGCCAATACACTGATACGTTGAATATTTATCTTCCAATGCTTTCATAGTGGAAGCCCATATCCAACATGTCTTTTACGTTGTACACATTCCTGCCATCAAATACTGCCGGCGTAGATAGTTTAGATTTAATCAAATCAAAATCAGGCATTCTAAATAAACTCCATTCCGTTACGATGGCCAAGGCATCGGCTCCTTCCAATGTTTCGTACATATCTTCACAATAAGCTATGGCCTCAGTCACCTGTTCTTTGAAATTCGGCATGGCTTCGGGGTCGTATGCCTTTACTTTTGCACCCGCTTTCAAAAGTTTATGTATAATCGTAATAGCAGGCGCCTCCCTGATGTCGTCGGTCTCAGGTTTGAAGGCCAGCCCCCATATAGCAATGGTCCTGCCTTCCAGCTTACCGTTAAAATATCGGTTGATTTTATCGAATAATACTTCTTTTTGTTTTTCATTTACATGCATTACAGCATCGAGGATCTGAAAGTTGTAATCACTGTCGGCTGCTGCTTTTGATAATGCCAATACGTCTTTTGGAAAACAACTTCCACCATAACCTACTCCGGGAAACAAAAACCTTTTTCCAATTCTGGTATCCGAACCCATACCTTTTCTAACATGATCGACATCGGCACCCAATCGTTCGCACAGATTGGCAATTTCATTCATGAAGGAGATGCGTGTAGCGAGATAGGAATTGGCAGCATATTTGGTGAGTTCTGCACTCCTGATGTCCATCACTATAATGGGATTGCCCTGTCTTACGAAGGGTTCATATAGCTTCATCATGGTTTCTTCTGCTTGTTTGGAATTCACCCCAATAACTACACGATCCGGTTTCAGAAAATCATCAACAGCCACTCCTTCCCGAAGAAATTCAGGATTTGATACCACATCGTATTTATCCTTTAACAGTTTGGCACCTAAGATGGCTTCCACTTTTTCAGCAGTACCCACAGGCACTGTGCTTTTATCTACTATTACCTTATAATCCTCAATCATTTCACTGAGGTCAGAGGCTACTTTCAGTATGTATTTTAAATCTGCAGAGCCATCTTCTCCCGGTGGTGTTGGCAAAGCAAGAAAAATAATTTTTGCCTGTCGGATTCCTTCTTTTAAGTCGGTGGTAAAGGTCAATCTTCCAGCCTTTGTGTTTCTTTCAAATAAAACTTCAAGGCCCGGTTCGTAGATAGGTACCTCCCCATTTTTCATCTTCTCTACCTTACGTTCATCGATGTCGATACATACAACATGATTTCCGGTTTCTGCAAAACAGGTGCCTGTAACCAAGCCAACATACCCGGTGCCTACTACAGCTATATTCATAATTTATGATTTCATTTTTTACATGGCTTCGCCGTCCTTAGGTCGCAACACCTATGGGAAATTCGAAACTCAACCTTTTGTTTTTCAAGCCGTTAAAACATCGGCTCTATTTATTTTTTGCAGTAAATCTGCATCTATACTCATTTGCAAACTAAGGCCTATACTTTCCAGTTCGACCATAAACATTTTCCTTCCGGTCTGCTTCAGCAATCTTGCATTCAAACCGGCTAAATTTCCTTTTTTAATCACCACTCGGTCGCCCTCAGAAAGTACTACTGGGCCATTTTCAACGGCAACGTCCAGGCCTTCTATCCTTTTCAAGAGATTTATTTCTTCTTCTCTGATAGGAACGGGTTGACCGTGGTCAGAAATTATTTTTACCACTCTCTCCGTTTCCAATACTTTGATAGCCTGGCTTTGATTGATTTTTACAAAAACATAGCAGCCCAACATAGGAATCTGGTAAGTTTTTAGCTTGCGCATATATCTTTTGGTACGACTGATCAGCGGAAGATATACTTCTACATTTTTCTTCCGCAACTGAGCAGCCACTTGCTTTTCGCTTCTGAATGCTGTATAAACGGCAAACCATTCATGTCGATCTGTCTCCTTTCTTCTGTTAATAGTATTAGAAAGTATTTTCATAGCGTATCTTTTTCCCAGATTAAAAGAGCATTCTGCCCTCCCAAAATATCATCAGCCTGGGCAAGGTCATCACCGGAATAAACTACGTATCTGATCTTTCTGGAAATGAGCTGTTCTACCTTTTCAATCAGCGTAATTAAGTATTCTTTGTTGACTTCGCCTACAAAGACGAGATCAATGATACTGCTGTCGATCCCCTTTGCCAGCGCTCCTGCCACAAACACTTGTTCAACATTTCCCAGCCTTTCAATAATATTCTCGATTATCTTATCAATGCCAATCTGCTTGCGAAGTATGTTGTGAACTTCCTTGTAAAGCGGGTGTTGGGTGTTGGCCTGAAAATATTTGCGGTTACCGGAGGTAAATGAACTCAGCATACCGGCTTCTTCAAAACGATTGAGCTCCACCCTAATGGCATTGGATGATTCTCCAAATTCTGATTCCAGGCTGCGCAAATATGCTTTGTTGTTGCTGTTGAGAAAAAACTTCAACAACAACTTAATCCTGGTTTTGGAAGATATGAGGGCTTCAATCATTTATTGAGTAAAATAATTACTCAAAAATAACGAAAATATGCAAAAAAATGTTGCTTTAAATATTAATTGTGCGTTAATCTACACTCCTGATCAACAGAATTAGCGACAAAATAGCGGTGGCCTGGGCGATACTGTCTTTTAGAACATCCCCCCAGTTTATATCCTTTTCTTCTTTTTTCTCTTCTTCCGTCTTCTTTTTCTTAAAAGGCACATTAATGGTAGACCCCTCCTTTACATCGGGGTATTTTCTGTAAAAAAGTCTGTTTTTAACCTTCTCTACCCTTCCATTTTTGTGCTCAACCGTAATTCTGGTAATATCACCGTTTTCGTCAATTCCCCCCGCATAATTGTCGATGTAATAAAGCGCATCTTTACCTGCCTCAAAAGCAACGTTGATTTTGCCATTTTCCAGCAATTTGCTGCCATATAATTCATCATAATTGGTAGCGCCTACAATGGAAACAATATTGTCCTGCTTCGGTATCGAAATCACGTCATCTGCTTTTAAAATGATGTTCTGCGAACTACCGGATTTCTCCATCGCCGTCTTCAGGTTAATCACAACATTACCGGTATTGCCGTCCAATCTGAATAAGCTAGCGCCTTCAATATAGGCCTCCCTCGTCAAACCTCCTGCCATTTCTATTAGATCGGTCAACCGCATGTTTTCTTTCAGCAAGGAATAAATTCCCGGATATACCACCTCCCCTTCTATGATCACATTGCGCAAAGGCTCAAATTCAGGTGCATACCTGACATAAATCTGATCATACGGTTTTAACTTATAGTCTTTGACTACATTTAAAGTAAGATCTCCTTTTAAATCTATGTAATACTTTTTGGTGGTGGTTTTTTTATCAGAAGATAGATCCAGGGAAAATACATCAATTCTGTTGGGAGCTGCTTCTTGTTTAAGACCCCCACTCAACAAGATGGCATCTTTAAGTGTCAGGGTAGGATTGTAAAGATAATCACCCGGCTTTCTTACCGCACCACCAACCTTTATAAAAGCCTTGTCAGTAAATTCAGCGTTTTTATAAACGAATATACTATCATACGGACTCAACGCAATATTGGTGCTCATGTCAGTCCTTTCGGAAATGGATTTTATATCAATGTAGTAATACTCCTGTGTTATTTCATCCCCTTTTTTTCTGAATAAATAAGCAAAATCAGCAGCATCCTCCTTCAAGCCACCAGCCAAAAACAAGGCGTCACTTACTTTCATGTTGCCATCTGCGCCCAACTCAAATTTAAGGGGAGTTCTCACGGCTCCCGATACCGTAACTTTATAGGTCTCTGCAAAATCTGACAAAGCTCTGACCGTAATGACATCACCTTTTTGTAATTCAGGATTGGTACTGCCATTTGCCCCATCCAAAGCTGATTTTACATCGATGATTTCATAACGAACTGTTTTCAAATCACTATTGTACCTTCTCAAATAAGCGGTTTCCAAAACAGCATTTTCTTTCAAGACGGCTTTCCTGATCAAATCTGCCACACGCATTCCGGTCACAAAGGCATATTCACCGGTATCTCTTACGGCACCGTATATAGATACTTTGTTTTCAATGCCATCTTCGATTTGTCCTATTATGACTTCATCTCCATTTTTCAGCACAAAGTCTTTTTTACCGGCTTCCAAATCACTGATGTCAGCATTCAAAATCAATTCCTGGTCGTTTTCAAATCTTTTGATCTTTACATTTCTTTTCAATGCACCGGGCTTTAGGCCACCGGCATATTTTATCAAATGCATCAAATTTTCCTGATCCAACAACTCGTATTTCATTGGTCGGTTGATTCCACCTAAGATGGATATTACTTTTTGCGCAACGGGAACCTGTATGTAATCGTTGTCCTGCAAATAAAACTCCTGCGATACGACAGGATTAGTCAAAAAAGCATACACATCCACCGTTTTCGGTGCTTTACCGGGTCTCAACAATTTAATTTGTCTCACACTACCCAGATTGCCGGGACCACCTGCAGCCACAAGTGCATTGAATGCTGTGTTTACAGCTGAAATATGGAAACTTCCATTGTTAAATACCTCACCAAAAATGTTGACATTAATCGTTCGGGCAGTGGTTACCGTGAGTTTAAAATTATTGGGAGAAAATACAAACCGGTTCCTTAAATTTTTCTTGAGCAGAGACTCCGCCTCTTCCACCGTAAGTCCGGCAACATAATACCTGGGCAAATTCTCCGGTTGGATGTACCCTTCTTTTGATACTTCCAGCGAAATATTGGCTTGTGATGCATCAAAAATGGAAATGGCGACCACATCTCCCGGTCCCAACACATAAGACCTGGGTGGTTTGGCATCTTCAGTGGTGCGATACAATTTAAGGCTATTATCCCGAAACAATTGTTGTCCGTAGGTTTCTGCTTCCGGTAAGCCTTCCCTCAGGTTTTCCTGGAGCTTCTCAGAAACGGCTTCCTCCAGGGAAGCTCCTTTTTCAACCGCCTTTTTTATATCGGTGGTCGATTTAGTTGCCATTCGGGCGTCATTAGCCGTCTTTTGTTTGAGGGTATCTCTCTTGTCAATGTCCTCTTTCAAACTGTCCCTTACAGCCGTTTTGGTACTGTCGGCTTCTATACTGCCACCACGTTCTTTCTTTTTGGCCTCGTTTTTATTCTCCTTTTCCAGCTTTTCCAGAGCTTCTTTCACTTCTTTTTCAATTCTTAGCAATTCTTGGGTATTGTTGGGATCAATATTGTCAAGATTTATTCCCCTCCTAAGCATTTCAGCCCTGAACTGAGCCTCTGTTATACCTCTCTTGGCAAGCTCTGCTCTGGCAGCTGACTCGCTCATGACTTGCGCATTAATATATAAAGAACTGAATATCAGTAATATTACAGCAATAATCCTCATTTTTCTGACTTGAAGTTTCATTCAAATGATTTATAGTTCAAATTCGGTGCCAACCATTTCTCCCATTCTTCTAAACTTTTGTCACTTCTTGCTACCAGAGATTCTATTTGATCCTTTCTAATTGCACCCAGTCCAAAATAACGGGCATCAGGATGACTGAAATAAAACCCACTCACGCTGGCTGCCGGATACATGGCCTTGCTCTCCGTCAATTGTATACCCGTTTTGGCTTCAACGTCCAGCAATGTCCAAATGGTATCTTTTTGAGTATGATCCGGACACGCCGGATAACCCGGTGCGGGTCTTATGCCACGGTACTTTTCGCCAATCAGTCTTTCGTAATCCAAACTTTCTTCCGGCGCATACGCCCAGTATTGTGTTCTGATCTTATAGTGCAGGTATTCTGCTGCTGCCTCTGCCAGTCGATCTGCCAGAGATTTCAAAAGTATCGCATTGTAATCGTCATGTTGACTTTCGAAATTTTTGATGTGGCTCTCAATGCCTAGTCCCGCTGTAACGGCGAACATACCTATATAGTCTGTCTGTTCTTCATCAGCAGGGACAATGTAATCACTCAAACAATAATACGGCAAGCCATCTGCCTTTTTCCTTTGTTGTCTCAAAAAATGAAGCCTTGTCTGCTCTTCACTTCTGTTTTCATCTTTCCAGATAACTACATCATTCCCATCAGCATTCGCCGGAAAAAATCCGTAGACTCCTTTCATTTGCAGCCATCCTCCTTTTTGGATTTTGCCCAACATTTCCAGCCCATGTTGCAAAAGTTCTGTTGCCTCTTTACCCACCACTTTGTCCTCCAATATTGCCGGGTATTTGCCCGCCAACTGCCAGGATTGAAAAAAAGGTGTCCAGTCTATGAATGGTTTCAGCATCTCAACGGTAAAATCCAGTGTAGTTACTGATGTTGCCTTTGGTTGGGGAGCCGTGTATTGTTTCCAATCCAAAACAGGCTTTTGAGCATTGGCATCGTCAATGGCGATGTACTCTTTATCGAATTTGCCGGCTAACCTCTGCACACGCACACTTTCGTATTCATTTTTATACTGTTGTACAAACGAGGTTTTGACATTGGCATCGTCTGATAAAAGACTACCGGCTACCGTGACACTTCGGCTGGCATCCAGCACGTGAATCACAGGCCCGCTATATTCTGTATCAATTCTCAGGGCCGTGTGGGTCTTGGACGTTGTTGCCCCACCTATGAGCAGTGGGAGCTTCATGCCCATTCTTTCCATTTCTCGTGCCACTCCTGACATCTCATCCAAAGAAGGGGTGATTAAGCCACTTAAGCCAATGATATCAACCTGGTGTTTTACTGCTTCCTCCAATATTTTGGCGGTAGGCACCATTACACCCAAATCAATGATGTCGTATGCATTACACGCCAGCACAACGCCAACAATGTTTTTTCCAATATCGTGCACGTCTCCCTTCACCGTAGCCAGCAGGATCTTACCCTTGGAACTGGCATTGCTTCCTTGTTTTTCTGCTTCAATGTATGGGGTAAGGTATGCCACAGCCTGTTTCATCACCCTCGCACTTTTTACAACCTGGGGCAAAAACATCTTGCCACTGCCAAACAAATCACCTACCACATTCATACCGTCCATCAACGGTCCTTCTATGATTTGTAATGAGGTGCTGTACATAGCGCGGGCTTCTTCAACATCCTTTTCAATGTGTTCGGTGATGCCCTTTACCAGCGCGTGGATAATCCGTTCCTGTACACTGGTCTGGCGCCATAACTCATCTTTTTGTATTACTTTACCCCCACCTTTTATGGTCTCTGCATAACTTACCAATGCTTCGGTAGCGCCTTCGTGTCTGTTGAACAACACATCTTCCACCTTTACCAACAAGCTGGGTTCAACTTCTTCATACACTTCAATCATGCCTGCATTGACAATGCCCATATCCATGCCTGCTTTAATGGCATGAAATAGAAAGGCTGCGTGCATGGCTTCCCGTACCCTGTCGTTACCTCTGAATGAAAAAGATATATTGCTGACACCGCCGCTGATTTTGCATCCCGGACATTGGGCTTTGATCTGTTTACAGGCTTCTATAAAATAAATGGCATACTCGTTGTGCACTTTGATGCCCGTGGCTACTGCAAAAATATTGGGGTCAAATATGATGTCAGTAGGAGACATGCCGGCTTCCTCTGTTAATATTTTATAAGCGCGATTACATATTGAGACCTTGCGCTCTACCGTATCTGCCTGTCCTTCTTCATCAAAAGCCATCACCACTACTGCCGCTCCATATTTTCGGGCCAGACTGGCTTGTTCCAGAAACTTGTCCTTCCCTTCTTTGAGTGAAATGGAGTTAATGATGCATTTTCCTTGGACACATTTGAGTCCTGCCTCAATCACAGACCACTTGCTGCTGTCAATCATCACAGGAACCCTGGCAATATCGGGCTCAGACATGACCAAATGCAAAAAAGTTTCCATTGCTTTTTTACTATCGAGCAAGCCCTCATCCATGTTTACATCAATGATCTGTGCTCCTGCTTCAACCTGCTGCCGGGCAACTGCCAGTGCTTCGTTGTATTTTCCTTCCAGAATCAGTCGTGCAAACATACGACTCCCTGTCACATTGGTACGCTCGCCGATATTGATGAAGTTGAGGTCCGGTCTTACCACCAAACCCTCCAGACCGGAATAAGTCGATAGTTTTTCTTTTTTTACCAGAGGTCGGGGTCTCAAACCTTTGACTGCCTCTGCCATTGCCTTGATGTGATCGGGGGTAGTACCGCAGCAACCACCAATGATATTGACAAATTGGCTTTCAACAAATTCCTGGATGTAAGCCTTCATTTGTTCCGGGCTCTGATCGTAACCACCCATTTCATTAGGCAGACCGGCATTGGGGTAGGCACTTATATAAAATTGACTGATGTCTGCCAATTCTTTAAGGTGAGGTCGCATTTCTTTCGCACCCAGTGCGCAATTCAAGCCTACTGCAATGGGATTTGCATGGGCTATAGAAATGTAAAATGCCGAAACCGTCTGCCCACTTAGGGTTCTTCCACTGGCATCTGTTATAGTTCCGGATATGATGACAGGTATATCTTGACCTAATTCCTCTTTTAATTGTTCAATGGCAAAAATGGCTGCCTTCGCATTGAGGGTATCAAAAATGGTTTCTACCATCAGCAAGTCTGCACCACCAGCCATCAATGCCCGGGCTTGCTCGTAGTATGCACTTCTGAGCTCATCAAAAGTGACCGCCCTGAAACCGGGATTATTGACATCGGGTGAAATGGATGCCGTCCGGTTGGTGGGACCCATGGCACCCGCTACATAACATTTTCGTCCTGTTAATTGCTGGTGTTTTTGTACACACTCTTTAGCAATCTTCGCTGATTCAAAATTGATGTCGTAGACGGCATCTTCCAAACCATAATCTGCCTGAGCCACCCTGGTACTGCTGAATGTATTGGTCTCGATGATGTCTGCACCCGCATTCAGGTAAGCGTCATGAATCTCTTTTATGACATCCGGACGGGTAATGCTCAACAAATCATTGTTGCCCTTTAAGTCCTTTTTACTGTCGGCAAATTGGGTTCCTCTAAAGTCATTCTCTCCCAGCTTATACCGCTGAATCATGGTTCCCATAGCCCCGTCCAATACAAGGACACGACTTTCCAATAAAGTTTGTAATTCTTTCCTGATCATAGAAAGCAAAGATAGTGAAGCGTTTATAATTTGAAAACTTTAAATAAGAGAT
>WBZP01001466.1_pt1 | contig 28812 bp, 22 predicted proteins | sample 5204301 | NCBI WGS metagenome assembly WBZP01 (sample SAMN12412401, study PRJNA552823) | activated sludge metagenome | isolation source: activated sludge from nitrification reactor of wastewater treatment plant... | place: USA: Pennsylvania | collected 2017 | reverse complement strand
GCTCGTTGTGGGGGGACACCCCACGCCTCGCCGACGCCTACGCTGGCACCGAAACTCTCCCCGGCGCAGGCCCAGCCCAAAGCCCGACAGCCTCCTAGGCGTGCAGGCAGCCACTACATGAACAGGTGTTCGCCGGCGTTCTCGCCGCCCAGCACCACGTAGTTGACCTTTTTCAGGTCGACCAGATGGCGGCCACCGGCGTAGCTGATCGAGCTCTGCAGGTCTTCGCGCATCTCGCGCAGTGTCTCCGGCAGATGGCCCTTGATCGGCTCCAGGATGCGCTTGCCTTCGACATGCTTGTATTCGCCCTTGTTGAAGTCGCTGGCGCTGCCGTAGTACTCCTTGTAGCGCCGGCCATCGACTTCCACCGTGGCACCCGGCGACTCTTCATGGCCGGCGAACAGCGAACCCACCATCACCATGGCGGCGCCGAAGCGCACGCTCTTGGCGATGTCGCCGTGATGGCGGATGCCGCCATCGGCGACGATGGGCTTGGTGGCGACTCGCGCGCACCATTTCAGCGCGCTGAGCTGCCAGCCACCGGTGCCGAAACCCGTCTTCAGCTTGGTGATGCAGACCTTGCCCGGGCCCACACCGACCTTGGTCGCGTCGGCGCCCCAGTTCTCCAGATCGATGACGGCTTCCGGAGTGGCCACGTTTCCGGCGGTCACGAAGGCCGCGGGCAGTCTGTGCTTGATGTGTGCGATGGCCTGGCGCACGCTATCCGCATGCCCGTGCGCGATGTCGATGGTCACATAGTCGGCTCCGACGCCGTCGGCCGCCAGGCGATCGATCATCGCGAAGTCGGCGGGTTTGACGCCGGAGCTGAGTGACACGAACAGGCCACGATCACGCATCCGGCGGGCGAAGGCCACCGCATCCAGGTCGAAGCGGTGCATCACGTAGAAGTGGCCACTTTCGGCCAGCATCTGGCTGATGGACTCGTCGATCACGGTCTTCATGTTGGCGGGCACCACCGGCAGCTGGAAGCGGCGCCCTCCGAACTCCACCGAGGGGTCGCACTGCGCCCGGCTGTCCACCCGGCACTTGCGCGGCAGCAGCAGGATGTTGTCGTAGTCGAAAATCTCCATGGCTGGTCTCCTGCGGGCCGGATGCGCGGGGCAAAAAAAACAGGGCATCGACGAATCGAGGCCCGATGCAAAATTCTACGCCCGGACTCGCCGCTGCCGGCCGCCTGGCCGGTGGTAGTCTGCGTGCCCAGGTTGCCATGCAAGACCAAGCCGCGCCCGACGAAGCACGCCAGCGTGTCAGGCGCGAGACCTGGACCTGGGCCGCAATCCTGACCTTGCTGGCCGCCGCCTTGCTCTGGTGGGCCGTCGCCAGCCGTGCCAACCTGCTGCAGCGCGAAAGGGACCGGCTGGCCGGGCAGGCCCGCGCGGCCGAGCTCAATCTGGCGCGCAACCTGCAAGGGGTGCATCTCGCGCTGGGGTTTCTGCGCGATGAAGCATTGTCCGCCTCCACCCGGCCGCAACGGGCCGCACTGGGCATTCAGCTGCAGGCCTTGCGCAACGCCATGCCCGGGGTGCAGGCGCTGCTGTGGCTGGACGCCGGCGGCCAGGTCCTGGCCAGCAACGTGGCGACCATGGTGGGGCGAAGTTTGGCCCAGGCGCCCCTTGTGCGTTCTTTGATCGAGGCGCCCGACCCCGCTTTGCTGGTGGTCTCGTGGCCGCTGCCCGAAGGGCCGCAGGGTGCGGCACTGCATCTGGCGGTGGCCGTGCCTTCGGCGTCGACCGGGATTGCCGGCATGATGCTGGCTACCCTGGATGCGGCCTTCTTCAGCAGCGTGTTGGGCTCGGTGCGCTATGCCGAGGACATGCAGGCCGAGGTCGTGCACGCTGGCGGCGCCGTCCTGGCGGCCAGCCCGCCGCTGGTCGGCGACCGCAACCTGGCCCAGGCGGACTCTCCCTTCGCGGCGCACCGCGCCGGCAGTGCGCGCGAGTCCGTCGTCCTTGGTGCAATGCCCGGCCACGACGGTGCCCGTCTGGTCGCCCAGCGCAACATCAGACCCCTGACACTGTCGCGGGATCTGCCCCTGGTGTTGAGCGTGAGCCGGTCACTGGAAGACGTGCTGGAGCCCTGGCGGCGTCAGGTCGTGATGGCCACCAGCGCTTACCTGGCCTTGCTGGCCGGATCCTGGCTGGCCATCAGGCTGCTGCAGCGCCGCCGCCGCGAGATGGACGCGTTGGCCGGCGACCGTGCCGCCCAGCAGGCCGCCCATGCCAGACAGCTGGCCCTGGCGCTGCGTGGCGCCGATCTGGCTTTGTGGGACGCCGAGTTGCCCGGGGGGCGCATGTCGGTCAACGAGCGCTGGTACACCATCATCGGCCTGCAGCCTGGCGAGCTCACGCCGGATCACGACGCCTGGCAATCGCGGCTGCATCCGGATGACAAGGTGGCCGTGCTGGCCAGCCTGCAGGCGCACCTGCGGGGCCTGAGCGAGTCCTTCGAGGCCACCTACCGCATGCGGCATCGCGACGGGCACTGGCTGTGGATCCTCGACCGGGCACGTGTGGTCGAGCGTGATGCCAGCGGCGCACCCAGGCGCATCGTGGGTACACACATGGACGTCAGCGCGGGCATGCAGGCGCGCGAAGCGCTGCGTGACCGCGAAGCGCAGCTGTCCAGCATGGCCGATGCGCTGCCGGGTCCTGTGGCGCGACTGGACCGCGAAGGTCGCTACATCTTCGTCAATGCCACCTACCAGCGCTGGTTCGGCCTGCGCCCGCAGGAACTGCTGGGCCGGCGTCGCGACGAAGCGATGGCGGCACACGCCGCCGACCTGCTCGCGCCCCACATCGAGCGCTGCCTGTCTGGGGAGGCGATCACGATGGACAGCGTTGCCCTCACGCTGCAGGGCCCGAGGCAGGTGATGGTGGCCCTGGTCCCGGACCGTGACGCTCAGGGTGGGGTGCGAGGCTGCTTCATCGTCGCCACCGACATCACGGTGCGCAAACAGGCCGAGGATGCGCTGCGGCTGAGCGAGCAGAAATCGCGTGCCCTGTTCGATGCCTTGCGTTCCGGCGTCATGGTGTACGCCGCGGACACCGGTCTGCGCGATGCCAACCCGGCGGCCTGCAGCATCGTCGGGCAGCGTCTGGAGGAATTGCGTGGCCGGCGCGCCGACGATCCGATCTGGAACTTCCTCGATGAGGACGGTTCGCCGCTGGCGCCCGAGCGCCACCCGGTCAGCCTGGTCGTGACCGCTGGCCGAGCGCTGCGCGACCGCGTGATGGGCATCCGGCGCGTCGGCGAAGCGGAGCCGCTGTGGGTCCTGTGCAGCGCCTTTCCCTTGCACGGCGAGGCGGGTGCCCTGCTGGAGGTGGTGCTGGCGATGGCCGACTTCACCGAGCGCAAGGTGGCGGTCGAGGCTCTGCGCCGCTCGGAAGCGCGCTGGCGCCTGGCCGGCCGTCTGGCGCGACTGGGGGGCTGGCACTTCGAGGCGCCCCAGGGCCCGCTGGAGTTCTCGACCGAACTGGGCGAACTGCTTGGCGCCGGCAGCATGCATGCGCTGACACCCGACGAAGCCAGGCAGCTGCTGCCGGATGCGTCGTATGCGCTGTGGCGGCAGCGCATCGAAGCCTGCCTGGTCGGTGGCGCCGCATTCGATATCGAGTTGGAGGCCAGCTCGGTGGACAGCCGTCCGCTGCATCTGCGGGTGCTGGGCGAAGGCGTGCGCGATGCCGGCAACCGGCTGCGGGCGGTGGAAGGTGCGGTGCAGGACATCACCGAGCGCAAGCTGGGCGAGGCGTCGCTGCGGGCCGCGCAGTCCGAACTGGCGGCAACGCTGGCCGCCGTGCCCGACCTGCTGTTCGACGTGGACCTGCAGGGTCGTATCTACGCCCAGCATTCGCCCAATACACAGTTGCTGCTGATGCCGCCAAGCGAGTTCATGGGGCGCCTGCTCGAGGAGATCCTGCCGGCCGAAGCGGCCGCGGTGGCCCATTCGGCCCTGCAGCAGGCGCATGCCGTGGGCCATTCGTCGGGCCTGCAGTACGAACTGACGCTGGCCGGCGGCCGGCGCTGGTTCGAGCTCTCGGTGTCGCGCCGCGCGGTGCCGGCTGGTGAACTGCCCCGCTTCATCGTGTTGGCCCGCGATGTGACCGAACGCAAGCAGGACGAGGCCGAGCGCAGGGCGCTGGAGCGGCAGCTGCGCGAGGCGCAGAAAATGGAATCGATCGGTACGCTGGCCGGCGGCATCGCCCACGACTTCAACAACATCCTGGCCGCCATCCTCGGCAATGTCGCGCTGGCCGGTGAGGACCTGCCGGCTGCGCATGCGGCGCGCAGCAGCCTGGACCAGATCCGCCGTGCCGGCCTGCGCGCGCGCAGCCTGGTGCAGCAGATCCTCACGTTCAGCCGCCGCCAGCCCAATGAGCTGGTGGGCCAGTCGCTGCGACCGGTGGTCGAAGAAACGGTAGCCCTGCTGCGCGCCACGCTGCCGGCCTGGGTGCGTCTGCAGACGGTGTTGCCCGATGCGCCGTTGTTGGTGCAGGCCGATGCCACGCAGCTGCAGCAGGTGGTGATGAACCTGTGCACCAACGCCTGGCATGCACTGCCCGAGGGCCGCGGGCACATCGAGGTCGGCCTGCAGGCCTTGTCCAGCGAGGCCGCAACGGCCCTGGAGCTGGGTGATCTGCCGTCCGGCCCCTGTGCCCACCTGTGGGTGCGCGACACCGGCTGCGGCATGGAAGACAGTCTGCTGGAACGCATCTTCGACCCCTTCTTCACGACCAAGCCACCCGGGCATGGCACGGGGCTGGGGCTGTCGGTTGTGCATGGCATCGTGCGCGGCCACATGGGGGTGGTGCAGGTGCAGAGCAAGCCGGGAGAGGGCAGCACCTTCCATGTCTACCTGCCTGCGGTCTCGCCCCAGCCACTTGACGAAGGCCAGCGCGGCGGCTCGGCGGTCGACGCCACCGACGGAAGCGGCCAGCACGTGGTGTACGTCGATGACGACGAAGTGATGGTGCTGATGGTGCAACGCCTGCTGCAGCGCGCGGGCTTCCAGGTCACGACCTGCACCGCACCGCACCAGGTGCTGACCTTGTTGCGCGAGCAGCCGATGCTGTGCGACCTGGTGGTCAGCGACTACAACATGCCTGACATGTCGGGCCTCGAACTGGCCGTCGAACTGGCCCGCCTGCGCCCCAAATTGCCGGTGATCATTAGCTCGGGCTACATCGCTGACGCACTGCGCGAGCAGGCGCGCGCGGCGGGCGTGCGCGCTCTGCTGAAGAAGGAGAACACGCTTGAAGAGCTGCCCGGGCTCGTGCAGCAGGTGCTGGCCGGCCGCGACGCGGTCTGAGGTGGCTCCTAGAATGCCTCGATGCCCTTAGACACTTCGCCGCCGGCCAGGGCCGTACCCGCAATGCTGGCCAACCTGAATGCCGAACAGTATGCCGCCGTGACACTGCCGGCGGTGCCGGCCCTGATCCTTGCCGGCGCGGGCTCGGGCAAGACCCGCGTGCTCACGACACGCATCGCCTGGCTGCTGCATACCGGTCAGGTTTCGCCGGGCGGCGTGCTGGCGGTGACCTTCACCAACAAGGCGGCCAAGGAGATGCTGACGCGCCTGTCGGCGATGCTGCCGGTGGCCGTGCGCGGCATGTGGATCGGCACCTTCCACGGCCTGTGCAACCGCTTCCTGCGCGCGCACTGGAAACTGGCGGGCCTGGCCCAGGGCTTCCAGATCCTCGACAGCTCAGATCAGCTCAGTGCCGTCAAGCGTGTCATCAAGGCGCTGAACCTGGACGAAGACCGCTTCGTACCCAAGCAGGTGACCTGGTTCATCGCGGCGCGCAAGGAGCAGGGCGAACGCCCGCGCGACGTGCAGGTGCGCGACGAACAGACCCGCAAGCTGGTGGAAATCTACCAGGCCTACGAAGACCAGTGCCAGCGCGAAGGGGTGGTGGACTTCGCCGAGCTGATGCTGCGCACCTACGAGCTGCTGCGTGACAACGACCCGCTGCGCGAGCACTACCAGCGCCGCTTCTCGCATGTGCTGGTCGACGAATTCCAGGATACCAACAAGCTGCAGTACGCTTGGCTGAAGATGTTTGCCCCCCCGCCCGGCAGGGCGGGGTCAGGTGACGCAGCGGGGCACACGCCGGCCCAGGGCGTGTTCGCCGTCGGTGACGACGACCAGAGCATCTATGCCTTTCGCGGGGCGCGCGTGGGCAACATGGCCGACTTCGAGCGCGAGTTCCGCGTCGGCCGGGTCATCAAGCTGGAGCAGAACTACAGGTCGTGCGGCCACATCCTGGACGCCGCCAACGACCTCATCGCGCACAACACCCAGCGCCTGGGCAAGAACCTGCGCACCGAGCTGGGCGCCGGCGAACCGGTGCGTGTCTACGAGTCGACCAGCGACTACGCCGAGGCGCAGTGGCTGCTGGAGGAGATCCAGCAGCTCAACCGCAGCGGCCTGCCGCGCAGCGAAATCGCGCTGCTGTACCGCAGCAATGCGCAGAGCCGGGTGTTGGAGAGCGCGCTGTTCAACGCCGGCCTGCCGTATCGGGTCTACGGCGGCCTGCGCTTCTTCGAACGTGCAGAGGTCAAGCACGCGCTGGCCTATCTGCGCTTGCTGGAAAACGTCAGCGACGACACCAGCTTCCTGCGGGTGGTGAACTTTCCGGCACGCGGCATCGGCGCACGTGCGCTCGAGCATTTGCAGGACGCCGCCAAGGCCAGTGGCCGCAGCCTGGCACAAAGCGCAGGTGCGGTGCCGGGCAAGGCGGGCAGCAACCTGCAGGCCTTCGTGAACCGGGTGGATGGCATGCGCCAGGCCACCAAGGGCCTGACGCTGCGCGAGATCATCGACCACGTGCTGCAGCACTCGGGCCTGCTGGACTTCTACCGTACGGACAAGGAAGGCCAGGACCGCATCGAGAACCTGGAAGAACTGGTCAACGCGGCCGAGAGCTTCGTCATGCAGGAAGGCTTCGGCAAGGACGCGGTGGCACTGCCCATCGACGAGCAGCGTGCCGCAGCCGGGGCCGCTGCCGCGCCCGATGCCGATACCGGTGAGATCATGTCGCCGCTGGCGGCCTTCCTCACCCATGCGTCGCTGGAAGCCGGCGACAACCAGGCGCAGGCCGGTGCCGATGCCGTGCAGCTGATGACCGTGCATTCGGCCAAGGGGCTGGAGTTCGACGCGGTGTTCATCACCGGCATCGAAGAAGGCCTGTTCCCGCATGAGCAGAGCCTGAGCGATGCCGATGGCGTGCAAGAGGAGCGCCGCCTGATGTACGTGGCCATCACGCGTGCACGCAAGCGTCTGTACCTGAGCTTCAGCCAGACGCGCCTGCTGCACGGCCAGACGCGCTACAACGTCAAGAGCCGCTTCTTCGACGAGTTGCCCGAAGGCGCGCTGAAGTGGATCACGCCGCGCCAGCAGGGGTTTGGTTCCGGCTATGCGCGTGAGTACCAGTTGGCCTGGCAACGTGGCAGCGGCCTGACCGGCATCGTGGGCGCCGGCCGCGCGGAGCCGCGTCTGCCGGCAGCCCGCGCGGTTTCCGAGGCCGTGCCCGGCCAGCAAGGCCTGCGTGTGGGGCAGACGGTGTTCCACGCCCGGTTTGGCGAAGGCGTGGTGACGGTGCTCGAGGGGCGGGGTGCCGATGCGCGCGCCCAGGTGCACTTCGGGCGCCACGGCAGCAAGTGGCTGGCGCTGGCCATCGCCAAGCTCACACCGGTGGACTGAAGCCGGACCTTGAATTCGCAGCAGGTGCGCTCAGGCGGCCGCGCGTTGGCAACGGCCAGTTGTTGCCTGGCATCGGTCGGCAGGAAGGCCAGCTTGGCCAACTGCGCGGAATTGGCGACCTCGGGCCGCCCGGCGTCTGGAGGACTTGAAGTCCACACTTTCGTGCTGCGCGTCACTCAAGTCGGCCAGTGCCCGACCGATACGGCCCGGAGATGGCAAAGAACCTGTATCAGATCCTGGGCGTCGGACAGGAGGCCAGCAGCGACCAGTTGCGCGCCGCCTATGCGCGCATGCTGGAGCGCGAGCCGCCGATGGATCCGGTGCAGCGCATGGCCGCCCGGGAGGCTCTCAGCACCCTGGTGCATGCGCAGCGCCGCGCCGCGTACGACGCCTCGCTGCACAGTGCGGCCAGCGTCGAGGCAACGCCCCGGACGCGAGGCGGCGGCGGCAGTTGGTTGGCTGCCGCGCTGGCCTTGCTGGTTGCCGTCGGGGTGTGGTGGGCGATGCGACCGGCCGTGCCGCGTGCACCTGTACCCGGCAAGCCAGGCGCCGTCGGCGCGGCCGCTGTCCAGGCGGTATCGGCGCCTTCTGCGCCTTCGTCGGACGTGCGGCCGCTCGGCGCCGAAGAGCTGTTCGCCCGCGTGGCACCCAGCGTCGTCCGGGTGGATGCGCTCAACGCCCAGGGCGAGCCCGTCGCATTCGGCAGTGGGGTTGTCGTCGAGACCGGTGTCGTGGTGACCAACTGCCACGTCGCGCGCCGCGGTGCAGCGCTGCGCATCCGACAGGATCGCGAACGCTTCGAGGCCAGAGTGGTCATCGCCGACGAGGCTCACGATCTGTGCAAGCTCTCGGCACCGGGCCTCTCGGCGCCGCCGGTGCGCCTTGGCCAGGTCGCCAGTCTGCGGATAGGCCAGAAGGTGTATGCGATCGGCTCCCCGCAGGGTTTGGACCTGACGCTCAGCGACGGCATGGTGTCGTCGCTGCGAGATGGGCCTGACGGCACCCTCGTGCAGACATCGGCGCCGATATCCCCGGGATCCAGCGGCGGAGGGCTGTTCGACGAGGCGGGCAGGCTCGTGGGTATCGTCACTTTCCAGATGAAGGCGGGGCAGAACCTGAACTTCGCGCTGCCAGTGGACTTGATCGCTTCAATGGCGCCGTCTGCGCCGCGTGAAGAGGACGTGTCGCCGCTGCCGGGCTTGCAACTTCCCGCGCCGGTGCAGCCGCCCAAGCCGGCGCATGCCGCTGACGCGGCCATACACGGGCGCTGGAGCTGCTTTGGGCCACTCACCGGCCGCGGTCTGGACATGTTGGTGGAAGCGGACGGATCCGTGAGCGGCACCTTCGACGGCAAGCCGGTGCGGGGGCGCTGGGCGCTGCAGGGCACGCAGATGTTCCTGTTCGACGGCTCGTTCGCGATCGAGGAAATGAACGCGCAACGCATGGTGTTGAACAAGGGGCAGGGCCGCCGAATGGTGTGCTCGCGCTGAACGACGCGGCCCCTGCCTTGTGCGAAAGGTGAAAAAATGACCGGACTACGAGCCATCTTCCTGTCAATGCTGCTGCTCGCCGCACCGATGGCCGCGCGGGCCATTCACGTCTGCACCGATTCCCAAGGCAAGTCCTCGATCCAAGACAAGCCCTGCGACGCCAAGGACGCCGCGCCCCAGCACGCACCCGCACAAGCGCAGACGATCACCGTAGCCCACGCGCTGGACGCCGCCAACCGGTTGACCGCCGCGATGCAGGCGCGCGACGTGACGGCGCTTCGCCGCCTGCTGGGGCGAGGCTTCCAGGCGCACATTACCCGCAAGTCCAACGACGTGGTCACGATGGACGCCTCCCGTTTCGCCGAGTTCACGACGCGTGCGCTGGATGCCGCCAAGTCGTACCGCGTCACGCGCACCTGCCGGCACGACCCGGCAGGTGACAGTACCGGCGTGATTGCACTGCGCTGCAGGTACAGCGATCGCCTGGAGCTCTTCCAGCGCGTGGTGACCTCGCAAGGTGACGAATTCCTGCGCGTCAGCGTTGACCGGGGCGAGGTCAAGCTGCTGGAGATGAGCGAAGCTGCGGCAGCCGATGCCATGAGGGCCCGCGTTGCCCAACGCTGAAGGCGAAGGCGTGTCGTCGAGGGTCGATCGAGGTGCGATCGAGGTGCGATCGCGTTCGGCTAACCCACGGGGCGATGGGCGGCGGGCCTGGCGCCGGGCTGGACCTCAGTGATCGCCAGGCGACACGTCGTATTGGCGGCCGATGCCCGCCGATGGAGCTGTCTATGGCGCAGCGTTCGGCTCGGCAACGGGGCTTGCGCTGCCAAAGCTGTCATTGAACGTGAACAGCAGTGAAATGTAGAACACGGCCGAGAACACCAGCCCGGCGGGGACGCCCATCAGCCCCACCAGCTGCGCCATGCCCAGCAGGCCCAGCACGAGTGCGCTGATCAGGCCGAACACCAGGATCAGGCCGACCCAGCCCAGCATGTAGACCGCAAAGGCTCCTTTGCAGCGCCACACGGCCAGGGCGCTGGAAAAAAGGGCCTGGCCGGCGGTCTGTCCACCCCAGTGCACCAGGGCCGGGGCATGCCAGAAGGGCACCGACAGCGCGGCACCCAGCACCAGGGCCAGCATCGCGCCGGTGGTAACGCCGGGTTCGGACAGCAGTTCATCGATCTGCCCGGAAGCGTCCGGGCCACCTTTGGCGATCAGCTCCTGCAACCGGCTCCAGGCGTGGCCGGACACCGCGTCGGCGCTGAGCAGCACCACGACGGCCGCCACGCCGTACAGCGCACATAGCTTGAGCAGGGCCTTGCGTCGCGCGGCATCGGTTTGCAGCGCTTCGATGAACTGACGCGGGGTCACCGGACCGTTCAGCAAGGCCGACTGCGCGGCGATCATGAAACCAAGGCTCAGCAGCGGCAGTGCCATCATCTGCACCAGGCCGCCCAGGATGGGCACCAGGCTCACCAGCATGGCCACGAACAGGAACACCGCGAACAATGCGGTGAAGGCCAGGGGTCGGCGCACGAAGACACGAAAGGCCTCGATGATCCAGCGGCTGCCCCGCGAGGCGGGCACGCTCTTAAGGGTCAGGGCCATGCCACGGCCTCCCCGGCGGGCGCATGCCAGGGTGCGGCGATGCGTTCACGCAGCACACGCTCGAATTGCCGGGGGTCCTTGGGCTGCAGCAGCGTTGCTTCACGCGGCAGGTGCCAGTCCCACAGGCGCGAGATCCAGAAGCGCAGCGCCGCAGCGCGCAGCAGGCCGGGCAGGGCTTGGTGTTCGGCCAGCGCAAGGGGGCGTACGCACTCGTAGGCGGCGACCAGCGCAGCGGCGCGGGTCTCGTCCATCCGACCGCTGGTAGGGTCGGCGCACCAGTCATTGAGACACACCGCCAAGTCGAACAGCAGCGTGTCGGTGCCGGCGAAGTAGAAGTCGAACAAGCCGCACAGGCGGTCGGCGCCCGCCGTGTCGTCGAACATCACGTTGTCACGGAAGAGGTCGGCATGGATCGGGCCGCGCGGCAGGGCCTGCCCGATGGCCGAGCGGGCCAGCTGCTGCTGAAAGGCCAGTTCCTCCCGCAGCAGCGCGGCCGCATCGGCCTGCAGGTGCGGCAGTACCGTCGGCACGGTGGCTTCCCACCAGGACAGCCCGCGCAGATGCGCCTGCTGCAGCTTGAAGCTGCTGCCCGTCAGATGCAGACGGGCCAGCATGTTGCCGACCTGGGTGGCGTGGCTGGCGGTCGGTTGGTTGCGGTGGCTACCGGGCAGGCGCGTGACCACGGCAGCGGGCTTGCCACACAGCGTGTGCACCAGGCCGCCATCGGCAGCCGGCTGCGGGGCCGGTACCGGAATGCCGCGGGCTGCCAGATGCTGCATCAGCCGCAGGTAATAAGGCAGTTGTTCGGCACTCAGGCGTTCAAACAGCGTCAACACCCACTGGCCTTGCGCGGTGCTGGCGTAGTAGTTGGTGTTCTCGATCCCCGAGCGAATGCCATGCAGGTCGGTCAGCGGGCCAAGACCCAGGCGCCGGAACAAGGTGTCTGCCAGCTCGAAGCCGACTTCGGTGTAGACCGCCACGGCCGGGCCTAGAAGTCGAACAGAGTCCAGGCCCGCTGGCCTGTGCCGCCACGCGGCTCGGAGCGGTCGCGCCCGGCCGGCGCCACCTGGATCTGGTAGGGCTTGACGCCGGGAAACTTGCTTTGCACGACGATGTGTGTGGCAGCGCCACGCAGGCGGGTCTCTTCGATGCGCACGCCCTCGTCTTCGATGACACGACGCTGCAGGGACTGGTCCAGCCTGGCTGCTGCCGAGCTGGCCATGGCCGGCATGCCGGCCACCGGCTGAGCCGGTACCGCAGCCGGCACTGCCAGCGCAACGGCCGCCAGGGCCAAGGCGATGCATCGTGTCATGTGCGGGATCATGTCCGGGATTCTACGGGTGGGAGGCCCGACAGGGCCGGCGCGCCACAATGGCCGCATGAGCGAAAAGACCCTGCTGCTGGTGGACGGCTCCAGCTACCTGTATCGCGCCTACCATGCCATGCCCGACCTGCGCTCGCCGGACGGCTTTCCGACCGGCGCCATCCACGGCATCGTGGCCATGATGAAGTGGCTGCGCGAGCGGTTTCCGGCGGAGCACGCGGCCTGCGTCTTCGACGCCAAGGGACCCACCTTCCGCGACGACTGGTACCCGGCCTACAAGGCCCAGCGCGCGCCGATGCCCGACCCGCTTCGCCAGCAGATCGAACCCATCCACGAAGTCGTGCGCCTGCTGGGCTGGCCGGTGCTGGAGGTGCCGGGCATCGAAGCCGACGACGCCATCGGTACGCTGGCCCGCGTGGCGGCGGCCAGCGGTCACCAGGTGCTGATCTCCACCGGCGACAAGGACCTGGCGCAGCTCGTCACGCCTCAGGTGACGCTGATCAACACGATGGCCAAGCCGCCCGAGAAGCTGGACGTGCAAGGCGTGAAGGCCAAGTTCGGCGTGCCACCCGAGCGCATCATCGATTACCTGACGCTGATCGGCGACGTGGTGGACAACGTGCCGGGTGTGGACAAGGTCGGCCCCAAGACGGCGGCCAAGTGGATTGCCGACTTCGGCAGCCTGGACGGCGTGGTGGCGGCCGCCGACGGCATCAAGGGCGTGGCCGGAGAGAACCTGCGCAAGGCACTCCCCTGGCTGCCCACCGGGCGCAAGCTGATCACGGTGGTCACGGATTGCGACCTCGCGGGCCATGTTCCCGATTGGCCCGCTCTGGAGGCGCTGGCCCTCAGGCCGGTGGATGCCCGAGGCCTGCGCGCTTTCTATGAGCGCTTCGGCTTCAAGACCTGGCTGCGGGAGTTCGAAGGCTTGGCCGAGCCCACCGCTGGTGAAGCGCCAGCTGCTGTCAGGCAGCCCGCACCGGAACTGCCACGCGACTACGAGACCATCACCAGCTGGGAGCGCCTGGACCACTGGCTGAAGGTCTTGCGGGCCGCCGAACTGGCCGCGATAGACACCGAAACCGACAGCCTGGACCCGATGCGAGCGCACATCGTGGGCATCAGCTTTGCAGTGCAACCCGGGCGCGCGGCCTATGTGCCGCTGGCCCATGCCGGGCCGGATGCGCCCGAACAACTGCCGCTGCGGGCCGTGCTGGACCGCATGCGGCCCTGGTTGGAGGATCCGGCCCAAGCCAAGCTAGGCCAGAACATCAAGTACGACCGTCACGTGCTGGCCAACGCCGGGATCACCGTGCGCGGCTACGCCCACGACACCCTGCTGCAGAGCTATGTGCTGGAAGCCCACAAGACCCACGGCCTGGAGGCGCTGGCCGAGCGCCACCTGGGCCGCAAGGGCCTGAGCTACGAAGACCTGTGCGGCAAAGGCGCCAATCAGATCCCCTTTGCCCAGGTGGACGTGGCCCGCGCGACGCAGTACTCCGGTGAAGACAGCGAAATGACGCTGCAGGTGCACCAGGCCTTGTGGCCGCAGGTGCAGGCCGACGCCGGCCTGCGTTTCATCTATGAGCGCATCGAGATCCCGGTCAGCGAAGTGCTGGCCCACATCGAACGGCACGGCGTGCTGATCGACGCGACCGTCCTGGCACGCCAGAGCCAGCAATTGGCCGAGCGCATGGTGGCGCTGGAGCAGGAGGCCTACGCCATCGCCGGCCAGCCATTCAACATGGGCAGCCCCAAGCAGATCGGCGAGATCCTGTTCGGCAAACTGGGCCTGCCGGTGAAGAAGAAGACCGCCACCGGCGCACCCAGCACCGACGAAGAGGTGCTGGCCGAACTGGCCGCCGACTACCCGCTGCCGGCGCGCATCCTGGACCACCGCAGCCTGTCCAAGCTCAAGGGCACCTACACCGACAAGCTGCCCTTGATGGTCAACCCCGATACGGGAAGGGTGCACACCAACTACGCGCAGGCGGTGGCCGTGACCGGGCGGCTATCCAGCAACGACCCCAACCTGCAGAACATTCCCATCCGCACGGCCGAAGGCCGGCGCGTGCGCGAAGCCTTCATCGCGCCGCCCGGCCATGTACTGATGAGCGCGGACTACAGCCAGATCGAGCTGCGCATCATGGCCCACATCAGCGAAGACCCGGCCCTGCTGCGCGCCTTCGAGCGCGGGCTGGATGTGCACCGGGCCACCGCCAGCGAAGTCTTCGGCACGCCGGTGGAAGAAGTCTCCGGCGAGCAACGCCGCTACGCCAAGGTCATCAATTTCGGGCTCATCTACGGCATGGGCGCGTTCGGGCTGGCCAGCAACCTGGGCATCGATCAGAAGGCCGCCAAGGACTTCATCGACAAGTACTTCGCGCGCTTTGCCGGCGTGAAGCGCTACATGGACGAGACACGCATCAAGGCTCGCGAGAAAGGCTATGTCGAGACGGTCTTTGGCCGCCGTCTGTGGTTGCCCGAGATCAACTCGGGCAACGGCCCGCGCAAGGCCGGCGCCGAGCGCCAGGCCATCAACGCGCCGATGCAGGGCACGGCGGCCGATCTGATCAAGCTGGCGATGATCGCCGTGCAGCGCGCGCTGGACGACGAGGGCCGCGCGACCCGCATGGTGATGCAGGTGCACGACGAACTGGTGCTGGAAGTTCCCGCGGCCGAAGAAGACTGGGCGCGAGAAGCCATCCCGCGCCTGATGGCCGCTGTGGCGCAGTTGCGCGTCCCCCTGCTGGCCGAGGTGGGCGTGGGGGCGAACTGGGATCAGGCGCACTGAGCGCCCCGAGGCCGGCCGAAGCCGGCCGCCCCCCGCGTGGGTATGAGCAAAGTGGCAAAGCCACATTTGGTCATGAGCCGCGGTGCAGAATGCCGGGTTTCGCGCATCGAGGAATGCCTGTGGATCTGAAGGTACCGATCACCCTGAGCGACGAGCTCAGCGACGAAGTCATCACCGCCAGCGCCCAGATGAACCTGGCCAGTGGCGAGATCCTGCACGTGGAGTACCGGGACTACGACGCGGGCGCCCGCGGGCTGCCCTGGGAGAGCGGGGACTACGAATTCACCAGCGGTGTGCTGTCCAACAACGGCAAGGACGTCGAATTCAGCGTGCAGGTCAACCGCACCACCGGGCAGTACTCGGTCAGCGCGAACGAACTGCTGGAGATCAAGGTGCGCGCTGCGGCGCTGTTTGCTGGCGTCAGCGGCATGGACCTGGCCAACGGCAAGAAGTAACGCGCGAAAACCTTCAAGCCGTCAGGACTGCACCGCTTCCCATGGCGGCACATCGGCATCGGCGAACGCCGGAGCCACGATGGCCGCCGCAGGTGCCAGCAGACCACCCAGTGCATCGATCAGCTGCGCCATCAACTGCCCCAGTTCACCGGTGGTGATGGCCACATCGCTGTCGAAGTCCTTTGTGCCGCCTTCAGCCTCCCGTCCGGTGGATTCCATCACCACGTCCAGCAGTTTGACCTTCTTCAGTGCCAGGTTCTCGCCGAGCACGAAGGACACCCGGCTGGCCCAGGTCATCGCCAGCTGGGTGGGCAGCTTGCCGGCCTTGACGTGCTGCGCGACTTCGTCGATGTCAAGGGCGTGCCGCGCATAGCGCACGGTGGCTTTTTCGCTGTCGGGCTGCCTGAGCTCGCATTCGCGGTCCAGGCTGAACCCGGCCGGGGCCTGCTTGTCGGCCAGCCAGCCGGCCATCGCGGCGGCGGGCGCCAGTTCAGTCTGGATGGCGGCCAGTTTCAGCCCGCCCCCCAGCAGTTCCACTAGGCACGTGACGACGCTGTCGGCCTTCTTCATGCTGGTGGCATCCACCAGCACCAGGCCGGCCTTGGCATCCAGCCAGACCAGCGTGTGCCTGCGCTTTGGGAAGGCCCTGGGCAGCAGCGTGTGCACGATGTGGTCCTTCAGCTCGCGCGCCTTCTTCCCTTTGAGGCGGCGACCGGTGGCCTGTTCGATCTGGTCGAGTTCGGCTTCGAGCTGGGTCTTCACTACCGAAGCGGGCGCGGTCTTGGTTTCGGTGCACAGCTTGAGGATCAACTGGCCGCCGATGCTCTCGGCCAAGGCCGCGTGCTCGTCTCCGCGTGGCGCCACCCAGCCGGCCGACTCGGGCTGCGTGGCGCCGCAAGCCACGAATCGGCCGGCATCCAGGCGGCGTTCGATTTCAGCCAGGTCGGGCGGCGCCCAGTGATCGATGCGAAAGACGAGGGCATTCTTGAACATGCTGGGATCGGGCAAGAGCGCTGCCGCGCGCAGGCAGGTGTTTGTGGAGAGTCAGCTCGGCGCGTAGGCCAGCCGCACGTAGATGGGCGCGAAGGCCTCGGCCTGCGTCACCTCGAGCAGGCGCTCGCGGCTGAGTTCGAGCATGGCGATGAAGGTCACCACCAGCACCGCCACACCCCGCCTGGTGTCGAACAGCTCATGGAACTCCACGAAGCGCCGGCCCTGCAGGCGTCGCAGCACGATGCTCATGTGCTCGCGCACCGAGAGCTGCTCGCGGTTGATGGTGTGGTGCTGGTTCAGGCGCGCGCGCTGCAGGATCTCGAGCCAGGCCTGGCGCAGGTCTTCGGCGTGCACTTCGGGCCAGCGGGGCACCAGGCTCTGTTCGATGTGGATCTGGGCGCGCAGGAAGTCGCGACCGATCATCGGCAGGGCGTCGAGCCTGGCCGCACCGAGCTTGGCCTGTTCGTACTCGACCAGGCGGCGCACGAGTTCGGCCCGCGGGTCCTCGGGTTCGCTGCCTTCGGCGCTTTTCCTGGGCGGCAGCAGCATGCGGCTCTTGATCTCGATGAGCATCGCCGCCATCAGCAGGTACTCGCCGGCCAGTTCCAGGTTGCGCCGGCGGATCTGTTCGACGTAGTCGAGATACTGGCGCGTCACGCTGGCCAGCGGGATGTCCAGGATGTTGAAGTTCTGCCTGCGGATCAGGTACAGCAACAGGTCCAGGGGGCCTTCGAAGGCCTCGAGAAAGACCTCCAACGCGTCCGGTGGAATGTAAAGATCGTGCGGCAGGCGAAACAACGGCTCGCCATACAGCCGCGCCACCGCCACCTGGTCCACGACCTCGGGTGCGGGCGGTGCGATCTCGGGAGCCAAGTCGTCAGCCAGCACCGGAGCCGGCAAGGTGCTCAGGACTCGGCCTTGCTCTGGTAGACGTAGGGCTGCTGCGGCACGCTGGCCTGGCGCCACTCGGCCAGTGACTCGCGATCCAGCGCACGGTCCCACAGCAGGGCGCGGCCGGCGCGCTGTTCGGCCTCCAGCGTGGGCTTGGCAACCTTGAGTGTTTCAAGGAAGGTGCTGACGTCGGACTTGTAGGGCTTCCAGAACAAAGGCATGGGTCGGGCGGGTTGAAGCTGCGGGCAGAATCGGAAGCCATGATTTTAGCGGGGACGGGCATGCTCAAGGTGAACTCTTCGGTGTGCGGCGGCCTGCTGCTGGGCCTGGCAGCCTTGCTGGCCGGTTGTGACCCGCAGCGTGTGGCCAAGCTCGAAGAAGGCGTCTCCACCGAGGTCGAGGTGCGCAAGCAGTTCGGCGATCCGGTGACCATCACCGTCGAGCCCGATGGCACGAAGACAATGGACTACCCGCGCCAGCCCGAAGGCTGGACCAACTACGTCATCAAGATCGGGCCCGACGGCAAGATGAGCTCGCTGCGCCAGCTGCTGACGACGGACAATTTCGCCCGCGTGTTGCCGGGCCTTGGCCAGCAGGAAGTTCGCCAGCTGCTGGGCCGGCCGGCCAAGCAGCAGCGCTTCGACCTGAAGAAGGAAGAAGTCTGGGACTGGCGCTTCAAGCAGGGCCAGGAGTCCAGGATGTTCAGCGTGACCTTCAACAGCGAAGGCAAGGTCACCGCCACCGGCGTAGGCGATGATCCGCGCGAGACCATGAGCGGCGCGAAGTAGGCGCAACCGCAAGCCTCACAAGCTCTGGGCTCACTTCGCCGCCTGGTCCGCCTATCGACCTGACCCACCCGAGCCGCGCCTGACGGCTGTGAGGATTGCGCGCAGGATTTCGACCGGCGGCGGCGGACAGCCGGTGACTTCCGCATCGACCGGAATCACGTTCGCGACGCGCCCGCAGCTGGCGTAACTCTCGCCGAAGATGCCGCCCGAGCAGCCACAGTCGCCGATGGCGACAACGAGCCTGGGCTCGGGTGTGGCTTCGTAGGTGCGCCGCAGCGCCTCGGCCATGTGGCGCGAGACCGGCCCCGTTACCAGCAGCATGTCGGCATGGCGTGGGCTGGCCACGAACCGGATGCCGTAGCCCTCCAGGTTGTAGTAGGGGTTGTTGACGGCGTGGATCTCGAGTTCGCAAGCGTTGCAGGATCCGGCGTCCACCTGGCGGATGGTGAGTGCCTGGCCCAGGGTCGACAGGATCTCGTGATGGATGCGGTCGGTCTCCTGCCGCAGGGTGTCGTCCGTATGCGGAGCTGGCTCGCTGACGATGCCAACGCGGGAGATCTGCCTGAGGATCTGCCACATCAGAGGTCGTGCCCCGAATAGCTGAGATTGAAGGACTTGTTGATGAGCGGGAAGTCCGGAACGATGTTGCCGATCACGGCATGTTCCAGCACCGGCCAGTTCTGCCACGACGGGTCGTGCGGATGGCAGCGCGTCAGGCGTCCGCCTGCGCCGAGTTCCAGTGCGACAAGCACCTCGCCGCGCCAGCCTTCCACCCAACCCAGCCCGCACGCGCCGGACAGCGCCGCCAGGTTCACGTCGCAGGCCACCGGGCCGGCGGGCAGGCCATCGCAGATGCGGCGGATCAGCCGCAGCGACTCGAAGATCTCGTCAAAGCGAACCGCAACGCGCGCCGCCACGTCGCCGCCGTCGTGCACACAAGGCCGGGCATCCAGGCGACGGTAGGGTTCCAGGGGCTGATCGACGCGCAGGTCCCGGGCGACGCCGCTGGCGCGTGCGGCCATGCCGGTCAGACCCAGGCGCAATGCCAGCTCGCGCGGTACACGGCCGGTAGTCATGAAGCGGTCCTGCAGGCCGGCATGTTCATCGTAGATGCCACGCAGCGTGCGCACCTCGCACTCGATGGCATCGCACTGCGCAAGCACGCGGGCGGCTGCCGTCCCGTCGAGATCGAGAGCCACGCCACCGGGCACCACCACGTCCATCATGAAGCGGTGGCCGAACAGGTCCCGCGAGAGGCGCTGCCAGTCTTCGCGCAGCCGCGAGAACTGGGCCAGGCCGAAGGCCAGCGCGGCGTCATTGCCAAGGGCGCCGAGGTCACCCAGGTGGTTGGCGACGCGCTCGCGTTCGAGCAGCAGCGCACGAAGCCAGGCCGCCCGCTCGGGCACGACAACGCCGGCGGCCGACTCCAGCGCCATGCCGTAGGCCCAGGCGTAGGCGACGGTCGAGTCGCCGCTGACGCGCCCGGCCAGCCGGTGCCCCTCAAGTGCGTGCAGCTTGCGGAATCGGTGCTCGATGCCCTTGTGCACATAGCCCAGGCGCTGCTCCAGCCGGAGCACTTTCTCGCCGACCACCGAGAAGCGGAAGTGCCCCGGCTCGATGATGCCGGCGTGCACCGGCCCGACCGGGATCTCGTGCACGCCGTCGCCCTCGACGCGCACGAACGCGTAGTCGGCGGGAAGGTCCTGGGCAGGCGCGCCGCGTGGCGGGGCTCCGGCGCTCAGGGGCCGGCCATCGCGCCACAGACCGTGATCGAGCCAGGGGCGTCGGTCGCGCGCGCCTTCGGCCTGCAGCCCGTTCAGGTCGGCCACGGCGCGCTGCATGCGTGGCGCGCAGGCGAAGCTGGGCGTGAGGTCGGGGTACTGCTCGTCGGCGGACAGCGCCAGTTCCATCCACAGCAGGCCGAAGTCGCCGGCCAGCGCCGCGTTGACCGCGCCGTGCTGGCCCGGGGTTGATAAGGTGTCGTGTGTTGCCCACAGTGCGACGAGGCGCCCACCGGACGAAGCCACCTTGGCCGAAGTGGCCGACCAGCCCACGTGATCGACCGGCGTGTGCCAGATCGCCACCGGTGCGGCCAGGCGTGTCGGGTTCAGCCCCAGACCTTGGATCGACATGGCCTCAGCCTCCTCCCAGCATGGCCGCTGCCTGACGGTACCAGCTGTCGAGGTAGTGCGGGATGTACAGCCCGAGCATCAGCCCGATCCCGAGGTGCAGGAACACCGGGATCAGTGCCGGCGGGTGTGCCAGAGGTTTGAGTGTGGTCTCGCCGAACACCATCGGCTGCACGCGGCTGAAGACCGAGGCGAAGGCCAGCGTCAGCGCGATCAGCAGGAACGGCGTGGCCCAGGGGTGCTCGCGCATGGCCGTGGTGACGATCAGGAATTCGCTGGCGAAGACACCGAAGGGTGGCATGCCCAGAATCGCCAGCGCGCCCAGCATCAGGCCCCAGCCGACGGTCGGGCTGACGCGGATGAGGCCGCGGATCTCGTCCATCATCTGAGAGCCCGCCTTCTGCGTCGCGTGACCGACGGCGAAGAAGATGGCCGACTTGATCAGCGAATGCACCGTCATGTGCAGCAAACCGGCGTAGCTGGCGATCGGCCCGCCCATGCCGAAGGCAAAGCTCATCATCCCCATGTGCTCGATCGACGAGTACGCGAACATGCGCTTGACGTCACGCTGACGGATGATGAAGAAGACCGCCGCCACCACCGACACCAGGCCGAAGCCCATCATCAGCGCACCGGTCAGGCTGCTGCCGCCCAGTGCTCCGTCGGTCAGCACCTTGCACCGCAGCACGGCGTACAGGGCCACGTTGAGCAGCAGGCCCGACAGCACGGCCGACACGGGCGTCGGACCCTCGGCATGCGCGTCGGGCAACCAGTTGTGCACCGGCACCAGGCCGACCTTGGTGCCGTAGCCGATGAACATGAAGGCCCAGGCCAGCGTGATGATGTCGGGGTCGAGCTGGTGCTTGACCGCGTCCAGGTTGGTCCACAGCAGTGCACCGCCTTCCGCGCCGATCACCTTTTCGGCCGCCATGTACAGCAAAACGGTTCCGAACAGCGCCTGCGCGATGCCCACGCCGCACAGGATGAAGTACTTCCAGGCGGCTTCCAGGCTGGCGGCCGTGCGGTAGACACTGACCAGCAGCACGGTGGATAGGGTGGCCGCCTCCATCGCCACCCAGACGATGCCCAGGTTGTTGGTTGTCAAGGCCAGCAGCATCGTGAAATTGAACAGCTGGTACATGCTGTGGTACAGGCGTAGCCGCGGCGGCGTCATCTTGCCGTGGTCGCGCTCCACCCGCATGTAGGGCCGCGAGAAGATCGAAGTGGTCAGTCCGACAAAGGCCGTGAGCGTGACCAGGAAGACGTTGAGCGCATCGATGTAGAAGTGACGGTCCCACAGCAGCTGCGGACCCTCGGCCACGACCTCGACGGTCAGCGCGCAAGCCGCCAGGAAGGTGCCGGCGCTGAAGGCCACGTTGACGTCGCGCGCGCCGTCCCTGTGTCCGAACAGTCCGAGCACGATGCCACCGAGCAGGGGCAGGGCAAACAGCAGAGACAGGGCCGCCATCAATCTTCCTTGAGCTTCTCGAGGTGGCGGATGTCCAGGCTGTCGAACTGCTCGCGGATCTGGAACATGAACACGCCCAGGATCAGCACACCGATCAGCACATCCAGCGCGATGCCCAGCTCCACGATCATCGGCATGCCGTAGGTGGCCGAGGTGGCAGCGAAGAACAGGCCGTTTTCCATCGACAGGAAGCCGATCACCTGCGGTACCGCCTTCGCGCGGGTGATCATCATCAGGAACGACAGCAGCACGCAGGCCAGTGCGATGCCCAGCGTGCCGCTGGCCAGCGTATCGGACAGCCGCGAGATCGGCAACGCCAGGTTGAAGGCGAAGATCACCACCCCGATGCCGATCAGCATCGTGGTCGGGATGTTGATCAGGCTTTCCAGCTCCCAGCGGATGTCCAGCCTTCTGACCACCCGGTGCAGCAGCCAGGGGATCAGCAGCACCTTCAGCACGAAGGTGATGCCCGCCGAGAGGTACAGGTGAGGCTGCCTGGTGACGAAACCGACCACCACGGTGGCCAGCACCAGCGTGGCGCCCTGCATCGTGAACAGGTGGATCAGCGACAGGATGCGCCGCTGCGCGATCATCGCGAAAGCCAGGATGAGCAGGACCGCGCCGAGCAGGTTGACGAACTGGGTGAGCAGCAGCGACATCGCCTGAGCCTTCAGTGCGCGAGCAGGATCTGGACCAGCATGCCGATCACGGCCAGCAGGAACGCCGCGGCCAGGAACTCCGGCACGCGGAAGATGCGCATCTTGGCCGACAGCGTCTCCAGCAGCGCGAGCAGGAAGCCGCCGACGGCCAGCTTGACCACCAGCACCGGCAGGGCCAGCAGCATGGCCTGCGGCGCATGGGCCTCGGCCACCCCCCAGGGAAGGAAGAGCGCCACCCCCATGCACGAGTAGGCGAACAATTTGAGGCTGGCAGCCCATTCGATGAGCGCCAGGTGCCGGCCCGAGTACTCGAGGATCAGGGCCTCGTGGACCATGGTCAGTTCGAGGTGGGTGGCCGGGTTGTCCACCGGCACGCGGGCGTTTTCGGCCAGCGAGACCATCGTGAAGGCGATGGCGGCGAAGGCCAGGCCCGGATAGATGGCGAACTCGCGGTGCGCCAGTGTCTCGACGATGGTCGTCAGCGAGGTCGACTGCGAGATCAGCGATGCGGAGAACAGCACCATCAACAGCGCAGGCTCGGCCAGGAAGCCGATGAACATCTCACGCCGTGCTCCCAAGGTGCCGAACGAGGTGCCCACGTCCATCGCCGCAAGCGAGATGAAGACGCGCGCCAGCGCAAACAGGCCCACCAGGGCGATGGCGTCGGCCGCCGGCGCCAGCGGCAGATCGGTGGACAGTGTCGGGATGATGCCGCAGGCCAGCGCCATGCAGCCGAACACCACGTACGGCGCGGTCCGGAAAAGCCGCGAGGCGCTGTCCGCCACCACCGACTCCTTGATGAACAGCTTGTGCAGTTGGCGGTAGGGCTGCCACAGGCTGGGTGCCGTGCGGTTCTGCAACCAGGCGCGCCACTGGTTGACCCAGCCCATCAGCGCCGGTGCCAGACCGATGGCCACGGCGATTTCGAGCCACTGCGACAGCACGCCGGTCCAGGTCATCGCATCACCATTGCATCACCGCCAGCAGGGTGGCCACCAGCGTGAGGAAGCTGTAGAGCAGGTACACCGCGATGCGGCCCTGCTGCATCAGGCCAATCAGGCGTGCCAAGCGGTTGGCCAGCTCGGCAGTGGGCAGGTAGATCCAGCGCCAGAAGTGGTCTTCCAAGTTGACCCGGTAGCGGGGTCGCTCGTCAAAGGGTGTGGGCAGGTCGCGCGTGATGCGGAAGAAGGGTTCAAAGATCTGGCGGATCGGCTGGCCGAACCCCTCCGCCGTGTCCTGCATGCGCGGCGTGCCCCAGGGAAAGCCGCAGGCCCAGGGGATGCCGCTGCGCAACCGCCCGTGGTAGAGCCGCCGCACCAGCAGGAAAGCGAGGGCGAAGCTGGCCAGGATGCCTAGCAGCACGACGACCGGACCATAGCTCGCCTGCTCCCGGCTGTTGGGCACCAGCAGCCATCCGCTGGAAGCCACGTCCTTGGCCAGGCCCGCGCCGGTGAGTTGCTGCGTCACCGGGTCGATCAGGGTGATGAAGTGCATCGGCAGCAGGCCCAGCGCCAGGCAGCCAGCCACCAGCCAACCCATGCCCAGGCGTTCGCGCAAACCGGCGTCGCGTGCCTGCGCCAGCTTGTCCTCGCGCGGCTGGCCGAGAAAGATCACGCCAAAGAACTTCACCATCGTATAGCCCGCCAGCGCGGTGACCAGGGCGATCAGCGCCGCCACGACCGGGATCAGCATGGTCAGCAGCGGCACCGGCAGCCCCGGCGTGAAGAGGAAGCTCTGCAACAGCAGCCACTCCGACACGAAGCCGCCCAGCGGGGGCAAACCGGCGCTGGACAGCACGCCCAGCAGCATGAACCAGCCCACCCAGGGCATGGTGCGAATCAGGCCACCGAGTTTGCCAAGGCTGCGCTCGGCCGTGGCATGCAGCACGCTGCCGGTGCCCAGGAACAGCAGGCTCTTGAAGAAGGCGTGGCTGGCCACGTGGTACAGCGTGGCGGTCAACGCCAGCGCCGCCATCGGCGCCATGCCGTAGGCCGAGAAGATCAGCATCAGCCCCATGCCGGCGAACAGCAGGCCCATGTTCTCGATCGAGGAGTAGGCCAGCAGGCGCTTCATGTCGGTTTGCACCGCTGCAAAGACCACGCCGTAGAGCGCCGTTGCCAGTCCGACAGCCAGCAGCAGCGCACCCCACCACCACAGCCGCAGGTGCAGCAGATCCATCGCCACGCGCAGTGTCCCGTAGATGGCGGTGTTGAGCATCACGCCGCTCATCAGCGCCGAGACTGGCGATGGTGCGGCGGGGTGGGCCTCCGGCAGCCAGACATGCAGCGGCAGGATGCCGGCCTTGGCTCCGAAACCGAACAGCGCCAGCAGGAAGCCCACCGATGCCCAGAAGGGCGTCAACTGCTGCGCACGCATGTTCGCGAAGGTGTAGTCGCCCGTATTGGCCTGGAGCACACCAAAGCACAACAGGATGGCGATGGCGCCCACGCGTGCCATCGTGATGTACAGGTAGCCGGCGCTGCGCACCTCGGGCACGCGGTGATTGGCGGTGACGAGAAAGTAGGACGACAGCGCCATCGTCTCCCACATCACCATGAACCCGTAGGCGTCATCGGCGAGCACCACGCCGACCATGCTGGCCAGGAACAGGTGGTACTCCAGGCACAACAGGCCCGGTGGTGTGCCTTCGCCCTTGCGGAAGTAGCCCGCGGCGAAGACGGAGATGCCGGCAGAAGCCGCCCCGATGACCAGCAGGAAGTAGGCCGCCAGGGCGTCCAGCCGAAGGTGCAGCGGCAGGCTGGGCAGGCCGATGGGCAGTACCGCTGCCTGGGGCGAACCCATCAGCGCGATGGCCGCCAGGCCCGCCACGGCCAACCCGATCAGGCCACCGATGGGGAACAGCACCTGGGCGACAAATGCGAGGCGATGCAGGGCCAGTACGCCCACGGCGCCCAGGGCCAGCCAGCCAAGGCCCAGGACCATCAGCCAGTCGATGACCAGCCAGTCCGTCGGTGCCGACAGGTGCGCCACGCTTCAGGCCTGGCGGGGGCCCCGTCGCTGTGGCGGCACCCAGCCGGTGTCGCCTTCGCGGTCATCGCCTGACCCACTGGGCTGGTAGCTCATGCCGTGGTGTGCCAGGTAGTCGCGGATCAGCTGGCGCACGACCTGTGAGGGCGTCAGGTCCTGCTGCACGCACAAGCGCTCGAAGGCCGCCTTCTTGTTGGGATCGATGAGCAGCGTCAGGCGCGCGGTCTTCAACTCCATGAGCCCTCGACATTAGAATTTCATGATAGTTGGACGCACATCCTACCCGTCGCGCCGGCATGAGGCAACTGCCCTGCTCTGCGACCTGACGGACGGCCGCGGCATCCCACTGCCCAGCGGGTCCACGCTTTGGAGTGGCGCATCGAACTTTGCCCGTGTTGCGGGCGCATCATGCGCCAAGGGTCCTCTGAAAAGGCAAATTGCACATCCCCACCCTCTCGTTGGCGATCGTGCTGGTCAGCGCAACGCTGGCGCTGGTCGTGGGATTGATGGCGGAGCGTGGCCGGCGCGATGGCATGCACGCGTGGGCCTTGGGCCTGATGACCCAGGCCCTGGCCTATGGATTGGTCGCGCTGCGCGATCGGGTGGGCGAAGGCCTGGCGGTCGTGCTCGGCGCTACGCTGCAGTCCGCGGCGCTGGCCTTGCTGGGCGAGAGCCTGCACCAGTTCTACGCGAGCCGCACGCGTCGCTTGGCGCTGTGGATGCCCGTGATGGCCACGTTCGTCAACTGCAGCCTGCTGTTGCACGTACTGCCGCTGCGCATCTGGGTCAACGCAGCCTTGTTCGCGGTGCAGATCGCCCTGCTGCTGGAACTGCTGCTGCGCCACTGGAGCGCGACCGGAGGCCGGGGCCGGTACCTGCTGTTTGCCTCGTGGGCGATCGTCCTGCCCCTGCTGCTAGCGCGCGGCGTGGTGGCCGGGTTCTGCGACGATGCAATGGCCGACCTGGGTGCATCCAGCCCGATGCAAGGCCTGAGCCTGGCGCTTGTGCTCTGCGCAGCACTGGTGGGCACCCTGGGCTTCGTCCTGATGAGCATGGAGCGGGCTGACTGCCAGATGCGCCAGATGGCCATGCACGACGAGCTGACCGGCCTGGCCAGCCGGCGCAGCACGCTGGAAGCCCTGGAGCAGCAGGTGGCGATGGCTTGCCGCAGCGGGCAGGCGCTGACCTTGCTGATGCTCGACATCGACCATTTCAAGCGGGTCAACGACCAGTTTGGCCACCTGGCCGGCGATGCCGCGTTGCGGCATGTGGCGAACACCTTGCGCGCACGCTTTCGCCGGCAGGACCTGCTGGGGCGCTTCGGCGGCGAGGAGTTCCTGGCCATCCTGCCGGCCACCTCGGCCGCCGGGGGCGGCCAGGTGCTGGCCGAGACCGTGCGTGATGCCCTGGCCGCCACGCCGGTGCTCGTGGCGGGTGAGACCGAGCTGTGCCTGACGGTGAGCGTGGGCGTGGCCGAGGTGGCCCTGGATGGCGCCACCAGCAGCCAGGCCGTCATTCGCGCGGCCGATCTGGCGCTGTACCGGGCCAAGCTGGCTGGCCGCAACCGAGTCGAGCTGGCGCAGCAGGCGGACTATGCCGCCGGACCCGGTCAGCGGATGCGCATGCCCGGCACGGCTCCGGGCCAGGGTTCCATCACGTAGACGCCCGGCTGGGACTTTTCGTCGGCATGGCTGGCAGCCAGCACCATGCCTTCGCTGACGCCGAACTTCATCTTGCGCGGTGCCAGGTTGGCCACCAGCACCGTCAGCTTGCCAGACAGCTGCTCCGGCGCGTAGCTGCCGGCGATACCACTGAAGACGTTGCGGTGGCGCGCTTCGCCGGCATCCAGCGTCAGCCGGAGCAGCTTGCTGCTGCCTTCGACCCGTTCAGCCGCCACGATGCGTGCCACCCGCAGGTCCACCTTGGCGAAATCGGTGATGCCGATTTCCGGCGCCAGCGCTTCGCCACCCGGCGGCACATCGGGCGCTTCGGCCGGCGCTGCAGCCGGGGCATCGAACAGGGACTCGATCTGCCGGGGTTCCACGCGCTGCATCAGGTGCCGGTATTCGCCGATGCGGTGTTCGCGCAGCGCGTGCTGGGCGTGTGCCCAGGCCAGCGGTGCAATCTGCAGGAAGGTCTCCACCTGCGCGGCCAGTGCCGGCAGCACGGGCTTGAGGTAAACGGTCAGCACACGGAAGGCTTCGATGCAGACGCTGCAGACGTCCTGCAGCGCGGCGTCCATGCCGGGCCGCTTGGCCAGCTCCCAGGGCTTGTGGCGGTCGACGTATTCGTTCACCCGGCCGGCCAGCAGCATCACCTCGCGCAGCGCCTTGCCGAATTCACGCTCGTCGTAGTGCTGACGCACCGTATCGGCATGGGCGCGCAGGCCGTCCAGCAGCACGCGACCTTCCACGCCGACGTCGGCGGACAGCCGGTTGGCAAAGCGCTTGGCCAGGAAGCCGGCGGCGCGGCTGGCGATGTTGATGTACTTGCCCACCAGGTCGCTGTTGACGCGGGCGACAAAATCATCGGGGTTGAAGTCGATGTCCTCGACACGTGCATTGAGCTTGGCGCAGATGTAGTAGCGCAGCCACTCGGCGTTGAGGCCCAGCTCCAGGTAGCGCAGCGGGCTGATGCCGGTGCCGCGGCTCTTGCTCATCTTCTCGCCGTTGTTGACGGTAAGGAAGCCATGCACATAAACCCGATCGGGCACCTTGCGGCCACTGAACTTCAGCGTCGCCGGCCAAAACAGTGTGTGGAAGGTGACGATGTCCTTGCCGATGAAGTGGATCTGTTCCACATCCGGGTCCGCCAGGTAAGCCTCCATGTCGATCCCGCGGCGGTCCAGCAGGTTCTTCAGCGAAGCCAGGTAGCCGATCGGTGCGTCGAGCCAGACGTAGAAGTACTTGCCAGGTGCATCGGGGATCTGGATGCCGAAGTAGGGGGCATCGCGGCTGATGTCCCAGTCGCCCAGGCTGACCTGGCCGCCTTCGTCGCGCTTGAACCACTCGCGCACCTTGTTGGCCACCTCGGGCTGCAGGCGGCCGTCCTGCGTCCACTCCTCCAGGAAGGCCACGCAACGCGGGTCGCTCAGCTTGAAGAAGAAGTGCTCGCTGGTGCGCAGCACCGGCGTGGCGCCGGTCAGCGCCGAGACCGGGTTCTTCAGGTCGGTGGGTGCGTAGACGGCGCCGCAGACCTCGCAGTTGTCGCCGTACTGGTCCTTCGCGCCGCAGTTGGGGCACTCGCCCTTGATGAAGCGGTCGGGCAGGAACATCCCCTTTTGCGGGTCGAAGAACTGTTCGACCTCGCGCACCTCGATCAGCTCGTTCTTGCGCAGCGCGCGGTAGATGTCCTGCGCGAGCTGGTGGTTCTCGGGCGCGTCGGTGCTGTGCCAGTTGTCGAAGGCGATGTGAAAACCGTCCAGGTAGCGCTGGCGCCCGGCGGCGATGCCGGCGACGAACTGCTGCGGCGTCTGGCCGGCTTTCTCGGCCGCGATCATGATCGG